>Ga0079037_100000672_pt1 | contig 16066 bp, 15 predicted proteins | sample Mud3Dept4metaG_FD_71479 | JGI IMG/M metagenome (GOLD analysis project Ga0079037, IMG submission 71479) | Freshwater wetland microbial communities from Ohio, USA, analyzing the effect of biotic and abiotic controls - Mud 3 Core 4 Depth 4 metaG | ecosystem: Environmental > Aquatic > Freshwater >... | reverse complement strand
TTCGACCAGTCGCACCTGATCAGGGCGCTGCTGCTCACGCAGTTCGTGGCGTTCCCGGCGGCCCTGGCCTTCGGCTGGCTCGGCGGAAAGATCGGCCCGCGCAGGGGCATCTTCATCGCGCTCGGCGTGTACCTCGCGGCGACGTGCTATGCCTATTTCCTGCGGGACGCGCGCGACTTCTACGTGCTCGCGGTCGTCGTGGGCCTGGTGCAGGGCGGCATCCAGTCGCTCAGCCGCAGCTACTACGGTCGCCTCGTGCCGCCGGACAAGTCGTCCGAGTTCTTCGGCTTCTACAACATGATGGGCAAGGCGTCGGCCATCATCGGGCCCACGCTGGTCGGCATCACGGCGGCGGTCACGGGCGACTCGCGGCTCTCGATCCTGTCGATCGTGCTGCTGTTCGTCGCCGGCGGGGCGCTGCTGGTCGTGGCGTCGCGGGTCGAGCGCGGCTCTGTATCGGTTTCGCGTTAAGTCGTCGGTCGCGCGAGTCTGTCGGCGACGGGGGTGACTGTTCGCGGACACGCCGCCGTCGGCCGTTATCCAGCGCTGGCATGCGGGTCCATCCGAGCTCGCGAGGAAGACATGCTCGCCCGGATGGACCCGCATGCCCGCGCCTCTCGCACGGCGCACGAGGCGTGAACGGCGCAGGCCGCAAATCGCGGCCGGCCGGCGACAAATCATCGACGACGTTGCTTGCGGCCGGCACCGCGAATCGTCAATTTGCGGTCGAGGGCACGGACGACACGGTCGCAGTCGCGCAACTGAGCCGCCGAATTGCGGTGTGTGATTCGGGCTCCTCAGGCGCCGCCTGGCCGGCTGGGGGATCCGGGTCTTTCCGAGCGAGCATGTCTTCTTCGCGAGCTCGGAAAGACCCGGATCGCCCAGCTGTCCACCGTGCGGTTACCACGCTGCGGGATCGAGCGCGTAGAACTCCCGCAGCAGCGCGTACAGCCTTGGATGCGCCTTGCCGAGTTCATCGGGACGATCGAAGAAGTCCTCGGTGGCGACCGCAAAGAACTCCGCCCGGTCCTCCGCCGCGTACGGATCGAGAAACGTGTCCTCGCCGCGATCGACTGCGTCCAGCAGCGATTCGAACTCGTGCTCGACGTCGGCGGCCCACTCCGAAACGGAACGCGGTCCGCAATCCGCGCGAGCGCCCGGCCGCTGCGGAGCGGCGAGGCCGAGGCCTTCGGCATCCAGGTAATGCGCGAATTCGTGCAGTGCGACGTTGTAGCCCTCGCCCGGGAAGCGCGCGGCCTCCAGTACGTCCTCCCATGAAAGTACGATCCGGCTCGATTCCCAGGCCTCGCCCGACAGCACGCGGCGCCGCTTCTCGACGACGCCTGCCTCGTCCTCGACCTCATCCTCGACCCAGAACGCGGACGGGTAGACGAGGATCGAATGCAGTTCGTCGTAATGGCCGCGGCGGCCGAGCACCAGCAGGCAGGCGAGGGCCGCAATGGTGGTGCGGATCTCGTCCGTGACGACGAGCCCGTTGCAGCCGACGAACTGCTTCTCGGCGAGGAACGCACTCACGAGGCTGTCGTGCCGCGCCCGCAGTTGCGCGGGAATGCGTCGCCGTGCCGGCACGTTGCGTTCGATGTGAACGACAAAGTCTTCCGGCAACGGCTGCGCGAGCGCCACACGGCGTCGGCGCGCGGCGAACGAGGGTCCGACGATGAGCCAGGCGAGCACGGCGACCGCGACCAGCGCGATCGCCATAGTCACGCCCACGGGCTCAGCCCAGCTTCTTCAGCCGCTCGACGAGGTCGACGTACGACTTCATCGCCTTGTCGGTGTCGGTGCCCTTGAGGCGCGCCCACGCGTCGTACTTGGCGCGATTGACGAAGTCGAACGCGCCGGGCCGGTCGCCGCTGACGTCGCCCACGCTGGCCTGCTTATAGCAGGCGTAGAGCCGCAGCATGTCCTCGTCGGACGGCCGCGTCTTGAGGCTCTTCGAATCCTTGGCAGCGGCCTCGAATCTCTTCTTCAGGTCTGACATGGTCTTGCTCGCTCAACGCACGGGGAGCGTGAAGCATACCTGAGCGGCACTCAGGGGCGGAGCCGGTTCACCAGGTACTTGAGCCGGCGCAGGTCCGTTTCGGTCGGCAGTGGGCCGTAACGCAGTGCAGCATAAACTTCCCGGATCGCGACGATTTCAGTGGCGATGTCCGGGCACGCGCCGGCGGCGCGATCAAGGTACGCGACCGGACTCTCCGCTGGATCGTGCTCGACTCCACGGCGTCGCAGCCGTCGAGCGACCACGGCGTGCAGCCGCGCCGGCCAGTCCTTCGGAGGCTCGCGCGACTTCCAGGCGAGGTAGACCGACAGTGCGACGAAGAACGCCGCGAGGCTCGCCGCCATCGCGAGTCCGAGCGCACGCCAGTCGGGATCGTCGACGCCGATGCGCTCGAGCAGCCTCATCTGGCCGGCGGCGTTGAAGCGCACGATCCGTTCGTTCCAGAAGTCGTTGGCCGCGTCCCAGACGAGCGACACCTGGAACCAGACCGCGCTGTCCTGTCGCAGGCGACCAGGTACCGGCTCGTTGACTCCGACGGAGCCGATCAGTCCGCGCTCGATGCGCTCCGGCGCCACCGCGGCAGTCGGGTCAATTCGCACCCAGCCGCGCTCGTCGATCCAGATTTCGGACCACGCGTGCGCGTCGGACTGGCGTACCAGCATGTAGCCGCCGATCGGATTCAACTCGCCGCCCTGGTAGCCGAGGACGACCCGGGCGGGAACGCCTGCGGCGCGCATCACCAGAGTGAACGCGGAGGCGTAGTGCTCGCAGAAGCCCCTGCGCGTGTCGAACATGAACTCGTCCACAGCGTTGTCGGCGAGCTTGGGTGGATCGAGGGTGTAGACGAATGGCTGCTCGCGGAACGAGCGCAGCATCGCATCGGCGATCGCCTGCGGATCCTGCGAGTGCCGCGCCGCGAGCTCGCGCCCCAGCGCCTTCGTGCGCGGATTCCCCTCCTCAGGCAGCTGCAGGCCCTTGCGCCGCACGGACTCGGGCAGCGTCAGCCCGGCGCGATACTGCGTGTGCGAGCTCAGGCGATAGGTCGTCAGTTCCGTGAGCGGCCGTGGCGCGAGCAGCTGGAAGTCGAACGCACGGTAAGCCTCGCGTTCCGGCCATTGCGTGGCCAGGTCAAGTGCCAGGATCCAGTTGCGGTCGTGCGGCTCGAGCGTGACCTGGTACTCCACTGGCTCGCCGGTCGCCACGACCTGCTGCTGCGGAAATGCCTGGCCACGGGTCCGGCGCCAGCTGCGGCCGTCGAATTCGTGCAGTACCGGGCCGCGCCAGTAGCGCTGCGCCGGCGGCGGAACCGGGCCGAGGAAGCGCACCCGGAACGCCGGGTCGCCCGACACGCTCAGGTCCGAAATGTCGCCCGGCGTCATCTCGTCGCTCAGGCCGGTGCGCGCCGAGTCGCCTGCCGCGATCCCCCAGAACGGTCCCGGCAGGCGGGGGAACAGCAGGAACAGCGCCAGCGCCAGCGGTGCGGCCTGCAGCATCAGCACGGCGGTTCGTCGCAGCACTTCGCGCAGCGAATCGCCCGCGGTGCCCGCATGGATTCGCATCAGCGCGCCGGTTGCGACCAGCACGCCGGCGAGCAGCCACGGCAACTGCCGCAGCTGCTGGTCGCGCAGCAGCGCCGCATACAGCAGGAAATAACAGATGAACACGACGACGGTGAGGTCCCGCGAGCTGCGGGTCTCGAGCAGCTTCACGCCCGCCATCAGTACCAGGAATGAAGTGCCGGCCTCGACTCCGTTGAGCGTTCGATAGGAGGCGACCACGGCGACGGTGGCCGCGACGGTGGCGGTGGCTCGCAGCCACCTGGGCGGGAGTGGCCAGCCGCGCCGGTGGGCGGTCCAGCGCCAGGCGCCGGTCGCCACCAGCAGCAGCGTGATCCACGCGGGCAGGTTCGTGAAATGCGCGGCCGCGGCGACCGCGAGCGCGACGAGCACGCCATCGAGACCCCTGAGCGCAGCCGGTTGCTCGCTACTCATCGGCGCCACCATGCTCGAACAGCGCAAGGATCGTGAGGCATCGCTCGTAATGCGCCGTGCCGATGTTGGCCTCGATGACTGTTCCCGGCAGCCGCAAGCCGAACGCCTCGCCATGCTCGTGGGCATCCAGCACCCAGCGGCAGAGATGGGCCAGGCGCTCTTCGACGTCGAGACCGGCGAGGCTGTCCCAGTCGAACACGTGCGAGACGACGTCGGTACCGGCGTACTGTTTCGTGTGCAGTCCACGTCCGCGTGCGTAGGCCTTCCACGCGATGCGACGCAGCGGGTCTCCGGCCTGGTACGGCTTGAGGCCCGTGAAGTCCTCGTCGCCGCGTGCGTGATCCTGCGCACCGCCAGTGTCCGTCTCGACGCCGGGGGGCACGAGGCCCGGCTCGGCCGGACGTGGCCACGCGATCGCGAAGTACGCCGGGTGCACGACCGCCCAGGCCCGGAACAGGCCGAGCGGATGGCGTGTCGCCACCACGTAGCGGTCGAGCGTGATGCGCCCGCGACGAAGCGCCGGTACCGATATCCCAGCGGGCGCCGAGCCGCAGGCAGGCACGTCGACCAGGCGGGACGCTGCGGATTCGTGCGCGACTTCGATGCTCGGCCGCGGTGTGCGCGACCGGTTTTCCAGAAGCAGACTGAATCGCACGTCCTGCCCCGCGAACGCGGAATCGGTCGCGAGCAATCTCAATACCAGCCCCGACAGCGTCCCGTGGCAATGATGCATCGCGACGAGGCCGAGGCTCACCAACAGGAACGCCAGCCCGAGCCCGAGGTTGTTGTTGTAGTTGAGGCCGCCGAGCACCATCGCGAACACCATCACGGCGTAGGCGATGCCCAGGCGCGTCGGCAGGATGTAGATGCGACGCCGGTGCAGCAGCACCGGATCGCGATCGACACCCTGGCGGCGCCTCAGCCACGCCTGCATGCGCTCGTCGAATGCCGCACGCACGCGTCGAAACAGGCTGCGCATCCGGGCTCTAGGGAACCGGCACCGTCTCGAGCACGAACTGGCCGACCTGCCCGGCATCGCGGAAGCGCGACGATTCGCGCGGGGCGAGCCGGTGGCCGGCGACCGAAGGCAGCACCGCCTGGACGTCCTCGGGCAGCACGCCGGGGTGTCCGTGCATCAGCGCCCAGGCCTGCGCTGCGCGCAGCAGCCCGATGACGGCACGCGGCGACAGCCCGGCCTCGAACTCGCGCGCCTGCCGCGTGTAGCGCGCGATCGCCTGCACGTAGTCGAGCAGCGCGTCGGAGGCGTGTACCCGCGGTACCTCGCCCTGCAGCCGCAGCAGTTGCTGTGGCGTGAGCGACGCGGCGAGCGACACGAGCAGGTCGCGCCGGTCGCGGCCGAGCAGCAGCTGTCGCTCGAGCGACGGCTCCGGATACCCGAGCTCGATGCGCATCAGGAACCGGTCGAGCTGTGATTCCGGAAGCGGGAAGGTCCCTATCTGGTACATAGGGTTCTGCGTCGCGATGACGAAGAACGGCTCGCTCATCGGATAGGTCTGGCCGTCCGCGGTGACCTGGTGCTCTTCCATCGCCTCGAGCAGCGCACTCTGCGCCTTGGGCGTCGCGCGGTTCACCTCGTCGGCGAGGACGAGCTGCGAGAAGACGGGACCGCGGTGGAAGCGGAACTGGCCGGTCTCGGCATCGAAGACCGAGACGCCGGTGACGTCGGCCGGGAGCAGGTCGCTCGTGAACTGGATCCGCTGGTAGGTCAGGCCGAGCGAGCGGGCAAGCGCGTGCGCCAGCGTGGTCTTGCCGACGCCCGGGATGTCCTCGATGAGCAGATGGCCGCGCGCCAGCAGGCACGTGAGGCACAGCCGCAGCTCACGCTCCTTGCCGAGGATGATGCCGCCGAGGGCCGTGACGGCGGCCTCGACGCGCTCGACGCCGGCCGGGTCGGACGGGGCCGCGGCACCATGCGAGATCGCGTTCATGCCTCGGCTCCGGCGGAACCGACCGCCTCGAGACGTCGCACCTGTTCCGCCAGCTGCGACAGCTGTTGCTCGAATTCCGCGATCCGCTCGCGCTCCTTGCTCACGACTTCGGGCGGCGCGTTGGCCACGAAATTCCCGTTCGCGAGCTTGGCGACGCACTTGTCGCGCTCCTGTGCCGCGCGGGCGTGCCGTTTCTCGAGCCGGGCGATCTCCGCGGACACGTCGTCGATGAGCCGCGCGAACGGCGCGAGGATCGTGCGGCCCGAGACGATGGCAATCGCGCACGGAGGGAGTTCGGCATCCGACACCACGACGGTCACCGACTCGAGGTTGCCGACGCGCGCGATGGTATCGCCGAGCGCGGCGACCGCGGCTGCGTCGCCCGGTCGGTCCGTGCGGACGTACACGGGCGTCGCGCGCGAGTGCGGCACGTCGAGTTCACCGCGGATCTGCCGGATGCCGAGCACCACGGCCTGCATGAGTTCCACCTGTCGCGCAGCCTCAGCGTCCGGGGCGAAGTCGGCGGTGGCCGGGTAGGGCTGCAGCATGATCGTCGGTCCCTTGCGCGCCGCGAGCGGACCGACCCGCTGCCAGATCTCCTCCGTGATGAACGGCATCAGCGGATGCAGCAGTCGCAGCGATGCCTCGAGCACCTCGAGCAGCGTGCGACGTGTGCCGCGCTGCAGCGTCGCCGGCGCATCCTTCGCCTGCAGCACCGGCTTCGACAGCTCGAGGTACCAGTCGCAGAATTCATACCAGACGAATTCGTACATCGCCTGCGCCGCGAGGTCGAAGCGATAGGCTGCCAGGTTCTCGCGCACGGAGGTGACGGCTACGCCCAGCCGCCCGCGGATCCAGCGGTCCGCGACGGTGTACGTGCAGTCGCCTCGCAGGTCGGCCGCGACTTCCTCGGTGTTCATCAGCACGTAACGGGAGGCGTTCCAGAGCTTGTTGCAGAAGTTGCGATAGCCCTCGATACGGCCGAGGTCGAAGCGGATGTCGCGGCCCATGGTCGCGAGCGCGGCGAAGGTGAAGCGCAGTGCGTCCGTGCCGTAGGACGGAATGCCTTGCGGGAACTGCTTGCGCGTCGCCTTTTCGATGGCCGTCTTCATCTGCGGCTGCATCAGTCCCGTCGTGCGCTTGGCGACGAGCGCGTCGAGTTCGATGCCGTCGATCAGGTCCAGCGGGTCGATGATGTTGCCCTTGGACTTCGACATCTTGTTGCCGTGCTCGTCGCGGATCAGCCCGGTGATGTAGACCTCGCGGAACGGCACCTCGCCGGTGAACTTGAGTCCCATCATGATCATCCGGGCAACCCAGAAGAAAATGATGTCGAAGCCCGTGACCAGCACCGAGGTCGGGTAGAACGCCTTGAGTTCGGGCGTGCTGGCGGGCCAGCCCAGCGTCGAGAACGGCCAGAGTGCCGAGCTGAACCAGGTGTCGAGCACGTCCGAGTCCCGGCGCAGCGCGGTCTCGCTGCCGTGCCTGGTCCGCGCCTGCGCAAGGGCGTCCGCCTCGCTGCGGGCGACGTAGACGTTGCCGGCCTCGTCGTACCAGGCGGGAATGCGGTGGCCCCACCAGAGCTGGCGGCTGATGCACCAGTCCTGGATGTTGCGCATCCACTGGAAATACGTCTTCGACCAGTTGTCCGGGACGAAACGGATGCTGCCGTCCTCGACCGCGCGGATCGCGGGCTCGGCCAGCGGTGCGATGCGGACATACCACTGGTCCGTGAGCCAGGGCTCGAGCACGGCCTGGCTGCGGTCGCCGCGCGGCACCTGCAGCGTGTGCGGGTCGGTCTTCTCGATCAGTCCGGCGGCGTCGAGGTCCGCGACGACGCGCTTGCGCGCCTCGAAGCGATCGAGGCCACGGTAGGCAGCCGGCGCCGAATCGTTCAGCGCCGCGTCGGCCGTAAACAGGTTGATCAGCGGCAGGCCGTGGCGCTTGCCGATCTCGTAGTCGTTGAAGTCGTGCGCCGGCGTGATCTTCACGCAGCCGCTGCCGAAGGCGGGGTCCACGTACTCGTCGGCGATGATCGGGATCGGGCGATCGGCCAGCGGTAGCCGGATCGTGCGGCCGATGAGATGACGATACCGCTCGTCCTCGGGATGCACTGCGACCGCGGTGTCGCCGAGCATGGTCTCCGGTCGCGTCGTCGCGACCACCACGTGGCCGCTGCCGTCTTCGAGCGGATACCGCAGATGCCAGAGATGCCCCGGCTCGGGCTCGGCGACGACCTCGAGGTCGGAGAGCGCGGTGTGCAGCACCGGATCCCAGTTGACGAGCCGCTGTCCGCGGTAGATCAGCCCTTCCTCGAAGAGCCGGACGAATACCTCGGTGACCGCGCCCGAAAGCCCGTCGTCCATCGTGAAGCGATCGCGAGACCAGTCCACGGAGTTGCCGAGCCGGCGCATCTGCCGGCTGATCGTGTCGCCCGACTGCCCCTTCCATTGCCAGACTCGCTCGACGAAAGCGTCGCGGCCCAGGTCCTGCCGCGAGAGGCCCTGCGCATTCAACTGGCGCTCGACCACCATCTGCGTGGCGATGCCGGCGTGGTCGGTGCCCGGTTGCCAGAGCGTGCGGTCGCCCTCCATCCGGTGCAGCCTCGTCAGCGCGTCCATCAGCGTGTGCTGGAACGCGTGCCCCATGTGCAGCGTGCCGGTCACGTTCGGCGGCGGGATCATGATGCAGTAAGGCGTGCCGGCGTCGCCCGGTGCGAACCAGCCGGCGTCTTCCCATCTCGCGTACAGGCGGGATTCGATGTCGCGCGGCGAGTAGCTCTTGTCCATCGTTCGCTTCAGTTGACGCGGTCGGGGCCGCGGAAGTGATCTTCGACGACGCCGGAGATGAGCGCCGGCAGCTGCGAGCGCAGGCGGTCCGACACCTGCTCGAGCAGCAGCGCCTCCATTTCGCGGCAGGCGTTGTGCACCAGTTCGTCGGCCCGCTCGTGGATCGCGCCAGTGAGGTGCGCCTCGAGCTCGACCAGGAACCGCGTCGTGCGATCGACGGCGGTCGCGATGCCCTGGGCATCGTCCTCGACGATGTCCGTCAGCACCGGGATCGTGTCCATCTGCTGGTTCATGTCCGTCTCCTCGGGCTCAGAGGTTGTGGTTCTCGGGCGCGAGGCCCGCGTCCTTGTAGCTTCGCCACCGCTGGCGCGCCTGTTGCTTCGCGTCCTCGTCGCCGGCCACGACCTCGCAGACGCGCGAGAAGGTCGCGAACTCCGCCGGCACGTCGGCGCCGAGGTTGACGAGCACGTCGCGGTGCGAATCCGGCAGCGCGCCGCTCGTGATCAGGACCGGGGTGGCGGCCGCGAAATCCGGTTCCGCCGGCCACACGCCGTGGGGCACGAAACTTCGGTCGCTGAACGTCCACATCAGTTCGTCGACCTCCACCGTTTCCGCCGGTGCCGAGGTGCGCACGGCGACGCGCAGGCCCTGTTCGTAAGCCTTCTCCACCAGCCGGCACACGGTCGTCAGCCGCGAGCGACGGTCGGAGGCGGACAGCACGTAGAAGTCGACCTTGGTGCCGGCCACGATCAGCGTCGGTTCAACAGGAAATCCATCAGCATCGGGACCGGACGCCCGGTGCTGCCCTTGTGCGCGCCGGTCAGGTAGGCCGTGCCCGCGATGTCGACGTGCGCCCAGCGCATGCCGTCGGTGAACTTGGCCAGGAAGCACGCGGCGGTGATCGCGCCGCCATCACGCCCGCAGGAATTGGTGAAGTCCGCGAAGTTGCTCTTGAGTTGCTCGTGGTACTCCTCGGCCATCGGCATGTGCCATGCCCGGTCCTCGGCCCGGCGACCCGCTTCCTCGATCTCGGCGGCGAGTTCGTCGTCGTTGCTCATCACGGCCGACAGGTGAGCGCCGAGAGCGATCACGCACGCGCCCGTCAGCGTCGCGATGTCGACCACCACCGCCGGCTTGAAGCGCCGGGCGTAGGTGAGGGCGTCGCAGAGGATCAGGCGGCCCTCGGCGTCGGTGTTGATGACCTCGATGGTCTGGCCCGACATGCTGCGCACGATGTCGCCCGGCTTGGTCGCGCGGCCGCTCGGCATGTTCTCGCAGGCGGGCACGAGCCCGATGAGGTTCAACGGCAGGCCGATCTCGGCGGCGGCCTTGATGCAGCCGAAAACGCTTGCGGCACCGGTCATGTCGAACTTCATCTCGTCCATGCCGACCGGCTGCTTGAGCGAGATCCCGCCGCTGTCGAAAGTCACGCCCTTGCCGACCAGCACGACGGGCGCCTGCTTGCCGGCGCCCTGGTAGCGCATCACGATCAGCTTGGCGGGCTCGTCGGTTCCGGCGGTGACGGACAGGAACGATCCCATCTTGAGTCGACGCAGCTCGGATTCGTCCACGATCTGCGTGCGGACGCTGCGGTACTCGCGCGCGAGGTCGCGCCCCGTCCTGGCGAGGTGGCTCGGCGTGCAGACGTTGGCCGGCAGGTTGGCGAGGTCGCGGGTGAGTGACGCGCCGGCGGCGATGCCCCGGCCATGCTCGAGCCCGCGCTCGGCGTCCTTCTTCTGGTCGCGCTCGGCCACGGCCACCGCAAAGCTCCTGAGCGCCGGCTCCGGCGCCTTGCGGGAGCTGCGGATGGCAGGCACTCGATAAAGCGCGTGGCCCACCGCTTCGGCCGCCAGCCGGCCGCGGTAATAGGCATCCGTGTCGCCGACGGGCTCCTGCGAGAGGTAGCTCACCGCATCGCGTGCGCCGGACTTGGCGACTGCCGCGACGGCCACCTGCAGCGCCTTCTTGTATTGCTTGCGCTTGAAGGCGTCCTTCTTGCCGAGCCCGACCACCAGAACGCGGCTTACCGGGCCGGTCTCGACGTCCAGCATCGAGGCCTCCCCGCTCTTTCCGCGCAGGTCGCCGCGCTTGACGAGGCGCGTCAGCCGGCCGCCGAGCGCAGCATCGACCTGCGCCGCGGCGGCGGACAGTGCGCCAGATTCATACAATCCGACGATCGCGCAGTCCGTGCGCTGGCGTGCGGCGGAGCCGCTGACGGAAAATAGACGCATCTGTGTTCCCTTATCGCTGATTGGCACGTCAACGCCGAGCAACGCATCCGGCTGGTGACCGGGCAGCGCAGACCGCTACACTCACGTCGCGACCCGGCGGCCGGTGGTCGCGAGTTCGCGTCCGCGCTCCCGCATGCGGACGCCCGAGTCTACCTTTTCCCGTGCGGAGCTGCGACCTGTGCTCAACCGGCTTGACCGCTACCTGCTGCGCGAGACCACCCAGGCCTTCATCGCGGTCACGGGCGTGCTGCTGGTCATCCTGCTGTCGAACCAGCTCGCCCGCGTGCTGGGCCAGGCGGTCAAGGGCGACTTTCCGGGCTCGGTCGTGCTGGCGCTGCTCGGCCTCACGACATTGCAGCAGCTGACGGTGCTGCTGCCGCTCGGGCTGTTCCTCGGCATCGTTCTCGCGCTCGGCCGCCTCTACCACGAGAGCGAGATGACGGCGATGGCGGCGTGCGGAGTCGGTACGGCGCGAATCTACCGGCCGATCCTGCTGCTCACCGTGGTCGTCGTGGGAATACTGGCGCTGCTGTCCTTCCGCGTGATGCCGGCGGCCGGCCTCAAGGCGCAGCAGATCCGCGTCGCCGCGCTTCGGGCGGCGCAGTTCGGCGCCCTGGAGCCCGGGCGCTTCCGTACGTTCGCCGGCGGCGACGTGGTGTTCTACGCGGAACGGGTCCTGTCGTCGGGGCAGCTCGAGGGCGTGTTCGTGCAGCGCCGCGACGGTGATCGAATCGAGCTCGCGGTTGCCGAGCGAGCGGAGCAACGTGGCGCCGGCCAGTCCGAGCAGCTGTTCGTGCTTTTCAACGGGCGCCGCTACGAGGGCGTTCCAGGGTCGCCGGAGTGGCGCGTCGTGGAGTTCAAGGAGCACGGGGTGCCGGTGCGCATGCCCGGAATGAAGACCAAGGACGACAAGCTGTCGATCCGGCCGACCGGCGTATTGCTTAAGGCCAAGGGCAATGCGGAGCGTTCCGAACTCGCCTGGCGCACGGCGATGCCGCTGATGGCGCTGGTGCTGATGCTGCTCGCCGTGCCGCTTGCGAAGCTGGCGCCGCGCAAGGGGCGGTTCTCGCGCGTCGGCTTCGCGGTCATCGTCTATTTCGTCTACTCGAACCTGCTGGCGGCTGTCCGCACGTGGATCGAGAAGGGCGACCCGGGCGGCGCGTTCGGCATGTGGTGGGTGCACATGCTGCCGCTGCTCGTCGCCGCGTGGTTGATCTGGCGGGACGAGCGGCCCGGCCGCCTCTGGCGGCGTAACCGGGTCGCGGAGGCCTGACGTGTCGATCCTCGCACGCTACATCCTGCGCGCGGTTCTGGGCTACACGGCGCTCGCGATGCTGGTGCTGCTCGCGCTCGGCGCATTGTTCCTGTTCATCGCCGAGCAGGGCGACATCGGCACCGGAAACTACACGACGACCCAGGCCATGACGTTCGTGCTGCTCAGCCTGCCGACCTTCGCGGGCCAGCTGCTGCCGATCGCCGCGCTGATCGGTGCGCTGCTCGCGCTCGGCAACCTCGCGCGTGGCAGCGAGCTCGTGGTGATGCGCGCCTCGGGCATCACGACGGCCCGGTTCTGCTGGTGGCTCGCGGTCGCAGGCATGCTGCTCGCCGTGCTGATGGTCTCGATGAGCGAGTTCATCGCGCCGCCGATGGAAAAATACGCCCAGCAGCTGAAGGTGTTCAGCAAGTTCAGCGAGTTCAGCTTCGCGGGCAACCGCGGCACGTGGGTGCGCGACGACGACACGGTCGTGAGCGTCGAGCAGCAGTCGTCGGCATCGCGGTTCGGCGGAGTGCAACTGTTCCGGTTCGACGCGCAGCGCAGGCTGGTGACGGTCGCCCGCGCCGAGTCGGCCAGCGTAGGCCGCGACAACGTCTGGCATCTCGAGAACTACAAAGAGACCCGCTTTTCCCCGGACGGCACGACCGTCAGGACCGAGCCGGTCGAGGAGATCCGCACGTCGATCACGCCGGATTTCCTCGGTCTGGCGGTCGTCGAGCCGCAGGTCATGGGATTGCGGGACCTCGTCGCGTACACAGACCACCTGCGTCGCAACGACCTCGACTCGACGCGATTCGAGGTGGCGTTCTGGTCGCGAATCGCGCGCGTCGCTGCGCTGCTGATCGTGCTGATCCTCTCGCTGCCGTTCGCGCTCGGGCCGATGCGCAACACCGGGCAGGGCGCGCGCACGGTCATCGGCATATTGATCGGTGCCGGCTTCGTGCTGGTGAGCCAGACGCTCGAGAACAGCGGGCAGCTGCTGAACCTTTCGCCGCTGGTGACCGGCTGGCTGCCGACCGCGCTGCTCGCTGGGCTTACGCTCGTGATGTTGAGTCGCGTCCGCTGATCCGCTTGGGCAAGACGACCACGCGCGTCCGTGACAGGCGATCGTGCCAGGCGCGGCCTTCGCGATCGAACAGGATCCAGAGATAGCCGAGGCCCAGCGGCAGCCAGGAGAGCAGCGCCGCGGCGAGCCGCGTCACGGTGTCGCCCCAGGTCAGCATGGAGCCGTCCTCGCGTTCGACGCGCAGCCGCCAGGACGCCATGCCCAGCGTCTGCCCGCGACGAGTCCAGAACGTCCCGAAGAACAGCACCACGAGACCCACGATCACCAGCCGGTACGCGAGCTCGAGCCACGGGTAGTCCGTCGGCGTGATGGCCTCGCCTCCCGTCAGCAGCAGCATGAGTGCCGTCGCGATCATCAGGATCGCGACGAGCAGCAGCCCGTCGTAGAACATCGCGGCGAGGCGGCGCGGCAGACCGGCGCGCATCAGAACTTGTCCGGCCTGAGCACATCGACGTCCTGCATGAACAGGATCATCGCGTAGTGGTCGTAGTAGCGGTCGCGCAGCAGCGCCGCCACGCGGTCCGCGAGCGCCGGCTCGCACACGATCTCCACGCGGATGTTGCCTTCCTGCGCCCAGTCGGACCGGCGGGAGCCCCGGCCGCCGCGGCCCCGCGCGTCGGTAATCGTGTAGCCGCGCACGCCGAGCGCGTCGAACTCTGCCACGAGCTCGCGCTCGAGCACGGCCTCGGTCACGATCGTGAGCAGCCGCCGGTTGAACTTGTCCATGTTGCGCCACCTTCAGCCGTGCAGGTACGCCGCGAGGCGTTCGTAGAGCGGAATCCCGACGATGATGTTGAACGGAAACGTGACCGCGAGCGACGCCGTGAGCGAGAGCGCCGGGTTCGCCTCCGGCACGGCGGTGCGGATGGCCGCTGGTGCCGCGATGTAGGATGCGCTTGCGGCCAGTGTCGCGAGCACTGTCATGCCACCCGGCGAGATTCCGAGCAGCCTGCCCGCCATGGCGCCAACGACCGCGGCTGCAAGCGGCATGGCAATGCCGAACGCGATGATGAAGATGCCGTGCCGCCTGAGAGTCGGCAGGTGCGATGCGGCGATGAGTCCCATCTCCAGCAGGAACAGCGCCAGGATGCCCTTGAACAGGCCGAAGAAGAATGGCTGGATCGACGCGGTGCCGTCCGGCCCGCTCACCCAGCCGATCGCGAGCCCGCCGACCAGCAGCACGATGCTGCGTCCGAGGAACAACTCGTGCGCGAGCCTGCCCCAGGCGACCGCGCCCGAGACGCCGCGGGCCAGCAGGATGCCTGCGAGGATGGCCGGCACTTCGAGCAGCACCACCCAGACGGGCGCGCGCGCCTCGTAGGGAATGCCGCGCGTTGCGAGGTATCCGATCACAACCGCAAACGTGCCGACGCTGACGGAGCCGTAGTGAGCCGCGAGCGACGCGGCGTCCTCGCGGGACAGGCGGCCGACGTGCCTTGCGACGGCGAAGACCGGCAGCGGCAGGGCGAGGCCGAGCGCTAACAGCACGGCGAACTCGATGAGCGGCATGCCGCCCGTGTCGCGCGCCAGTTCGACTCCTCCCTTCAGGCCGATCGCGAGCAGCAGCACCGTCGAGACGAACTCGTAGATGGCGCCCGGCAGGCGCAGGTCCGCGCGCGCGAGGCCCGCGACGACACCGAGAACGAAGAACAGAATGACGGGGTCCATGGCGTGAGAGTCCGGGAAGGCCTGCCGCGTTGCGCTGGCAACGTTAAGCGAAGGTGCGGGCGGAGTCACGCGCCGCGTTGCTAGAATCCGCGGCAAAGGAGTCCGGCATGCACAACGTCCTCAAGCGCACCACCCTGATCGTCCGCGACGTCCGGCGTTCGACGCAGTTCTATCGCGACGTGCTCGGGCTCTCGGTCTGGTACGACGACGAGATCGTGCTCGGCGGGCGCGGGCTCGCCGCAGGCAAGAAGGGCGACCGCACGCGCCTCGTCATCATGAAGGCGCAGGACCCGGTGGTCGGGATGATCGGGCTGCTGCAGTTCACCGAGCCGCCGCTCGCGGAGCCGACTGGCGACCGAACCAGGCTCGGCATTGGCGACGTGGTGTTCGTGATGCAGACGGACGACGTGCGCGCGGTGCACGAGCGGTTGCAGGCATGGGGCGCCCGCGTGCACGCCGAGCCACACGATTTCGTCGTGCGCGGAGCGGATGGTGTCGAGGTCGGCATGACCACGCTCAGTTTCTGGGACCCGGACGGCTACTTCTTCGAGATCAATGAGCGTCACGGCCGATAAGGACCAGGGCCGGGCGGGCCGGCTCGTCTGGGACCTCCCGTTGCGCCTGACGCACTGGGCGCTCGCGGTCTCGGTGGCCGGCGCCTGGATCACGCACTATGCCGGCATCCAGTGGTTCGAATGGCACCGCCGGCTCGGGTACGCGACGCTGGTGCTGGTCGCGTTCCGTATCGTGTGGGGTTTCGTCGGCACGCGGCACGCCCGGTTCGCTAACTTCCTGCGCGGCCCGGCGACGATTCTTGCCTTTCTCCGCGCCAGGGGCGGTGCACATGCGCCGGGACACAGTCCGCTAGCCGCACTGAGCGTCGTGGCGATGCTGGCACTGCTGTTCGTGCAGGCGCTGACCGGCCTCTTCGCGAATGACGAAATCGCGAATGCGGGCCCGTTTTATGGCTGGGTCGCGCCGGAAACGAGCAATCGCCTCAGCGGCCTGCACGGGACGAATTCGAACCTGCTGCTGGGCCTCCTTGCGCTGCACCTCGCGGCAATAGCGTGGTACGT
>Ga0079037_100000671_pt1 | contig 16075 bp, 14 predicted proteins | sample Mud3Dept4metaG_FD_71479 | JGI IMG/M metagenome (GOLD analysis project Ga0079037, IMG submission 71479) | Freshwater wetland microbial communities from Ohio, USA, analyzing the effect of biotic and abiotic controls - Mud 3 Core 4 Depth 4 metaG | ecosystem: Environmental > Aquatic > Freshwater >... | reverse complement strand
CATCAATTGCGATAAGCTTAACACATCCTCGACACGATGCTGTCCATCCGCATCCATGATCAATACCCATTCTGTTTGGGCGTAATGAATCCCTGTCTTAATGGCTGCACCATAGCCCATATTTTGATTGTGGCGGATGACGTGAGCACCGGCGGCCTCGGCGATCATGTTTGTTCTATCATGAGACCCATCGTCGACCACAATGATTTCTTGGATAAGATTGAAACAATGGGTTTGAACCTGCTTCACCACTTCTCCAATGGCAAACTCTTCATTGAAAGCCGGGATGATGATAGTCAGTTTCTTTTGAATATTAGAATCCATTCTATTTTCTTCGCCAAAATTGGATTACGATCAGGATCATCCCCTCAGTCATTTATTTATGTTCCAGAATCACCAGATTCAATGTTAGGATCTCCTTGGTATAATCCAAGGACCTGATCGATTCTCACAAATTTAAAGTGTTTTAAGAGATATTCCAATTTTCTCAGCATAGAGTGATTACCATAGTATAAAATAAAACGATCGTAAAGAGGGATTTTCAGTCTGGGCGTTTTCCCATAGCTTTCCCAGGGATGGAAGTAAAGGATAATGGGATAGTGCCGATTGATTCGTTTCAACCCCCAGGATAGAAAGGGAAGTGGAAATAATCGAAAGTAGAAACCACCTACGAAGGGAATTTTGAGTTTTCCAATAGTTAAAAGAGACATGGGAAATTCGATCAAAGGACTTTGAGGATCTTCCTGAGTCACATCCTCCAAAGAAATTCGGTAAGGTCGAGTGGGTACCCCGTCCATCCCGTAGAGGCGGCTCAACCTCACAGGGAAAATACTCGCATCATATTGATACCCAAAGTCACGAAGCACCCCAAGGGCCCATTTCGTCCGGTCGTCAAGTGAAAAAGTTGGAGCCCGAAATCCCTTAATCTTCACCTTCCCTAAAATCTTCTCCATGACCAAATGGAAATGCTCCAACTCTCCACGAAAGTGACTTTCCGTCAACTCCCACAAGGGTTTGTGTGAAAAACTATGGCAGCCAATCTCATGTCCGCCCTGATAGATTAATTTGATAAGACCTGGGTTCCTCTCTGCCACCTCTCCGACGACAAAAAACGAGGCTTTCGTTTGATATCGGTCCAACAGATTGAGAATGGGAAGGGTCGCCTCCACAATCTGATCGGTCGTATTCCCAGAAATCCTCTTTCTGACAAACTCTGGATGGTACCAATCTTCGAGGTCAATGGATATCCCATATGAGAAAAAATCCCTTCTTTCTCGCCTTTCAACATTCCCATCCATTTTAACCTCGACCCACCCTCTTTCCCTTCCTTGAGCTTCTCCTCTCGGCCTCCTCACGAATTGGTAGAAGGGATCAGAGGACATCGGTATCCCCCCAGTTCACATACCATTTCTCGGGAGAAAGAAATATCTCCCTATCCGAATGGGAGTAGACCATAAATTGAAATGTTTTAGGGCTGGGAAGAAATCCCATGCCCTTCAGTGCCTTATAATAGAGATGATTTTGGGGGACCATAAAACCCAAAAGATCCGCTCCTTCCTTTTGACTGTATTCAATTCCCCTCTTCACTAAGGCTGCCAACGTTTCCTCATCCAGTGCTAATAGGTCAACAATTACAGCGCTGTTGAAATTTAAGAGATCAACTTTTCTCAGAATAATATATCCGGTCGTTTCCCCTTTTCGTTTTCCTCGAAAGAGGGTGTAATTCCATGTTGGATGCTTAAGATAACGCCATTTTAAAAAGGGACGGTCTCGTACCCCTATGATCGGAGAAAGAAAAATGGCCTTTTCCCAAAAGAGATCAAACTGATCGTCCAATTCTGCTACTTCCTCAATTTCAATCCCTTCCGTTCCCATCTTCTTTTTCAATCTTAAGAGGAGAAAATAGAAAACCTTCCCTGCTCCTCCCAACAGAAGGCTGAGGGGTCGAAAATGAAGATAACGATTCAGGATCCCACTAAAGCTTATCGGATAGACCAGAACTGGAAGGTCCACTATTTCTTGCCAGCCAAGTTTTTTCAACCCATGGATGGTCTCCACGCGTATAGGATAGGCGGTCAAAAAAAGTCCATGTTCTTGTTTCACTCGTTGGATTCCATAACTTCCCAATGCTGCGAAGATACCTCTTCTCCAGTAATCAGGATGGACCATCAAATCAAGCGAAAGGGTTCCCAGGACGACTTCCCCTTGGACCGAAAACCGTCTTGGGATATCTGCAAAGTGCCCGATGATTTTATTCTCATCCTCTACAACATAGATCCATGCTTTTCCATCAGCGCCTTCCTCGAATTCCCACCTCCAGAATTTTTCATCCAGCTTCTCCTCCTCCCCCTCTCCAAAAGCAACCCTCCTGAGAGAGAGGATCCCCTCTAAATCTCCTTCATCCCCCTCCCGAACAACCCAGCTAAAACTTTTCTTCATGGCTCCTTTTTCTCTGGATAAACAATTTCGAATACTACCATTCTTCGATCTTTATCTTTAAACTCTTTTAAAAGGATTAAGTCTTCTCCTTTGATCTTTTCAGAAAAGCCAGGCGAATCCTTCTCGATGCTATCATCTAGAATAAGATACCGTACTTCTTTGGAACGGGCTACCGTTAGGATCTTCTCATAACTTTTTACAGGGATGCCGATTGGGACCCATGGCAGTTCGGCATAAAAGGCCTCCTGAGGGAAGCGGCTCATTATTTTTGACCCTCTGGGAAGATCGCTTTTCATCCATAAACCTGTCTCTTTCCGGATGATACGACTATCTCGGGGATGGGTCACCCTTCCCTCGATGAAAAGCCCCCCCAAAAGAAGGAGGAGTAAGATGAGGGAAACCTTCTTTCTTAAACTTTTCTTCTCTACCCACCGATGAAGCCATCCCGCCACCTCTAAACATCCAAGGGCTGCCCAGGGAATGGAAATGGAGACCATTTGAGAAACATATCTCCGTTCAATCCAAAAAAAAGGGAGAACGATGGCAAAGAAAAACAAGTGATGTGAGAGGATATAGTAATTTGCTTTGAAGGTATAAGAAGATTTCATCTTGAAGATCTTTATCCACCCTAAAATAGCTAAAAGGAAAAGGATCGGGTTAAGGGCCAGGGGGAAAAATCTAAAAAAAGATTTTAAAAGTCCACCCCCTATTTTACCTAACAGAGCCAGAGGTTTTTTAGCGAGAGCGAGTAAATCGATTTTTTTCTTTACTCCCGCAGCCTTCAAGGAGATGCTTTCTTCCCCAGAAAGAGATCCGATTGAAAAAAAGGCCTTCTTTGAAATCTGCCATCTCCCTAACTCTTTTCGCAATTGGATGAGATAAGGGGAAGAAAAGAGAAGAAAACAAAAAGTAGCAAGGAGAACAATCCCGGCTCTTTTCTTCCAAACTCTCTTTCCCTCAGGGGGGTTGATTAAAAGGACCCAGATGAAAAAAACAAAAAGAAAACCGATTCCTTCTGGTCTTGTCATGTAGGCCAGTGAAACAAAAAGGCTGAAAAGAAGAATAGTGTGAAACTTCCCCTGGCTAAAGGCATGCCAACCGAAAAGAACGGTTGTCGCTATAAAAAAATGGTAAGTCGCTTCGGTCAAAACAGACCCGGAAGGTGTATGGAGAAAACGTTGAACGGCTACCAAAAGACCTGAGAGCACCCCGACCTTCTCATCAAAAATTTCTTTACCTAAATAAAAGACAGGAAGCACGAGGAGGGTTCCGAAGATCACAGAAACCAAAATTCCAGCCAGTTCATAATTTTTTATCAAGGTGTAGTAAGCCAATGCAATCAAGGTGGGGTAAACAGGACCTGATTTCTGCCCCATCCAGTTTCCAGCCAAGACCTCTTTGGCTTCACGAATATACTCTGTCCCGTCATTATGGATGACTTCAGGCTGGAAGAGAAGAACAAGGCGCAGAGCGAAAGCAATCAAGAGTATAAGTATAATGACGTGCCAAGCCTTAAATTTATAAAGTCTGGGTTCTTCCTTTTGGGCGACAAATTTCACCCCCTTACCTCCCATTATTGAGAACCCTTTTATGATCGCCATCTTAAATGATCTAGCCTTTAAATAAATCCTTAATATCTATCCCCAAGTATAGCTGGGGATTCTTAAATGATGAACATTAACACTGTTCATCGTTTCATGCTTCTTAGTAATAGAAAGACCGTATGGGACAACATCACAAGAGTGCCCAGCTTTAACCAGGCCTTCTTCTAATTCCCATCTCCAGAATTTTTCATCCACCTTTCCTCCACCCTCACTCCAAAAGCAATTCTCCTGAGAGAAAAGATCCCCTCTAAATCTCCTTCATCTCCCTCCCGAACAACCCAACTAAAACCTTTCTTCATGGCTCCTTTTTCTCTGGATAAAGAATTTCAAATACTACCATTCTACGATCTTTATTATCTTGAAATTCCTTTAAGAGGATCAAGTCTTCTTTTTTTATCTTTTCGGAAAAGCCCGGCGAATCCTTCTCGATGCTCCGATCTATGATAAGATACCGGACCCCTTTGGAACGGGCTTCACTTAGGATCTCCTCATAACTTTTCACAGGGATTCCGATCCATGGCAGGTCGGCATAAAAGGCTTCCTGTGGCAGGCGGCTCATCATTTTGGCCCCTCTGGGAAGATGGGTTTTCATCCATAAACCTGTCTCTTTCCGGATGATACGACTCTCTCGGGGATGGGCCACCCTTCCCTGGATGAAAAGCCCCCCCAAAAGAAGGAGGAGTAAGATGAGGGAAACCTTCCTTCTTAAACTCTCCTTCTCAACCCATCGATGAAGCCATCCCGCTATCTCTAAACATCCGAGGGCTGCCCAGGGAATAGAGATTGAGATCATCTGAGAAGTATATCTCCGTAAAACCCAGAAAAGAGGAAAAACAAAGGCAAAGAAAAAAATGAGGTGCGAGAGGATATAGAAATTTGCTTTGAAGGTATAAGAAGATTTCATCTTGAAGATCTTTATCCACCCTAAAATAGCTAAAAGGAAAAGGATCGGGTTAAATCTCTGGAAAAATCCATAAAAAGATTTTAAAAGTCCACCCCCTATTTTACCTAACAGAGCCAGGGGATCCCTTAGGAGGGCAGAAACATTGATCTTCTCCCTTAGTACCGCTGCCTCAAAGGAAGTGTCTTCTTGATCAGAGAATGATCCTATTGAAAAAGTGGTCTTCTTTGAGATCTGCCATCTCCCTAACTCTTTTCGCAATTGGATGAGATAAGGGGAGGAAAAGAGAAGAAAACAAAAAACAGCAAGGAGAACAATCCCAGCCCTCTTCTTCCAAACTCTCTTTCCCTCGGGGGGGTTGATCAAAAGGACCCAGATGAAAAAAACAAAAAGAAAACCGATCCCTTCTGGTCTTGTCAGGTAGGCCAGGGAAACAAAAAAGCTAAAAAGAAGAATAGTGTAAGACTTTCCCTGGTGAAAGGCATGCCAACCGAAAAGAACGGTTGTCGCTAAAAAAAAATGGTAGGTTGATTCGGTCAAAACAGACCCAGAATTCATGTGGAGAACAGGGTGAACCACTGTCACAAGACCTGAAAGCATCCCGACCTTCTCGCCAAGAATTTCTTTACCCAAATAAAAGACAGGAAGCACGAGGAGGGTTCCGAAGATCACGGAAACCCAGATCCCGGCCAGTTCATAATTTTTTACGAGAAGATAAATAAAAGCGATGAAGGCGGGGTAAGCGGGAGTGGATTTCCCTGCGTTGGGGGCATCTGGAGTGGATTCCCCCCCACTCCAGTTTCCAGCCAGAACCTCCTTGGCATGACGAATATACTCTGTTCCATCGTTGTAGATGTTTTCAGGATAAATAATAAGGAAAACTCTTAAAACAAAAGACAAAGCCATGAAGAGGAGAAGAATCTTCCAATGATTCCTCTCTTTATATTTTATCTTCCCTTCCCGACTAAAGTTTAATGCCGCCGCTTCCATGCTAGCCAAATCGCTTTTTTAATATGCGGACGATTTCCCTACCTGCTTTTCCATCTCCAAATACACCGGGCCTTTTCCCCGGAAGACACTTCCCTGTGAATTGACTCACCGCCTCTACAATTCTCTTCTCCTCGGAACCTACCAATTTGTTCCACCCTTGTTTGATGGTTTCCACCCATTCGGTTTCTTCCCTTAAAGTAAAACAGGGGACCCCGAACCAGTAAGCCTCTTTTTGGATGCCTCCTGAATCGGTCAGGATGGCTTTCGCATTTTTTTCCAATTTGAGCATGTCGAGATAAGAAATAGGTTCAATCAATTTAATATCTTTGAATTTGGAAAGGAGGCCATAGCCCTTCATCACCTTCCTTGTCCTTGGGTGGATAGGGAGGAGGACAGGAGTATTTCTTCCAATTTTGTCCAGGGCCTTTAAAATTGATTGAAGCCTGTTTAGGTTATCAGTATTCTCAGCGCGATGGAGGGTAGCAAGATAATATTGCGGATTGCAGATTGCAGATTGCAGATTGACAAGATTTAAATCACGAAGGATGGTGGATTTTTTTTCCGCTATTTTTGAATAATAGAGAATCGAATCGTACATCACATCCCCTACCTTTTTAACTATCACTCCCTCCCTATCCTTTATCCCTTCTTTTAACAAATTCCTGATAGATTGATCCGTAGGACAGAAAAGGAGGCTGGAAAGATGATCGGTGAGAAGTCGATTCATTTCCTCTGGCATGTTCCGATTATAACTTCTTAAACCTGCCTCCACATGAGCGACAGGAATGTTTAGTTTTGCCGTGGCCAAAGCTCCTGCCAATGTCGAATTTGTATCCCCATAGACCATGACCACATGGGGTTTCTCTTTCTGGAGAACAGCCTCGATCCGCTCGAGCATCATTCCGGTCTGTCTGGCATGAGAACCAGAACCCACCCCCAGGTGGTAATCCGGTTTAGGAAGATCAAGTTCTTCAAAAAAGACCTTATCCATCAGGTAGTCGTAATGCTGGCCCGTATGGACTAGAATTTCTCGAATTCGTTTCTCTTTTTTATTGAATTCTTGAGTTGCCCGCATGACCGCTGCGGCTTTGATAAATTGAGGTCGAGCTCCAACAATCGTGATAAGTTTCATTCCTTCGGCCCTACTCATGACAAGCTTTTTAAATCAACCTCACTCCGGTCGTACCCTTTTTATATTTTTTCCCACAGGCCTTGCAAACTCCTTCTCCAGATCGAAAAGGTATCTCCTCGGCACACTGGCAGACCCATCCTTTCACTTTCCCCGGATTTCCATAGACCAAAGCATAATCCGGAACATCCTTGGTCACCACAGAACCGGCTCCTATAAAGGCGTACTGACCAATCATATTTCCACAGACAATTGTCACATTGGCACCAATGGTCGCTCCTCTTTTTACCAAAGTCTTCCGGAACTCTTTCTTCCTCGATATGAAACTACGAGGGTTAAAAACATTCGTAAAGACCATCGAGGGCCCACAGAATACATCGTCCTCTAAAATAACCCCGTCGTAGAGGGAGACATTGTTTTGAACTTTAATATTATTGCCAAGAATAACTCCTGAACCGATAAAAACATTTTGGCCGATAATACATTTCTCTCCGATCTTGGCACCCGACATGATGTGGGTGAAGTGCCAGATCTTGGTCCCCTCACCGATCTCTGCACTGTCATCCACGACAGCCGAGGGGTGGATAAAGTATTCTTTTCCCATTGGCTTATTCTCCTTCAAGGGGAATTGGAAATCCTTTTCTCTTTAAAGACTCCTGAGCGGCCATTAGAATCTTTACCACCTTGAGTCCATCTCGGCCTCCGGTTTTAGGTTCCTTCCTTGATTCGATGCTTTGAATAAAATGCTCAGCCTCAGCCCTGAGCGGTTCCGCCATCTTAATACTCGGAATCATAATATCTCCAAACCTCAGACTGAGATATTCTCCATAGGTATCATAAGAAAGATTCTTTACCCCTTTATCATAAACCTTTAATTTTTCAGAGGCTTCCATGTCATCAAAAACTACCATCTTCTTTGATCCTACGATTGTAACCCTTCTCAACTTATGGGGGTCCAGCCAACTGAGATGGATATTGGCCATCTTTCCATCAGAAAATCGAAGGCTGAGAAATACTACATCTTCAATTTCCTTTTGAATATAACTTTCTCCATGAGCCGTCACCGCAACCGGTTCTTCTTCGAGGAGGTATAGGATGACAGATAGATCATGAGGGGCAAAGGAAAAGAGAGCATTTTCATCCTGACGGATGACACCGAGATTAACCCGTTGTGTATAAATATAATAGACCCTCCCCAATTCACCAGAGGCAAGCATTTCTTTCAACCGATCCACGACGGGGTGATAAATGAGAAGATGCCCCACCATGAGGATTTTTTTCCTCTTCTCTGCGATCTTCAACATCTCCTGAGCATCCTTGGTATTTAAGGCCATCGGTTTCTCTACCAACAGATCCTTATCCGCCTCCAATATCTCTTTCGCCAGGGGAAAATGAGAAAGGGCTGAAGAGGCCACCACGACTCCCTTTACCTCTGAATCCTGAAGAATGGGGTTCAAATCCTGAACCATCTTCGTTCGAGGATAGGTCTTCTGTATGGATTGTAATTTAGAGGAATCTTGATCACAGACATATTTCAATCGAACATTGGGAATTTCTGAAAATACCCTGATGTGGTTCTTACCCCATGCCCCCGCTCCTACCACAGCAATATTGATCATATTAATGCTCCTAATAAAACGATGTCCCTATTCCATTCCTTATGAAATTCACCTGTTTTCCTCTTAGTAAAAAAAGGGATTTACCAATTTCCATTCTACAATTTGCATTTTACAATTTTCAATGAAAAATTTTTAAATTTGTAGGTCTCAGCCTCATCTCTTCGGGGCAGAATCTTAGATGCCACCACATTAGGTAGGCATAAATCGAAAGTTTTTTTCGCCACCCTTTGATAGTGAAGAAAGTAACCAGAGAAACCAACAACATACCCAGAAATTCAAATCCCAATCTTATCATCAACCCGCAGAGGAGAATGAACCATTGTAAACTTCCTCTATTTTTTTTGAAGAAATGATAGCGAGAACGATAAAATTCAACCCGGGCCCTCTTTTTCACGGTTTCAGCACTCTTCCCTTGGAAATGATCGACTTCGGCTTGAGGGACATGGTAGATCTTCCAACCTACCTTCGCCATCCGATAGCACCAATCCGTTTCTTCGAGGAAAAGAAAATAATCCTCGTCCAATAAGCCAACCTGATCTATCGCATCCCGTCTCACTATCATACAGGCACCAATCACTGAATCGACTTCAACAGGTTCAGAATAATCTCTCTCTTTTCCCGGAAACTTTTTTGGGAATAACCACCTCAAGAGACTCTTGTTGAGAAGTTCTGTCGCCAGGGATGGGTAATTGGCGATCGAGTTCTGCTTCGATCCATCCGAATTGAGGAGCTGTGGTCCAGCCACTCCGGCCTCTAAATGGGTCTCCATAAAAGACCTTAATTGTTCAATCGCTTCACCCTTCACTTGAGTGTCCGGATTCAGAAGGAGCGCATATCTCCCTGATGCTTTTTGAAGCCCTTGATTGGCGGCCTTTGCAAATCCCAAGTTTTTTTCATTTTCAACAAGATGGACGAAGGGAAAGGATTTCTTCACCTCCATTCCACTCCCATCCTGGGAACCATTGTCAATCACAATGACCTCCCAATTCATTCTCTGTCCCAATTTAAAAATCGATCCCAGGCAACGAAGAAGATATTCTTTTGTATTCCAGTTAACAATGACGATGGATAAATCGGTCACGTTTTAATGACCTCCAAATATATCAGATCTCCAAATCCAAATCGATCTACCACCCAACAAACGGGGCGAAAAAAGAGCTTTAAAAAACGATTGGTTACAATCGGTTGGGGCGTCTGATACGCTGCCCCCCGACCATATCGCTCATTTATCCAATATTGAAGACTCGCTAAAAAATTCCGTTCCGTAGAATCAAACCACAGTGTTTTAATCTTTAGCCCTAAAGAGGAAAGAAGCCTTTGAAGGGTTTCAGGGGAAAAGGAAAAAAGGTGTCGGGGGACATCCAAACTAAACCACCACTTACCGAACAACCAGTAGTTCAAGCTTTTTGCATTCTGAACGGAAATATAAATTCGACCTCTTGGCATGAGAATCCTGTTGATCTCAAGGAGGACTTTCTTGGGATGAGGAAGATGCTCCAATACAAAACTCATCCTGACCACATGAAAGAAATGATCAGGATAATTCGCTTCAAAGAGGTCCCCTGTGAAGACAGAAAGCTCTTTTGACCTTGCCCGTTCGGATGCCTCGGCATCGATCTCGACTCCGTAACCTTTCCAACCCATCTGTTTCAATCGATAAAGCTCTGTTCCATTCCCGCACCCAATATCTAAAAGTCTTCCCCCCTCCATAAAGGGAATGGAATGCCTATACCTGATTCGAAACGGGAGCAAAACCATCTTCATAAAGAGGCGCATCCTCTTTTCCAAATTGGAATGACCCCCATATCCCCAATAGGTTTCCAATGTCTTTCTTCTGACCCACGAATACTCCCTGTAATGAGAAAAATTGGGAGTATAGTAATCCTTGGGATAATATTCTTTCAACATCTCCGTCTCAGGTTGAGGATTAATAAAGATGAGACCGCATTCTTGGCACTGAACCATCTTGAACCTGCCGGGGATTCCATATAGCCGGTCCCATCCCTCAAAAAGAAAGTGATGCTGATGAGACCCGCAAACTTCACAAGGAATGATTTTCACTGTCTAGACCACTTTCTCTCCCATAATGATCAGGGTATTGCCTCCCAAGATGATTTCGTCCTTACTCGTTTCATCCAATCGATAGAGTTCCCGTCTCTTCTTGGAGGCCATGCGCCCATAGAGACGAATCAACCAGACGAGGGGCAACAACCATACCATTTTGGGTTTCTTTCGATCCTTTTCCAGTCGGAGAATATGGAATCCATGACACTCCATGATGAACTTCAAAAGGGGATATCCAAGTGGGCTTAGATGAGCCATGGTGATATCCCCCTTCCAAATATTTTTGATGACTTCGTGAGAAGGAATTTTGGAAAAGGTACCAGTAAAAAGAAAGCGAAGTCTCCGCTCAATGTTCAGGAAGTTAGGGGTGGAAAGGAGAATTTTCCCACCCTTTTTTAAAACTCTTTGAAACTCCCGGATAGCATTGGAAGGATTCTCTGTATGCTCAATCCCATCCAGACAGATCAAGTAATCAAAGGAATCGTTGGGATAAGGGAGGGATTGGTTGAGGTTGCCAATATCAATCGTTAATTCAGGAACTGAAAAATAGGCAGGATTGATATCGCAGCAGGAAACCTCAAAGCCTATCTTTCTGAGCCGGTCTGCTAAAATTCCTGTTCCCGTAGGGACATCCAAGACGCTCCCTCTAGGTTCTTTTTCCATCATCTCAATCACTTTGTTATGAGTCTCGTCCCTGGATAACGGAACTGCCCCATAAGTCCATTGGATGTTCGAATTATTTTCCCTGGCCAATATCAAGACTCCTCTCTGAAGAAAACTCTCTTTGATTTGAAACATGCTTCACGTTGAGGACCCTCACCCGTTCATTTCACTTCTTTTCAAAAGAGACTCTAAATCGCCTTTCAATAAATTTGAAAACGCATCACTGCCTTTTTCATTTAAATGAACCCAATCTGAAAACAGGCGGGGGTCTGTATTAATGTTCGTCACCCTTCTCGTTTCATAATCCAAGAAAGGGATTTTCCTCTTCTCCGCAATCTTATTGATAAGTTCCATACTCTCTTCGATATTTGAAATATCACGCGCAGGGAGATACCCCGGGACCTGAACGAAGATAACTTCGATGTTATTTTTTTCGAATTCATCCAATAAGGCTTCAAAGTCTCTTATTTGCGCGTCATTATTTTCAGGCTTAATACCCTTCTTTTTATCAAGCCTTCCCCTCCGTTCATAAGGAATAAATCCGTTATAGTATTTCGACAGAATAAATAACTTTTGAGTATTTTTAAACAACCGTTCGACCAATTGCTTTCTCCCTCTAAACAGAGCAATTCGGTTTAGAATGAGTGCCTTGACCATCTCAAAATCACAAAATCCTTTCAGGTCAAGGAGCTCCCTATAAAAAAATTTTGAAGGGAAATATTTGCTATCTTGTTCAAATCTTCTATCAAGCAGATTGCCGTCAAACATGCCCCATTGGACCGCATAGATTACACAGAGGGGTTTCCGATACTGGGGGTGAAATATTTTTCGATACCATTTTAAATAGAAGGAAGGACCGGCCCCGTTCAGGGAAAAATTAAAAACTTTTAAGTGATTGGCTTCAAGATATTTTGGATTGATGCCGTGCGTGGCTGAGGAGGCTCCCAGGATGATCACATCAGCATTCACCTTAGGATGGAAAACCTCGTTATACTGAAAAGCATAATGAGGGTTTAACTCCCGACCCATCCAGTGATTCATCAGGATCAGAATGAAGAGAAGGATGAAAAGGAAAAGTACTGTTTTTCTCAAAAACATTCCTGTCCCCCATCCTCTTCAGAATTGAAAATAGATAAAGGCTTGATCGTCATAAGCTCCAAAGAAAATAATAAATAAAATGAGAAGGTAATAAAACGTCCATCTCAATAAAATCGGTTTTCCTGAAAATAGATGTCGCACGTCTCCTTTTCTTTCTATTCCATGAACAAGTTCCATTAATCCAATCGATACGAGGACAATGTAAAAGTCAAATCTCCCCAAGCCCAAGCTGAATAAATTATTGGCCGATACTTTTATATGGCTCAAACTTCCCAGCCCAACAAAGAGATGGGTCACAATATAAAAAGCATCCGAAATGCTTTTTGCCCTAAAGAAAATCCACCCAAAACAGATGAGGGTGAACGTGATGACCACTTTTAAAGCGCCGTGAAAGGCAGGGAACCGGTCGAGGTGGACCCATTGGACTATTTTCTTTCTTTCACGCTGTGTCCAAATGGAAAAGAGAATATAAAATCCATGTAATGCTCCCCACACTAGAAAAGTCCAGTTGGCCCCATGCCATAATCCGCTTAAGAGGAAAGTAACAAATAAGTTATAATACCATCTCCATCTGACGACACGATTCCCCCCCAGTGAGATATACACATAATCTCTAAACCATGTAGAAAGAGAAATATGCCACCTTCTCCAGAATTCGGAAACAGATTTCGAAGAATAAGGTCTGTTAAAATTGTCCATCAGGTTAAAACCCATCAACTGAGCCGCACCCATGGCAATATCTGAATATCCAGAAAAATCACAATAGATTTGAAAAGCAAAAAATACCGTAGCCACGATAAGCGGAATTCCTGTATACTCCGTGGGGTGATTGTATACCTGATCGACAACAATCGACACCTTATCTGCGATCACCATTTTTTTAAAAAACCCCCAGGCCATGAGCTTTAACCCGTCGATGACCCGTCGATCTTCAAAATCATATTTTTTGTAGAATTGGGGGATAAGGTGAGCCGCTCTCTCAATGGGTCCCGCTAAGAGCTGGGGGAAAAAAGTGACATAGAGGGCAAAAAGACCAAAATGTTTTTCAGGCTTGATGACTCCCCGATAAACATCAATTGCATAACCCATGGTTTTAAATGTATAGAACGAGATCCCTATAGGAAGAAGGAAATTTAACAAGGGGAGATGGTAGGAAATATGAAACAGTTGTAACAGACCGTTCAGTGACTCTCCAATAAAATGAAGGTATTTAAAAATAAATAAAACACTTAGGCTTGAGGCCAAGCTTAAAATTAAATAGGTTTTCCGTCTGAGGGGGTCTTCTGCCTTAGACATTGTGATTCCAGCTATATAATTGACGAGGGTTGGAATCAAAAGGAGAATAATATATTCAGGTTTCCAGTACATATAAAAAACACAGCTGGCAATCAGCAAAAGTATCCAACGAAATTTGTAGGGGAAAAGAAAATAAAGGGTTAAAACGATGGGGAAAAATATTAGAAAAGGCAATGAATTAAATAACATGATAAATTCCTGTGAGGTCTAATGATCTGTTATGGCCTATTGCTCTTTCTGCTTTGCTCGATCTATTCCCCTATTTCTTCTCTACCATCCGATCCAAGATTGAAAACAGACGGGGCGCACAGACTTGATAGGTATAGTTTTCCAAAACCCTTCTTCTCCCCTCTCGACCCATCTGCTTCCGTAATTCAGAATTTTCAATAAGCAGAGAAAGCTTCCCCTCCCATTCCTCAGGAGTCATCGCCAAAAATCCATTGGCCCCATCTTCTACCAAATCCTGGTTGACCCCCACAGGGGTGCAGACCACAGGGACACCTACTCCTTGATACTGGATAATCTTGAGACCACATTTTCCCCAGGACCATGGGTCATCGATGAGGGGCATCAGTCCAATATCAAACCCTTGAAGATCGGCCACCTCCTCCTCCGAACTCCAATTTTTCTTAATCACTTTCATCCGGTCACAATCGAAAAAAGTGTCGCAAACAATCTTCAATTCCACATGGGGATATCTTTCGCCTATCCTTTCAAAGATGGGTCTCATTTTTTCTAAATAATGAATAGAGCCATGATCTCCAATCCATCCAAGAGTTACCCTCTCCTGCTGGACCGGATAAGTTTTTAAAGGATATCTTTCCTGATCGATCGCCGTAGGAATCACCTCGACATTTGGATTAAAGGGAAGCACCTCTCTCCTCAAAAATTCGTTTCCTGCAATGACGAAGTCAGAGTTTTTGATCATCTGGACAAACCGTCTTCTCCGGGTCGAAGAGATAGGATCTTTTGCCTTGGAGTTTCGATACATCACCGAATCATCAAAATCATAGATGATCCGTTTCGCTCTTCTTCTCAACAACCCGAGCCGGGGTTGGTTGAATCTCTTCCTCTGAAGAAAAAGGACATCATATTGAGGGAGATCGTTGAAGAATTGAAAATTCTCTTTCAGGGTCCTGGGATAGAGGCTGACCGTGGTCTCCACCCCTTTGGATTTTAAATATGGAATAAATTGAAGCACCCGATACCGACTGGCGGCCACGGAGAAACCTTGAATCAGAAAGAGAACCTTCATCTATCCTTCACCCCGATCAAGGCCTTGGAGAACTTGAAAAAACTTTTCAGAGGTCACTGGCAGGGAGTACTCCCGTTCCACCGTCTCTATCCCCTTTAACCCCATTTGGTACCTAAGATCTCGATTCTGAATAAGGGTCGATAACCGGTCCACCCATTCTTGATGATTGGTCGCCCAAAAACCATTCTTCCCTTCTTTGATGATATCCGAGTTCATTCCTACAGGCGTGCAGACAACGGGTAGCCCGACGCTGAGATATTGGACGATCTTCAATCCACATTTCCCCCTCGACCACAGATCATCGTTAAGGGGCATCAGACCAATGTCAAAAGAGATCAAGTCCTCATTCTCATCTTCCAATTTCCAAGGTTTCTTAATGATGGGAAGGTGGGGGGAGTCAAAAAAATGATTGCTCACGATCTTCAATTTGACTTGGGGAAATCTTTGATGGATAGTCTCAAAGACAGGTTCCAATTTCTTAAGGTACTTTAAATTTCCTTTTGTCCCAATCCATCCCAATATAATCTCCGGACGGTTAGTCACTTTCTTTTTTTGTGGATATAGATCGGTATCGATGCAGGTCGGGATGATAAAAACTTTTTTCTGTCTATCCACCTTGAGGACTTCGTTTTTCAAAAATTGATTTCCCACAGTGACAACATCGCTTCCTCTCACCATCCATCTGAACTTCAGCCATCTGGAAAAAGAATGGGGATGGGGGGAACTGGAAGATCGGTACATGATGGCGTCATCAAGATCGAAAAGAACGTGTGAAGACTTTTTCCGGACCCAATAAAATTCAAAAGGAGCCAATAACCTCCTTTGAATACAAACGATATCGAAGAGAGGGAGTTGACGGTATATGATGAACCGCTCTTTCCATGACCCGGGGAGGGGTTGCCACTTAGGGTCCACCTGGTGAGCAAGGAGATAGGGAAAATACTGTTCCACTCGGAACCGGTGGCCTTGATCACTGGAATGGGTGAGGAAAATGATTTTCATTTTGTCTTGATTATG
>Ga0079037_100000669_pt1 | contig 16117 bp, 14 predicted proteins | sample Mud3Dept4metaG_FD_71479 | JGI IMG/M metagenome (GOLD analysis project Ga0079037, IMG submission 71479) | Freshwater wetland microbial communities from Ohio, USA, analyzing the effect of biotic and abiotic controls - Mud 3 Core 4 Depth 4 metaG | ecosystem: Environmental > Aquatic > Freshwater >... | reverse complement strand
GTTTTGACCCAGGAACAGCTATTGGCAATCCTCCCCTCAACGGCTCCAGCTCAGGTGTGTCTGGATCGGGATTGGCCACTGATTGCTCGTGAGTCGCCTGAGAACCCTTCCGGGCAGGCAACGGCCCATAACCTGGCCTATGTCATTTACACCTCAGGTTCCACCGGACAGCCTAAAGGCGTGATGGTTGAACACCGCTCAGTTGTCAATTTGTGGAGCAGTCTGCAAAGCGCAGTCTACAACTTTCTACCCGATAGCCCATTACGCATTGGCTGGAATGCGCCATTCTCTTTCGACGTATCCGTGGGTCAGATAGTTATGCTGCTCTCGGGGCACATACTTTTCCTCATCCCGCAAGCTACCCGTCTGGATCACCAGGCATTTGTCGAATACATCCGCCGCCACCGCTTACACGTTTTGGAATGTGTGCCGTCCCAGCTCACCTGGCTGATCGCAGCCGGCTTGCTTGAAAACTCAGATTGGAAGCCGCTCGCCCTTCTCCCCGGAGGCGAAGCTATTGATCCCATCACCTGGCAATCGTTGGTGCAGATGGATGATATCCAATCCTATAATATGTATGGTCCTACTGAATGTACCGTTTATGGGACCATTTGTCGGGTCAAGGACTCACCCAGTACTCCCAGTATCGGACAACCGATCCCCAATACGCAAGCTTATATACTGGATCGCTACCTGCAGCCCGTGCCGGTGGGCGTTCCCGGCGAGCTCCATATCAGTGGGGACTGCCTGGCGCGCGGCTACATCAACCGCCCCGATCTTACTGCTGAACGCTTCATCCCCCATCCCTTTTCCCCTTATCCCTTATCCCCTGATTCCCAATTACCAGAACGTCTCTATAAAACCGGCGACCTGGCCCGCTACCTCCCCGATGGGCAGATTGAGTTTCTTGGTCGCCTCGACCACCAGGTCAAATTGCGCGGTTATCGCATTGAGCTGGGCGAAATCGAGACCACCCTCCTGGATCATCCATCCATCTCGCAGGTTGTGGTGCTGTTGCGTGAAGACCAGCCTGGTGATAAACGCCTGGTAGCCTACCTGGTCAGTCGCTCCCCACAGGCGCCTACCACCAGCGAGCTGCGCCTTTTTCTCAGCCAAAAATTGCCTGACTACATGATCCCATCAGCCTTCGTTAGCCTCGCCTCCTTACCACGAACCCCCGGTGGCAAGCTCGATCGCCGCGCCTTGCCGGCTCCAGATCAATCTTCCCTCGCATCCGGCACGCAATTCATCCCGCCTCAAACCGCATTGGAGCAAGTGATCGCTGGCATCTGGGCTGAAGTGCTCGGTGTAGAGCGCATCGGCTTGAATGATAATTTCTTCGACCTGGGAGGTCATTCGTTGCTGGCTATCCGTCTATTCGACCAAATTGAGCGCCGCCTGGGCGTCAGCCTGCTGGTGGCTGCCCTGTTCAAGGCGCCTACCATTATGGAATTGGCTCGCCTCGTCAGTCAAGGGAGTGATTCGTTGTCTGCAGCTTGCCTGGTGCCAATCCAGCTTGCCGGGGATAAGCCTCCCTTCTTCTGCGTGCATGGTTTCGATGGCCTCGTCACAGGTTATTACGATCTATCCCGCCAGCTGGGCGACGGCCAGCCATTTATTGGACTGCAAGCCGTTGGGGTGTCTCCCGACCAGCCTTTCGATGCCACTATCGAAGATATGGCCGCTCACTACATCCAGGCAATACGCCAGCACCAACCAAACGGGCCCTATCGCCTGGGCGGCTATTGTCTCGGCGGCGTGGTCGCCTACGAGATGGCCCGCCAGCTCTCCGCTCAGGGGGAGAGCATTGCCCTGCTGGCCATCATGGAAGGTTATGCTCCTGCACCCAGAGCCCAGCAGGCAAAATCCTGGCAACCCAGCCAGATCATCCACTTCCTGCGCAACCTCCCCTTCTGGCTGGATGACTTTTTGAAGCTGGGCTTCAATGAAATGTCTTTCAGAGCACGCCAGCGCACCAATCGCCTCACCAAACGCTGGCTGCACCGCCTGGGTTTTCAAATCGCCGCCAACCCGCAGGATTATGTTACCGAGGATCTGTCCGATATCCCCCAGCACCTGCGCAAATTGATGGAAGTCCACATTAACGCCATGCACCAATATTCGCCACTCCCTTTCCCGGGGAAGGTTAGTCTGTTCAGGTCGCGCAGCCTGTCCCTGTTCCGCGCAGGCGACCCTCTGATGGGCTGGGGAAAGCTGGCCCTGGGTGGCGTCGTGACTTACCCTGTTGACGGCGCTCATAATAACATCCACAAACCCCCCTTCGTGCAAAGCCTGGCTGGCCAGTTGTGCGCCAGTCTGGAGCAGGCAAATCGAAGATGACATTCTCCTCTATCCCCCAAATCCTGGCACATTATGCGCACTTTACGCCACAAGCGCCTGCCATCCTGGCTCCCGGCAGAGACGCTCTGACCTATCTGCGTTTGGAACAACACGCCAATCAGATCGTGGATACTTTTAACCATCTGGGCATTGGCCGCGGTGATGTCGTTGCTATCCTATTACCTAACAGTCCCGAGTTGGCTCTGGCCACTATCTCGATCGCTTGCGCTGCGGTTAGCGCCCCGCTGAACCCGGCTTTCCAAGCTGGCGAGCTAATAGCTTACCTGGATGATATATTCGCTAGAGCCGTTGTCACAATGCCGGTCGAAGGCGCACCAATTGTCCAAGCGGCTAAAGCACTGTCAATCACGGTGATCGAGTTTTCCCCGCTATTAGACCAACCGGCGGGATTATTCAACCTGTGCGGCGAAGCCCGGTTGCTCGGCGCTAAAGAAGGTGGAATAGCACAGAGCGATGAGGTTGCCCTGCTTCTGCCAACTTCAGGAGCCACTTCCCGGCCTAAAATCGTCCCACTGACCCACCGCCAATTGTGTCTGGGTTCGCAAGTGATTGCAAATTCGCTCCAGCTCACCAGCGCCGATCGCAGCCTGAATGTGATGCCCCTTTTCCACGGACATGCCTTGATTGTCAGCACTCTGACCTCGTTAATCGCTGGCGGTAGCGTCGTGTATCCACCCGGCTTTAGCGTTGAGTCCTTCTACAATTGCCTGGCTGAATTTCAGCCCACCTGGTATTCTTGTGTCCCCACCATCCACCAGGCAATCCTCGCCCGGGCAAAAGAATACCCCCAAGTGGTAGAGAATTCTTCCCTTCGCCTCACACGTTCAGCGGCTTCTGCTATGCCGCCCAAGCTACAGCTTGAGCTCGAAGCGACTTTCCGCACCCCACACCTCGAAGTATATGGTGCAACCGAAGCAGGCGCCCAGATCACCTGTAATCCGCTTCCACCCGGCAGGCGCAAACTCGGCTCAGTTGGCCTGCCCACAGGATGCCAGGTAAAGATTATCGACCCATCCGGCGTCCAACTTCCACCGGGCAGAACCGGCGAAATCGTCGCACATAGCGAGAGGTTCTTTTCTGGTTACCACAACAATCCCGTTGCTACCCGAAATGCTTTCATTGATGGCTGGTTCCGCGCCGGCGACGAGGGTTACATGGACGAGGAAGGATACCTTTATTTTACCGGTCGCATTAAAGAGATGATCAACCGCGGTGGGGAGAAGATCGCTCCGCGGGAAGTGGAAGAGGCCTTGCTGGATCATCCTGCCGTCGCTCAAGCGGTTGCCTTCGCCATCCCGCATCCAACCCTGGGTGAAGACGTGGCGGCTGCCGTGGTTTTGCACCCGCAAGCAACGGTTGCTGTTGATGATATCCGCAAATTCCTCTTTGGACGCCTGGCTCCCTTTAAAATCCCTAGCCGTGTGTTGGCAGTGGACGAAGTCCCCAAAAACGCTCTAGGCAAGCCGCAACGCATTGGACTGGCGAGGCTGATAGCTGAACAGCTACAGCCGGACTACCAGGCGCCACGCGACGAGATTGAACAAGCCCTGGCTGCTCAATGGGCATCTTTGCTACATTGTGATCGAGTCGGCGTGCAGGATAACTTCTTCTTCCTGGGCGGCGATTCGATACTCGCCACCCAGCTCGTCAGCCGCGTCCGTGACCTTTTCCAGGTTGAGCTACCTCTCGACGCCATCTTCCAGGAACCCGACCTAGCTTCCCAGGCTGCTCTCATCCGAAACCTGATCCTGGAGGAATTCGATCAATTTCAAGAACCTTGAGAAAAACAATTTTATTAGAACGAAACCATCGTTGGACAGCTTTGCACTGGACAAATTAACGCTTGCGAACACCGTACATATTTATCAAGCCAGTCTCGACCCGCCACAATCGCAGGTGGAGCAGCTAGCCGCCATGCTGAGCCAAGATGAGCTGGAGCGCGCCATCCGTTTTCGCTTCGAGCGCCATCGCAACCAGTTCATTATTGGGCGTGGTATCTTGCGCACCCTGCTCGCCCACTACCTGGGTATCACCCCTGGCGAGGTCCACTTTCGCTACGGATTGAAAGGAAAACCATACCTGGCAGATGTGAAGCCGCCAGACTCTAAGGGTCTAAAGAAACCCTCAGGATCTGAAGCCAGACAATCACTCTATATCATCCAATTCAACCTGGCTCATGCCCAAAACCTGGCGATCTATGCCCTAACACTCGCTAAGCGGGTGGGCATTGATCTGGAATACTTGCGCTCCATCCCGGAAATGGAGCAGATTGCTGCAAAATTCTTCTCGACCCGCGAAAGAGAAACCCTTCAAAACCTTCCCCCTGATCAAAAACTTGAAGCCTTCTATAACGCCTGGACGCGCAAGGAAGCTTACCTAAAAGCGATTGGCGAAGGATTATCCCATCCCCTCGACCAGTGCGAGGTCACCCTGGCTCCTGGTGAGCCGGCCCAACTGATCCACATCGCTGGCGATGAAAGCCTGGCGGCTCACTGGTCACTACATGCCTTTTCTCCAGCTCCGGGATACGTCGCTACCCTTGCTGTGGAGGGGAATCCTGATTGCATCCTTTTCGATCAATTCTCATATACCGGTGTTTCATCTCTCTGAAGCAATCTGGAGAGGGCGCCCTTTCCTGGAGCAAGCGAAAGCCAGAACAGAAGAGTCATGATGATCGCTGATGTCACACACCAGGCACAAGTTGCACCGATGACAAAAGGCTCGAGGAAAGTCAGGTAGATGGAAAATAACATCCCAAACAGAGTCATATCCAGCAAAGATAACCACGCCAAATCAGACAAGCACCCATTTCCATAGCGCCCCACCAGCCATGCCAGAATAATTGCCACATAACCTAGCATGCCAAGCGCGCCGATGGGCAATACCCCAAACAGCCGGGCATAATCGCTCTGTTGCACTGTGTTACAATCGCCTACCGGGCCGCAAATTGCCGTTACCTGAGCGGTCTCCACATATGTCAGATAACCAGCAACGCCAAAGCCAATCACGCACAGAATAGGGATTAGCCAGGATTTTGAATTAAAAGTTGATGCCTTTGTTGACGACAGGAGGAAAGCAATACCGGCACCGACAGCAATCAGCATCCCAACCAGCACCACGATTGCCAGCGCGTTGCCGACTGGATCATGCATCAGCCGCTCAATTACTCCAGCCCGACCAGCCTCATCCAATATCAAGCCAGACGAAATATTGGTTTCCGTTGGAGTCTGTATATAAGTGCTCTGCGTCGCCAGAGATTCGGCGGACTGGGTGGTTGAAGAGATTGGTGGAGGTGATTTGGGTGAAACCTGTTGCGACTCCGGGTTTAGCGTAGTCTCTGCCATCGACTTCGCGATCAACTCGGCCAATCCGGGGATATCAGGCCAATCCACCCCGCCCTTCTCCAGGTGCTCTTCAATTAACTTTGGGAATTGCTCTGGAATTTCTTGTGAGCCCACCAGCACAACCTGACCAACCACCAACATCGGCACCCCTGTTCTCTCTGGAGGGACGTTAAATCGCTGAATTGATGATTGGAATAAGTCATGACCACCAGAGGTCGACGTATCTACACCGATAATTTGTAATTTTTCGCCATACTTCTCAAACAAAGGGGGGAGGTCTTCAAGGATCACTTTTTGACAGTGCGGGCAAGTGGGCGAGTATAACAACACCGCATGCACTACCGCTCCAGGTAGGGGTGTGGGCGTTCCAGCCTGAAATAAAGCAACCAATAGAAAACCGATCAAGGCGAGAATATTCAAGCTCAGCTTCCTTTTGCTATCTACTCTTTACTTCATACTTTTTACTCTTTACTCCGCGTCTCGTACCACCCGCTGCGCGCCTCGCTGCGCAGATCAAATTCTGGCATAAATGGCTTAATATCCAGAAGCGGTGTGCCATCCAGCATGTCCACTCCCTGGATCTCAAGCATATTCTTATCTCGTCTCAGCAAGCGCACAGTTGACAGCCCAATAGGATTAGGCCTGCAAGGGTGGCGGGTGGTGAATAATCCGTGCAATTGATCGTCGAGAAATGGTTTCACCTTCAACGCATAGCCGGACGAGCGATGAAAAACATACAGAAGAATAATATAGGTAAATCCCTCAATATCCTGCAAGCCTTCGACATATTCAGGATATACCTCCACCTGGCCAATTGACTGCGAGCGTGAGGATTGGATAGGCGTCTGACTCGCTTCGTCAAATGGCGAGTGGATGACGCCAATCGGTCGCATGACATATTCCATAGCTATATCCAACGCTATACTGACTAATATTCCAAGCACTCATTTTTTAAGTGTTTATACTCCAAAGATTCCAGACAACAAAAAAACAAATAGCGCGCCCAGGATGATACCCATGGGTGTGAAGTGCTCATGCCCGTGTTCGCGCGCGGTTGGAATCAGCTCATCCAGGGTAATGAAGACCATAACTCCACCAGCGAAAGCCAGTGAAAAGGGAATGAAACCAGCAAAAGAAGTCAGGAAAAGAGCAGCGACAACTGCGCCAATTGGCTCAGCCAGACCGGAAAATAAAGCAACCCGGAAGGAATCCCACCGGCAAACACCGCTTTTACAAAGGGGTAACGCAGTGGCGATACCCTCTGGGATATTGTGCAGCAGGATTGCTAAAGCGATGAACATGCCAAACCTAGGCGCGTACATATACCCCGCCCCAACGGCAATGCCTTCGGGGATATTGTGAATGGTGATTCCGATGGCAATCAGGACGCCCGATCTTAACATGCGTTGGTCGAGGATTCTTGTCTCACTCCGAATTCTTCCAAAGCGATGCCTGCCATGATGGGGGTTGGTTTCAAGTTCCAGTTGTGCAGTAGGATCGGTTCCGTAAACCTCTTTTTCTCCAAAACGAATGTGAGGCAACAGGATATCAATCATAAACATGAAGAGGGCGCCAGCGCCAAACCCAAGAGTCGCCGTCCAGAACCCTGCTAGCTCCCAGGCCTCGTTGACCAGCTCCAGGAAAGCCAGGGTGATCATGACCCCAGCCGCAATACCCATTAGAAAACCAAACATCCGTTTCCCAGGATAGCGGATGATGGCTAATAATCCACCAACCCCAGTCCCTAATCCAGCAATTAGACTTAATAAGAAGACATTAAATATCGGGTACGTTTTAGATCTCCTAAAAAAGGGGATATCCCTGTTGGGTCTGCAATCGCCTAATAATAAACGAACTCCCCCAATTTAGACAAGGTCAGTCGACATACCTCTATCATACCACCAACAATCGCGCCAAGGCGTAAAAACCTCCCGCTAAAAGGAATATCAAAATAAAATCCAAGAAATGCTCAAACACATGCGAGCAGAGCAAATAAGGGATTGTCAGGCTGTTAGGGGCAAAGGATGGTTTTTGAGCGATTGAGCCGATATTGGTATTCCTTAACAATAAAAGCTGGGCAATGAGAATCAGCGCTGCTACACCAATCAGGATCACCGATGGCCAGGACAATTGGATCGTCCATTGATCGCTCCCAGTCAGGATAAATTCCACTAAAAGGACGCTTAGCATTGCTAACGGTATTCCTGTAAAAGGATAGGTAGCCATCTCCCTGATACTATGCGCCAGCCAGCGCGGATTCTTAAAAGCTTCCCAACCACACCAGTTGAAGGCGCTAATCGCAATGGAAAGGATTGCAGCCAGGCCAATCAATCCAAATCCAGTAAAACTTGCATATCCTAGCGGATTCAGGTCTGGCGAGAAGACAACCAGGGCTATGCAAGTCCCGATTGCCCCAAGCCCTATGGGGACATTGCTCAATTGCAGTTGGTTCCAGTTTCCACCTTTCGAGATAACGCCGTCGCGTTCAATGCGCTGGGAGGCATAGTCGAGCGTGCGCTGCCAACCGACGATGAAAAGCGAGGCAACAAATGAGCACAATACTAGCAGAGCGGCTCCCAGAAGCAGCACGGCAGTGACTGTCGCGAGTCGCGTTACGCTGATTAACTTGAAGGTTGGATTACTTAAAGCAAAACCACCCGCCACACACAGCGCAAAGAATGTAACCATCGGCACACAAGCCACAAAGTGATCAAAATAGAATAGGCTTCCTAGCAGCGTGTGGTGGCCGTTTTCATGGATCACCGTTCTCCAAAGGCAGAACTTTCCATGCCACACTGCCAGATAAGCGTAAGAGATTCCCAGATATAAGACAGGCAATGCCAAAAGAACCATCACCAGAACTGGTAGATTCATGTCAATCGTTAAAACTCCGGAAGATTTTATCTCTTCAAGCAGTCAAGGAAGAGACCACGCCTGCTTATTGTTCTTCCCTCTCGAAAATTTGCACCGGCGGGTTGACCGACGGATAATCGAGCAGATGAGATACGCCAGGGGTGTCGACTCCAAACTCAGCAACCAGATGGTAGCCAAGCGATCCATCCATCAATTTCTGGTAAAGCTCATCTGTGCAATAGCGGCTATATCTCATGCCGGGTGTGCTGCTCCAATCGGGCATCATGAGCACAAATTCCGGCCGTTCTTCTGCTAACTGGCTTATTGCTGCTGTACCCCCCTCCAGCTCAAGGATATGCACATCTTCTCTAAGCCTGGGCAGGGCAGAGGTGTTGGCGCAATTCGCAATGCTGTCGCCTTGCGCCATCTGTGCTGCTAGCCATTCAGCGGCCGCATAGCGCGCATCCACCTGCATCTGAAATAGAATGTACAGGCATAAGCATATAGGCCAGGCAAAAGCTAGCCCGATAAAGGCTACCCTGGCCAATCGAAATCGTTCCATAGCGCCTAATATCATCACCATGCCTCGCGCCGCATAGACTCCAAAAACGAAAGCCAGCGGTATGGCATACCTCAAAAAAAACCAGTGATAGGGGAGAATGAAAAATACAAAATATCCCAGCGCAGGCAGCCCAAAGGCAAGCTTCTTGGGCTCGTGAAGAGCCACCTGGATAAGCGCATAGCATCCAACCGCCAGGATCACAGGACCGAGGAACTTGAGCAGGGCTGATAGCACTGCCAGGGTTAAACCGAAGGCTCCGAATACCGTTGAAGGATACCTGAGGCTGGGAGAATACAAATCCACAAACTCCTGTGCAAGCATCCCCTCGGAGCCAAACAGCCATTTGAGATGCATAAAGTATCGTTCCGGATCTAAAACCAGACCGCTGCCCAGGGCATATGTTACGCTTCCCGCAATCAACAGGGTAAGCAGCGGGCGCCACTTGGAGATTCTTGCAGCCTTCCAATCTCTGATATAGATAGGCGCCAGAACGACTGGCATCAGGATAAAAAAGCCTGCCGCCTGGTCTTTGGTTGCAGTCGCCAGGCCGGCAAAAACGCCCAACCAAGCGGCTCGTTTTACGCTCATTCCGCTGGTGAGAATCCTGGCGAAAACCAACAAACCCAGGCTGGTCCAAAACAGATAAGGCACCTCCAGGTTGGCTGTTTTGGTATAGTAGAACATCGGGTAAGCGAGCAGCGTAATCGTCGCTGCAAGAATTCCGGTCTTCTTATCCCACAAGATAGATCCGATTAAGTAAGCAATCATCACACAACCCGCTGCCATAAAGACCGATACCAGGCGGGCAATCAACGTGATAACGCGAAAAGCACTCACCGGATCGACCAGACCAAAAGGATAGACACCGCTGGGTTGCAAGAATTGCCCGTTCAGTTTTAGCCAGACGAAATATGGAGAATAGGCTGCCACCAGCAGAAAATGGTGCTGGAGAGGATAAGCCAGCCAGCGTTCAGCAGTACTATGTGCCAGTGTCTGATAGACCTCCCTCAACGCGGCGCGTGGCGATAAATCATCATAAGCCCAGACGTAGACCCTGTCCGGGCCGGTGGCATAAGGCAATCCCCAATCAATTCCAGGCAGATAGAGGATAACAGCAAGGATGAAAAAGAAGAATTCTAATTTATAGGGTGCTAATCGTCGTCCCCAGCCTTCTCTCCAATCCATAAGTTAAGGCCAGCAAAACTCCGTAATGAAGTCTTCTTCCGCGTTATACAAACCGGCGCAATCAGAGACGTTGTCCCATATCTCTGTGCTGCTGGCGAAACTCAATCCACAGCTATCAGCCGGAGTCTGGTTAGTGTAAACTTTGCAACGCATGCCGGGTTGCAGGATGAAACCAGCCGGAAAGTAAAACTCCACCCCATCGTTATCTTCGTAAAGACTCCACCCGCCGATAGCTATGGGCGCATTGCTGTTATTGACGATCTCCACATACTCATTGGGTTCCCCAGCGCCGCTACCCTGGTATAGAACATTAACAATCTCTATATCTTCAACAATAGTTGTTGTGGAGGTAGGTGTTAGATTGGACAATGTCGTGGCAGAGGGGGTTACGCCCGGCATTAGAGTTGCTGTGCTGCTGACTGTCCCACCAGTTGCCCACATCCCCCGCTGTTCTGTTTGGGCAGTCTGCTGCAAGCTCAAAAATAGCCCATCGCAAGATACTTCTGGGGGCATTGAACTGGCCTGCGCAAACCCCTCCTCGACCAGCTTCTGGTTAACGAATATCCCTTCCGCCAGCACATAACGCAACAAATTTCCCTCTACATCTTTCCCAACCACCCCTCTGACCAACAAAACTTCCTTACCCTCCACAAGTTGACGGTTGCGATTCACCGCTTCGCCAGTCTCCGTCGCCGCTATCCCAATATAGCGCACGGTCGATGTGCGACCATTAACATCGACCTGGATGGTATCCCCGTCTATCACCTGTGTGACAAGCGCCTTTTCCGAACCCGCATTGAGCGGCACACATTGTGCATCGCGCGCCATCGACAACGCCGCAAAGGTTGGTGTTGGAATGGGTACCAAGGTTTCTGTTGGCTCATCTTTGGATATTTGGTTATCGGTGCTGATTTCCACTTCGGGAGGCGATATGTTTTCTTCAACAACCTCCGTCGTGGTTGCCGTAACTATCACCTCAACCGCCCGCTGTGGAACAAGGTTCATCCCTGTCACCGTCACACCCCCAATTCCGGTTGTCAGGCACACCCCAGCTACACAGCCGATCATCACCCCCACCAGCAGCGCTGATACCAGTCGGTAGTCGACAGTTATTTTTCTTTTAGTGGAAACTTCGGATTGTTCCTCTTCGACCATGAGTTAATTTGCCTCCGCAGGTAATTATACACTCCGGCGATTGAAATCGCACCAACGAACTCACGAAATCCACCTTCGTGGATTTCAACTTCCATCAGGCAATTTTTTCTTCCGCCTGCTCCCAATCGATTTCCATATCCTGTTGAGAATGATGGAGCTTTTGATTGTCTATACATGATCTCACGATATCTACTGATCTTTTATCTACGGAAAAAGCACCATATGACCCTTGCCACTTAAAGAATTCTCCCGGAGCAATCTCATGAGTTACCAAATGAGATGAAGAACCCTTAACCCCTTTAACCAGATCCGACACAGCAACTGTAGGATGTACCCTGACAAGTAGATGCACATGATCGGACACTCCCCCGATGGTAACTACCTCACAATTTAATTCCTTGCACTTAGCCATGATAGCAGTATAAACCGCTCGCTGGATCTCAGGGGTAATCAAAGGCAATCGATCCCATGTTGCCCAAACACAGTGCAAGTTAAGTTGAGTATAGGGCGCATGCATAATGGCTCCTAAAAATCCTTAATCATTTGAATTATATTTTATTTCGAATTACAAAACATAAAACCCACGCAGGCGGGTTTCGTGTTTATGTTGCTGCGAATTTATTCGCCTGCTAAGCATAGATCAACAACGATGGGTTTCATGTTTATGTTACTGCGAATTCATTCGCTTGCATAAAAATTCGTCCGCCATCTTACAGACTTTCAATGTAGAATCTAACCAGGAGGATTCACATGCCTGCAACCAGCAACCGTCTGCCATGGTTATTCGTGGGCTTGATTGCCTCTACTCTCGCCTGTAGTTTCCTCCAGCGCCTGGAATCGTTACCACCGGATGCCACCGAGCAGATTTTCATTCCTCAGGTCGCTGTACAGGAAGCTACGGAACAAGTCTTCATACCCAACGCAGCCCAACCATCTGTATCTGAGCAAGCTAAAACAGCGCACATTTATATCCCTCAGGCTGCCCAAGCAAACCTGAAGCAGGCATCAACCGAAACTCCCGCTCCCAAAAGCCTGGATACGCTCACACCCACTATCCCACTTTCAGCTACGCCCGTACCTCCCAATACTGCAACCCCAACCAACACGCGTTCACCTACCCGCCTTCCCACCTTCACTCCGGTTGCTAATGATACAACTCGCCAGCTCGCTTACCTGCGCGATGGCAACCTGTGGCGGGTGACCACACCATATGAGTTGCCGATCAAACTCACCAACGAAGGCGACCTGCTTAGCTTTGCATGGGCACCCGATGGCAGGCGCATTGCCACCTACAATGGGCGCAGACTTTGCCTGCTAAGGCTGGATGGCAGCCTCAGCGAGGCCTGCATCGACTTGGGATTGACCAGCTCTCAACGCGATATCCCACGCCAGATTGCCTGGTCTCCTGACCAAAAAACTATAACCTTGTGGAACTCCTATAACCCCTGGGATAGCGATGCCCTGGGTTGGCTGGTCCTCTGGATTGACGGCTCTGGAATGCTTTATCGCATTGCTGACCCGATGGACTGGGGCGCTGAGCTGTCCTCATCCAACCAGCGCGGCGGCATCACAGGCGAAGCGCTCTACCTGCCGGATGGCGTCCTGGTCGGCACCCTAACCCATAGCCAGTTCTGTGGTTCAGGCGGTTGCACCTACCAGCTCTATGACTTCGACTTAACACCACCCAATTTTGACCCCTATCCCAATTATCCTCCTTTGGGTTGGAGCGGCGGTGAATCCCTCGATCTCTCCTCTAACGGGAAATGGCTGGCGAATTTTAACGTCGTCCATGAGGGTTGTGAAACGTACACCTCTACGGTCGACTCTTACCACTTGCAAACCCACGAGAGACGCTGGTACAGCCTTGAACAGAAAGCTTTGCATGATCTTTCCCTTTCACCCAATGGGGATCAGGCAGTTATCAGCCGTACCACCGGTTGCAGCTCGGAGAACGTGCAAACTTGGCCTTCCGACTGTGGTCTCAACCAGGCATATGACGTGCTTTCTATGCAAATCTGGGACTTACAGGACAACGAGCGCCGAGAGCTACTCCCAGGACTTTACCCCGATTGGTCGCCGGATGGCAGTTGGATCGTCTTCCAATCGTGCCTCATGCTAGATGATTTTGGCAACTGGCAGACCACCTCGTCCGGTTCTCCTTCGATCTTCCTGATCTCTCCTGACAGCGGTAGGATCATTCGTATCGCCGAGGGGGGTTCTCCTGCCTGGAGACCCTAACTATTTCCGATTTTCGATTTTAGATTTTAGATTGATATCCAATTTGTTGCGCGAGACGCTACCTTACACCGGATCAAGATAACATTATTTTCTACCATGTAGTGTAAGAATTACCTAGTGCCTGCCGCCCTTAGAACAATCAGCGCATCTGCGGTGACAAACTCATTCATCCGCCGGCTGCTCACCCCACCCCAATCCACAAGCGAGCGCCCAGTTTTAGCCTTCTCCCCCACCTGATAATACTTTCCTTCGGCTGGGAAGCCGCCATCCGGCAAGCGTTTCGACTCCAACAGCTCTAACGCTTCCCGGCAGCGCTCGTCGCACACAAATCCCGCTTCGGCCATTACTTTCAAGGCGAACAAAATGTCATAATGCCAGTAACACGGGTAATGCAGCTTGAGAAAATCCCCGTAGATCACCCCTCCATCGTGCTGCCGCTTGAACAAAGCACGCTTCAAGAATATCTCCGCTGCCTCTGTTGCCACCTGCCGCGAGGTTTCATCCCCTGTCAGCCGGGCGTACAACGACAGCGCCCGCAAGGGGATCAGGCTCTCCATAAAGGATGAGTTTATTGCATCCGGTTTCTTGTCGCAGTTCCACCCACCATCCGGCCACTGCCACATGACCAGCCGCCGTGCCAGCTCGTCGCAGCGCTCGTCCGCTAAGCCCAGGGTGAGCAAGGCATAGAGCGCATTCCCCTCTTGAGAGGCGCAGCGCCGCACCCGCCCGTGGATTGCCCGGATGCTGCTCTCGTGTTTTTGACCGAACAGCCAGCCATACACCTGTTCCCGCAGCGGGATTAAGCTTTCGTCGCCGGGCGGGTAACCCAGGTCTGCCAGCAACGATAGCACCCAATGAGCCCCCAGCCACTTGGCATAAGGGTGATGCGGGATGCTTCCACCCTCACTCCGCTCCGATAGCAGCTTATCCACACGCGGCGACTTACTTATTTCCTCCTGAACTTGCTTCACTTCTCCTGAATCTTGCGTTTTGCCCTGGACATAGGCCAATATCTTGAACCGCACTGCTGGCTCATTTGAACTCAATAGCCTATCAATAACCTCCGCTCCCATCTCCAAACCTCCCATCATCCAATATCCCAATTACCAAAATTCCGAATTACCTGATCGCCTGATTGATTGCCTGATCAACTGGACAATTCACTAATCCCCAACCTAATACCAGGCCCATAATCGATATTCTTTCTCTACCTGGTATCCCAGCTTCCTTGCCACTGCCGCGGATGCTTTATTTTGCTTAGCACAGTTCCAGTACGTAGCGTAACCTAGCTGCTCACACCAGCGTACCAGATGGGCACAGGTGATGGTAGCGTAACCCCGCTCACGGTAGCGCTCCAGGGTCGTCACACCTAGCTCGATCATGCTCAGCGCGGCGGGACCAGCGAAAGCATCGCACAGGATAGTCTCCCCACGCATCAGGCACAAACCAAAACCTTTCGCCAGGGCTTCTTCTGTGCTGCCATAGATGGCGACGGTGACATCCCGCTCGGCGCAGCGCTCGAAGAGCTCCCGGTCGATGCGGCGTAGCTCACATCCAGGCGGTACAGCTTTAAAAAAGGCATCCGATCCTCCTCCCACCGACCGGTTGAAGAACTCAAGCACAGTCCCCTGGTAATCAGGCTCAGGGGGAACCATACTCCAGCGCGCATCGTCATTCCGCAGCCCGATCAACACATCCCCCTCCCTGCGCAGCGTATTAATGATTTCACCCAGTAGAGCTGCATCCAGCTTTCCACCCAGGTAGATGCTCCGTTCAAAGGTTTCCTGGACGATGCCCCAGCTTGGGTTGGCCGGATTATCCGTCAAGATGCGCCCGGCAGCGTTCCCCTCCAGCACCGCAAAACAGCGTAGGCTGGCTGGCTCATTCTTATCAAATAATCCTCGCAAACCCTCCGTAACCTCCTCCGAGCTTATCTGTCTCATCACTTCCCTCCTACTCCCAAATTCCCTGATTACCCAATTACTTAATTACCCGCCCTCCAAAAATCGCGTGCCCGGCGCGCATCCAGTACACATCCACATCCACAAAACCCAACAACTCCAGCCACTTTAGCTGGTCGAGCAAGCGCGACGGTTTATCAATATCCTCGGGTTCAAAATAGCGGTAGGTGTTCCAGCGCATGCACTCAAAAGCAGTAAATCCGTCCAGGTTGCCATCCAGTTCCATCGCCCTCTCTTGCACCACTAAGTCCCATTCTTTCGCTGCTACATCCCACCCCGTTGGATGGGCTGGTGCCACCAGATCAGCGATCAGAAACACACCACCTGGTGCAAGCAAATGGTGTACCTCCTGGAATAGAGCCAGCTTTTCCAGCCCTTCCAGGTGGTGAATAGCTAATGAGCTTACTACCGCCCGCATTGGATAATCCACCGGAGGCCAGCTCCTGTCCAGCAAGTCG
>Ga0079037_100000668_pt1 | contig 16119 bp, 16 predicted proteins | sample Mud3Dept4metaG_FD_71479 | JGI IMG/M metagenome (GOLD analysis project Ga0079037, IMG submission 71479) | Freshwater wetland microbial communities from Ohio, USA, analyzing the effect of biotic and abiotic controls - Mud 3 Core 4 Depth 4 metaG | ecosystem: Environmental > Aquatic > Freshwater >... | reverse complement strand
GGCGATGCGGCAGACGAACTGCTCACCGTCTCCGAATTATTGCTGGCACCGGTAGCCACAACGTTCATGGGCAAAGGGGCGTTCCCGGAAATTCATCCGTTGAGCATCGGTAACATCGGCATGCACGGTAACCCATTGGCAAATAAGTTGCTGCTGGAGGCTGATGTTATGCTCGCTGTAGGTACCCGCTTTAGTGACCGTGCCACAGGAAACATAGACACGTTCGCTCCTGAAGCAAAAAAAATCCACATTGACATCGATGCTGCCGAAATCGGCAAAAACATCGACGTTACAGTCCCCATCGTCGCCGACGCCAAGAAAGCTCTAGCAGCCATCTATGAACGCCTAATTAAACAAGTTAAAAAGAAACCCGAGTCGCCTTGGATGCAACGCATAAAACAGGCCAAAACCCTGCTTAACCCGCCGGAAAAATGCGAACCAACAGAGCTTAAACCGAAATATCTACTGCAAACATTACGGAAACTGATACCCGAAGACACAATCGTAACCACTGAGGTCGGGCAAAACCAAATGTGGAGCGCGTTATATTTCAAAACGTTAAAGCCGCGAACGTTCATAAGTTCTGGCGGATTAGGAACAATGGGCTTCGGATTTCCCGCTAGCATCGGCGCCAAAGTGGCTTGCCCTGACCGACCCGTCTTTGACATCGCAGGAGACGGCAGCTTCATAATGACCGAGCAGGAGCTAGCGTGCAGCGTGATCGAAAACATCCCAGTCACTGTAATCGTCCTCAACAACGGCGTCCTTGGCATGGTCGCCCAGTGGCAACGCATGTTCTACAAAAAGCGTTACATAGCCACCAACCTCGGAACCTACCCAGACTTTGTAAAACTCGCCGAAGCCTATGGCGCCCAAGGCGTCCGAGTAGGCTCCATTGCCGAATTCCAAAAAGCCGTCAAAACAGCGCTCAAGAGCACGGTAACAACCGTCATCGACGTACCCATCGGCATGGAAGAAGACGTCGTACCTATGGTCCCGCCAGGCTGCGGACTAAACCAACAAGTAGGAGACTACTAAGATGGAAAACAACCAAAAAACCACAGTAATATCAGCCCTCGTAGAAAACAAACCAGGCGTCCTCCACAGCGTCAGCAACATGTTCCGACGCCGAGGCTTCAACATAGAAAGCATAACAGTAGGGCACACAGAACAAAAAGGCATAGCCCGCATGACCATAACCGTCAGCGGCGACGAAAAAACACTCGAACAAATCGAAAAACAAATGAACAAAATCATCGACGTCATCAAAGTCAACAAACTCGAACCCGACGCCATCGTCACCCGCGAGCTGGCACTTGTGAAAATCAATGTACCCGACGTAAAGGGCCGTAGCGACATAATCAACTGCGTCGAAGTGTTCCGAGGAAGAGTCGTTGATGTTGCAACCGAAAGCCTCATGGTTGAAATCACCGGCACTTCAGACAAGATCGACGCATTCCTAAACCTGATGAAAACCTATGGCATAGTCGAAATGGCAAGAACAGGTTTAACGGCGTTATCACGTGGCATCAAATCAATAAAGATTGACGAATAACGCGGAAATCCTTAACTACACCAACCGCCACGCTCAACACAAATCATCCTATTTACTATCCCAAAGTGAAAAAACCATGAACATAACAGAGAAAATCTTGGCAAAAGCCTCAAACAAGAAGGCCCTTCGTCCAGGAGACATAGTGGACGCTAACGTGGATATGGTGATGGTCCACGACCTAACTGGGCCGCTGGCAGTAGAGGCGTTCAAACGAATAGGCATAAGCCGCGTCTGGGACAACAAGAAAATCGTCATAATCCTAGATCATCAAGTCCCAGCGGAATCAGTCAAAGCAGCTGAACTGCACAAAATGCTGCGAGGTTTTGCGAAAGAGCAGAATATACGCTTCTATGATGTCGGCAGAGGTGGAGTCTGCCACCAAGTCATGCCAGAGAAAGGACACGTTATTCCAGGAACAGTAATGGTCGGAGCAGACTCTCACAGCTGCACTTATGGAGCGCTGGGCGCCTTCGCCACAGGGATCGGCTCCACGGAAGCCGCAGCCGTCTTCGCCACGGGCAAAATCTGGCTCAAAGTTCCCAAGACCCTAAAGGTGAATATAGAAGGCGAGTTCAAGCCGTACGTTACCCCCAAAGATTTAATTCTCTCAATAATAGGCAAAATCGGCGCGGACGGAGCAACCTACAAGGCAACAGAGTTCGCAGGATCAACTATTCGCGGTATGAGCATGGCAGGCAGAATGACATTGTGCAACATGACAGTTGAGATGGGTGCAAAGAACGGTATCATCGAACCAGACGAAATAACACGGAAATTCCTGGAAGGTAGAATCAACAAGCCTTACGAAGCGTTCAACAGCGACATCAACGCGGAATATGAGAAAGTGCACGAGATAAATGTCTCAGATCTGCAGCCGATGGTGGCATGTCCGTCATCTGTGGACAACGTGAAACCTGTCTCAGAAATTGGCAACGTCCCAATTGAACAAGCCTTCATAGGTTCATGCACCAACGGACGATTAGAAGACTTGCGGTTAGCCGCAAAAGTGATGAAAGGCAAAATTGTAAGAGACGGAGTTCGGGCGCTAGTGATTCCTGCTTCCCAAGAAGTGTACAGTCAAGCGGTGGATGAAGGCTTAATGGAAATCTTCACTGACGCCGGTGCCTTAGTTTGTGGCTCAGCATGCGGCCCGTGCTTAGGCGGACACATAGGTCTGCTAGCTGCGGGCGAAACTTGCGTGTCGACATCAAACCGCAACTTCATCGGACGCATGGGCAGTACTCAAGCCAACGTTTACTTAGCATCTCCCGCAACAGTTGCAGCTTCAGCCCTAACTGGCAGAATAACCGATCCGAGAGAAGTGGAGACGAAAAAAGCATGAAAGTCTCAGGCACCGTGGTGAAGTTTGGAAACAACGTGGATACAGATGTAATCCTGCCAGGGAAATATCTCGTCCTCATCAGCCCGATGGACCTTGCAAAACATGCCCTTGAAGGGCTAGATCATACTTTTGCAGAGAATGCCAAAAAAGGAGTGATAGTGGTGGGCGGAAAGAACTTCGGTTGCGGCTCAAGCAGAGAACAGGCACCATTAGCGTTGAAATATTCAGGCGTCAAATGTGTGGTTGCAGAATCATTTGCACGAATCTTCTTCCGCAACGCCATAAACATCGGATTACCCGTCGTCGAATGCCCAGGCATTTCTACCACCGTTGAAAACGGCGACAAGTTGACTGTAGACTTTGACATGGGCGAAGTTCAAAACACATCGAAGAATCGGATGCTAGAGGTAACAAAGCTGCCTGCGTTCATATTAGAGATTCTTTCAGATGGAGGACTAATCGAAAACTTACAAAAGAAGATGAAAAAAGAATGAACAAATACAAAATATCCTTGATTGAAGGAGACGGAATCGGCCCAGAGCTAACCAAAGCCACCTTAGCGGTTTTAGATTCAGCTCAAGCAAATTTTGATCTTAAGTTTGATATCGTGGAAGCTGAAGCAGGAGACGCTACATTCCAAAAGAGAGGAGTCGCTCTGCCTGACGACACAATTGAGAAAATCAAAGCATCCCATGCATGTCTAAAAGGACCCGTGGGCGAGACGGCAGCTGATGTAATCGTGAAGCTCAGGTTGATGTTCGACTTGTATGCAAACTTGCGACCCATAAAATCATATCCGAAAAGCGGGGCGATGAGACCTGACATTGACATGTATTTCGTAAGGGAAAACACCGAGGACCTTTACAAAGGTTTGGAATTCTCACTGGGCGATACAACAGTGGCACTCCGGGTCATCACAAGAAAAAATACGGAGCGTATCGCCAGGAAAGGTTTCGAGATTGCAAGAAGACGCAATTGCAAGAAGAAAGTCACCGCCATCCACAAAGCCAACGTCATGCGCATTACCGACGGTATGTTTGCAGGCGTTTGCAGAGAAGTTTCGAAACAATACCCTGACATCGCCTTCAACGAGCTGTACGTGGACGCTGCCTCGATGAGACTGATTAAAGAACCGCAAAGCTTCGACGTATTAGTTACACCGAACCTGTTCGGAGACATTCTATCTGACGAAGCAGCGCAGCTAATCGGTGGATTGGGAATGGCGCCTGGAGCGAACATCGGCGACAACTTCGCATTGTTCGAACCCATTCATGGTTCAGCACCAAACAGAGCCGGCAAACAAACAGCTAATCCAATTTCAATGATCCTGGCCGCGAAGATGATGATGGATTGGCTGGGCGAACGCCACAACGACACGAAATGCACCGATGCAGCCACAGCCATAGAAAGAGCTGTTGTAAAAACCCTGGAGAGAGGACCAACGATTCCTGACTGTGGCGGAAAAGCCTCGACGCAAGCAATGGCGGAAGCCATCGCAGCGGCTATTAAGCAATAAAAGCGGGGCTATTTGTGGCTGCCAAATCTAGTCAAATTCGCATTTTCGATACGACGTTGCGTGACGGTGAGCAGTCGCCAGGGGTTTCTCTAACACAAGACGATAAAATCGAGATTGCCAAACAATTAGGTTTGTTGGGTGTTGACTCGATTGAAGCGGGGTTTCCTGCATCGTCTGAGGGCGAGAAGAAAGTTGTAAAAGAAATCGTTGATCTTAAACTCGATTCGGAAATCTGTGCTCTAGCACGTGCCAATAGGAATGACATTAACGCAGCTATCGAATGTGACGTTCCCGCAATTCACGTGTTCATTCCGACCTCACCTGTTCAGATGAAGTATGCGGTCAACATGACTCCAGAACAGGTGCTGTCTGCTGCGGTGGATTCAATTGAGTACGTCAAGAAACACGGGTTGATCTGCGAGTTTTCTCCAATGGATGCAACAAGAACCCAGACAAAGTTTCTGCAGCAAATATGCCAAGCCGCCGAAAAAGCAGGTATGGATAGGTTGAACGTGCCTGACACTGTTGGCATCATGATACCGAGAACCATTGCGAAACTTATCGAAGACCTGAAAAAGACGTTGAAGACACCAATTAGCGTACATTGCCACGACGATTTCGGTATGGCAGTGGCAAATTCGCTAGCAGCCGTGGAAGCTGGCGCCAAACAAGTCCACTGCACAATAAATGGGTTAGGCGAAAGAGCTGGAAATGCCTCATTAGAGGAAATCGTGATGGCATTGCACATGATCTACAAGCTGGAAACAAATGTCAACACGCGGTTGCTTTACAGTACATCAAGAATGGTAGCCGCGTTAACAGGATTACAGGTGCAAGCCAACAAAGCCATCGTCGGAGAAAACGCTTTCGCTCACGAATCTGGCATCCACACACGCGGAGTAACAGTGAAGCCGTTAACGTTTGAGCCCATCAAACCGGAACTTGTTGGGCGGACACGTAAGTTGGTGGCTGGAAAGCTTGCTGGCACACGGGGAATCAAGGCTGAGCTTGAAGAAATTGGCATTCACCCAACTGAAGAGCAGTTGAAGGAGATCGTGCAGCGCGTAAAAGACTTGGGCGACAAAGGCAAAATGGTAACCGACGCCGACCTGCTAGCGTTGACGTCAGCTGTAATGGGCGAAGTTGTTGGCGAAGAGAAAATCGTTGATCTATGCGACCTCGCAGTTATGACTGGCATCAAAGTTATCCCAACAGCCTCGGTCAGACTGGCTTTAGATGGGAAAGAATACAGTGCAGCTGAAACAGGCGTCGGCCCTGTCGATGCAGTGTTAAAAGCAATACAGAAGCTGACTCACAACTTGGAAAAAATAAGCCTAAAGGAATACCGCCTTGAAGCAATCACAGGCGGCTCGAACGCCGTAGCAGAAGTCGTGATAAAAGTTGAGGACGAAAAAGGCAACATTGTCTCCGCCCGCGCAGCCCGAGAAGACATTGTGATGGCAAGCGTCGAAGCTATGATAAACGGAATAAACAAATGCCTCATAAAGAACAGAAAGTTGGGAAACAAACGGTGAAAGTAGCTTTCCAAGGAGAGAAAGGCGCTTACAGCGAAATGGCAGTCTACACGTTCTTTGGTAAAAACGCCGAGGTGCTCCCTTGTCGAGACTTCAAGGGCGTGTTTGAAAACGTTGACAAGCAGGACGCTGAGTACGGCGTGGTTCCCATTGAGAACTCCTTAGAAGGCAGCGTAAACCAGACTTACGATTTGTTCCTAAAGTACAACCTAAAAGTCAAAGGAGAAGTCATCGTACGTGTAAGCCATTGTCTTCTCGCGAACAGAGACACCAAGCTTGAGCAAGTCAAAACAGTCTACTCACATCCTCAAGCGCTCGCGCAGTGCCGCAATTTTTTGGAACGTTCACAATGGGAGCTCATACCAACTTATGACACGGCAGGCAGCGCCAAAATGCTCAAAGAGAAAGCGCTGAAAGACGCAGCTGCAATCGCCAGTGAAAGAGCAGCAGAACTATATGGACTCACCATCCTCGCCAGAGAAATCGAGGACACCCCCAACAACTACACCAGATTCTTTGTCCTGTCAAAAGAGGATTCGCCCAAAACAGGTAATGATAAAACTTCGATAATCTTCGGAGCCACCCATAATCCCGGCTCACTTTACAATGCACTTAGTGAATTCGCGAAACGCGGTGTCAGCTTAACGAAAATCGAATCTCGACCCACAAAGCAGACGCCATGGGAATACAACTTCTACCTAGACTTCGAGGGGCATAGGACCGAGCCAAAATGTGCAGATGCACTGAAAGCACTCAGAGACCATTCAACTTTCATCAAGATTCTTGGGTCTTACCCGAAAGCGGCTTAAGCTACTTTTCAGCAGCGTCCAGCATTCGGTACATTGTTTCGTAGCTTTTTTCGAAGTCGCCGTCCGCTCTAAGGAGTTTTGCCTTCAGTTGTTCAAGTTTCCTGACAATTGCGTCTGAGTCTTTCTTTTTCACGAGGCTCAGCCATTCTTCAGCTTTCTGAATAAAAATATCTTCTATTTTGCCCATTTTAGGCAGAGTTGTCTGCAGATTTGCAAACAAATCAGGGGTTTCAAGAGCAGTGGCTTCTGCTAGTGTGAACAGCATTCGGTAAGTCGTGCCCGCCACCTTTTTTGTTTCGAGAAAGTCTGGCTGCTCAAGTAGGGTGTCGCAGGCAACCAAACCAACAAAGTGAGGCAACCCCAGGACAACTGACATGAGAGTATCGTGTTTTTCAGGCGACATGATAAAGACGCGTGCGCCAACCTTTTCCAGCCAGCCTTTGTACTTCTCGGCAAACTCTTGTTCCTTCGCGTTCGTTGGGGTGAGCACGTACGCCTTGTGCCTGACGCCTTTGCTACCTGGACCAAAAACGGGATGGGTACCAAGGATTAACCCTTTCTTGATGTGTTGGTGCATTATTCGAACGGGCTGCTCTTTCACGCTGCAAATATCCATAACTACTTGGCCTTCACTCACAAATGGCGCAATATTCTCTACGACTTCCTCAAATGCGCTGATCGAGACACAAATCATGATGTTGTCTGCTAACTTGACGGCGTCAGCGAAGTTGTCTGTTGTCTCGATTCCTGACGCTTTCTCAAATCGCGCTAGTCTCTCTTTTTTCCTGTCGGCGATGATTACTTGTTCGCCGTTTTCTCTGCAAAACCTCGCGAACCACGCGCCCATTTTGCCCGCGCCGAGGATGGCCGTTCGTACCATTACAGCGCCTCGCAAATCTTGTCCAATCCGACCTCAATTTGCTCCCGTGGCGCGGTTAGTGAAATGCGGAAGTGTTCGCGGTAGTCTCCGAACGCAGTTCCCGGAGCAACTGCCACGCCCTTGTCCAGAAGCTCCAAGGTGAATTGTTCGCTATCTATCCCTTGTTTTTTGGGGAAAACATAGAATGGGGCCTCAGGTTCGGTGAATTCGAGTCCTGCGGCTTTCAACTTCTTTGAAGCCATCTTCGCTCGTTCTTCATACTCGCTCTTGATCTTGCTGGCTAATTGCTTCTGAAGCTCCAATCCTTTCAAGGCGGCTTCCTGTATAAACACAGGAACATTGTTAATGGTTATTTGATTAAGCTTCGTAATCTTATCGACCAGTTCCCTGCTTGCCACAATATAGCCGATTCGCCAACCCGTCATCGTAAACGTCTTCGAGAACCCTGTTGTCACAACATGGTTGGTTCCACCGTATTCCAGGATACTTTTTGTTTTCGTGAAAGCGATTGTGCCATAAACTTCGTCTGAGAGAATGGTGATGCCCTTTTCGTTCGCCAGGTGCACGATGTCGTCAAGGACATCTGAGTCAATAACTTTGCTGGTGGGGTTGTTGGGATTGTTCAAGATAATCATTCGCGTTTTGTTGTCGATAAGAGTCTCAAGCTGGTTCACGTTCACGCGCCATTGGTCTTTCAGCTCTGTTTTCAGAAGTCTCGTCTCAACGCCAAGGGTTTTAGCAATGAGGTCGTAGGCGGTCCAGTAAGGCGTGGGTATGATGACGTTTCCGCCGCCCTTCAACAGTAGGAACATTGTCGAGAATACTCCCCACTTCGAGCCCGGCGTAATTACGATGTTGTCAGCTGAAACGCCATGAATCTTCGCTAGTTTCTCTCGGAGGGGTAACTCACCATAGGAGGAAGAATACTTGGTTTTTCCGCGTTTCATTGAATCGTAAGCTGCTTCGATTATCTCGGTCGGCGTTGCAAGGTCTGGGTCTCCTAGATTCAACTTAATTATTTTCTTTCCTTTGCTCTCTAGCTTTAGAGCTTTCTCGTTTATCTCATAAAGCATAACGTCTGCTGTGCCTCATTCTGTTTTTTCTTTCAACTCTTGAATGTTGCTGCACATATTAACTATTTGGCGGAAAATTGCCTCAACCTGTTCAGGTTCAAGACCGAAATCGGGAGCTTTGCTCTTGATGTTTGAGTAGACTTCGTTCTCTCTGATGGTGTCGGTTATTGGCAAGCCGTTGTCTTTCTTCAGTAAGCCTATAGACCTGCAAATTTCCGACCTCTCACCGAGCAGTCGGAGTATGTGCTCGTCGATTTCGTCGATTTTTTTCCTGAGTTTCTGAATGTCTTCCATCTCACGCCTGCTCCTTCTTCAATACTTTTGGTATTACTCCCGCGCGAATCATGTGATCCACGAGGATTATTGAAACGGCTGCTTCCGCAGCAGGCACAGCTTTTGGCACAATGCAGGGGTCATGTCTGCCGCCAACTTTTAGAGTAACGTTTTCCATGGTGGTTAAAGCAACGGTTTTTTGTTCTTTAGCTATAGATGGTGTGGGTTTCACCGCTATTCGTACAACGATGGGCATTCCCGAACTTATTCCGCCTAAAACGCCGCCGTGATTGTTAGTTAGAGTACCAATTGTGTCACCAAACATTTGGAAGGCGTCGTTGTTCTCTGAGCCTCTTAATGTTGCAGCTTTGAAGCCTGCACCAAACTCTACGCCTTTAACCGCGGGAAGCGCAAAAAGGGCTTTCGCAATGTCTGCGTCTAACGAATCAAAAAGAGGTTCGCCAATTCCCACGGGCACGTTTGCACCGACTATCTCAACTACTCCGCCCAGACTATCTCCTTCTTTTCGGGCAGTTATTATTGCCTCCTCCATTTTCCCAGCGGTATCCTTGTCTGGACACCGAACCGCAGTTTCGTAGCGATGGCTGCGAACGTGCTCGTAGCTGAGCGATTTGTCCAGTTTTACATCGCCAATGGCTTTCGAGTAGGCAAAGACGTCTACACCAAACTGATTTAGCAACAACTTCGCCACGGCGCCTGCCATGACTAACGCTACTGTGAGTCTGCCCGAGAAACGCCCGCCTCCGCGGTAGTCGTTGAAGCCGCCGAATTTGACGCGTGCTGTGTAATCTGCGTGTCCCGGTCTGGGAAGGTCTTTCATGTCTTCATAGTCGCTTGAGTCCAAGTCCATGTTCTCCACGACCATCGTGATTGGGGCACCCGTTGTAAAGCCGTTGAAGACCCCTGACTGAAAATGTACTCTATCATGTTCGACTCTTTCGGACACGATTTTCGTATGCCGAGGTATGCGCTTGTCCACTTCTGCCTGAACATCGACCTCAGCAAGCGACAACCCTGCTGGACACCCATCTATGATTACCCCGACAATTTTACCGTGACTCTCCCCAAATGTGGAGACCACGAATTCCTTACCTATCGAATTTCCCGCCAACCACATCAGCTCCTAGCCTTTGTAAGTCAATGAAGAAGGTTGGATAAGACTTTTTCACAGACTCCGCCTCCCGGATGACTGTTTTGCCCTCGGCGCCCAAGGCAGCAACGGCACAAGCCATAGCGATTCTGTGGTCATTGTGCGGGTCTATTTCCGCGCCACGTAGCTTGCAAGGTCCTCTTATGACCAAACCATCTTCGGTTTCCGTTACGTACGCACCCATTTTTGTTAGCTCAAGATACAATGAAGATAGCCTATCGGACTCTTTCAATCTCAACCTTTTAGCACCACTGATTAATGAGGTACCACTCGCATAACAACCAAGAACAGCTAACACCGGTGCTAGGTCTGGAGTATGCTTTACGTTAGCGTCTATTGGCTTGAGAAGTTCGTTAGTCCCGCTGATCTTAATCTCGTTTTTGCAGACTTTCCCTTGAACACCCATCTGCTGGAGGATATGAATGATTGCTTTATCAGCCTGGACAAGAGAATAGTCAAGATTTTCAACTGTTACTTTCGAATGAGTCACTGCTGCAGATGCCAAGAGGAACGCGGCTGAAGAGAAATCTCCAGGAACCCGGTGGTCGTGGGGTTTGTATGCTTGATTTCCAGGTATTTTGACACGCCTGAAATCTTCGGAGATGGATATGTTGAGACCGTGTTTGATCAGCACTTCGCGGGTCATTTCCACATAGCCCTTGGACTCAAGTTCCGTCGTCAGGGTAATTTCAGTGTCCCGCTGCGCCTTGGCACAGGCAAACATCAGCCCTGAGATAAACTGAGAACTTAAGTCCCCACGAATACTGGTCTGTCCACCAGGTATTCCCCCGCCATGTACTTTGATGTAAGACCTGCTGCCTGTTTTGCTAGTTGATGTTTTAACGCCAAGATCTTTGAGGCTTGCAAGAAGCGGCTCGATGGGTCTCTGCTTCAATGAGCCGCCAAGCACAAACACCGAATTGCCAGTCGCCAACGCCGCGACGGGAATCATGAAGCGCAAAGTCGCTCCTGAGTCGCCAACATCAATCGGAGCTGTCGCACCTGTCATAGATTGCGAACCTGTAACTGCCCAACACCCTTTGGTCACGTCTAATTTTGTGCCCAAAGCCAGTATCGCTCGTACTGTTGCATCCGTATCAGCTGAATACAAGGGACCTGAAATTCTGGACAGCCCGGGCGATAGCGAAGCGGCGATGAGCATTCTCTGGGTATACGACTTCGAGGGAGGAGCACACACATCGCCTTTTAGCTGTTCAGTCTTTCCAATAATCACGTTTGCCATGTACTAAGCCACCACACTCGCCTTCTGGCGATTGAAATGGGCTTCAAGAATCTCTCCCTCATGCATTCGCAAAGCTAACTTCACTGCATCAAGTCTGTCCTTAGGAACCACGGCGGTCACTGCAGGACCTTTTCCGCAAAGCCCCGCAGATAAAGCACCTGCTGCCAAAGCATCGGTTGCTACCGAATTATCGTAGCCAAGAGCAGAGGAGTAGGCTGAGCCATTAGTTGTCAAAGCTTTCCAGAAGTTACCTTTCTGGGCTTCTTCGAAAGCCTCCCCGACTAAAGTCTTAATATGAGTGAGACTTTTCACGTCAGTTGCAGCTGTATAGGCTTTCTTTGCGGGAACATGAAACAGAACGATTAAGCCTTCAGGCAAAGGAAATCGCCTGAGCAGTTTTCTGCTTACGTTGTCCGTCAATACAACTCCTCCAAAGTACGACGCACAAGCATCATCGAACGCGCCCGTAACGGTGACCTTCGCTTCGAAGGCAGCATCCACACCAAGATTAACTACTGAAAAATCGTCCAATTCCTTTGCCAAAGCCGCCACGGTTGCTAGCGCCACAGCGTTTGCTGCTGCACTGCTACTCTTCAAGCCTCTGGCGACAGGGATGTTTGACGACGTTTTTACATTTGCTCCAAACTGTTTTTCAACGCCAAATCTTCTGAAAACCTGTCCCACTGTCTTTTCAATCAACAAGGTGCTCTCGGACTGATCCGATGTGATTTCTCCTTTAACCACCAAGGGGTTGTCGGTGAGTTGGACTTCAGCTTTGGTCCACAAATCCACCCCAAACGCCGCGCCCTGACCAAGAGCAATTGCGTTCACAATGGTCGCAGCCCCGTGGGCGATGGCTTCGGCCTTGCCGCTCAAACTGAAGCACCCGCGATCGACAGTTTTCCCAGCAACGCTTCTTTCATAACTTCGACGGGTGCGGGGACCGACATCCAAATCTCGAAGGAAGCGGCACCCTGGTAAAGCAGCATCTCTATGCCGCTGACTACTTTGGCACCTGCCGCTTTCGCATCCCGAATAAGCTTGGTCTCCACGGGGTTGTACACGATGTCCATCACGCACAACTTGGGGCTGAGCCATTCAGATCGTATGAGGCTTTCATGAACATTCGGAGACATCCCCGCAGATGTTGCGTTAATTAACACGTCTGCATCCTGCAACGCCGTCGCGATTTGAGCTAGTGTGAGCTCATCTCCTTTGACATTCTTGCCACAAGGTTCCAAAACACTGACCAATTCCCTTGCTTTTGCTACGTCTCTATTCAGAATGCTTAGCTCATCCACCTCTTTCACCAGAGAAAAGGCGATAGCTTTTGCTGCGCCACCAGCTCCCAAGAGAAGCACTTTCTTTCCGACCAATTCTACGCCGTTTTGCTTCAAGGCTCTTAGGGCTCCTACACCATCAGTGTTGAAACCCCTTAGCCTTCCACCTTGATTCAGAATTGTATTGGCCGCGCCCAAGAACTTGACCGCAGAGTCTGCCTCGTCCAGAAACTCCGTGACTGCGTTCTTATGTGGCATTGTCACGTTTAATCCGCGTACGCCAAGGGCGCGAACCCCTCGAATAGCGTTCTCCAGATGATCAGGAGTCACTCTGAACGCCAGAAACACAAAATCAAGGTTTAGATGCTTGAAGGCAGCATTATGCAAGCTTGGGCTCAACGTGTGCTCAATAGGGTCACCTATGACCGCGCAGACACGTGTCTTCCCTGATACCTCCATGACTATAGCCCCAAAAGCTTGTATGCAGTTTGCATTTCCTGAACCGTCATCTGTCCAGCCGCCGTTTCTTTTCCGTGCTCCAACGCTGCGAACGTTAAGAAACCGCCGAAGAGTGGTGACAAAAACCTTGACACACGGCCGGCTGCGCCCATCGCGAAACAAATCACGTGGGTCCGCTTGCACGCTGCCACTGTGAAATTCAATAATGCCAAGTTGTCTTCAACACGCTTAGCGGTCGTCACGATTTTGCAAACGTCCGCACCGCAAGCAATCTCGCGCTCAAGCACGCTGTCAAGTTCTGCGAGCTTCAGGACTCCATCGAAATCGTGGAATGAAACGATTACTTTGGCCCCGAATCCGCTTGCTTCGGTTGTAAACTCCTTCAAGTTCGACGCGGATAACTCAATATCCACGTAATCAAACCCGCCTTTCGCTGCCGATAGGAGTATTTGTTTCTGCTGTGTCTCAGTTCCTGAGAATTTTCCCTTATTCTTCATCAGTCTGTTGGTTGCTATCTTCTGGATCTTGCCATGCTTAGCAACTTCAGCCAAGCCCTCATGTGTTTTCAGGCTGTCCAGCCGTACTTCAACGAGGTTGGCGCCAGCTTCCTTTGCACGGTCAATAAGTTTTACAGCTTCGGCCGATGTCTGGGGAAACACTGAAGCACAGATTCTCGGAGTCAACGCTCAATCACTTTCTCCTCGGGCACTGAAACTCCGAAGTGTCTACCGCTGGAGGATGACAGGTGCACGACAACTTCGTCGCCGACCTTCAACTCGGTCACAGGTTTTGAGCCTATCGGTGTCACGAGCCTAATGGTTTCAGCATTCTGAAGAATAGCCTTCAACTTTTTTCCGTCGGCCTCCGCTTCGACGAGCATAAGAGGTCGAAATTCGATTTTTGCCCTGCCCACGTTAGTAGTCCTAACGCTGCCCTGCCGATTAACTATTAACACTTCGTCTCCCGCTTTTAGCTCGGAGAGATAACGCGTGTTCTCCATTGACTCCAGAGTGTAAAGTGGAAGAGAGCCGGCGTTAACTCTGAATGGACGGGACGCGACGTATGGATTCTCATGTACCTCCGCTTCAACAAGGAACAAACCTGCGGATTGACTACCAACGAGGATTCCTTCGCCGGGCTGCATTAGGTCACATGTGTCTACGCACACTCGGGCACCCGTGCCAATTTGCTTGACAGAGGTGATTTTTGCGGTTGCCAGCGGGATCCGAGCTTCTTGTCCCTTCACGAGACCCGCAGCTTTGGCAATCTCTACGGGATCTGTAGTCTTAAGCAGCACGCCATCGGTTCCTAGCTCCAACGTCTCAAGAACCAGCTTTGCGTCATCTGCATTTTGGATCTCAGCGATGAGCCGAGTCTTCCCACGAGTTTTTGCGATGATGTTTTCCAGCGGGATGACCCGCCAGTCACGGCAATCGATAATGATGTAATCTACTCCCAGGTCGGCAGCCTCAACCGCTGTGTTCTCATCGTCCTTACCTTTTATTGTGATTCTCAGAGCAATCTTCTTGCTTTCGAGTCTCAGTTTGGCGAGGTTGTCAAGACCATCTTTTCCTAGAACAATGATTCTCTCTTCATCCGTCGCGCGAGATGCAACAGTGCCTTCAACAATCGTGGCACGTGCTTCGGTTGCTGCTGTAAAAAGGTCTTCTTTCTCTTCGGGCGTCGTGTTCTCAGGGATTTCTACCCAGAGTTCCTTCAACGATTCTCACCCGAAATCTTTAGCGCCTGCTCAACTGATGCGCCATCATGGACGATGCTAACCAATGCTTTCACCATTAGTGTGGGATTCTTGTGTTGGAACACGTTGCGTCCAATGGATAAGCCCGCTCCTCCAGCTTCCACAGAGTCATAAACAACCTGCAGCAGTTGCTGGGCTGTGTCGGTTTTAGGTCCCCCAGCAATGATGACCGGTACCGGACAGCCTTCAACTACTTGTTTGAAGGAAACGATATTGCCAGTGTAGTTGGTTTTGATTATGTCTGCGCCAAGTTCCGCGCCGATTCGGGCTGCGTGTGCTACGGCCACACTCTCATGTTCGTTGGGGATTTTTGGTCCTCGTGGGTACATCATCGCAAGCAATGGCATACCGTACTGCTCGCATTCCTGGGCAACCTTGCCCAGAATTGTAAGCATATTGCACTCGTCTTGAGCGCCAATGTTAACGTGTACTGACACGGCGTCTGCGCCTAAGCGTACTGCTTCCTGGACAGTGCAGACTTGTACCTTGTTCTGGCAGTTAGGTGTGAGGTTGCTGATGGCGGAGAGGTGTACGATGAGCCCAGCTTTGCCATTGTCCACGAGTCCGGCGATACCTTTGTGCAGCACCAACGCGTCTGCTCCTCCTTTGAGAAGACTGGTAACGATGCCCTGCATGTTCTCGATACCCTTGACTGGACCAATGCTGACTCCGTGGTCCATCGGAACCACGACCGTTCGATTGTCGTCCCTAAATATTCGTTTCAGTCTTCTAATCTTTCCTTGGTTCATTTTTACTCTCTCCTTAAGGCGTTCTTGATTAGTTTCAGAGCGTTTTCTCTCTCAGTCCAATCCACAAAAACAAAGATGCTCGAAGCGATTGTAAGTATGCCACTAATGTTTATGCTATTCAACCTAAGAGTCTCACTTATTTCGCCGATAATACCATGCGTTTCCTCGAGCCCAACACCGCTGATTTTCAGGAAAACCAGCCCTCTTTTTACGGCCATAGCTCGAGTTTCGGGGCTATTCAAAACTGTCTTGTGCACTTGATTGATTAATTGATCAATGTTCTTTTCCTCGGACACGTAAAGTATCGCCGAGTTGGTGTTCATACTCATGCCAAGCAAAGTAGCATTACTTTTTACTTCCTCCACCAGTTCTTGGACTATCCACGAGTTCTCAGATATGCGACTACCAACCACCGTTATTTCAGCCACTTGCGAAGGGAAAGCCATGTTAACACCCAATTCCGTTGCCAAAGAGC
>Ga0079037_100000667_pt1 | contig 16154 bp, 11 predicted proteins | sample Mud3Dept4metaG_FD_71479 | JGI IMG/M metagenome (GOLD analysis project Ga0079037, IMG submission 71479) | Freshwater wetland microbial communities from Ohio, USA, analyzing the effect of biotic and abiotic controls - Mud 3 Core 4 Depth 4 metaG | ecosystem: Environmental > Aquatic > Freshwater >... | reverse complement strand
CCTGCAGGCGAGCCGGGAGGAGGCCCGCCTGGCCGGCGAGAGGGCCGCGGCCGCCGAGGCCGAGCTGGGGGCGCACCGGACGCGCCTCGAGGAGGCCGAGCGCGGCATCTCCGCCAGGGGCGCCGCGGCCGCCGAGGCGACCGCACGGGCTCAGTCGCTCGAGCGCGAGGTGGACGAGCTCCGCACCGAGCTGGTGGTGGCGCGCGGAGAGGCGGAGGGCGCCCGCACCGAGATCGAGAAGCGGACGGCCGAGATGCGCAAGCGGCTGCAGGAGCTCGAGGCGGTGAACGACCGCAACGAGGAGCGGGTGCTCAAGGCCTACCAGAAGATCAAGACCGACGAGAAGCTGCGCGAGAAGACGCGCAAGGCCCTGGCCATCGCCCTGCAACTGCTCGACGAGCGCCTCCCCTCCGAGCCCGCCAAGGACCCCCGCCCGGCCGCCCGCGACTGAGGGCGTCAGGAGCGGCGCCGCCGGCGCAGGGCGTCCCGCAACTCGCCGAGCTCGCCGATGCCGAGGGCCCGGGCGGCCGCGAAGTAGGCGGCCACCCCGGCGAGGATGGGCAGGAGCGCCAGGGGCGCCTGCCGGCCCAGGCCGCTCGCCGGCAGCCGCGGCCCGAGGGCGGCGTGGACCGCCCACACCACCGCGGCCATGGCCGTGGCGGCGGCCAGGCAGCGGCCCAGCTGCCGGAAGATCCCCGCCCCTCCCATCCCGCCGTGGCGGCGCTTCCAGGCCACGGCCAGCACCGCGAAGTTCACGGTGGCCGCGAGCGAGGTGCCGAGCGCCACGCCGCGGTAGCCCAGCACCGGCCAGAGGGCCAGGTTGAGCACCACGTTGGCCGCCATGCCCAGCACGCTCCCCAGCACCGGGACCCGGGCCTCGTCCAGCGCGTAGAAGGCCGGCGCCAGGACCTTCACCGCCGAGTAGCCGTAGAGGCCGACGGCGTAGAACACCAGCGCCTGGGCGGTGGCGGCGGTGTCGGCCGGCCCGTACCGGCCGTGCTCGTAGATGAGGGAGATGATGGGGTGCGCCAGCACCATCAGGCCCACCGTCGACGGCACGTTGAGGAAGGCCACCAGCCGCATCGCCGCCCCGAGCGTCTCCCGCACCCCCTCCTGATCCTGGACGGCGGCCCGCTGGGCCACCCCGGCGCCCGCCACCGTGGCGATGGCCACGCCGAAGACGCCGAGCGGCAGCTGCATCAGCCGGAAGGCCATCTGCAGCCAGGTGTTGGCCCCGGCCTCGTGCGAGGCGAAGATGGTGTTGACGAGGATGTTCACCTGCGTGGCCGAGAGGCCCACCACCGCCGCTCCCATGAGCCGCCCGATGCGCCGCAGGCCCGGGTGCGCCAGCGCCGCCCGCCCCATCGCCGGGCGGGGCCGGTAGCCCAGCGCCCACAGGCTCGGCAGCTGGGCGCCGAGCTGCAGCAGCCCGCCGAGCAGCGTCCCGAACGACCAGCCCAGCACCGCCGCCCGCGGCCCCTGGCCGGTGGCCCACAGCAGAAGGCCCACCGCGATGGCGGCCACGTTGAACAGGGCGGGCGCCAGCGCGGGCGCGGTGAAGCGGGACTGGGCGTTGAGCACCCCCATGGCCGCCGCCGCCAGCGAGACCAGCAGCAGGAACGGCATCATGATGCGCGTGAGGTCCGTGGTCAGCTCGGCTTCGGCCGGGCCGAAACCGGGCGCCAGCGCCGCCACGATCCAGGGCGCCAGCGCCATCCCGGCCAGCACCACCGCCCCCACCAGCACCAGGATGGCGCCCGCCACCGCATTGGCCAGGCGGTAGGCCTCCTCCCGGCCGCGGGTGGCCTGCGTCTCGGCGAAGGCCGGGACGAAGGCCGAGGAGAGCGCGCCCTCGGCGAACAGGTCGCGCAGCAGGTTGGGGATGCGGAAGGCGACCACGAAGGCGTCGGAGAAGCGGTTGGCGCCGACGAGCGCCGCGAAGAGCTGGTCCCGGACGAGGCCGAGCACCCTCGACGCCATGGTGGCCGCCGAGAGCCAGACCGCGCGCCCCATTCTCATCGGGTCTCCGCCTCTCCCTTCCCGCGCCGCGCCCCCGGCGGGCGCGGCTCAGTGCTTCCCGCCGGCGGGCGCCTTGGCGGCCTGCTCCTTCTTCATCACGTAGGCCTTGGCCTGCGCCTGGATCGTCTGCGGCACGTTGCGGTCGCGGGCCAGGTCCTTGATGTCCTTCTCCTGGAGCGTCTGCATGAGCTTCAGCGCCGTGGGGAGGGGGACCTTGGGGTTCTTCACCAGGGACTCGCGGATGGCGTAGGTCCGCAGGAACTCGCGGTTGGTGTAGATGTACCGGAGCACCTCGGCGTTGACGGTCTTGGAGTTGGCCAGGGACAGGATCTCGCCGTCGGTGATGCGGGGGCTGGTGGCCGCCGCCATGCACACCAGCTTGTTGGAGTCGCGCAGCAGGAGGCCGCGGGCCTCCCGGTTCCCCAGGGTGGCCAGCTTGATCTTCTCGGACACCGACATCTTGAGGATGCGCTGGGTGATGTTGAGCCGCTTGCGGCTCTCCTCCTCGGTCTCCTGCCGAACCGGCTTCTCGACGGCCTCGGAGGCCAGCTCGGCGTGGTATTCGGCCATGAGCCCGGCGGCGGTCTCCTCGACCGGCGGTGCGCCGGCCGGGTCGGCGCCGTGGACCCGCCGGTAGGCAGCCACCATCTGCGGAACGTCGAGGAGGACCAGGCCGTTGCGGACGCAGAAGTCGCAGGCGCCGTCGACGGTGGAGGCGAGCGCGTCGGGGTTCCGGCACAGCTGGCGGATGATGTCGTCGTGGCGCAGCAGGCGAAGCTCGTTCTGGCGAACGATGTCGGCCAGCCCGCGGCTCACCACCGGGGCGAGCCGCGCCACCGTCTCGTCCGGCGTCGCCGGGTTGAGCAGGATGAGCTCGAGCGCCGCCTCCTTCCCGGCGAAGCGGGTCGCCAGCCAGTCGAGCACCGGGCCCTTGAGCCCCTCGGAGCGCAGCGCCACCCCGAAGATCTTCTCGGGGAGGCCCTCGGCCGTGCGCTCGGCCGCCTCCCGGACCGCGGCCTCGGCGTCGAAGGAGAGCACGAACAGCATGGTGGCGAGGTCGCCCGCCGCCACCGCCGGCACCAGCCCCTTGGCCCCCATCAGGCGCAGCGGAACCGGGGCGCCGGGGTCCACGTGCTTGTGGAGCGGCTTGGGCAGGGCGTCGAGCGGCAGCGGGCTCCCGCTCATCGCAGCGCCTCCTTCGCCTGGCCGCCGGGGACGAGGCCGAGCGTCGCCGGCGTGGCCGGGGCCGACGGGTTCAGCCGGCGCGCCCAGCGATGGCGCAGGCTCCCCAGCCACCGGTTGACCGGGTTGTTCCGGGACAGGAACGGCAGCACCGGCCGCCGGCGCCAGCCCATCGAGGCCTGCGCCGCTCGCAGCGCAGGGTCTCCTGGCCAGCGCTCCAGCCCGCGGGCGATGGCGCGCACCGCCCGCTCGCGCTGGCCGAGAGCCAGGTGGGCCCGGGCCTGGTTGAGCAGCAGCTCGGCCTCCGGCCCGGCGAGGCGGATGGCCTGGTCGCAGTACAGCACCCCCAGGCTCGAGTTGCGCTCCACCAGCACCAGGGTGAGGCCGTACCAGGAGGTCGTCCGCGGGTGGCCGGTCGCCCGCCGGTGCGCGCGGGCGAAGGCCGCGTGGGCGCTCGCCAGGTCGCCGGCCGCGTAGAGCCGAAACCCCTCGGCCAGGGCGGCCGCGGCCTCGGGCGCCAGCGCCTCGACCGCGGCCCGGTCGCTCGGTGCCTGGGGCCCGCTCACCGGTTGAGCTCGTAGACGAGCCGGAGCCCGTCGAGGGTCAGGTGCTCGTCGACCTCGGAGATGGCCCGCGATACCCCGGCGATGAGCGGGGCCAGGCCGCCGGTGGCCACCACCTTGACCGGGAAGCCCAGTTCCTCCTGCATGCGGCCGCAGATCCCGTCGACCAGCCCCACGTAGCCGTACACCAGCCCGCTCTGGATCGAGGCCACCGTGTTCTTGCCGACCACGTGCGGGGGCCGGGAGAACTCCACCCGCGGCAGCTTGGCGGCGGCGCGGAAGAGAGCCTCCATCGAGATGGAGATCCCGGGGGCGATGGCGCCGCCCAGGTACTCGCCCTTGAGGGAAACGGCGTCGAAGGTGGTGGCCGTCCCGAAGTCCACCACCACCAGGCCGCACCGCCAGCGGTGGTAGGCCGCCACCGCGTTCACCACGCGATCGGCCCCCACCTCGCGCGGGTTGTCGTAGAGGATGGGCATCCCGGTCTTGATGCCCGGGCCGACGAACAGGGGCGCCACTCCGAAGTAACGGCTGGACATCTGCTCCAGGGCGAAGGAGAGGGGCGGGACCACGCTGGCCACCGCGATGGCCCTCACCCGCGCCGGGTCGAGCGCGGCGGCGGCGAACAGCTGTCGCACCAGGATGCCCCACTCGTCATGGGTCCGCGAGCGGGCCGTCTCGACGCGCCACTGCTGCCGCAGCGCCTGGCCCTCGAACACCCCCAGGACCGTGTTGGTGTTTCCGACGTCGATGGCGAGCAGCACGCCCGGAGGGTAGCCTCAGGTTGGGGGGTGGTCAACGCAACCGCAGCAGGCGCACGTCGCCCGACACCACCCGGGTGAGGCCCGCGCCGGTGCGCACCAGCAGTGCGCCCCGCTCGTCGATGTCCTCGGCGACCCCGTCCAGCTCGGCCCCCTCGGAGAGCACGTGGACCTCCCGGCCCAGCGTCGCCGAGTGCTCCCGCCAGGCCTCCCGCACCGGCTCGAACCCCTCCTCGGCGTGCCGGTCGAGCCACTCCTCGAGCCGGGTCAGCAGCGCGGCCACGAAGAGCGCGCGCGGCACCGGCTGGCCCCGCTCGACGGCCAGGCTGGTCGCCCCGGCCCTCAGCTCCTCGGGAAAGTCCTCGGGGCGGCCATTCAGGTTCACGCCGATGCCGAGCACCACCCACTGGATCGCCTCCGGCTCGGCGGCCAGCTCGGTGAGGATCCCGGCCAGCTTCTTCCCGCCGCGGAGGATGTCGTTCGGCCACTTGATCCCGGCCTCGACGCCCGCCTCGCGAACCACCTGGCAGAGCGCCACCGAGGCCACCAGGGTGAGCTCGGGGGCTCGCTGCGGCGGCAGGTCGGGGCGCAGCACCGCCGAGAGGTAGAGGTTCTTCCCCGCCGGCGAGGACCAGCTGCGCCCGCGGCGCCCGCGCCCGGCGGTCTGCCGCTCGGCGATGACCACCTCCCCGTGCCCCGCCCCGGCCTCCGCCAGCTCCTTGGCGGCGTCGCTGGTCGACCCCACCTCCTCGAAGCAGTGCAGCACCTGCCCGAGGTCGTGGGTCCCGAGGAGCGGCCGCAGCTCCAGCGCGGTGAGCCGGTCCGGGATCTCCACCAGCCGGTAACCGCGCGCCGGAACCGCGTCGATGCGGTAGCCCATGCCCCGCAGCGCGTTGACGTGCTTCCACACGGCGGCGCGGGAGAGCCCCAGCTTGTCGCTGATGGCCTCCCCGGAGACGAACTCGTCGCCCGCCTCCGCCAGGAAGGCGAGCACCAGCTCCTCGCTTCCGCTCGCGACGGGCTCGGCCATCGGGCGGATTGTGGAAGGCCCCCCGGGGCCTGTCAACGCGCCGCGGGCGCCTCGACCTCGAAGGAGATGTCGACGGCGCGGGCGCTGTGGGTGAGCGCCCCCATGGAGACGAAGTCAACCCCGGCCGCGGCGACCCGGGGCAGCCGCTCCAGCGTCATGTTGCCGCTCGCCTCGAGCAGGACCCGCCCGCGGGCCCGCCGAGCCGCCTCGGCCAGCGCCGCGTCGTCCATGTTGTCGAGGAGCACGATGTCGGCCTCGGCCGCGATGGCCTCCTCCAGGCCGGCGAGGTCCACCACCTCCACCTCCACCCGCAGCATGGCGTTGCCGCGGGCGCGGGCCCGCCGCACCGCCTCGCCCACCCCGCCGCAGGCGGCCACGTGGTTGTCCTTGATGAGGATGCCGTCGCCGAGCGAGAAGCGGTGGTTCAGCCCGCCGCCGGCGCGCACCGCGTCCTTCTCCAGGCGGCGCCAGCCGGGGGTGGTCTTGCGGGTGTCGAGCAGGCGCGTCCGCCCTCCCCCTTCGGCCAGCGCCTCCACGGCGCGCCGGGTGGCGGTGGCCACCCCCGACAGCCGCTGCAGGAAGTTCAGGGCGGTGCGCTCTGCGGCGAGCAGCGCCCGCAGCGTCCCCTCGGCGGCGCCCAGCGTCGTCCCCCGGGACGCGCGGGCGCCTTCGGCGAGGTCGAAGCGGCAGCTGGCGCCGAGGCGCTCGAAGACGCGAACGGCCACCTCCGCTCCGGCCAGGACCAGCTCGTCCTTGGCGAGGAAGATCCCCCTCCCCCAGGCCGAGGCCGGGATGGTGGCCTCGCTGGTGGCGTCCCCGAGGGAGAGGTCCTCCTCCAGGGCGAGGTCGATGAGCCTCTCGACGGAGGCGGGCAGGGGCGGCATGGTCAGCGCCTCCGGGTCCGGCGAGCCGCCGGCCTCTTCCGCCGGCGCCCGCCCGGCTTCCGCGTCGAGGTCCCGCCGGGATTCCTCTTCCCCCCCGGGCTCCGGGCCTTCTTCCTGGCCGGGCGCCCGGCGGCGGCCCTGCGGGCCCCGGCCTTCCGGGCCGGTGCGGCCTTCCGCTTCGGCGCGGGGCGGCGCCGGGCGCCTGCCGGCTTCCGGCGCGGGAACGGAAGCGGAGGCTGCCCGGCGCCGGCGGAAGCCGCCACGGGGGCCTCGCCGGTCGCCGCCGGCGGGGCCTCGGCGGCCGGGGCCGGCTCCGTCCCGCCCGGCGGGACGGCGGCGACGGGATCCTCCGCCGCCGCGGCGAGGAGGGTCCGGTGCTCCTCGAGCTTGCGGCGCCTCTCCCGCAGCTCCTCGGCCCGGGCGCGGTCCTTCTCCACCACCTCGGCGGGCGCCTTGGCCACGAAGCTGGGGTTGGCGAGCTTCTTCTCGATGCCGCCGAGGTCGCCCTCGATGCGGGCCATCTCCTTCTCGATGCGGGCGCGCTCGGCGGCCATGTCCACCACCCCGGCCAGCGGGACCCGGACCTCGAAGCCGCTCCCCACCGCCACCGCGCTTCCCGGGCGCGCCCGGGTCGGGCTGCCGTCGCGGTGGATGCGGAGCCCCTCGACGTTGGCGAGCCGGACGATGCGGGCCTCCTCCTGGGCGACGGTCTCCGCGGCCTCGGCCCCGAGCGACCCGATCTCGACCGCGCGCAGCGGCGTCTTGAAGGGGATGTTCATCTCCCCGCGGACGTTGCGGAGGGCGTCGATGACGCCGATGACAGGCCCGAAGCTCCGCTCGGCCGCCTCGTCCACGGCCCGCCGCCGCGGGAAGGGAGCCACCATGAGGGAGTCGCCCCAGTCGGCCCCCACCGCGCGCCGGAGCGTCTGCCACAGCTCCTCGGTGACGAAGGGCATCATGGGGTGGAGCAGCCGAAGCGAGGTGTCGAGGCAGTGGGTGAGCACCGCCTGGGCTCCCCGCTTCCGCCCCGGGTCCTCCCCGTAGAGCGCCTCCTTGGCCAGCTCGATGTACCAGTCGGCGAGCTCGTGCCAGATGAACTGGTAGACGGTGCTGGCGGCGTCGTTGAAGCGGTAGGCCTCCAGGGCGTCGGTGGTCTCGTTCACCGCCCGCGCCAGGCGGGCCAGGATCCAGCGGTCGGCCGCGGTGCGGGCGAGCCGCTCCGGCGCCTCCGCGCTCGAGGCGAACCCTCCCAGGTTCATGAGCGCGAAGCGGGCGGCGTTCCACAGCTTGTTGGCGAAGGCCCGGTACCCCTCGATGCGCTCCTTGGCGAGCTTGATGTCGCGGCCCTGGGCGGTGAGCGCCGCCAGGGTGAAGCGCAGCGCGTCGGCGCCCTGCTGCTCGGTGATGTCCAGGGGATCGATCACGTTCCCCTTGGTCTTGGACATCTTCTGCCCCTTCTCGTCCCGCACCATGGGGTGCAGGTAGACGACTCGGAAGGGGACGTCCTTCATGAAGTGAAGGCCCATCATCATCATCCGGGCCACCCAGAAGAAGATGATGTCGTGCCCGGTCTCCATCACCGAGGTGGGGTAGAAGCGGTCCAGCTCGTGGGTGGGCTCGGGCCAGCCCATGGTCGAGAAGGGCCACAGCGCCGACGAGAACCAGGTGTCGAGGACGTCCTCGTCCTGGCGCAGCTCGCCGGCTCCGCAGGACTCGCAGGCGCGGGGCGCCTCGCGGGCCACGGTGGCGTGGCCGTCCGGGCAGTACCAGGCCGGGACCTGGTGGCCCCACCACAGCTGGCGGCTGATGCACCAGTCGTGGATGTTGCGCATCCAGCCCATGTAGTTGTTGGCCCACTGCTCCGGGACGAAGCGGGTGCGGCCCTGCTCCACCGCCTCGATGGCGGGGCGGGCCAGCGGCTCGATCTTCACGAACCACTGCTTGGAGATCATCGGCTCGAGGATCGTGTCGCAGCGCTGGCAGCGGCCCAGCGGCAGCTGGTGGGGCGTCGCGCCCCGGTCGAGCCCCATCTCCCCGATGATCCGCTTCACCTCCCGGCGCGCCTCGAAGCGGTCCTTTCCGGCGAGCGGGCCGGCGGCGGCGGTCATGCGCCCGTCGGGGCCGATGACGCTCGGCATGGGCAGCCCGTGGCGCCGGCCGACCTCGAAGTCGTTGAAGTCGTGGGCGGGCGTCACCTTGACCGCTCCGGTGCCGAAGGTCGGGTCGACCAGCACCGCGTCGGCGACGACGGGGAACTCCCGCTGCAGGATGGGGTGCCGGACCTTGCGCCCCACCACCCCCCGGTAGCGCTCGTCCTCCGGGTGCACCGCCACCGCGGTGTCGCCCAGCATGGTCTCGGGCCGGGTGGTGGCCACCACGATCTCGCCCGACCCGTCGGCGAGCGGGTAGGCGAAGCTCCACAGCTCGCCCCGGTGGCCCTCCTCGTAGGTGACCTCCAGGTCGGAGAGCGCGGTCCGGCAGCGCGTGCACCAGTTGATGAGGCGCTCCGCCCTGTAGACGAGCCCCTCTTCATGGAGGCGGACGAAGACCTCCCGCACCGCCCGGGAGAGCCCCTCGTCCATGGTGAACCGTTCCCGCTGCCAGTCGAGCGAGGCGCCGAGCGCCTGGTGCTGCTCGCCGATGCGGGACCCGTACTTCTCCTTCCAGGCCCAGACCCGCCTCAGGAACTCGGCGCGCCCGAGGTCGTGCCGGCTCTTCTTCTCGGTCTTCTGGATCTCCTTCTCGACGATCATCTGCGTGGCGATGCCGGCGTGGTCGGTTCCAGGCAGCCACAGCACGTTGTAGCCGCTCATTCGCTTCCACCGGCACAGCACGTCCTGGAGCGTTGCGGTGAGGGCGTGGCCGAGGTGGAGCGACCCCGTCACGTTGGGGGGCGGCAGCACGATGGAGAAGGCCGGGCGGGCCCGGTCGTTCTCGTCGGCGTGGAAATAGCCCCGCTCCAACCAGAAGCGGTACCAGCGCGGCTCGACCTGGCGGTGGTCGTAGGCCTTGGGAAGCTCGGCGGTGCTGTGGGTCTCGGCGTCGGACACGTGTTCTCCCGGCCCCGGGACCCGGCACCCGCCCCGCGGCCCGTGCGGGCCCGGGCGGCGCCTGGAGTCCGGCGAGGGGATTGGCGCCCGTTCCTCTACTGGTTCTGGCGCTGGTTCACAAGGCGGTCGAGGTTCTCGCGGATGATGGTCTCGGCGAGCTGCGGGACCACCTCCCAAACCACCCGCTCGATCACCTCGCGGGAGGCCTGGCTCAGAGCCTCGCGCAGGCGCGCCTCGCCGCCGTCGCCGGCCGCGGGCCTGGGTCCGGGGTGCGGGGCCGCGGCGCGGGCGGCCGCCTCGGCCGGGGGCGCGAAGGCCGGGGCCGGCGCCTCCTCGATGGCCTCGGCCGCCTCGGCGACCACGTCGACGTCGCTCCAGTCGTCCTCGCGGGCCGGGGGCGGCCGCGGCGGCGCCGGCGTCATTGCGCCGAGGCCGTAGGGATCGCGGGGCGGAACCGGCCGCGGAGGGGGGGCCGGCGCGTGAGCGGGGCGCGCGACCGGTGGCGCGGGCCGGGGCCCGACCTGGGGCCCGGCCTGCGGTGTCGTGGGCCGCCCGGCGGGCTGAGCCGGAGGCGGCGGGCGGGCGGCCGGGAAGGGAGGCCGGCCGGGGGACGGCACCATCCCGCGGGGCGGCGCGGCCTGGGCCGGAGGCCGGGGCGCCATGCCGGGGGTCCCGGCCGGGGGAGGGATGCCTGGTCGCGCGCCCATCCCCGGCGGGGGGCCGACCGGACGTTGAGGCATGGCCGGAGCTGGTGGGCGCGCAGCCGGGCCCGGCACCGGCGGGCGGGCCTGGCCGGGGGCCGCAGGACCGGGCGGGCGAGAGCCAACCACCGGCGCGTAGGCCGGGGGGGGCGGGGCGAAGGCCGGCGTCGGGGGAGTGGGCGGGGCGGCCGGGCGGGCCGCCGGGACCGGAGCCGCCGCGGCCGGACGGACCAGCGGCTGGACCGCGGGCGGCGGGGCGACACCCTCGACCAGCTCGCGCACCTTGTTGATGAGCGTCTGGCTCTCGAAGGGCTTGGCGATGTGCCCGTCGGCGCCCACCTCACGCGCGCGGGCCTCGTCGAAGGCCTCGAACGTCCCTGCCAGGAGGACCACCGGGATGTCGCGGAGCTCGGGGTCGGCCTTCACCGCCTCGCACAGCTCGTATCCGTTGCGGCGGGGCATCACCACGTCGGCCAGGATGATGTCCGGCTTCGCCTCCCGGGCCCGCTGCAGGGCCTCCTCGCCGTTGTCCACGGCGGTGACCTGGTAGTCCTCCTTGGCGAAGGTGATCCCCACCACCTTCTGGATGGTGATGGAGTCATCGGCAAGCAGGAGGTTCTTGGGCATGGCCGACCCGTGGGTTGGAGGAAACCCGTCCAGAAAACTCGATTAACGCTGGGTTCGCCCTCGTGTCAACATTCCTCGGGCCGCGCCGCTCAGCTGGCGAAGAGGGCGTCCCAGGCCGGCCGGCGCACCGCGCCGCGGCCGGCGTCCTCCCCCACCCGGAGCACGCGCTCGGCGAGGAGGCCGACCGCCGTACCTCCGGCGTCTAGGAGCAGCACCGTCCCTGCCCCTTCGGCGGCAGGCCGGCCGCCATAGAGCGCCGCCACGTCGAAGACCGCGTGGAGCGCGCGCCCGTGGTAGAGCAGGCCTCGGTGCGCTGGTGGCGCGAGCGGCACCTGCGAGATGCGCGCCGACTCCAGAACCCCCACCAGAAGCGGGAGCGGGACGGCGTAGGTCGCGCCCCCGCGGGCGAACAGCAGCTCCCCCTCCCCTTCCCCCGACTGGTCGGGCGGCGGCTCGCGCGGACCCGGCGCCGGCTCGAGGGGCGCCCAGCCGATGGCCGACACGTCCAGTTCGAGCGCGATCTCCCCGGAGGAGACCACCGCCCCCTGGAAGGGTGGCGGGTGCGGCAGCGTGGTGCGCGCCGGAAGCCGGAACACCTCGGCGCTGGCCAGATCCAGGATCCCGTGGAGCGCCTCGACGCCCAGCGCCAGCGGCGGGCTGGCCTCGATGACCAGCGCATAGCCCCCCTGCCCCGCCGGCAGGCCCAGCGTCACCGACAGCGGCAGGACGGGAACCGCTCCGCCGCGAACCTGGATCTCCCCCCCCGGACGCGGGGCGGCGACGATCTCCCGCACCTGGGAGAGGCGCAGCGCCAGCCGCACCCCCCCGGCCGAGAAGAGGAGCGCCTTGCGCTCGGCGGGAAGAGTCGTCACGCCCTCATGCTATACCAGGGCCCGATGTCGGCCTCGGTCCTGCTGGTGGACGACGAGCGATTCGCGCGCACCGTCTATGCCGACCACCTCCGGGCCGCCGGGTACGAGGTCGAGGTCGCGGAGGACGCCGTCTCGGCGCTCGGCTTCCTCCGGCGAGGCCGCTTCGACGTCATGCTCACCGACGTGGTCATGCCGGGAGCGGACGGCCTCAGGCTGCTCCACGACGCCAAGCAGGTCGACCCCGACCTGGCGGTGGTGGTGATCACCGCCCTCGACCGGGTCGACCCTGCCGTCCGCGCCGTGAAGTCGGGCGCCAGCGACTACCTGGTGAAGCCGGTGACGCCGGAGGACCTGCGGCTGGCGGTGGCGCGGGCCATCTCGCGGCGGGCCCTGCTGGCCGAGAACCAGGCGCTGCGCTCCCACCTGGCGCTCTACGAGACCTGCCAGCGCATCGGCACCAGCCTCGACCGCGCGTCGCTGGTGCCGCTGGCCGTCTCGGCGCTGGCCGCCGAGTGCGGGGCGGTGGCGGCGGCGCTGCTCGAGCGTTCCGACGGCGGCTGGTCCGTGCTCGGCACCCACGCCTTGAGCGCCGCCCAGGGACGGTCGCTGGTGACCGCGGCGGTCGGAGCCCTCTCCCGGCTGGCGCCCGGGGAGGCGGCGCCCCTGGCCGACCTGGCCGGCGCGGAGCCGGGCCTGCCGGCCACCCGGGGCATCTGCCTCCCGTTGACCGACGGCGACGACCTGCTCGGCGCCGCCTGCGTGCTCGGGCCGGGCGACCTCGACGCCGAGCGGGCCGGGCGGGCGGCCTTCATCTGCCGGCACGTCGGGCTGGCGCTGCGCACGGTGGGGCGCCTCACCCAGGCCGAGAGCCTCGTCTACCTCGACGACCTCACGCACCTCTACAACACCCGCTACCTGGAGCTGGCGCTGGAGCGGGAGCTGCGCGGGGGACGCCCCTTCAGCGTCCTGTTCCTGGACCTCGATCACTTCAAGGCGGTGAACGACGCGCACGGCCACCTGACCGGATCGAGGATGCTGGTCGAGGTCGGCCGGGTGCTCCGCTCCTGCGTGCGGGACGAGGACGCGGTGGCGCGCTACGGCGGCGACGAGTTCGTCGCCCTGCTGGTGGGGGTGGACTCCGGGACCGGGCTCAAGGTCGCCGAGCGGATCCGCCGCTCGGTGGAGGACCACCGCTTCCTCTCCCGGGAGGGCACGCCCCTGCGGATCACCGTCTCCATCGGCCTTTCCAGCTTCCCCGAGCACGGGCGGACGCCCGCCGAGGTCATGGAGCTGGCCGACCGCGCCATGTACCGGGGCAAGCAGACCACCCGGAACGTGGTCTACGTGGCCTCGCGCGACCTCCCGCCGGCCCCGGCGAGGTGAGGGGCGCGGGCGGGCCGATTGACAGGCGGGCGTACCGCCGGTAGGCGAAGGCCATGAGCACCCGCCGCGCCGGCCCGGAGTTGGAGCGGCTGCTCGAGGAGGCCGCGGAGGCCTTCGACCGCGGCGATCTCGAGGCCGCGCTGGAGAGCTCGCGCCGGGCCTGCCTGGCGGACCCGCGCTCGGCGGAGGCCCTCCACCATCGGGCCGCGGCTCAGGCCGAGCTCGGCCGCCTCGCCGAGGCGCGGCGCGACTACGAGCGGGCCCTCGACCTCGATCCGGACGACCTCCAGCTGCTCCTCGGGGCCGCCGACTTCCACTTGCGATGGCTCCCGGAGGACGAGCCGGACCGGACCTGGCTCACGCGGGCCCTGGAGCTCGCCCGGCGAGGCGCCCGGCGGGCGGACCGCGCCGGGGAGCCGGAGCTGGCGGCGGAGTTCGCGCTGCTGCAGGCCTCGGCGCTGCGCCAGCTCGGCGACGCGCGCGGGGCGCTGGAGCGGCTCGGGGCGGCGGCCGGCGCCGACCCCGACGACCCGGAGGTGTCGCTGGAGCGAGGCCTCGCCCTCTTCGAGCTGTGCCGGCTCGAGGAGGCCCGCGCCGAGCTCGAGCGGGTGGTCCGGGACGCGCCCGAGGAGGCGCTCGCCCATCACACCCTCGGCCTCATCGCCGAGCGGCGCGGCGACCGCCGCGAGGCCGAGCGCCGCCTGTCCCGGGCCACCCGGCTCGCCCCGGACGAGTTCCCGCCGCCGGTCGGGCTGCCGGCCGAGGCCTTCGACGCGGCGGTCGAGGAGGCGCTGCGGGCCATGCCGGAGCCGGTGCGCGGCTACCTCGCCAACGTGGCCGTCGCCGTGGAGGACATCCCGGCCGAGGCGGACCTGTTGGCCTCCGATCCGCCGCTGTCTCCCTCCATCCTCGGCGTCTTCCGGGGCACGCCGCTCGGACAGAAGGGCTCGATGGACCCCTGGAGCCACTTCCCGTCGAGCATCGTGCTCTACCAGCGAAACCTGGAGCGGGTGGCGCGAGACCGCCGGGAGCTGGTGGAGGAGATCCGCGCCACCCTGCTCCACGAGGTGGGCCACTTCCTCGGCCTCGACGAGGAGGAGCTCTGGCAGCGCGGCCTCGACTAGCGCCGGGCTTGGCCCGAAAAGACCAAAAAATTGACGGGTTGCGCTCGATATCGGATGGTCGCGTGACCATGCCCACCGTCATCGAGTCGATGGAGCTGGCGCAGGTCCTGGCCGAGGCCGAGGACATCGCCCGGAACGTCAACCAGAAGCTCACCAGCGCCCACCAGCTCCTCGCCCTGTTCACGGTGCCGAACCGCGCCGAGATGCTGCTCAAGGAGCGCGGCATCGACGAGGACAAGGTCCTGCAGGCGCTGACCGGGATCCCCCAGGAGCCGGAGGGAATCGAGCGCGACCTGCGCGAGCGGGCCCGTGACGTCGCGGCCGGGCTCGGCGCCGAGGAGGCCGACTGCCTGCACCTGCTCATCGCCATGAGCCGGGTGCGCGCCAGCGCGGCGCACCAGCTGCTCTCCGATTGCGGCGTGCAGCTGCCGGCGCTGCGCAACGTCGCCCTCTCCTACTTCACGGCGCGCATGCCCCGGCGGCTGCAGCGGGTGCAGCCGCAGCCGGCGCGCGTGACCACGTCGCCAGGGCCGGCGCCCGGGCGCGCCCCTCCGCCGGCGGAGGACCCGCTGGAGGAGCTGGCGGGCGACCTGCTGCGGCCTCCTCTCCCGGCGGCCGCGCCGGCTCCCGCCCGGCCCCGCCCGGCGTCGCCGCACGCGCTCGATCCGGGCGAATTCCCCTGGCTCTCCTCGCTCGGCCGCAACCTCACCGACCTGGCCGCCCAGGGGCGGCTCGACCCGCTGGTGGGGCGGGAGCGGGAGGTCGAGGAGACCATCGACATCCTGGGGAAGCGGCGCACCAACAACCCGCTGCTGGTCGGCGAGCCGGGGGTGGGCAAGACCGCCATCGTCGAGGGCGTGGCCCAGCGGCTGCTCGCCGCCCACGGCTCCGACCGGATCCTGGTGGAGCTCGACATGGCGAGCGTGCTGGCGGGCACGCAGCTGCGCGGCTCCTTCTCCGAGAAGATGAACGGCATCAAGGAGGAGGTGCGGCGCGCCGCAGGCCGGGTGGTGGTGTTCATCGACGAGATCCACACCGTGGTCGGCGCCGGCGCCACCGGCGAGGGGCCGCAGGACGCCGCCAACGAGCTCAAGGCGGCGCTGGCGCGCGGGGAGTTCCCCTGCATCGGCGCCACCACCCACGACGAATACCGCAAGCACATCGAGAAGGACCCCGCCCTGGAGCGGCGCTTCACCCCGGTGCTGGTGCGCGAGCCTTCGGCCGCGGACTCGGTTCGCATCCTGGAGGGGCTCCTGCCCCGCTACGAGCAGCACCACCGGGTGCGCTACCAGCCCGGGGCGCTGGAGGCCGCCGCCACCCTCTCGTCGCGCTACATCCGCGATCGCTTCCTGCCCGACAAGGCGGTGGCGGTCATCGACCTGGCCGGCTCCCGCGCCAGGCGCGAGGGGGCGCGCCAGGTGGGCCCGGTCGAGGTGGCCCGGGTGGTGGCGCAGATGGCCGGCATCCCGGAGTCCCGCCTCACCGCCACCGACCAGGAGCGGATCCTCGGCCTGGAGCGCGTCCTCGCCGAGCGGGTGGTGGGCCAGGCCCAGGCCGTCTCGCGGGTGGCCGCCGTCCTCAAGCGGAACTACGCCGGCTTCGCCTCCCGACGGCCCATGGGCAGCTTCCTCTTCCTCGGCCCGACCGGCGTGGGGAAGACCGAGCTGGCCCGTGCGCTGGCCGACGCCCTCTACGGCACGCCCTCGGCGCTGGTGCGGCTCGACATGAGCGAGTGCAGCGAGGCCACCGGGGTGGCCCGGCTGGTCGGGGCGGCCCCGGGCTACGTCGGCTACGGCGAGGGCGGGCAGCTCACCGACGCGGTGCGACGCCGGCCCGCCAGCGTGGTGGTGCTCGACGAGATCGACAAGGCCCACCGCGACGTCCTCATGCTGCTGCTCCAGGTGCTCGAGGAGGGGCGGCTCACCGACGGGCGGGGGCGGCAGGTGGACTTCGCCGGA
>Ga0079037_100000666_pt1 | contig 16157 bp, 15 predicted proteins | sample Mud3Dept4metaG_FD_71479 | JGI IMG/M metagenome (GOLD analysis project Ga0079037, IMG submission 71479) | Freshwater wetland microbial communities from Ohio, USA, analyzing the effect of biotic and abiotic controls - Mud 3 Core 4 Depth 4 metaG | ecosystem: Environmental > Aquatic > Freshwater >... | reverse complement strand
GCACTGAAAAAGGCTCAGGGTGACCCGCAGGCCTATCTCGACATACGAAAATCTCTCGAAGACGGGATCAAGGGCTACGAGCCGGCACGGGCTCAGGTGCGGAATCGTGTTGACCAACTCGCTGCATACGTGAAGATGAATACTGCCGGCACCGAGGGTGCAACGATGCCAGAGAGCGCTGGCACACAGGAGGTCGCAAGCAAGAAAAAGACGCCCAGCCATTTCGACGAGGCGGCCACCCTCATTTTCAAACACGAGGGCAAAAGAATCGTTCAGAACGACAACGGAAAGGGACCGGCCAGGTTTGGCATCCTTCAGACTACCCTCAAAGAGCTAGACCCCGAGGCCAGAATAGCGAATGACGTAACCGAGCTGGACGAAGGAAAGGCAAAACAGATTTACAAGAAGATCTGGTATCGTGCGGGATGCGACAAGCTGGACTACCCGCTCAACATCATACACTTCGACACGTTCATGCACAGGCCGAGCATGGCCATAGAAACCCTTGATAACTCTGACGGTGACCCGCAGACCTATCTTGAACTGCGCCAGACCGCCTTGCGCGGCCTGAGGGGCTACAAGAAGTTCGCAGCCTCGTGGGAGGGCAGGATACGGAACCTGACAAAACTTCTGGTTCCGGCCGGCCAGTCGGCAGAGAAGAAGTCAAACCGGCCACAGGTGCTGGAGCAGGGTGAGGCAGGGTAAAAACTGGAGTAGTGGAAGATTGGAATGATGGGTAAGCGCCTCTGACCCATTCTTCTATTATTCCACCGTTCTATTATTCCATCATTCCAGTATTCCTTCGCTCCGCTATTCCCTTACTCCGTCATTCTAAGACCTAAAGTGCGGCTAGAACGCATGCCACGGTACGGCCCACCTCTGACGGGTCCTTCACCACTGTTATCCCGGCAGCCTCAAGAGTCCTGATCTTTTCAGTTGCGCCGCCGACTCCACCTGAAATGATTGCTCCCGCATGTCCCATGCGCCGCTCAGGAGGCGCTGTCAGCCCTGCTATGAAGGCGACGAGCGGCTTGGTCATGACCCGCTGAAAAAACGCTGCCGCCTCCTCTTCTTGACTGCCGCCTATCTCTCCGATCATCACCACCGCATGAGTCTCGACATCCTTCTCGAATAGCTCCAGCACTTCCACGAATGAAAGGCCCACGATGGGATCGCCGCCGATTCCCACACAGGAGGATTGCCCATGACCGAGCTTCGAAAGCTGGTCTACCACTTCGTAGGTCAGGGTACCGCTCCGCGACACAATGCCCACGCGGCCCGGCCTGTGGATGTAGCCTGCCATCACACCGACCTTCGACTTCCCAGGCGCGATCACGCCGGGCGTATTCGGGCCGACAAGGCGCACCTTCTTTCCCTGCAGATAATGGCGGACTGCGATCATGTCAAGCGTCGGTATGCCTTCCGTCAGACAGACGACCAGGCCAAGACCCGCTTCTGCAGCCTCCATAACAGCATCGGCCGCGAAGGCAGGCGGCACGAATATGGCTCCCGTGTTGGCACCGGTCGCTGCCCGAGCATCCCTGACCGAGTTGAAGACGGGCACACCCTCCACCTCCTGTCCTGCCTTGCCTGGCGTGACTCCTGCCACGACCCTGGTTCCATACTCCAGCATCTGGCTCGTGTGGAACGCGCCCTCGGCACCCGTGATGCCCTGTACAACAACCTTCGTGTTCTCGTCAATGAGGATGCTCACACCAACTTCCCTGAGTGATTAGTCGTATTCAACTCGCTTTGCCGGACCCTTGCCCCCGGACCCTGGACCCTTCAGCCCTGCTTCAGCAAGGCTGAAACCAGTGCCGCCGCCTCTTTCATGGATCCCGCAGAGTTGAAGCTGAGTCCTGATTCGGCCAGTATCTTGCGGCCCGCCTCTGCGTTTGTCCCCTCAAGCCGTATCACCACAGGCAGCTTCACATTTAGTTCCGGCGCTGCCTCGCTGACTCCCTTCGCCAGCGTATCGCATCGCAGGATTCCGCCAAAGATATTGATAAGCACCAGCTTCACGTCTGCATCAGACAAGAGTATGCGCAGGCCCTGCCTGACCATCTCCGACGTTGCGCCGCCGCCCACGTCAAGGAAGTTGGCGGGCTCCGCCCCGATCAACTTGATGAGGTCCATCGTTGCCATGGCAAGCCCGGCCCCGTTTACCATGCAGCCCACGTTGCCCTGCAACTTTATGTAGTTCAGGTTATATCGTTGTGCCTCCACCTCGAGTGGGTCTTCCTGCGATGGGTCGCGCAGGGACGCGATGTCGGGGTGACGAAAGATCGCATTGTCATCGAAATTGATCTTTGCGTCGAGCGCGATCAGTCTTCCATCACATGTCAGCACCAGTGGGTTCACCTCCACGTTGGAACAATCCTTCTCCGTGAACAACCGATAGAGGCCCATGATGATGGCGCTCATTGATTTGGAAAGTTTCCCATCGAAGCCAAGCGCATATGAGAGCCGTGAGGCCTGAAAGGGGCGCAAGCCAACGCCGGGATCAATTGTCTCTTTCACCAGCTTTTCACGGCTATCGCGCGCAACCTTCTCGATCTCGATGCCTCCCTCGCCACTCGCAAGCAGTGCGACGCAGGCATGCGCGCGGTCCACGGTGAGGCCCACATAAAATTCGTGTTCTATGTCGAGTGATTCTTCGACGAGTAGTAAGTGCACAGGCCTGCCTTCAGCCCCTGTTTGAAACGTTACAAGCCGCGTACCCAGAAGCTCTGCTGCGACACCCGCAACTTTCTCCAGGTCATCAACCAGCCTAATTCCACCCGCCTTGCCGCGTCCGCCCGCATGGACCTGAGCCTTGATCGCTACCGGCATGACACCAATCGCATCGGCAACTTTCCTGGCTTCGTCCGAAGACCGGGCGAGGGCTCCCCTCGGTACTGCGATACCGTACTTCAGAAAGAGTTCCTTGGCCTGGTACTCATAGATCTTCATTTTCCCACTTGCCCGTCTCCGGTGCCTGACCACCCTTCTTGACACGCCTGGCTGCAGTTATCCCGGCCTTCAGCGCGTCACGATTCAGTTTTTCTGTGCCCTTCGGCACCCTGTCCAGCACTGCGGATTCTATTGCTTTCTTCGAAACAATCGACGTCAGTTCACTGATCGCACCCAGAGCAATGATGTTTGCCACCATCTCCTTCTTGAAACGCTCTCTCGCGATCCTGGTAAAGGGAATGTGCACGGCTTTAGGAACAGGAACTGACTTAACAAACGTCGAATCGATGATGAGCAGGCCGTCCGGCTTCAGGTCCTCGTAATATTCATCGAGGGCCTTCTGGTTCATGGCCAGGAGCAGGTCGACCTTCATTGCTTTGGGGTAGTCGATCTCCTCGTCGCTGACGACGACCTCGGCCTTGCTCGAGCCGCCGCGTGCCTCCGGGCCGTAACTCTGTGTCTGGGCCACTTCCTTTCCATCATACACGCCGATGGCTTCGGCAAGGATGATACCCATCATGATAAGCCCCTGGCCACCCGAACCACTCAGCCGAATGTCGTACCGGAAGCTCATGCACTCTTCTCCTCACCCAGCTTTGCCCTCTGCCTGATACGATCATACTCCTCCGTATAAACCGGCAGGTCACGGTCCACGAGCACGCCTATTGGAAATTTGTCCTGCATCTCTTCAGGCGCCATCCTGGCGGCAGCCTCAACGGTCACCGCGTGATCGCGCTGCCATTGAAGCATCTCGACGGGTCCTCCCATGCGATTCAGTTTGCCATACTGTGTGTGACAGTGGGCGATCACTTCCACCACTGAAAAGCCTTGCTTGAGAAATGCCTTCTCCATCAGGCCGTCGAGCATCACCGCGTGATAGACAGTTCCTCTTCCCACGAAGGAGGCACCGGCTGTTACAGCCAGTTCCGATATCTTGAAGGCGTGCTCAATGTTCGTATACATGGTTGTCGTCGATCTCATGCCGTAGGGCGTCGTGGGCGAATACTGGCCGCCCGTCATCCCATAGACGCTGTTATTGAGGATGATGGCGGTCAGGTCGATGTTCCTGCGCGCGGCGTGTATGAAGTGGTTACCGCCTATGGCCACTGCGTCGCCATCGCCCATTACGACGATCACCTTGAGATGCGGCTTGGCCAGCTTCACGCCTGTTGCAAACGTGAGTGCACGGCCGTGGGTCGTGTGGAGCGTGTTGAAATCAACATAGACGGGAAGCCTGCCTGAGCAGCCTATACCGGAGACAAGCACTATCTCGTCCTTTTCGTAGCCGATGCGGTCTATGGCGCGTACGAGGGCGCCCAGCATGATGCCGATGCCGCAACCGGGGCACCAGACGTGCGGAAACTTCTTGTCGTGGCGCAGATACTTGTGGATAAGCTTTGTGACCTCCTGCATCACACCACCTCCCTGATGCGGCCGAGTATCTCCTCCGGCGTGATGATCGTCCCATCTACCTTATTGAGCGTGTGGACATGGCTGTAAGCCTGGTTCACGCGTTTCACTTCGCGGGAGATCTGACCCATGTTCATTTCAGGGACGAGCACCGCTTTCGACGTCTTGAGCGCTCTTTCCACCGGGCCCCTCATGAACGGCCAGATAGTCGTCAGCTTGAGAAACCCTGCTTTAATACCCATCTCCCGCGCATCGCGTACCGCTCTCTTTGCGGAACGCGCCACACAGCCGTATGTTATGACCGTAATGTCAGCTTCATCCACGAAGTCCATCTCTCCCATCTCGATCTCACGGAAATGCTGGCTGACCTTCCTGAAAAGGCGCGCATTAAATGGACCTATCTCGTCAGGTCTGCTTGTTGGAAAGCCGCGGATGTCGTGCGTGAGGCCGGTCACGTGATACCGGTATCCCTCACCGAAATTGGCCATGGCGGGCACACCGGAAGGCGTGTCTTCATAAGGTATGTACCACTCCGGAGGCACCTTGGGCTTCACCCTATCCACAATCTCAACTTCGCCCTCGGCAGGCAGAACCACTTTTTCGCGCATATGGGCAACCACTTCATCGAGGAGAAGCACCACCGGGTTCCTGAACCTCTCTGACAGGTTGAATGCCTTGATTGCCAGGTCAAAACATTCCTTCACAGTAGATGCGCAGAGCACGATACTGGGGTGATCACCGTGGGTTCCCCAGCGCGCCTGCATCACGTCTCCCTGCGCGGGGAAGGTCGGAAGCCCTGTGCTCGGACCGCCCCGCATCACGTTCACGAGCACGCAGGGCACTTCTGCAATGATGGCGAACCCGAGATTTTCCTGCATGAGAGAGAACCCGGGCCCGGAGGTCGCCGTCATGGCCTTGCAGCCGGCGAGTGATGCGCCGATCACAGCGCCGAGGCTGGCTATCTCATCCTCCATCTGGATAAATGTTCCGTCCAGGCGGGGCAACCTGACCGACATGATCTCGGCAATCTCCGTTGCCGGAGTGATGGGATATCCCGCGAAGAAGCGGCAGCCGGCCCGCAGCGCCCCTTCAGCCACTGCCTCGTTGCCTTGCAACAGCATTTCGTTCGGATTCCGCTTTCTCACTGTCCGCCTCTCGGTTGCCATTCTTTTTTCTCATGCACCGTGATTGCAAAATCAGGACACCGCAGTTCGCACAACCCGCACTTGGCGCATTTATCCGGATCCTTCACGTAAGGTGAGCCCGTCTCGTCTTTCGCCAGGGTCCCGGTTGGGCAAAAAGCAACGCAGATACCGCACGCCTTGCACCATGCCTTGTAGATGTCGATGTTCGGCGGTTTCTTTTCCGTTGCCTTCTCTGCCATGTTCACCTCGATTTCATAGAAGCAAGTGCTGTACCATGATAGCGCAACATACCGCCATTTTCCACCAGCCCGAGCCCTTCGGACGCACACCCACAAGAAGGTAGTCTCGGAACTTATACCGAGTTGCATTCAAGAATAGTACCTGCAGGCAAGCGGGAGGGAAAATTCTAAGTCCTAATATCGAATGACCTAAACCCCAACCAGAACCAGTCCTGGAGCCTCAGTTTGAGACATTCGATATTTGAAATTGTTTAGGATTTAGATATTCGGTATTCGGATTTAAGGCACCGGGCACACACGCACCCCTGATGCGCTACCCGGAAGCTATTATGAGTGCGACTCGGTACTTAAGATGCTTTAGAGGGTGATTCGATGATGAGCGTCACAGGCCCGTCGTTGACAAGGTTCACCTGCATCATGGCCTGAAACACGCCGGTCTGCACGTTTCCCACTTTTTCCCTAGCTTTTTCTAGAAACGTGTCGAAGAGGGATTTAGCCGACTGGCTGTCCATCGCGTCCGAGAAAGACGGACGCCTGCCTTTCCTGCAATCGCCATACAGGGTGAACTGCGAGACAACGAGAAGATCGCCGCTGACATCAAGAAGCGATTCGTCAAGCTTACCCTCCTCCTTCTCGAATACCCTCAGATTGACGATCTTGTCAACCATCCAGTCGATCTCGCGAAGCGTGTCCTCCCTGCCGACGCCGAGGAACACGAGCAGCCCGCGACCGATGCTTCCCGCAACGTGCCCGCCCACTTTTACGCTTGCTTCATTGACCCGCTGGATAACAGCCCGCACATAAACCCCAGTGGCCAGTGATCAGTGGCCAGTAGTTAGTGTAAAAAAAGAAACGCGGAGAAAGCAGTCTCCTCTTCTCCCCCTCTCCGCGTCTCCGTGTCGCACTGGTTACTGATCACCGATCACCGATTACTTTTCTTTCTCGGCTCTCTCTTTATTCGCCTGCTCGACCACCTTCTGAGCGATGTGAGCGGGCACCTCTTCGTAGTGAGAGAACTCCATAGTGAAGGTCCCTCTTCCGCCGGTCATCGAGCGCAGGTCCGGCGCATACTTCAAGACCTCGGCCATGGGCACGCTCGCCTTCACAACCTGGTTCTTACCTTTCGCCTCGACACCAATGATCCTGCCCCGGCGTGAATTGAGGTCGCCCATGATATCACCCACGTGATCTTCGGGCACTATGATCTCCATCTTCATGATGGGTTCAAGGAGCACCGGGGTCGTCATCTCCATGCCTTTCTTGAACCCCATGGAGGCTGCGATCTTGAAGGCCATATCAGACGAGTCCACCTCGTGATACGATCCGTCATACAGCGTCACTCTGAAATCGGTCACGGGATAGCCGGCCAGCACACCTTGGTCCATGGCCTCCACGATACCTTTTTCCACTGAAGGTATGTAGTTCCGCGGTATAACACCTCCCACAATCTTGTCGACAAATTCGAAACCCGCCCCTTTAGGCAGCGGTTCCAGTTCGAGCCACGTATCACCGTACTGACCACGTCCACCCGACTGCCGCTTGTACTTACCCTGCACCTTGGCCGTACCCTTGATCGTCTCTTTGTAAGGCACCTTGGGCTCCCGAAGCTCCACATCCACCCCGAACTTCCGCTTCATTTTTGCCGCAACCACCTCAAGGTGTATCTGTCCCATGCCGGAGAGTATGAACTCCCTGGTCTGATCGTCCCTCGAATAACGGATCGTCAGATCCTCTTCCATCAGCCTGGCCAGGGACGTGTTGAGCTTGTCTTCATCACCTTTTGACTTAGGGTGCAACGAGAACGAGACCACAGGCGAGGGCTGCCCCACCTCGGGATACCTGATGGCGGCCTTCTCATCGCTGAGCGTGTCCCCCGTAGTAGCCTCTTTCAGCTTTGCCACCGCGGCTATGTCGCCGACCGAAACAAACCCGGCAGGCTTCTGCTTTTTCCCGACCAGGTAGAATATCTGACCGATGCGTTCCTTTTCGTCCTTCTTGGTATCGAGCACCGTGCTGTCAGGATGGAGCTCGCCGGAGTAAACCCTGAAGAGTGTCAGCTTCCCCGCAAACGGGTCGGTGATCGTCTTGAATACAAACGCGCTGAAGGGCGCCGTGGCAGTCATCTGTCTTTTGGCGGGCTGACCCTTTGCATCGAGACCCTCCACCTCAGACTTGTAGAGCGGGTGCGGAAAGTATCTGACGACATTATCGAGCAACGGCTGAACGCCGATGTTCTTGAAGGCGGACCCGCACATGATAGGAACGAGCTTTCTTTTCCAGATACCTTCTTTCAGGCACCGCTCTATCTCCTCGTCCTTCACCTCTTCTCCATTGAGGTAACGCTCTGTCAAAGCGTCATCTATTTCAACCGCCGTCTCGATGAGTTTTTCCCTGTACTTTGAGGCGTCCCCACCCAGATCTGCAGGGATATCGGTTTTCTCAAACGCCCCAGACTGGTCATCCTTGTAGACGTAAGCCTTCATTGCAATGAGGTCGACGACCCCTTTGAAGGAATCCTCTTTGCCTATCGGCATCTGGACAACGACAAAGGTTTTGTCCGTGAACGTCTTTTGCAGGTCCTCGATAGTCCTTCCGAAATCTGCCCGTTCCCGGTCCATCCTGTTTATGAAGACGGCCCTCGGCACACCGAACTCCTCAGCATACTCCCACACCTTTTCCGTCTGCACGCCGACTCCTGACACAGCACTCACCACGACCACGGCGCCGTCGAGCACACGCATACACAGCTTGGCATCGTAAATGAAATTATCATTGCCCGGCGTGTCCAGCAGGTTGATCTTATGCTTATTCCATTCGAAGCAGGCCAGGGACGATGAAATGGTGGCCTTTCGCTCGATCTCCTCAACCTCATAGTCCATCAGGGACGTGCCATCGTCAACCCGGCCCAATCTACTGTTTTCTCCAGCCAGAAAGAGCATGGCATCTACGATTGACGTCTTGCCTTCTCCGCCGTGTGAGAACATACCAATATTCCTGATGACCTCGGGTTCATACTTTTTCATGCAGGCTCCTTTCGACGATATTACCAGAAGTGGTAGGCATGAATTTTACCTGTGTCGTGCCAAAAAATCAACAATGAAAAGAGGTTCGAGCCCTTGAAGGGGTTTCATTTGTTGACTTCCGCCGACCAGTTGTGGTTAATTAATTGGTTCAAAACAAGGGTAAGGTGAACTAATGAAACGAACATTTCAGCCGCACAACAAGAGGAGAAAGAGGACCCACGGCTTCCTGGTCAGGATGAGGACCGAGTCGGGAAAAGACGTTGTCAGGAGAAGGCGCGCCAAAGGAAGACACAGACTCACCGTTTGATGCCACAGACCTTCGGTAAAAACGAACGAGTAAACAGGAGGCGGTTTAAGCGGGCAAGATGGGTGAGGCGCGCTGCCACAGCCCATTTCCTCCTTTTCGAGAGCAGCAACCAGGATTCCGGGAAGCGGTTTGGCGTCGTTATTCAACGAAAGATTAAAGGGGTAGTTGCGAGGAACAGGATTCGAAGGCTGGCCCGGGAATTCTTCAGGCTAAATAAGGACCTGTTCAGGGAGCGTCATGATTATCACGTGCGAGTCGTCAGGATGCCGGAGAAACCCCGCTATGGCCTGGTCGAGAGTGAGTTGCTCACGTTGGTTAGCGGCGGTATCGTAAGGCAATGAAGACCATCGCCCTCGCTCTGCTCAAATTCTATAGACTGGCAATATCGCCATATCTCCCACCCTCTTGCCGTTTCTACCCGACCTGCTCTTCCTACATGATCGAAGCCATTGAAAAGAAGGGTGTCATACGGGGCATTATGCTCGGCCTGATTCGAATACTCAAGTGCCATCCTCTCCACCCCGGTGGTTTCGACCCGGTACATTAGCGAGGTACATTCATGGACAAAAGAACGATGATCGCGCTCCTTTTGGCTGTAGTAATACTTTTCGTTTTTCAGACATACTTTACGCCAAAAGAACAGCCCCAGGCGCCAACGAAGGAAGCGCCCGCCCCCGCGAAAGAGACCGCGCCACCCGCCAAGGCAGGGGAGCCTGCGGCGAAAGCCGTCCAGCCGGAAAAAAAGGCAGACGCCCCGGCATCGGCAGTTCCCAAGCCAACGAAAACCTATGTGGTCAACACGCCCTTAATGACGGCCACCATTGGTGACCTCGGCGGGGCCATCACCAGCATCCGTCTGACACAATACAAGGAGAAGGTTAACGGTAAGGAGGGCAAGGAACTCCTTGAGAATATAACGCCCTATCAGTACACGCCGCAGGTATTTGAGACGGCCAGCGGCGGCGCAGCCACCGATGCCACCGCGTTCTCGCCCGACAAGCAGGGGCTGACCGTAAAGGACAGGCCGGAGAGCATCACCTTTACAGGTAGCCTGACGAACGGCAAGAAGGTCAAGAAGATCTACACATTTCATCCTGACCGATATACTGTGGACCTTCAGGTCTCTGTCGACAACCTGGACCCCGCGAAGACGTTCCTTGATCTCGCCGTGATCTCGTTAAAAGAAAAACCAAGTTACAACTTCAAAGGTCCCTTCATTTACGACGGTAAATCACTCGAGCAGATTGAAAAACTGGAGAAGCCGATTGATGCTAAGTCGTACGCGTATGCCGGTTTTGACGAGGGCTATTTCGCCTTCATCTGGATACCTGCAGAAGGATCCACTCCTCCGCTCAAGGTCGAAAGCGCGTCACAAGAGACCCCTATTATCAGGATAAACCTTGATAAATCGGATGTCAGTGGACGGCTCTATTTCGGGCCGAAAGAAATCGGGGTCCTGAAAACGCTGAACGTGAAAGCGGAAAAGATGGTGGATTTCGGCTGGTTCGACATTGTGGCAAAACCGATGCTGTGGGGCATGAACTTCTCCAACAGGCTCACGCACAATTACGGCATCGATATCATACTACTCACCATTCTCATTAAGATCATCTTCTATCCGCTCTCCCTCAAGAGCTACAAATCGATGAAGGAGATGCAGAAGCTTCAGCCGACCATCATGAAGCTCAGGGAGAAATACAAAGACGACCGCGAGAAGCTGAACCGGGAGATGATGGACATTTACAAGAAGAAAGGAATCAATCCTCTTGGCGGCTGTCTTCCCATGGTCATACAGATCCCGGTCTTCTTCGCGCTGTACAAGGTGCTCATCGGGGCCATCGAGTTCCGTCACGCGCCGTTCATGCTCTGGATCAATGATCTTGCCTCGCCAGAGGATCTCTTTACGTTCACCATTGCGGGATTCGATCTCCCGATACGTATTCTGCCGCTGGTAATGGGCATCACACAGGTCCTACAACAGAAGATGACGCCCACCACTGCCGATCCGATGCAGGAAAAAATGATGCTCTTCATGCCCATCATTTTCACGGTGATGTTCTGGGGGTTCCCCTCCGGCCTCGTATTATACTGGCTCGTCAATAACGTGATATCCATCGCGCAGCAATACTACATCAACAGAAAAGCTGCCTGAGGAGGCATTATGGATTTTGTGGAAGTGGAAGGCAAAACATACGAAGAAGCAGTCAAGAAGGCTGCAGCAGAGCTCAACGTGGACGCGAAAGACCTCGATATCGAGGTGAAGGAAGTCGATACGAAAGGCATTCTTGGTTTACTGGGCAGCAAGAAGGTTCGGGTAATCGCTCGGCTCCACAGTTCGCCGGAAGAATATGGTAAAAAGTTCCTCGCGGATATTGCTTCGTTTCTGGGTATCTCTTTGGACATAACGATGAGCAAGGCAAATGAGAGACTGCTCTTTCTCATCGACGCAGACGATGAGGAAACAATCGCGGGTAAAGACGGAGAGGTCCTCGAGGCAATGCAGCACCTAGTCAGGCTGGCCATCGCCAAAAAGTTCAAAGAGAATCTCAAGCTTCTCCTGGACGTAAACAACTTTCGTGAAAAGCGGAAGAAGACAATCATGGTCATGGCCAGGAGGCTCGCCGACAAAGCCAGGAAAGCAGGAAAGCCGATCAAGACAAAGCCCCTGAATCCATACGAGAGACGGATCATCCACACCCTGTTCAAGAATAACCGCGGGATCAGCACTGCGAGCGAAGGAGAAGGCCACACGAAGAGAGTCATCATTTCTCCTTCCGGAACGGGGCATGCACGATTTTGACACGATCTGCGTCATATCCTCCGCCATAGGCGAGGCAGGCATAGGTGTCATCAGACTAAGCGGGCCACAAGCCTACCCTGTCCTGCAGCGCATCTTCAAGCCAAGAAAACCGGTCGACTCATTCAGCCCCCGTCGCCTCTACCTCGGGCATATTGTCAACCCTGAAACAACCCAGGTGGTCGATGAGGCCTTTGCCGTCTTCATGCGCAAGCCATTTACGTACACGCGGGAAGACATGGCCGAAGTCTTTTCTCACGGAGGAATCTCTCCGCAGAGGCAGATCATTTCCCTCATGATCAGAGAGGGGGCACGCGTTGCGGAGCCCGGCGAGTTCACGAAGCGGGCCTTCCTGAACGGCCGTATCGACCTTGCCCAGGCCGAGTCGGTTCTCGACATCATCCAGAGCGAGTCGGATGAAGAAGCGCGAAGCGCTTTACAGCATTTAAGCGGGGCGCTCACGCAAAAACTCGGCTCGATCAAAGAGAGCGTCAAACGGGGTCTCGCAAACGTCGAGGCCCTGATCGACTTTCCCGAAGAAGAGATCGAGATTGACCGCGAGGAGACAGCAGCGCTGCTTGAGCAAGCACGGCACTCACTCGACGGGCTTGTTGCATCGTATACCGAGGGGCGGGCGATAAAAAAGGGGCTTGACATCCTCATCGTGGGCAGGACCAATGTGGGAAAATCGAGCCTGCTGAATGCGCTTCTGATGGAAGAGAAGGCGATAGTCACGCCCTTGCCGGGAACCACGCGGGACCTTATCGAGGACGTGCTCCACGTGAAAGGCATAAAGCTCAGGATCACTGACACGGCGGGCCTGAGACACCCGAAGGACATTGTCGAGCGGGAGGGCATCGAACGGGTCAGGAAGCGGATACCGGAGGCGGACGTCATACTCTGGGTAGTCGACCACGCCGATGACTACACGGATGAGGACGAGGAGATCTATCGGACGATCAGGACAAAGAAAATCGTGGTGGCTATTAATAAATCAGACCTTGCCCGAAAGCTACCGCGGGATAGGCTGGCAGAGAAGAACCTTCCTCTCATGGACGTCTCGGCGCTGACAGGTGCAGGCCTCGATGAACTGAAACTCGCGCTCTACGGAGCGGCCATGGGAAAGAAACGGAAGAGCCCGGCACTACTCATCACCAACCTGAGGCACCGCGATGCACTAACCAAGGCACGTGAAACGGTCAAGCGGGCTATCGCACTCTACCGGTCAGCAGAACCCGCCGAACTTGTCGCCTTCGAGTTACGCGATGCACTCTCGCGCATCGGTGAGGTAACCGGGGAGACATGTACCGACGATATCCTTAACGACATCTTCAGCCGGTTCTGCATCGGGAAATGACGTGCCAGGATATGCGGCCGGAAAGTGTCCACGTATGTCCCGGAAAATCTCCTGAAAATTCATTTTTCACGTGCCCGAGGGCCATCCGTACCCTTACATCTCACAAAGGTTTCGTCGGAATTACTTACAGATCTGAGTTGCTGCAATTTAATGAAGAATCTCCACTATTTACTACGGAAATCTTTTAGGGCCATAGACGAGCACTGTATCTTTTCTTTACAAATTCAACTTGCAATAGATAGTACGCATCCAAGAAAATAGTTGCATTACAAATACTTACCCAGTGGCATAGTCGTTGCTTCCTAATGCGAGAGCCCATCCGGGTTAATCCACCTTTACGTACACCAGTCTACATAGCATAATTGCGTAGGGTGTATCTGGGCTTTTTGAGGAGTATCATGCCAGCGCCTGAAGCTGTTCCCGAACTCTTCCCGGATAAGCCCGCCTTTCTGCTCACCATCCCCGAACAAGTCTATTCGATGAGACCCCTGAGTCGGTTTCCAGAAGGAATTGTTGAGAGTCCTTGCACAGTTTTCGCATCCCTATTCCCGCCCGGAGGTATCCTATGCTGAACGTCTGTTGTATTTCGCTGAGAAGGTTAATGGTTTCGGGACACGGTCGCGTTCTTTGGTCGATAATCGCTCTTGCTACCCTCCCGGCGCTGCTTCTGCTTCCGGGATGCGGTAGGCAGAGTTTTGACTTTAGGACAGAGTATCAGGCAGTATTCCAGAGCCGGTCCGGAAAAACTGGACAGTGACATAAGTGGTGCGCTGCTCTATACTAACGACTCGATAGGAAAGGAGAGCAGCACCATGAGCAAGAGACCGAGAAGGAACCACGGAGCAGTATTCAAGGCAAAGGTGGCCCTGGAGGCCATCAAGGGAGAACAGACCCTGGTGGAATTGTCCGAGCGCTTCCAGGTCCATCCCACCCAGATCACGGAGTGGAAGAAACAGCTCCTGGAGAGGGCATCCGAGATCTTCGACAAGGAAAAGAAATCGACAATGCCCGATGTGAAGGAACTCCATGCCAAGATCGGCCAGTTGGCCATGGAAAACGATTTTTTATCAGTCGCGCTCGGGCGCATCGACGGGCCGAGCGCAAAGAAATGATCAGTAAAGAGCACCCCGTGCCGCTGACACACCAGTGCCGTATTCTGAACCTCTCCCGGTCGGGCATCTATTACCTTCCCGCTCCTATAAGCGACAAGGACCGGGAGCTGATGCGCCTCATCGACGAGATACACCTGGACTGTCCCTATGCAGGAACCAGGGGGATCAGGAACGAGCTGTGGAATAAAGGTCATAGGGTCGGCAGGAGTCATGTACGCACCCTCATGCGGAAGATGGGGATCGAGGCGCTCTATCAGAAACCGCGCCTCTCGAAGCCCCATCCGGGCCATACGGTCTACCCCTATCTCTTGAAAGGGCTTTCGATCACCGAGGCCAATCACGTCTGGGCAGCCGATATCTGCTACATCCCCATGGCGAGAGGGTTCTGCTATCTCGTAGCCATCATGGACTGGGCGAGCAGGAAAGTCTTGTCCTGGCGGTTGTCAAACACCCTGGACGCCTCATTCTGCATAGACGCCCTCGAAGAGGCGATTGCTCTCTACGGGACACCACAGATCTTCAATACCGACCAGGGCAGCCAGTTCACTTCCGATGAGTTTACCGACATATTGAAGTATCATCACATCAAGATCAGCATGGACGGCCAGGGCCGGTGGATGGACAATGTCTTTATCGAACGGCTCTGGAAGAGCGTGAAGTATGAAGATGTATACCTCAAAGCGTATGGCTCATTGAGCGAGGTGAGAACGGGCCTTACCCTGTGGTTTGACCGATATAACAGAAGGCGGCGTCATCAGGGGCTTGACAACCGGACGCCTGATGCGGTCTATTGGAGCACGCTGCCCAGGATGGAGCATGCAGTATGAACCAGGGCGGCTCACCACTTAAGACCTGCCCTATACTGTCTAAAGAACCTAGACCAGCTCTATTAATCGACACAAGTCCGGACTGCCTCTGGCAGAGCTTTGGACTCACGTCTCACCCCACGAGTGAACCGGACTGTCGTGAATGTGCTGCCCGACGATTGGCCAAAGATAGTCATAAGAAAAGTGTCAATACGATCATAACGATTTGCCAATAGTCCGACTCGATGGAATTTTCCTTAATAGAAATCATATCTAGCTTGAAGCCGACCGAACTGATAATTCTATTGATAGTTGGAACTGTACTATTTTTTATTTCCTTATATGCGCGAATAGATATTCTTATGTTCATATTGGTGATAAGCGCATCTCTGGTAGGTTCAACAATTCCTTTAGTGGATAGTATTGCGGCCTTGGTTCGGTGGCTATCACTTCTTCTACTATTCATTGTTGTCATAGCCCGGAGGAGGTTTAGAATTTCACCGGGGTTACTTCTCTTCTGGGGATACGTATTTTTTGGTGTTGTTTTCTTGCTAGATGCAATTTTTTTGAGTTGGCAAATTCAGAGGGGTTTATTGCTACTCATGGTAGCGGTAGCTATACCATTTGCTTACAGCAATGAAACTTACGGATCTTTAAGGTTATCTCTGGTGTTAATTTCTGTGGCAGCCACAATTTATTCTTTATTGAGTTTCATATCTCTACCAGGTCACTTAAGTGAAGCCGAAAGGTTTTCGGGATATTCACTGGGGGCTGCATCATTTGCTATGGTTCTTGGTGGGCTTCTACCCTTTACTTTCTGGGGTCTATGGGGAGCTAATAATAATAGAGCGGTTAGGATAGTTTGCGGCGCAGGATTCTTGTTTGGATCAGTTACGCTGATACTTAGTGGCCAGAGAACGGGAACTGTTGGAGGGATACTGGGTCTAATCCCGCTACTATTTACTCTCCTACAACGAAAAACCATTGGATGGCTTGCGTTTGCAATAAC
>Ga0079037_100000665_pt1 | contig 16164 bp, 11 predicted proteins | sample Mud3Dept4metaG_FD_71479 | JGI IMG/M metagenome (GOLD analysis project Ga0079037, IMG submission 71479) | Freshwater wetland microbial communities from Ohio, USA, analyzing the effect of biotic and abiotic controls - Mud 3 Core 4 Depth 4 metaG | ecosystem: Environmental > Aquatic > Freshwater >... | reverse complement strand
CAATGCACATTTTCCGCTGGGCGTTGCTCCAGCCGCCGATGGACCTGTGGACGACCCCGTTCCGGTCGACGTAAAGGTCTCCGTAGCCGTTGACGTCGCAACCTGGCGCCTTGGGGATTTTTATCCTGTCGTTATAGGAAAGCCGGCCGCCGCTCGGCGCCGAACAATAAAAGGCATCATAGCTGTCGGGCCAGGAACTCCCGACGAGATCCCACGTGGCATGGACCCGCCCATGGGAATCGACAAAGAGCATGGGATGCTTGTATTCGGGGGTCAGCGGGGCAAATTGCTCCTTGGACTCCCATTTGCCGCCGGCCGATTTGCGCATGTAGAAAACCGTTGCCCACTCGTTGCCCGAGACGTTGTTCCAGATAACGAACAGCAAATGGACGACGCCGCTGGAGTCGACGGCGCACGCCGGCTGGCTCAGCCACTGGGTCCCGGGCGCCGTCAGGACGGTCTCGGTTGCCCATCCTCCCGTCGTCTTCCAGGAATGCATGAGCATATTTCCCATACCCGCTGTTGTCCAAGCGGTGTGGACCGAGCTCCCATCCGGCTGGACGGAGACATAGGGGCGCCAGTACACCGTGTCGACTCCCGTCGCCACTTCCACGGCTCCGGAAACGGCATTGTTGATGATTTTTCCGTAGAAAAGGACGCTGCCGTAAGTCCAGATGATGTGGACCGTGTTATGGCTGTCCGCCTGGATATCCTGGGTCGTGACATTGTAGCCCAGGTCATGGATATCGAACTGGGCCGGGGCCGGCGCCGTGAATCCCAAAAATAGGATCGCCGCCAGGACGGCCGGCGCCAGCGTGCGGCCTGAACCTGCCCGCGGCCGGGTCGTTACGGTCATTCTGATTCTCCTTGTCCATTTTTCCAAATTTTGCCAACCCCTGTCAATCACCGCCGCCGATGAGACCGGGGGTGAGTTTCGCTCATAGCTCCTTTTCTTTCTCCTCGCAAATCCGCTCGGCGACGTTGACGAGCTCGCTGCACAGATCCCGAAAGACGTGATAGTTTTCGACCTGAGCTTCCAGGCGGCTTATCTCTTCGGGCCGGCGGAGCCTTCGGCCGACGGTTTTCCCCTGTTTCTTGCGGGTGTAGAGGGCGTACGGTCCGCGCTTCCGGGCCTTTCCGTTTGTCTTAACTTTGAATAATTGCCGGACAACGGAACCCCGGCGCATCTCCTCAATCGAAGCGATATGGCCCAAGATCTCACGGCGGCTTTGGCGCAGCCTGGACAGCTTGGACATCATCTTCTCCGCAAATTGTTGTACTAATACTACAATATAGGCGGAAACGTCCCTCTTGTCAAGCGGCCCCTCCCCGCCTCCCCGCTTTCGGCCTTCAATATGTCCGCCGGCCGAAGGAACGTTTCGTTGACTTCCCAAAAGGGATTCGCTAAAATGCGGTCGTCTTCCCGGATGGAGGTTGACACTAACGTCCCTCAGGAGGTCCTGATGAAGCGCTTGATTATAGTTGCGGTTTTTCTGGGCATTGCCCTGAATCTTCCGGCCCAGGATTTCGAGGTCACGATCCGCAGGATGACGCCGGAAGGCCTCAGCTCAAACCAGAAATTTCCCTTAATCGCCGAGAACGCTGACGGCGAAAAACTCTACATTTACAGAGGCAGCGATCGTAAATCGCATTATTATTATAAAAAGGACGGCGACTGGACGAGCGGAGGGATCATTCCGGGCAGCCCGACCTACGATGATTACTGGTTCAGCGACATCGTCGTCGACAGCACCGGGGCTTTCCACTATGTCTCCGAGGACGCGGATGCCGCCCTGTACTACGGGTATTTCCAGGACGGCGCCTGGGCCGCCATGCGCAAGGTCCTCATCCGGCACGAAGCCACGCTGGGCCTGGCCGTCCGGTCCGACGATACCATCGTCCTTGGCTCGGCCTTTAAAACGCAGAGCCCCAAAGGAGTCACCAAGGACGTCATCATCGGGTTCAAGCCCAAGCTGGCGGCGACGTTTGCCAATTTCATGAATATCACCCGCGACCACGAGAGTTCGACCATGGTGGATGTGGCCGTGGATTCGAAAGACAATTCCTGGGTCGTTTACAAGGGTGGCTTCGTCCAGGGAAACACGGAAACCATGCAGGCCGTCCTTGTGGTGCTGGACAAAGCCAACAAGGAAATCTACTGGAAGAACGTGTCGGGCGAGCCCTACCCCGCTTTTTGCTGGTATCCCACGATCGCCCTCAATGCCGAGGGGCAAGCCATGGTATCCTGGATGATGTCCCAGAAGCGGTATTATTTTTCACGCTTTTACGATCCCGCGACCGAAAAATGGGCCGAAGTCACCCAGATCACGACCGGCCCGCTTCGGCCCTGGCCGACGATGTACAACAAGGTCATCTCCGCGGGCTCGGATTTTTACTGGGTCGGAGTGGACACCGACCGGATGGTCATGCTCTACAAATATGACCCGGAAGACAACACGTGGACCTATCTCGCCAAGCTCTCGAGCGTCGCCGCCAATTGGTGCTCGGCCTATGTCAACGCCGAGAACCTCTACGTCAGCTGGGACGCCATCGCCCAGCCAACGGTCTGCTACCTGACCACGGTCTCCAATATCTTCCCGCCCCCGCCCATCAAGGTGCAATCCGTCTCCAACCTCGTTGTGGAAAGAAAGTTCGAGCGGAGCTTCTTCAGCGGCTACCATTTCAACGTCCTGACCTGGGAGGCCAACCCCGTGAATACCGAGGAAGGGATCATCATCTCCGCGCACCATGTCTATCGGAGGGAGAGGACGGCGGACGCCACTCAATGGACCCAGATATCCGTACTCGCAGCGGACGTCTACACCTTCCAGGACAACAACGTCCCTGCCGGCAGCGATTATGTGTACGCTGTGACCTGCGTCGACAGCAACGCCAACGAAAGCCCGATCGAGGAACCCACCGGGCAGGCCTCCAAGACGACGCCTCTTCCCCGCCCCAAGAGCCCTTCCATCCCTTCACCCGTGGATAAATAACGCCATGAAAAAACGACCTGGCCTTACAAATCCCATGAAATCAACCGCCAAGACACTCCTCTTCGTTCTTTTGACCTTCCCCTTCTTCTCCGCCGCCTCACTCATGGCCGGCCAGGAGGAGGCCCCGGCGCCCGAGGAGAAACCCAGCCAAACCCGCTTCCGGCTGGGGGCCTATTTCGAGGGTTGGACGCTCAACGACAAAAACCTCACTTCGTTCTTCGGACACTCCCAGAGAAACCCCGGCGGCTTCGAGGCGTCGGTCCACACGATGTTCAACATCGACGTCTGGGTTTCCTACCGGAAATACTCGGACGAGACCAAAACCCCCGTATACGGCAATACCGATAAATTCGCGATGAGCGGCACCTCCATCGGCCTGATCTACCGCCCCATCGTCTGGAAGATCCTCGAGCCGTTCATCGGGGCCGGCGCCGAGTTCTACTCCTACCAGGAAACGATCGAGGGTCAAACCCAGCTTCGCCCCACAACCGGCAACGCCAGCGGCCTGCATGCCCAGGCCGGGGTCTACATCAATGCCACCAAGTTTCTGTCCGGAAAGCTCTTCGTGCGCTTGAACCGCGTCAAGGAAGCGCTGGAGCAGGCCCTTCCCGACGGACCCAGTGAGCTCGACCTCGGCGGAAAAGAGTTCGGCGTCGGGCTCATCTTCCGCTTCTAAACAGGATCGAAACTCCGCTTCAGGGACCAATCCCCCGGCGGGGGTCTATCGTATCTCCCCACCTCCGCCAAAGAACCAGAAGAAGGACGAGCGCCCCGAAGAAAAGATGGGACTGGAGAAAATTGAGCCGGGTGGCGGCCAGAAAATTAACCACCGGAAAGATATTGGCCGTCAGTATGAACGCCACGGCCAGCGCCCAGATTTTCCAGCCGCCGCGCCCCGGCGCCAGGACTCCGGGCAGCGTAGCGGCAAAGACCGGCAGCAGGATGCTGTAATGATGTTCCCAGGCGATCGGCGAAGCGATCGTAAACACCAGGGCGGCTATCAGGAAATCCTCGCCCCCTGCTGCTCGTCCCCGGCCGCGCCTGGCCAGGAGGGCCGCCGCGATCAGGAGCGCCGTCGTCGCCAACGTCAAGCCGTAGACCCATTCGTTATAGGGGGCAAACGCATGCGGATTGCCATGAAGGTTTGTCCCGTTGAACATGAGCCGGTTGAGGAGGCCGTTGACGGACTGGTTGGCATAATAGCTTTCGCCGTGTTTTGTCATATGGGAGAGTGCCCTGAGATAATCCACATGATTCGCCCAGCCGAAACGGGCCAAGGAGACGGCGCCGACAGCCCCCGCGGTGCCGGCGAGTCCGAGGGTGAAGCGGCGTTCTCCCCGGAGGAGCCCCCACAGGGCGAAAAGGCCCAGCTGTGGCTTGACAAGACAGATCAAGCCGATCAAAACCCCGGACAGGAATTTTTTTTCGGACAGCCAGAACCAGAGAGCCAGGACAAATCCAAAATAGAGCCACGTCTGAATCTGCCCCACCTCGAAGGACTTGACCAGAGGATAGAAGGTGAGGGTGAATCCGAACGTCAAGCCGAGCGCAAGCGCCTTGTCGGAGAGCGGAGGACGGCTCCCATTCGGCGGCCGGGGCAGCGCCTTCCTGAGGATCAGGGCCAGAAAAAAGCTGGAGAGAACGATCGCCGCCCAGGAGATCAGGTTGGCCGCCTTCACCATCTTCGGATAGGGAAGCCGGTGGAGCGGCTCGAGGAGAAGGAGGCTTGTCGGGGGATATTGGAACTTGTTTTTTTGGGCGAAAAACACTTCCTCATAAAGCGTCCGCGTATGGGGGGAGGACAGATAATCCAGCGCCTGGGCGATCTGCTTCCAGGAATCCTCGCCGGCATGAAGGGGTGAAGTCAGGAAAAACCGGCTGATATCCAGGACCGTATATTCGCAAAAAAAGGAGAGGAAGGCATTGAGGACAACGCCGTTGAGCAGGAGAAACGCCAGGAGCCCGAGCCCCGCCCGATGACGCATTCCGGGAAGCTTCTCGGCGCCCATTCTCCGGGTCAGGGGACGGAATCCCGTTAGGAATCCCAAAAGGATAAGCGCGCAGGCCGAGAGAAGGAGCGGCAGTACGGTTCTGCGGATCCGGAAAACGGTCAGCGCGGCCGCCGAACGGGGAGTCTCGGCAAAAAGCAAGGCCGACTCCAAACCTTGCAGCCGTTGGCCGGGAGGAGCCCATCGAAACTCGAATCCGCCTTCATTGGGCACTTGAAAGAAAACGATGCGGAGGGAATGAAAACCCTCGTTGAGATCGATCTCCGCGGTCCGGGTCTCGATCCCGGAGGGAGGTCCCGGGATCAGGATCTCGCCGTCGATTTCGAAGCCGGATTCCGGCCCGGACGTCATCGAAAATGCATACACGCCGGAAGCGGAAATATGGAGGCTCCCTTCCCAGAGGACGCTCATCTTCGTCGTCCTCCGAGGGTATTCAAGGCGCAGCCTGTCGAGGCCGATCTTTTTTTCCCGGGTTATAAGGTTGGGTTCCCGGCTCAGGTTGGCGCCCAGAAAATACGAGCCCCGAAGCCCCCGGTGCAGGGGGTTGACGAGAGCGACCAGTGCGGTAAGGACAAGCAGGGCAGCCGGGCCTGAAAAGAAGAACCTTGGCGCGTCTTTCTGTCTGGTCGGGCCGTTTTCAGGCAACTGAGATGCTGAAACAGGCCTTCTCTGGCTCATCCTGAGACATTCTATATCCTGCTCATTGATTGTCAAATGACCTATCAAAAGGGCCTTCAAACCAGTTGGAGTTTCGGGATTATATCCTCCCCCAAACGCCTCCCAAGACTTTATCCTAAGACCATTAATCCCCCTTATCCCCCTTGACCAATCAAGGGGGACCTTAAAACCGGTTGGCGTTTCGGGAAAAGGCCGCTCGTTGACGGGTCTCGGCTCCTTCTGGTAACATAAATCGGTTCCCCATGAAGATAAAGACTGTCCTTATCGGCGCGGCCATCGCGGCCGCGGTCCTCATTCCGGCCTGGCGGATTCTGGTCCATAAGCCCTCCCCCAGGCCTCACGTCGTCGTCGTGGTCATCGACACGCTGCGGTTCGACCACCTCCCGTTCTACGGCTATGCCAAGGATACCGCGCCGTTCCTCGCGAAGCTGGCCGCCCGGGGAGTCGTGTTCGAAAAAGCCTACGCCGCATCCTCCTGGACGGCTCCGGCCACGGCCTCGATCTTCACCGGCCTGTATCCCTTCCAGCACGGCGTCGTCATGGGCCTGCTGGCTCAGATGAAATTGATCAAGAAGCACCCAGAGATCGAAATCAACCGAATCCCCGAAGCCGTGACCACGCTGCCCGAGGTTTTTCGGCGGGAGGGCTACCGGACCTTCGGGGTTTCGGACAACGCCAATATCACGGAAGCGCAGGGCTTCTCCCAGGGCTTCGACCGGCTTCTCGTCTCCGTCCACCGGGGCGCCGGATACATCAACGAGCGGGCCCTCGGCCTGGAAAAGGAAATCCGGGCGCAGGGCCCCTATTTCCTTTATATTCACTATAACGATCCCCATATGCCCTATAAGATTGACCTGGACAAGGATGAAGTGACGGGCGATCAGACAACGGACCTGAAGGCGATGTACGACAAGGAGGTCGCGCTTGTCGACCGCTCCCTGGAAGAACTCTACTCCCGGTTCGGATGGTCCGAAAACACGCTGCTCATCGTCACCGCCGACCACGGGGAAGAGATGAATGAGAAGGGCTTCTACGGACATGGAAAATCCCTGTTCAATACGGTCATCCAAGTGCCCCTGCAATTTTACTGGCCGGAACGGAAGCTCTTTTCCGGGCAGCGCCTGGGGGTCAATGTGTCCACGATCGACATCCTGCCCACGCTGGCCTCCCTCCTGGGATTCCGCCGCGTGGACGGGCTGGCCGGGCAGGACCTCACCCCCGTGCTCAAGGGAAAGACCGGCCGGGCCGCGAAACGGTACATCTACTCCCACCTTCATCTCAAGGCGGGGACTCCCAAAGCGAGCCTGCAAAAGGCCAGCCTGAACGGCGACTTGAAATATATCTTCGAGGCCCCCGACAGCCATTTCTTTTTTGACCTCAGGCGGGACCCCGGTGAGGACCGGAACCTCTACTCTCAGGAGAGGAATGTGGCCAAGACGCTGGCGTCGAACCTTTTCGCCTTCGAAAAATCCTGCCCCCGCTACAACGCCGACTATGTGGATATCCAGCTGGATCAAAAGAGCATCGAACAGCTGCGCTCCCTCGGCTACATCCATTGAGGCCGGCGGGCCGGCACTCCGCCCTTCCCGGTCCTAAGTTCCTTCGAGCCTGAGATCGTAACGGCCGGAGCCGACCCGGATGAGAAAACCCCCGGCGTCCTTGACAACGCTCCGGACTCCAGGGGTTCCGGGCTTGTATTCCTCGCCGTCCCAGATCACCCGATCGCCCTCCCGGATCAGCGCGTTCTCCAGGTTGAACCTGGGGATGACAATTTCCGCTTCGCTGCCCACGGGGATGACGGCTTCCAGGCGCACGCCCCGGTCCTCGAGGGACCAGGACGATGAGACCTCCCCTCTGATCGTCCGCGTCGCGCCGGCGGCAAAGCGCAGGTCCCTCACCATCTGCGGCGCTATCCGGATTCTCTCGAAGGCCGCGGACCCCGGCGCCTGGTTGATCCCCGCGAGCGCTTTGTACAGCCAGGAGCCCACGCTGCCGAACATCGGGTGGTTGTGGGAATTCATCGAAGGCCCCTGGCGGAGCTGCCAGAGCTCCCAGAGGGTGGTGGCACCGTTCTCGATCATATATCCCCAGCTCGGGTAGGTTGTCTGACAGGCGATATCGTAAGCCAAGTCGGAGGCTCCCGCGTCGGTCAGAAGCTCCATGATGTACTTGGTGCCGATGATGCCCGTCGTGAGATGGGAGTTGTTCTTATAGACGATGTTGTCGAACACGTTGCCCCAGACCCCTCCCCTCTCCGCCTCCGGCACCATCCCCAGGAAAAGCGGCAGCGCATTGGCCGTCTGCGTGCCGTTGGCGTAATTCCTCGTCTTGGGGTCGAAGTAGGCGCGATGAAAAGCCGCTTTGATCGCCTCCGCAAGGTCCCGATAGGCCTTTGCCTCGGCCTCTTTACCGAGCACCCGGGCGATCTCGGCCAGGATCTGGACATCATAGAAGTAATAGAATGAAGAGACCAGGCTCCCCGGCGTCTTGTCCACGGCTACCCAATCGCCGTAGGAGCTGAATTTGACCAGTCCGTCCTCTGCCCGAGTGCGCAGGAACTCGATATATTTTTTTACTCCGTCGTAGTGCTCTTCGAGAATCCTCCGGTCACCGTAGTATTGATAGACATACCAGCAGAGCAGCGGGTAGGCCGTGCCCCAGGCCGGGTCGGCCGGCCGGGATCCCCAGACATGGGGGACCGTATCCGTGATCGTCCCCTTCTCGTCCTGGACATCGCGGATGTCGCGAAGGAAGTTGGTATAAAATGCCGCCATGTCGAAGTTGTAGATCGCCTCCTCGGCCGTCCCCTGGGCGTCTCCCATCCAGCCCATGCGCTCGTCCCGCTGGCAGCAGTCGGTCGGGATGCCGTGGAGGTTCGTCTTTTGCCCCCAGACGATGATCCTCTGCAGGCTGTTCAAGATCGGCTTGGAGCAGGCGAAGCTCCCCGCCGGCTCGACGGCCGTGTGGACGACCCGTCCCCGGACGGCGTTGGGCGCCGGGACGCCCGGGTAGCCGGCAACTTCGACATACCGGAAGCCGTGATAAGTGAAACGGGGCTCCCAAATTTCCTCCCCCTCGCCTTTCAATATATAGACGTCCTCGGCCCTGGCTCGCCTCAGGTTTTCCTGGTTGATCGTCCCGTCGTCATAAACGAGCTCGGCGAACCTCAGCTTGACCGCCGCCCCCCTCCGCCCGCGCACTCGAAGCTGGACCCAGCCGCTGAAGTTCTGGCCCATGTCATAGACGTAGACTCCGGGTTTGGGGGAGGTCATCTCGAGTGGGACCAGCGTATCCACCACCTGGATGGAGGGCATCAACTGGGCCGAAAGGACGCCTTTCGGCCCGGGAACGGTTTCGGCCGGGCTCCATGAGCCGTCATCAAACCCGGGGCTGTCCCAGCCGGGCGTCTCGAGGCGGGCGTCGTATGTCTCGCCGTTATAGAGGCTGTCTGAGACGATGGGACCTTTCGCCGTTTTCCAAGTGCCGTCGCTGACCACCTCGAACCTCTCTCCTCCCTCGAGCTCGATATCGACCTGGACGAGCAGGGCTCTCGCCTTTAACCACCCCTGGCCGAGGGCGATGGCCGCGGCATTTCGGCCAGGCCGAAGATAGCGGGTCACATCGTAGGTCACGTAGAGCGCGCGTTTATCATAGGTCGTCCAGGCCGGGTCGAGCACGTTACGGCCGATCTTATGGCCGTTCAGTCGAAATTCCGAGTAGCCGAGCCCGCAGACATGCGCACGCGCCCGGACGGGCTTCTTCCCGAGATCGAATTCCCTCCGCAGCTGGTTTTCGCCGCTGATCCATCGGCCCCTCCAATCCGCCGGGGAGAAAAGCCCCGTGTCGAACCGGGCAACCTGGCTGAACGGACTCGGCCGGCCGTTCCTGTCCCAATATCTGACCTTCCAATAATAGGAACGCCCGCTCAGAAGCGGCTTTCCGGAGTAAACGATATGAAAGGATTCCGCCGAATCCACTTTGCCGCTCGCCCAGATGTCGCCTTCTTCGACACCGGGCTGCGAAGAAACCAGGATTTCATACGAGGTTTGGCCCTGCCCCCGCTCGCTGTGCTCGAGGATCCAGGACAGGCGCGGCGCGGCGATATCCACACCGAGTGGGTCGACCAGGTATTCACAGCGCAGACCGCTCGGCGGCTGCGGTCCCGCTTGGTCTTCGGCGCTCGCAAGGACAGCAATGCTCATCAGGGCGGTCATGACGAGAAAGAAAATACCCCGGCCGGAATAAGAACGCATCGGCTCCCTCCTTGAACTCATGATCGAGCCGACATTGTAACAAACTTATGTCGTCAATTTAAAGCGCCTCCATCCTCGCCGGGGGAACGAGCGGGCTGACGAATCCATATCCGAGCCTTTTCCCTGAGCGTGTTTGACAAACCCGAAGCAGACGATAGAATAGGCCCGCATGCGCAAGAGCAGGCTTGTCTATATCATCCTTTCCGTCCTTGTCTCCGCCGGGCTTCTCTGGCTGCTGCTCTCGAATGTCAAGGCAGAGGACATAATCCGGACGGTGTCCCGGATCTACGTCCCGGCCCTCCTGACTTATATGGCGATGGCTCTCACGGCCGCCTGGCTCAGGGCCTGGCGATACAAGCTTCTGCTCCGGCCGCAGCCGATCAGCTGGCCGAACATGTTTCTCGTCACTTTCATCCGGAACAGCCTGATCGACCTCCTGCCCGCCCGTCTCGGCTCCCTGTCCTATATCTACGTACTGAATAAAAGACTCGGCTTTCCTTTTGAACGGGCGACCTCGAGCTTTGTCCTGGCTTTCGTCCTCGATTTCCTGACGCTCAGCCCCTTCCTCGTCGTCTCCGTCCTGGCCGTTGGGCTGGGGGCCAACTCCCTTTCGGCTCCGGCCCTCCTCCTCATCGCTTCCGTCTTTTTTCTTCTCGTGTTCCTGGTCTATTGGAAGCTCGTCCCGTTCGCCCGGTTTGTGCTGGGCGTCTTCGGGCGCGTCCTCAGGTTCCTCAATCTGGATGACCGGGCGGCGGCCAGGACCGCCGTGCGGAAATTCGAACTGACCATCCAGAGCCTGGAGGCCGTCCGTGGGCAGGGAGGAGGGGTGTCGATATTCATCCTCTCCCTTCTCATCCGGCTGGCCAAATACATTTCCGTTTTTGCCCTCTTTTTCGGCCTCCTCCGCAGCCATGGTTTCTCCGCCGGCGACCTCAACTTCTGGACGTTTATTTTGGGGCTGAGCGGCGCGGAACTGACCTCGGCCCTGCCCATCAAAGGCCTGGCCGGGTTCGGCACCTGGGAATCGGCCTGGGCGTTGACCTTCCGACTGATGGGGTTCGACCCCAAGCTGGCCGTGATTTCGGGGATCGGAGTCCACCTCCTCACCAACGTCTTCGAGTACTCGCTCGGCCTGGCCAGCATCCTGATCCTCGCCTGGCCCTATCTCCGGAAAAAGAGGAAGTCGTGATCGCTTTCGAGGACCATGCGGGAATCCCCCCGGCCATGAAAAGGAGAATTCTCGCCGCGGCCCTATCCCGAGGCGGGGACTTCGCCGAGATATACGCCGAATACCGTCTGTACTCCTCGATCTTCATGGAAGAGGACATCATCAAGGAAACCGCGGAGACGATCAGCCTCGGAGTGGGAATCCGGGTGATCTCGGGAGAGACGACCGGCTACGGCTACACAAACGATCCCGCCTTTGAGAGCATCCGGAAAGCCGCCCTCACGGCCGCCTCCATCGCCGATTCGGGGAAAAAGCCAACTATTCCCCGTTTCCGGAAAACCCGGCCGGCCGGAAACCTCTACCCGCTGACCCAGCCGGGCCATCGGGCCGCCCTCGAGGAAAAAATCGAAATCGTCAAGCGCGCCTACCTGGCCAGCCGAAAATCCGACCCCAAGATCAAGAAAGCGAAGGTCCTTCTCCAGGACCACGTCCAATTCGTATCCGTGGTCAATTCGGAAGGCGAGGAGGCCGAGGACGCCCGGCCGCAGATCAAGCTCGTCTGCACCGCGGTCGCCCAAAAAAAGCGGCGCAGGGAATTGGGGTATTCCGGAGGCGGCGGCCGGGTCGGACTGGAATATTTCGAACGGGTGCTCTCTCCGGAGGAGATCGGCCGGGAAGCAGCCGAGGAAGCCCTCTTTCTGCTCGAGGCGGTCGAGGCTCCGGCCGGGGAAATGCCGGTCGTCCTGGCGCCCGGGCATGCCGGTGTTCTCGTTCACGAGGCGGTCGGCCACCTTCTCGAAGCCGATTTCATCCGCCGGAAAACGTCCATTTTCTGGGACAAGCTGGGGAAGCGTGTCGGTTCTCCCCTGCTCACGATCTATGACGACCCCACCCGCGCCTCTTTCAGGGGGTCCTACAACATCGATGATGAAGGCACGCCTCCGGCGAAAACTCTCCTCATCGACCGCGGCGTTGTCCATTCGTTTCTCCAGGACAGGCTTTCGGCACGGCTGATGGGACGGCCGCTCACCGGGCACGGCCGGAGGCAAGACTACACCTGTATCCCCATTCCGCGGATGTCGAACACCTACGTGGACGCCGGCCGGGACGATCCCGAGGATATCCTCAGGTCGGTGGCCAAGGGAATCTACGCCGAGAAATTCGAGGGCGGGCAGGTCGAAGACTCGGGCAAGTTCACCTTCTCGATCAGCGCGGGCCGTCTCATCGAAGGGGGAAGACTGACCGCCCCCATCAAGCAGGCGACGCTCATAGGCACGAACATCGACATTCTCCAGAAAATCGAGAAAGTCGGCGCCGACCTCTCCTTCGGCCTGCAAACGGGGACCTGCGGCAAGGAGGGCCAGGAAGTGCCCGTCACGGACGGCTGCCCGACTATCAAAATTTCCCGGATGACGGTTGGAGGCCAGTCATGACGGACGGAGCCAAAAGCCGTTTCCTCCTCAACCTGGCCGAGATGATCGTCGGCAGCGCCAAAGCCTGCGGCGCTGATGAGGCCGAGGCGACCGTGAGCGACGGCCGGGAGTTCGATGTCGATGTGCGCCGGGGCCGGATCGAAAACCTGGTCGAGGCCGGATCGCGGGTCGTGAGCTTTCGCATCATTAAGGACGGGAAGACGGCCCACGCCGCGACCTCCGACCTCAAGCCGGAAACCATCAGTCGGCTGGTCGGGAACGCCGTCCGCCGGGCCGAGCTCGGGAGCGCCGACGAATACGCCGGCCTTCCGCCTCTCGCTTCTGAAAGGGTCGATATCCCTTCCCTCCGGCTTTCCGATCCCGATGTCCCCAGCCTCAAACCGGACCGGAAAATCCGGCTGGCCCTCGAAACCGAACGGATCGCGCTTCAGGACAGGCGGATCACCAACTCCCACGGGGCGAGCTTCATCAGCCACGAGGTCACGACCGCCCTTGCTGCTTCCAACGGCTTCAGCGGATCCTACGACCAGACCTTCTGCAGTCTGAGCGTCGGGCTGCAGGCCGGAGATACCGACCGGAGGGTCGAGGATGACTGGGTGTCCGTGGACCGCTTCTTTAAAAATTTGGAGTCCCCGGAGACGGTGGCGAAAAAAGCCGTCGAGAGGACGGTCCGCCAGCTCAATCCCAGGAAGATCCGGACGCAGACGGTGCCCGTCGTTTTCGAGCCGGGCATGACTGATTGGCTGGTTGGATTCCTCTTTTCCTGTGTCTCAGCCGTGGCCGTCTATCAGAAGACGACTTTTCTGGCCGGCCGGCTGGGCGAGCGGATCGGGAATGATGCTCTCACGGTCATCGATGACGCGCTGCTGCCCGGGAAGCTCGGTTCCCGGCCTTTCGACAGCGAAGGCGTCCCCTGCCGAAAAACCACCGTCTTCGAGCAGGGCATCCTGCGTCAATATCTCTCCAACACCTACGCCGGCCGCAAGTTGGGGCTTCCCTCAACCGGCAATTCTGACGGAGGCGGCATCGGACCGAACAATTTTTTCCTGGTCCCCGGGACCTTTTCGCCGAAGGAGATCATCGCTTCCCTCGACAAAGGGTTCGTCCTGACCCGGACGATTGGACATGGCCTCAACCCGGTCACGGGAGATATTTCCAGGGGGGCATTCGGCCTCTGGGTGGAAGGGGGTGAGGTCGCCTTCCCGGTTTCCGAGGTGACGATCTCCGGGAACCTGGGAGAAATCCTGAGCCGGGTGGAGATGGTAGGGAACGACCTGGATTTTCGCTCCCCCGTGTGCGGCCCCACGATAAAAATCGGCGCGCTGACTGTGGCCGGAGAATAGCTTCGGCCGAAGAGGGCCGCCGGATCATCCCTCGGCCAGAACGGCCTTCAGCTTTTCCGCGTAGAGTCGGCTGGTTTCGTCCTGGGTGACAAGCTCGATCTGATGGGGCGACGAGACACCCAGCCCGAGCTCCGCGGCCCGGGCGATCTGCTCCTGGTCAAAGATCTTCCGTCCCATGATGGCGTCGTTGGACCCGAGTTCCTTCAGGATGGCCACCCCGACAGCATCGACGGCAACGCGGTCCGTGCCGGCGACGACGACATCGCCCGCCACTTTTCTCCCTGTTGACGGCCCTCCGTCGACAAAAACCTCCAGGCCGTCCATGACGATCAGCTTGGGGGAATAGGCCGTGTTGATCTCGGCGATCATCCGCCGCTGCTGGTCCGAAGAGTGGAGGTCCCGCATCAATTTTTTGGGCGTGGCGCCGACCGCCAGCTTCAGGGACATGGTGAAGACGCCTCCATACTGGTGCGTCTTCAGGCAACAGGTGGCGACGATGTACTCGGCCTCGATAAGCGGCCGGGGCGCGAAGAATCCTTCCGGCCAATGGTTTCCCGGGGGGTTGAAGTGCCGCCAGCCGTCTTCCCCCAGATCCTCGAAATTGATAACCTTGAAACCGAGCTCCCGGGACAGGGCGAATATCCCCTTGTCCTCCATCACCTTCTCAGTCGGCGGAGGGCCGCTTCTCTCCCCCAGAGCGATATCGGCCGCTCCCCGGGATTTAATCTCCTGGATGAGCGCCGTCAGGGTGCCGTTGTGAGTGCCCGCCGGAAAGGGGTCGGCGGTGTTGAAATTGGGCTTGAGGAAGACGCGCTTGCCCCTCATGCTCGGAGGGTCGAGGAGGCGAACGGCGTCTTTGACCCCGGACGCCCGATCCTGCGTCTTGACGATCGCGATTTTCGTCTTCCCGTCCTCAGGCCCCGCTTGCGGCCCCGCGAAGCGAAAAGCGGGCGCCGCGGCCAGTCCGGAAAGAGATGTCTTTAGAAAACTCCTTCGGTTCATCGTCTCACCTCGTTTCCCTAATTCTCTCCTCATCCTCACCCATCCCCGCCGATCCCCCGATCAAATTTATTTTTGCTCCCGGTCAGCGCAAAGACTCGACGAGGGCCCTGGCTTTTTCGGTCAGGGCAGCCCAGTCACCGGCCGCGACGGCCTTTTTATCGAGGAGCGCCGTGCCGATGGCGACACAGCAGGCGCCGCTTCGGATGAACTCCCCGGCGTTTTCGGTGCTGACGCCTCCCGTGGGCATCAGACGAACCTGGGGCAGAGGGCCCTTGAGGTCACGGAAATATTTGGGCCCCAGCGAAGTCGCCGGAAAAACCTTGACCACATCCGCCCCGTGCTCCCAGGCGGCCAGGATCTCGGTCGGAGAGAGGGCGCCCGGCGCTACGAATATATTGTTCTTTCGGCAAACGTCCATCATGTCAAAACGGGTGACCGGGGAGACGACGAATTCCGCTCCGGCCCGGATGACGGATTCGGCCGTCGCGGCGTCCAGAACCGTGCCCGCGCCGATCAGGGTTCCGGCCGGCTTCCTTTTGACCATGTCGGCAATCGTCTCGAGCGCGGACGGGGTCGTCATGGTGATCTCGATGGCGCGGATGCCTCCTTTCTCTATCGCCTCAACGACCCGCGTCAGGTTGGCCGGGTCCGACATCCGGATGACGGCAATCACCTTGGTCGCCAGGATGGTTTCGAGGACCTCATCTTTTTTCATTTCCGCTCCTGCCGCCGACCTTGGTTTTCATCTCTTGATCCGGCCGGATCTGTCCCCTTTCATCAAGGCAAGTATCTCGCCTTCCGTGGCCAGGTTGAAATCCCCCGGCAGGGAATGCTTCAAGCAGGAAGCGGCCAGGGCGAAAGAGAGCGCCTGTTCATCATCGCCGAAGAGGTCGAGACCGTGGATCAGGCCGGCGGCAAAAGCGTCCCCTCCTCCGATCCGGTCCACGATATCCGCGATCTCATACCGTGGGCCGGAGATAAATCTTTTTTCGTTCCTGAGGACAGCCGACCAGATATTCCGGTCGGCGCTCCGGCTTTCCCGAAGGGTGACGGCCACGAGCCTGAGGTTCGGAAAGCGCTCCAGGACGAGGGCCGTCATCTTTTCATAGGTGGCGAGGAGAAGCGGCCCGGATTCCACATCCGCGTCCACCGGGATCCCCAGGGACTTCTGAAAATCCTCCTCGTTGCCGATGGCGACGTCGGCAAACGGGACGATCCTGGCCATCACCGCGGGGGCCGACTGGCCGTATTTCCAGAGCTTGGCGCGGTAGTTCAGGTCCACCGA
>Ga0079037_100000664_pt1 | contig 16165 bp, 10 predicted proteins | sample Mud3Dept4metaG_FD_71479 | JGI IMG/M metagenome (GOLD analysis project Ga0079037, IMG submission 71479) | Freshwater wetland microbial communities from Ohio, USA, analyzing the effect of biotic and abiotic controls - Mud 3 Core 4 Depth 4 metaG | ecosystem: Environmental > Aquatic > Freshwater >... | reverse complement strand
TTTTATATTATAGTTCAACAAGTAATTCTGATTGTTCATTGACCTGTTCAAAGTTTGGCATTGCTACTGCTGCAGAACTGATGAATTCATGCTGTAAAACCCATTTCACAGCCTCTTTAAAGCTTGGTTCAACATCCGGAGAGGGTGAATACTTGCCTCCGGAACAGGTTTTCATTACAACGATTCCCGTTCCGTTTTTCCAGGCTTCTTCCAATATGGCAACAAGCCCCGGCTGATCCCATTCTGAAAATTTACCGGTAACTGAATGTACAAAGGAACCCTTGTGGTTAAAAGGCACCATAATGATATCATAAAACCTTTGTTTATTATTTCTTGCTATCAGGTTCATGTTATTATTATGTGCTGAAAATCCGTGAGCTCTGATTTTTCCGGTCTGTTTCATTTCGGAAAAGAACTTCAGGGTTTCCTCATGGAAGACAAGCTTCTCATCTGAAGCCTCATGATACAGCATAATGTCAATATAATCTGTATTCAGGGCTTTAAGGCTGACCTCTATCTTTTCTGTGAGAACGTCTCTGATTTCTTTTGCTCCTCTTTTCCCTTTACCTTCTGAAGGCAATTCATTTAAATAAAGATGAATTTTTGACTGGATTACAACATTCTCTCTTACACCTTTAAGTGCACGCCCTACAAGCTCTTCATTATTCCCGTTCCCGTATGAGCGTCCGGTATCAATAAAATTAATGCCTTTTTCAAGGGCATACTTTATAAGTGATTCTTCCGTCGTCCTGGGAGCGCCAAAACATAACGGTGTAACTTTTATTCCCGTATTCCCGATACTTCTTAAAACCTGATGTTTAATTTCAGTGCCATGTAATTGTCTGTTAATAAGGCTAATACCGGCAATGCCCGAAAGGGCGGTTTTAAGGAATTTCTTGCGGCTTATAACTAACTTTACCATTTGCTGTAAGGATTATCTACTATCAGTCTTGTTTTTCTGTTTGCGACAATATAGCCAATCTGGAACATAGTCCTTGTAACAAGTTCCATCTTTTTGAAATCAATTTTATCGATTGCATCACCTGGTGTATGATAATCGGTATGTAATCCTGTTGTGAAGAATAAGACAGGGATATCTTTCTTTACAAAATTGTAATGATCGCTGCGGGCAAAAAGTTGCAAAGGATGGTCTTTTCCGCTGAGACTGTAATCGAAATCGAGAACTGAACCTTTGTCAACCTCTTTTGCTATCGAACTCAGCTCTTTGCTCTGATTGTCGGTTATTACAAATACTTTATCAGGTCCTGTCATCGGATTTTCATCAGTTGAATCTGCAACACCCTTAATTCTTCCGATCATGTCCATATTCAGATCAACAACTGTGTTTTTCAGCGGAACCAGCGGATTGCTGACGTAAGATTTTGAACCAAGAAGGCCAATTTCCTCACCGGAGACCCACAAGAAAAGAATGGATCTCAGTGGTTTTTTATCAAGACTCTGAAAAGTTTCGGCTATGGATAAAAGAGCGGCACATCCGGAGGCATCATCATCAGCACCAGGATTAGTACCTCTTTGTGATATCCCGATATGATCGATATGTCCGGAAAATATTACATATTCATTTTTAAGAACAGGATCGCTGCCTTCAATATAGGCAGCGACATTATTCATTGTTTCTTCCTCCGTTTTGGTTACTTCAGTAATCTTTAATTTTTTGTCAGGGATCGTGAATGAATGAGGTTTTAGTTCCGAGTCAATTTTTTTTTGCAGAATTTCGAGCGAGTATCCAGTCCCTTTAAGCAATGCATCAGCTATTTCCCTGTGAACGAACAGCATTTTAGGCATCCCGGGAAGCCTTAAGATATAGGGTTTTTCACCTTTCAGACTTATTATTGAATTAGGAAATTGCTCTTCCAGAGATTCGGAGTCCGATTTAGGATCCATCACAATTAAGACAGCTTTAGCTCGTGAAAATAATAAATCTGATAATTTAATCTGTATGCTTAAAGGCGAGGACCAGTCAGTTTCTTCAGAAATAAATTTCCCTCCATCCTCCGATGTCGGGGCACCGTTCATCACTAAGAGTATCTTATCCTGTGTTTCAATATTTTTAAAGTCATCATAACCGTATTTATCCAGTTTAAGTCCATAACCGGCAAATACCACTTCCCCGTCAACCGTAAAATCTGATGGTCCGGTGGGGACGAGCTGAAGAAGCGGCATCCTGGTGGTTATGGTATCATGGTCTTTTTGAATTATCTGGATCATACTTTTATCAGGATCGATAATATGGTTAGAAATGTTATATGGCTGGTAATAGCTATTGCCGTTGCCCGGCAGCAGACCTAACAACTTTGCCTGAGATACAATATATTTCTGGGCTATTTCAAGTCCGGGTTCACCATTCCCCCTCCCGTTCAGAAGAGGAGAAGCAAGAAATGACATGTAGCTTTCAAGATCACCCGATGTGATTGCGTCAATTCCGGAAGGATTTTTTTGTGCAGAAGAAATTCCAGGAAAGACTATTAATAATAAGGTTATAATCAGGTAGATATATATTTTTTTCATCAACACGATTTATAAAATTGAATTCCAAAGTTAGAAAAGTTTAAGAACTAATTACGGATATGTACCGGAGAAAGAACTCTTAATACTAAACGTAAAAAAGCACGTAATGATACCATATTGCAAAAAAGGCAGAATTTTTTTTTAAGTTTGCGGACTGAAAAGGGTAAAATGGAAGTCAGCATTTATTTCTGGATAGGATTTCATCTTTTTATTTTCATGATGCTTGCACTTGATCTAGGTGTTTTTAACAGAAAAGAGCATGTAGTTCCTGTTAAAGAAGCATTGACATGGTGTTCAGTATGGATTACACTGGCTCTTCTTTTTAATCTGTTTATATTTTATGAATTTGGAAAAATAAAGGCTCTTGAATTTCTTACTGGTTATCTGATTGAATACTCACTGAGTGTCGACAATATTTTTGTTTTCATTCTTATATTTTCCTTTTTTGCTGTTCCTGCCAGGTATCAGCACAAGGTGCTGTTCTGGGGTATTCTTGGTGCACTGGTGATGAGGGGTATATTTATCTTTGCCGGGGTGGCTCTCATAAACAGATTCCACTGGATAGTTATTATTTTCGGAGGCTTCCTTGTATTTACCGGTATCAGGATGCTCTTTCAGCAGGAGATACATATGGATCCTGCCAAAAATCCGGTTGTCAGGTTTTTCAGAAAGTTTCTGCCGGTAACTGAGGAATCGCATGGCAGCAATTTGTTTATAAGAAAGAATCACAGAACTTACGCCACTCCATTATTCCTTGTACTATTAATGATTGAATCGTCTGATGTGTTATTTGCAGTAGACTCTATTCCTGCCGTTCTTGCTGTCAGCCATGAACGGTTTATTGTTTATACTTCAAACATCTTCGCAATTCTCGGTCTGCGATCACTTTACTTTGCCGTTGCCGGAATAATGGGATTTTTCCGTTACCTTAAGATAGGTCTGTCTTTTATCCTGACGTTTGTCGGAGTGAAAATGCTGGCATCGTATTTTAATTTTGAGATTCCGATACTTTTATCATTATCAGTCATAGTCGCAATATTGCTGATATCAATTCTTGCATCAATAATTATTAAGAAGAAATAAAATACAGTTCAGTTTGCCTCCCGGCATAAAGAATGTTATTCTCAGGAAAGTATTAATTTTACTGAGTTCGAAGAAAGTCAAAGGTGTATTTTTAATGCATGCCTAAAAGGGTTCAATAATGAGTTTAAAAAACGTAAAGACGGCTATCCCATGGCCACTTATCGTTCTCTTTCTGATCCTCTCAGCAGCTTCTGTCGTTGTAGGATTTTTATTCTATAAGAGTCAGGAGAATCAGATACTGACTAACAAAAAACAGGAACTTTCTTCAATTGCTGATTTGAAAGCAAAACAGATTATTCAGTGGCGCAAGGAAAGAATAGCAGATGGACTCAATTTCAGGCAGAACATTTCACTGATAAGACAATTTTCACATTTTCTGACTGATAATAATGACCGGGATTTGAAAAGCGATCTTATGCAGGTTCTAAAAGCTCTGGTCGATAACTATGATTACAGAAACGCACTTTTTGTCGACCGGAATTCCAATGTGAAGCTCTTTTATCCAAACCAGGATACGGTTATTGGTGACTATCTTAAACAACTTTTGCCTGCCTTAATCCGTAAAGGAGATATTGTCGTCACTGATCTGCACAGGACAGGAAAAGTTAGCTTTGTTCATCTTGATCTTCTTGTACCTCTCAATGGTCCTGAGGTTAATGACACTGCTGCTTTTGGAGCACTGGTGCTCAGGATTGATCCTGAGAGAGTCCTTTACCCTCTTATTCAGTCGTGGCCATCAACAAGTAAAACTTCTGAAGCATTATTATTTCATCGCGAAGGGAATGAGATAGTTTATCTGAACGAACTCAGACATTTGAAGAATACGGTTCTGACATTGCGCAGATCAATTAACGAAGATGGACTTGTGGCAGCTATGGCACTCCGGGGAATCATGGAAACTTCAGATGCTGTTGATTACCGTGGTGTAAAAGTAGTTGCAGCCATGAAAAAAATTCCTGAATCATCATGGTATCTTGTGGCCAAGGTTGACCGTGAGGAAATATTCAGCACACTACGCAGCAATCTGAGGCTTATCCTGATTATCATTCTTCTTTTCATACTTGCCACAGGTCTGTTTATTGGATTCCTATGGTGGAATCAGAGAGTACGGTATTACCGGCAGAAATATGAAGCAGAACTTGATCACCTTGCTCTTGTCAGACATTTTGATTATATACTGAAATATGCCAATGATATAATTATCCTCGTCGATAAGAATTTTATTATTGTAGAAGCGAACGATAAGGCGCTTGAAACATATCAATATGATCGTAATGAATTTATCGATCAACCTCTCATTAAACTTCTTTCGGATATTTCAATTAAAAACTTTGAGAAAAATGTTAAAGTGATGGATGAGGCTGGCTATTCGACATTTGAAGCACTCCATAAAAGGAAAGACGGATCTGTTTTTCCAATAGAAATAAGTGCACGAAGGGTTGATATTGAAGGGAATATGTACTATCAGTCAATAAGCAGGGACATAACTGAAAGGAAATATGCGGAAGAGATCTTAAGGGAGAGCGAAGAGAAATTCCGGAAGATATTTGAGGAGAGTCCGATCTCAATGGTGATGACAGGTAAAGATATGGGAATCATAAGTGCAAATCCGGCTTTCTGTAAAATGATGGGATTCTCTGAAGAAGAGCTTCTTGGATCCGCCCTGAGAACCTTCACTCATCCGGATCATATCAGCGGTGATGAAGTAACATTATTACGACTTGTTGCAGAAGAAATACCGGTCTACCAGACTGAAAAACGTTATATCAGAAGAGATGGTTCAATTATCTGGGGTTCAACAACAGTGAGTCTGATCCGTAATAATTTTGGTGAGTTTCAATTTTCGCTTACTATGATTGAGGATATCACTTCAAGAAAAATTGCAGAATCGGAGCTTGAAAAATCATTTTCCCTTCAGGAGGCAACGCTGGAATCAACTGCTGACGGTATTCTGGTTATTGATACAAAAGGCAAAGTAGTAAAGTATAATCAGAAATTTGTTGAGATGTGGAAGATTCCGGAAGAACTTTTACAGTTAAAGGAGGATGCTCCTTTATTAAATTATGTTCATGATCAGCTAAAAGATCCCGACAATTTTATCAGACAGGTAAAACATCTTTATTCTGAACCTGAAGAAATTACCTCGGATATTCTGGAATTCGCTGACGGCAGATTTTTTGAACGTTATTCGCAACCTCAAAAAATTGGCGGTAAAACAGTCGGACGTGTATGGAGTTTCAGGGATATTACCAGCAGAAAAAAAGCTGAAGCTGAAATTATTGCAGCAAAAGAAAAAGCAGAAGAGAGCGACAGGTTAAAAACTGCATTTCTTCACAATGTATCTCATGAGATCAGAACACCTATGAATGCCATAATGGGATTTTCCACACTTCTGAATGATCCGGGGCTTACCGTCAGCGACCGGAGCCAGTTTACAGAAATTATCTCGCAGAGCGGAAATCAGTTACTGTCAATAATTAATGACATAGTCGATCTGGCAAGTATAGAAAGCGGACAGATGAAAATCAATATCAGGAAGATTAATATAAATTCTGCTTTAAGGAGCCTTTGCGAGCAGTTCAGTTATAAGGAGAAACCGCAGAAAATAATATTGGGTGTAAGAATTCCGCTTCCTGACGATGAAGCTGAGATAATGACCGACGGTACCAAACTGGTTCAGATTCTTTCAAACCTTGTCAATAACGCTTTTAAATTTACCGTGAATGGCAGGATCGATTTCGGATATGAAATGAAAGAAGAATTTCTGGAGTTCTTCGTTAAAGATACAGGAATAGGAATCCCGCCGGAATATCATTCAAGGATTTTTGAAAGATTTTACCAGGTAGATAATACCGTATCACGGCAATATACTGGTACAGGACTGGGACTTTCAATCTGTAAAGCATATGTTGAACTTCTGGGTGGAACTATATGGCTGAATTCAAAGCCGGGCGAAGGAACGACTTTTTATTTTACAATACCTTATATTAAAAGTGGTAGAATAACAAACAAGTAAGATAATCCATCTGATTCACTTTTCTTTTGATATCATACCCTCCTGAAAATTTTAAAATTAATCTGTTTCAGTGAACAAATTTCATTTTGTTATGTTTAATTAGTCTAAATAAATAATTAATTAAATATAAAACTATGAAAAAACTACTTTTTGTTTTTGCACTGTTCTTATCGATGACCCAGTTATGGTCACAGGACATGAATTCTTCTGCAACGAGTTCCAAATCAGAGGAAAACAGGAACTTCAGAATTCCCCTGATAGGGGAGAAAGCGCCCTCATTTACAGCTGAATCAACTAACGGAACAATTACTTTCCCCGATGATTTCGGTCGCAAATGGAAAATTCTGTTCAGCCATCCCGCGGACTACACACCTGTTTGTTCATCTGAGATCCTTGAACTCGCTCATCTTCAGAAAGAATTTGACAAACTTGGAGTAAAACTTGTTGTAGTTTCAACAGATCCTCTGGCTACCCATAATCAGTGGAAAAAAGCATTGGAAGATCTGGAGTACAAAGGCAGGACAAAAGCCAGTATTAAATTCCCTCTTGTTGATGACGATAAACTTGTTGTATCAAAGCAGTACGGAATGATACATCCGAAGTCAAATACTACAAAAGATGTAAGAGGTGTATTTATAATAGATCCGGCAGATGTGGTAAGAGCAATTTATTTTTACCCTATGGAAGTTGGCAGAAGCACAGATGAACTGATCAGGACAATTACTGCACTTCAGACTGCTGATAAAGGTGGTATTATGACTCCGGCAGACTGGAAGGCTGGAAATGATGTTCTTGTCCCGTATAATCCTGCAGTTGATCCAACCCGGCCTGAAACAGTGCCTGAAGGTTATTATCAGACAGCCTGGTTCATGTGGTACAAGAAAGCAGCATACTAACAGTGAGGTTTTGGTTAGTAGTTACTATGGCGTCTGAAAGGACGCCTTTTTTTTCGAAAGAATTTATAAATAGACTCTTATTCAATCAATGATCCATTCATCGAATATTCTGATATGAATGAAAGATAGATATAAAATCAAAATATTTTGTATCTGGCTTTAACCATCAGGACTCACCTTATAGTAATCTATCTGAAAAATATTAAATTTGTTATCAACCCCGGTATTCATTGCGGGTTATTGTTTCAGTAAATAATCTCCGGAGAATTAAATTTAAACCTGGAATAAACTATGAGGACTAAAAAGATTCCCATTAATCTCATTACAACAACATTTTTCTTTGAATCCCTGCTGTCCTTTTCCTGTATTCGGGAAAAGGAGCCTCCGAATATTCTGTTAATACTTTGTGATGACATGGGCTATTCGGACCTGGCTTGTTATGGAAGTGAGATAAGTACACCTAACATTGACCGGCTCGCTTCTTCCGGGATCCGCATGACAAGAGTATATAATTCTGCACGTTGCTGCCCGAGCCGGGCCAGTCTGTTTACTGGTTTGTACCCGCACCAGGCCGGTATTGGTTATATGTCCAACCGTGACCATGGAGTGCCTGGTTACACAGGTTGTCTACAGGACAGAAGTGTTGGTATCTCCCAGGTCCTTAAATCAGTTGGTTACAATACCTATATGAGCGGCAAATGGCATATGGGTGGTTCCCCTGATCCGATTGAAAAGGGTTTCGATGAATTCTACGGTTTCACTGTTCCTGCACATGTCGATTGCTGGGACCCGGAGGCTATGTTCAGGTTACCTGAAGGTCGTCCTGAAAGAAACTATTCACAGGGAGAATTCTATGCTACGGATGCGATTACTGATTATGCACTTGATTTCCTTAACGAAGGACTTAGTAAATCAGAACCCTTCTTTCTTTTTCTTTCATACAATGCACCTCACTATCCATTACAGGCGCCTAAAGAACTAATCGATAAATATATGCCAGTATACCTGAAAGGCTGGGATACGATACGGTCTAAAAGATTTGATCGCATAATGGAACTGGGTATTGGTGAACCTGCATGGACCCTGCCCCCCCGGTCAGAAGTCATGATTGAAATGAGGGGAAGAGATTTGGGTTATGGAGGTGAACCCAACCCTGCCTGGGACAAATTCACGGAAGAGCGGCAGCATGACCTCGCACGGCGCATGGCTGTATATGCAGCCATGATTGAAAAAATAGACCAGAACATTGGAAGAGTTATCGGCCGACTTAAAGAATCGGGAGAGCTCGAAAATACACTCATCTTTTTTCTTTCTGATAATGGCGCAAATGCAGAAGTAAATCCTCTGGGATTTGATTTTTTTGAACCCAAGGACAATATTCTCAATAAGGGCACAAGGCTTGACAGTATGGGCTTACCGGGTTCATTTATAGGTTATGGCACCGGTTGGGCTATGGTCAGCAATACACCTTTAAACCTTTACAAGCATTATACCCATGAGGGAGGGATCAGCACTCCTTTTATTATCCACTGGCCTGCAAGTATCAAAAATCCAGGCACCATTGACAAACGCCCGGCTCATATCATGGATATTATGGCCACCTGTATTGAAGTTTCAGGAGCAGTTTATCCTGCAATGAACAATGGCACAAAAGTATTGCCCATAGAGGGTATCAGTCTTTTACCAGTAATAAAAGGAGAGAAAGTACAACCCAGAACACTTGGTTTTGAGCATGAACGGAACCGGGGTTACCTCAAGGGTGAATGGAAAATTGTTTCAGAGGATTACCGGGGAGGGGAGTGGGAACTTTATAATATTGAAAAAGATCGTCTGGAACAAGACAATCTGGCTTCACAGTATCCGGAAAAGGTGGAAGAACTGGCCAGTGAATACCAGCAATGGGCTGAAAGGGTGCTGGTGTTTCCCCAATGTGAAATGACTTTTAATTATCTTAAAAAATATAGATGAATTTTGGTTATAATGAATATCTGTTAATAGTCCGATACAATTTTCTGTACCTTTAATAATTATTTACTGTCATAATCGACTACCAAATAACAATTTAACATTATGGAAAAAACTGTCTATTGTTTTTGGTCTTTACGACCATTTAAGCGTTTTCAAAAAATACTTATTACTTCAAATATTATAATTCTTCTTTTAGTATGTGGATCAGTAACTCCTGCTTATTCACTGGGCCCGGAAGATATAAAGAATTCATTCAATGACAATCCTGTATCAGTTGCTGACCTTCAACAGCAAATCAATGTTTCAGGTACTGTTAACGATGCATCAACCGGTGAGGCAATGGGGGGTGTAAACATCCAGGTTAAGGGTACAACAATTGGTGTTGCATCCGATGCAGAAGGAAAATTCGCGTTTTCTGTACCGGACAGGAATGCAATTCTGGTATTCTCATTTATCGGATATGTTTCCCGGGAAATCCCTTTGAATGGCAGGACATCTGTAAATGTAGCGCTGGAAAGTGAAGTGCTCGGTCTTGAGGAGGTAATAGTTGTCGGTTATGGAACTCAGAAAAGAAGCGATATAACCGGAACTGTTGCCTCTATACCAAGAGAAAGACTGGAAAAGGCACCAAACCTTAATATCGCCCAGGCTATACAAGGATCAATTCCCGGTGTAATGATCAAGACATCTTCAGCAGGAGCCTCACCTACCGAAGACATAATGATAAGAGGGCGAAACTCGATCAAGGCAAGTAATAAGCCATTAATTGTTGTTGACGGATTGCCGTATGAGGGGAATATTCGTGATATTAACCCTAATGATGTTTTATCCATTGAAGTATTAAAAGATGCTTCCGCTGCAGCGATTTACGGATCAAGAGGAGCTAATGGTGTATTATTGGTAACTACAAAGGGAGGATCTGAAGGGAAAATCACCTTTTCATATGACGGTTTTTATTCAGTACAGAATTATTCTGATTTACCTGACATTATGGATGGATCCGAGTTTTATGATTTTAAAATGACTCGTACCCCAATCTTTATGACACTTGAAGAAAAAGCGATTTATGAGGCAGGTGCCTGGGAAGATTATTACGATCTTATTTTGCGGAAAGGAAGAAGCCAGCAGCATAATCTTTCTGTGTCAGGAGGTTCAAAAGTTACAAAATATTATATTTCAGGTACTTTACTGGATGTAAAGGGATTGACAATCAATGATGATTACCTGCGCGCAACCAACAGGATTAATATTGAAAGTAAAATTACTCCCTGGCTTACAATCGGAACCCGAAGTCAGTATTCTTATGAGGATCAGAGTGGTGATTCCCCAAGCTGGAGCGATGCATATAGTATGAATCCGCTGTCAGAGGCTTATGATGTTGATGGAAAGCTGACCATTTACCCTATGAAAGGACAACTTACTGTTGGGAATCCGCTTCAGGATATACTTTTTGAAAATATTGACCAGTCTTCCACAATTTTGACCAATACTTTCGCCATTATAGATTTTCCGTTTATTAAAGGTCTGAGCTACAGGCTAAATGCCGGTTTCAGTTTTAGATTCTCCGATGAGGCTACATATCGCGGAAGAAATACTTTGGATGGTCTGACTGAAGGTGGAAGTTCTGATACCGAACGATCCAGATACAATACTTCAGCTATTGAAAATATTCTTAGTTATAACAGAAATTTTGGAAAACATGCGATCTTTGGCACAGCCCTTTACAGTTTTGAAGGGAATAAGAACAGTTCCAATTCACTTTCGGCTTCAAGATATCCTAATGATTTTCTTACATGGTACGCTTCCGCACAGGCTGAAGTACAAACTCCCGGTTATACTTATTCTGAAACAAATCTGATATCTCAGATGCTTCGTTTGAACTATACCTATGACAGTCGTTATCTTATAACACTAACGAGCCGGAGGGATGGATTCTCAGGCTTTGGTGCCGATACAAAATGGGGAGTTTTCCCGTCTGTTGCTATTGGCTGGAATCTGGCAAATGAATCCTTTTTCCCATTTAAGGAATTATTAAATGAATTTAAAATCAGAGCATCATGGGGACTGAATGGTAATCAGGCTGTTGGTCCTTATGAAACAATCTCCCGGCTTGAGGAATATAATATGGTTGATGACAAGATTGCAATACCGGGTTATCGACCAAGTGTACTTGGTCAGGATAATTTAGGATGGGAATCATCCCGTACAATTAACCTGGGCCTCGATTTTGGTGTACTCGCAAATCGGATTTCAGGGAATATTAATCTGTATAAAACAAAGACTTTTGATCTTCTGTTAGACAGAACCATCTCACCAATCCAGGGAATCACTTCAATCACCCAGAATATTGGAGAGACACAGAACGCAGGTATCGAACTATCTCTTAATTCCAGAAACATAGTATGGAATAATTTTATTTGGTCTACCAACGGTAATCTTTCATTCAATAAGAATAAGATACTGTCACTCTACGGAATATTAGATGAGGAAGGACATGAAGTTGATGATATTGCAAATGGTTGGTTCATAGGCCAGCCCATCAATGTAAACTATGATTTTAAACGGCTTGGCACATGGCAGCTCGATGAAGCTGAGGAAGCTGCAAAATGGAATTCTAAGCCAGGTTATGTCAAAATAGAAGATGTCAACGGAGATTACAAACTTGATGCTTCAGATAAACAATTTATAGGTCAGCATGATCCAACTTTCTTGTGGGGGATGACCAACTCATTTTCCTATAAAAATGTAAGCCTGAGTGTTTTTGTACATGGTGTCCACGGAGCTACAGCGCAAAATACTTTAATGACAGACAATGTTACTGCAGAAACCCGTAATAATACCATGAAAAAAAATTGGTGGACTGAAGATAATCCAACCAATGAGTGGGTTATGAACAATTTGTATGCAGAAATAATGGGAGGCATAAATCTGCATACAAATGATAGTTACTTTCAAAATCAGAGTTTTATACGCATTAAAGATATCTCCCTTTCTTATAATCTGCCTCTAAGCCTTATTAAAAAAATAGGGATTGAGAAAGTAATGTTCTACATCACAGGCAGAAACATGTTTACTTTCACTGAATGGATAGGAACAGATCCGGAGCTGAGTAGTCAGAGATCAACTCCTTTGCAGAAAGAATATGTCTTTGGATTGAATCTGAGCTTTTAAATGAGTTTTGTATCATGAAGAATCAAAAAATAAATAACATGAAAATCAAATCAATAAATCTGATCGCTGGTTCTTTAATACTGATATTCTCCTGGGGATGTTCACAGGGTATACTTGATGAGAATCCACCTCAACTGATATCCACAGAATCACTATATACAAGCCTTGCCGGCTTTGAAGCAGGCTTAAATGGTCTCTATGCGACTCTGAGGGATGAGTATGAAACCTATACGGATGTTGAAATGCCAGCAGGGATGTATCTTGGAGGTAATGATAATATGGTTTCAAATCATAAATCCAGTTATGGATATAATCGTATTACACAGGTATGGGGTGATGCCAATAATCCTCTGGAAGAATTTTATGCTGTAACTTTTATAAGGCTTTATAGTTCAATTAATGCGGCCAATACTATTATTAATCAGGCAGAAGAAAGAACGGACGTAGATTGGTCAGGCGGCGGGGTTCCGGCTTCTGATAATCAAAACAGGGTGATCGCAGAAGCAAAAGCAGTGCGCGCCTGGGCTTATCGGCATCTTTCTTATGGATGGGGTGATGTTCCTATCGCACTTGAAGAATCACTCGGATCAAATATAAGAACTGACTGGGAAAGATCACCAGTAAAAGTTGTCAGACGGCAAATAATATCTGATCTTCTGTTTGCTGAACAACATCTTCTTGTCCAACCGGCTATGCAAGGAAGAATTACAAAAGGCGCTGTTCAGACTTATTTAGCTGAAATGTACCTGGTATTGAAAAAACCTGATAGTGCATTGTACTGGAGTGACAAGGTTATTAATACACCTGAGTATAAACTTATAACCGAAAGATATGGTGTAAACAAGAGTAAACCCGGGATTGCATTCATGGATATGTTCGTCGAGGGAAATGAAAATCGGAACAAGGGTAATACTGAAGCACTTTGGGTATGGCAATTTGCCGTTAATACTCAGGGTGGCGGCGAAAATTTAAGTCGCAGATACCATGCCAGCAGGTATTACGATTGGGTATTCAAAGGAGTCAGACCATTAACAGTGACTTATGAAAGAGGCGGACGTGGAAAATCGAGGCAATCTTTGACTAAATGGGCAATTGATCTTTATGAGCCAAAGGATGACCGGGCTTCAAATTATGCAATAAGAAAGTTCTTTATTCTGAATGATGCAGCAGCCAATGCTCCTTATGCTGCTGACAAACTGCCTGCCGGTTATAATTATGGTGATACCATATGGTTTCCTTCAGACGAGGATATATCTGTAACACATTCACAGGTAATGAACTGGCCGTGGTCAAGAAAGGCAGACGGAGGTAATCCTGACGATCTTTCTGCAGATGAGCGATATAATAATATTATTTATTTAAGACTGGGCGAGACTTACCTTCTGAAAGCGGAAGCACAATACCTGTTAGGAGATCTCCAGGGTGCTGCCAATACAATCAATATTATCAGGAGAAGATCAAACGCCAGTGATGTGAGTGCAGGTGAAATCAATATTGATTTTATTCTAGACGAAAGATCTCGTGAACTGGTATTCGAAGAACATCGCAGATGGACATTGCTCAGAACAGGGAAATGGCTTGAAAGAGTAAGGAAATATAATAAGAATGGTGGTCAGTTAGTCACTGCAAGGGATACTATTTTCCCTTTACCGCAGACTGTGATCGATGCTAACTTAACCAAACCGATGTCACAGAATCCGGGTTGGAATTAAGAAATGTAAATATAAATTATCATATATACTTCTCAGTCTCCTGCGTCGATAACCATATTAAATAGCTATGTGACTGTGTTTATTCGTATATTTGTAGGATGAAAAAAGAAACTACAATACCGGATCATTTTCCTGATTCAAAAGAGGAAGATTTAATAGCTGCGGCTAAACGCAGAGAAAACTATGCACTGATAAGGGATCAGCAAGCTAAGGAAAATAACGAAGCGATTGAAAGCAGACTGACAAAAGACACAGAAAAGCAGCAGTGAAGTCAATAAACGGTTCAGTTATAAAATATTACAGAACCTTCTCAATCACAATCTTAAAATATATATTGATGATCTGGGTTGGGTTTTTTCTTTGTTCCGGTTTGGATGCACAAGAAAAAACTTTAAATGGAAAGATTACCGTTTTTGATGAAATTCCGCTAGAGAATGTATTGATACGAGTAAAAAGCAATAACCAGAAATTTTATTCTGATAGTCTTGGCTCATTCACAGTTCAATGTTCCAATAACGATAAACTTACATTCTCTGCTGAAGGTTTCATAAAACGTAAGATCAGGATTAATAAGGAGATAAAGTTCGTATTGATAAATATGAAGTTGAGAGCAGGGGAGGAAGCTAAAAAACTTGCAGTCGGGTATGGACATGTGACGGATAAAAATAAACTCTATGCCATATCAGGGAAGAACGAGAGTGAAATGGATTTTTCGCATTATCAGAATATCTATGAAATACTGACAAGTAATTTCCCCGGATTGCAAATAATAAATGGTGATATAATTATCAGGAATACCTCATCATTCTATGGCAGCAATGCTGCCCTTTTATTAGTTGACGGAAGAGAAACTACTAAGGAGGAATTTGCAAATATCTCAACACATGAAATAGCCCGAATAAGTGTACTGAAAGATTCATCAGCATCAATTTATGGAGTTAAGGGAGGAAATGGAGTGGTAATAGTAGAAACGAAAAGGGGTGGTGAATAAATTATAAGGATAACTGGATCGTATCAGTGTGCTTTAAATTAAAAAATGCTGACCTGCCATAAAATTTGAACATAATATTGCAGGTTCAATCTGGCGGAATTTTATTTCCGCTTTTTTTTATTAATGGCATTCCCTTCGTGGCTTAAGAAAGCAGTTCATTAAGACAATTTATTCTATTACAGGAAATGTTGTTTCTTTATTAAACAGAACCATCATTAGGTTGTCTGCTATTTGTACCTGATAATTAGTCGTTTAAATAAATCTATTTGTCAAAATAAATTGACTTTGGTTTTTTGTTGGTGTAACTTTGATATAAAAGGACTTTTCATCTCAAAATTCATAGTTTATGAGACATTTTAACAGGGTGTTATTAGTATTATGTCAGGTCGGATATGTACTGACAATCCAGGCACAGAACACTGTCCCGGCTACAGGCGGCAATGCAACCGGAGCAGGCGGCACAGTTAGTTACTCTGTCGGACAAGTAACTTTCAATACTTATTCAGGTACGAATGGAACGGTTGCTCAGGGAGTTCAGCAACCTTATGAAATATCGGTTGTAACAGCCGTTGAAAATACTGAGGGAATAACACTTGAGTATAAAGTATACCCTAATCCAACCAGAGGTTTAATTAACCTCACCATCAAACCACTTGATAATGAGAATTTCAGGTTTAAACTTTATGATCTGAACGGAATACTTCTAAAGGATAGAAAGATTGAGAGTGAGGAAACCGAAATTTCATTAGAGAGCTTTTCCTATGCAATTTATTTTCTGAAGGTAATAAAGAACAATCAG
>Ga0079037_100000663_pt1 | contig 16173 bp, 14 predicted proteins | sample Mud3Dept4metaG_FD_71479 | JGI IMG/M metagenome (GOLD analysis project Ga0079037, IMG submission 71479) | Freshwater wetland microbial communities from Ohio, USA, analyzing the effect of biotic and abiotic controls - Mud 3 Core 4 Depth 4 metaG | ecosystem: Environmental > Aquatic > Freshwater >... | reverse complement strand
GAGGACGCCAGGGTCGTCCATTCGGTCGAGGCGCCCTCCGACCAGAGACGGAAGGGAACCGAGACGACCCGGCCGAGAATAGCCAGGAGGAAATAGCCGGCGAGAGAAACGAGAAACACGCGGAAGAAACGGCCGAAATAACGGCCGCAGTCCCCAAAAAATCCCCGGAACGTCACTTTTTCCTCGCCGGCGGCGATGCGGCCGATGATCCCCCCGTTGAGGAACGCCGCGAAGACGAGGAAAAGACAGGAGGTCCCCAGAAGCCAGCCGAGAAAGAAGGGCGCGGTCTCCTGGTATTTGTAGACAAGGTCCCCGATCCAGAGGATGTCCATTCCTGTAAGAAGCCTCTCCCCCATGAGAGAACGGGAGAAATGGCTCTGGAAGAGAAAATAAAACGGGGCGGAAACAAAGAGGGCGAAGAAGAAATAGGCCGGCCACAGAAACGCGAGAAGCCTTCCTTTTTGAGCGGTCGTTCTCACCGCCTGGCCGAAAATCTTTATGATACCCATGTTCTTTCTCCTAGATCAGGGCGCAGAGGGAGTTCAAGTGGTTTTGGACCCAGAAGACGAGCCGCGCGGTGAGCCGGATTATGCCGGCCCGGCCGGGCTTGACTTTCAGGCTGTTGTTCGAGAGGTTAGAGTCGATGAGCCAGATAAGGTCAGGATCGATCTGGGCGTATTTCGCCCGGCCGGTCGTTTCTAACCGGAAGCTCTCCCAGCGGTCGAGACCGTCCCATTCCCGGATCTCTTCGCTCCCGTCTTCGAAGACGACGCGGAGCTTGAGCCGGGCCTGCCCGCCGAGGCGGGCCTCGCCGTGCCGGCAGATGGTGACGTCGGTGATATAAGTCTTGCGCTCCTTTTCCTTGTCCTGCTTTTCCTGCCGCTCGACATCCTCCGGCTTGATCTCCTGCCGTTTCCCGTCCACCTCAAAAATACCGAGGTTGAGGCTTTTTTTCTCATAGGAACTCAGATGGGAGATGCCGTAATCAAAATTGTGGGAGGCGAAAAAGAGCTCATTGAAGAACCAGGTCAGGTCCTGTCCGCTGACCTCGTTGACCGTGTCGATGAAGTCCCGGGTCCGGGGATGGCGGAAGCGGAAGCGCATCTGGAAGGCCCGCATGACCCGCAGCATGGTCTCCTCGCCCAGGTACCGCTCCAGCGTGTTCAGGTTGGTGGAGGCCCTCATATAGACGTTCATGGCGTAGCTCATCCGGCTCGAAAAGAGCCAGGAATCCGTCGTCACGGGGTCGCTTTCGGCGGTCATGATGGCCGCCAGCCGGTCCAGCTCGAAATCGAAGTAGACCGGAAAGTGGATGAGCCGGGTCAAGGGCCAGCCGAAGAGAGAGGCGGAGAACATCCCCGGGCCGTAGGCTTTCCCCTGCACTCTTCCCGTGGAATAGGTGTTGATCCCCTCGTCGAGCCAGGCTTCCTCGAACTCATTGTTGGCTACGAGCCCGTACCAATACCCGTGGCCGAATTCGTGGATGATGACCCCCTCGGGAGAGAGGACCTTTTTGTCTCTCAAAACGCCGGTCCCGGCGGTGAAGAGGGTCGGGTATTCCATGCCGCCGCTGCCTGTCCGGAACGGCGGGTCGACCATGGTGACGGTCTCATATGGGTAAGGCCCGAACCACAGGCCGTAGTATTTGAGGGCGGCCCTCAGGGCTTTGAAATGGCGCTCGATCTGAGCCTTGTGTTCGGGCTTGATGAGGAGGGTCATTTTCACGTCGGGAAGCCTCAATTCTTCAACCGGGATCCCCAGCTGGGCCGCGAGCTCGGAGTATTCCGCAGCGGTGACTTCCCGGGCGGCCAGGAAATCGCGCTCCACCTTGAGATAGTCCGGGTCGGCCGTCCAGGCGAAGTCATGGATTCTGGACTGTTCGAACGCATAACTCACCGTCTTTCCATCGGCCGCGGATACGGCGCTCATTTGCTTTCCTGAGGCTCCGACCACGAAGGCCGAGGGAACGGTGATGTGGACGTTGAAGTCGGCGAAGTCGGCGAAGAATTCGCTGTTCGCGTGGTATTGATGGCAGTTCCACCCTTTTCCTTCTTCGTAAACTCCAGGCTTGGGGAACCACTGGGCGATGAAATAGGAATCCCTGTAATACCCGGAGCGGGCGATCGTCCGCGGGATCTTGGATTCGAATTCAACGAGGAGACGCACTTCCTCTCCCGGCTTGACGGCCGCCGGGAAAAGGATGCGGGCGACCGTCCGGTCTTCGCTGTGGGCGGGAAGGTCCGGGACCATGAACTCGAGAGTCGGCAGGAGGTCGGTCCCGTCCGTCAAGGTCAGCCGGTTGATATCTATATAACCCCAGCCTCCTTCCTCCGGGAAGCTCCGTCCCAAGCCTCCGTCCTCACGGGATTCCTCCAGCATGGCGCTCCTTTCGTTCTTGAAGGCGTTCCAATAAAGATGGAACCACATATCGGGGACTTCGTCCCGGCTCAGGTTTCTCCAGACGATCTCTTCCCGGCCGCGGAGCATCTTGCCGGCATCGTCGAGTTCGACCCAGATCTCGTAACGCAACGGACTCCCCTGCTCCTCCAGCGGCTGGGTCTCCTGTACACCCTGGAGCGGCGCCGCCAAGAGGAGCGGGAGGCCGAGGATCAAAAAGCAAGGCCAAGCGGCTTTATTCATTGCGTCCCTCCTAGAGTCCAAGCTGCGGAAACTTCTCCCGGACGATGTCCTGCCAGACTCGGAGCCGGGGGAAATACATGAATTCGAGGAAAAGCGACACAAAAGCCAGGACATAGAAATCCCGGGAGAGGCCGGTCAGAAGAAAAAGGGCGAACCCGAGGACGGCCGGAATCTCCCCCAGCGCGGTCGTCATGATCGCGGCCCGGCCCAGCCGGGCGACGAGCTGGGGAGGGCTCTCTCCCGGCGGGGCCTTGAGCATGGCCCGGCCGACGAATCGAACCAGGATGACCGCCGCGGCCGCCGCGCCGTAAAATAGATAGCGCAGCGACTGCCGGCTGAGCGCTGAGACAAAGACTCCCTGAAAGGGTCTCATCTGGGTCCTGATGAGCTCGACCAGGACGGCATACAAAAAAAGGCTGCCAATCAGGGACCCGCTGATGATCAGAGTCGTCCGGAACTGCTTTCTAAACTCGGATCCAAAATCCATGGCTTCACCTCTCTATACGTTTGGGCAGACGATCAGGTTCGGTCCTCTCCCGCCCGCTTCCCGCGGATATCCCCTTCCGGCGACCTCCCCTGGTTATTGGACATAGAGGAGAAAACCCTTCAGATACTCGCTCTCCGGGTGGTACACATTGACCGGGTGGTCAAGGGCGAGGCGATGCCTTTGAACGATGCGGACCTCCCGGCCGGCTTCGGCCGCCGCCTGGAAGATGACCTTCTGAAACAGGGGCTCATCCACAAAGTGGGAGCAGCACAGGGTCAACAGCAGGCTTTCCTTTCCGGCCTTTCCCAGGGCCAGCCGGTTGATATCCTTGTAGCCGCGGCAGGCCGCGACGACATCCGTTTTTTTCTTGGCAAAGGCCGGCGGATCAAGGATAATGAAATCATAGAGGGGGCCTTCCCGACGGAGGAACTCGAAGACGTCGGCCACGACAAAACGGTTGCCGTTCCCGGGGAAGCCGTTGAGAGAAAGGTTTCGTTTGGCCAGCGTGACGGCCGGCTCGGAGGAGTCGACCGAATCAACCGAGGCCGCTCCGCCGGCCAGGGCGGCAACGGAGAATCCGCCGGTATAACAGAAACAGTTGAGGACCCTGCGGCCCTCCGCCAGAGCCCGGGCCAGGCTTCGTGACTCCCTCAAGTCGAGATAGAACCCGGTTTTCTGGGCGCCTCGGATTTCCACCAGGAAGCGGAGGCCGGCCTCCGTAATCTCTACCAAATCTATTTGTTCACCGGCTAAGAGCCCCTCGAAATCGGCGAGACCTTCCTCTCTCCGTGTCGGGAGGTCGGATTTCTCGTAAACGGACCGCGGCCTGAGCGCTTTTGCCAGATGCTCGAGGACCATGGGTTTCAGCTTATCCATCCCTAGCGTGGCAACCTGCAAGACCAGGACGTCTTTATAGCGGTCGACGACGAGCCCCGGCAATCCGTCTCCTTCCCCGTTGACCAACCGCTGGGCGCTTGTCGCCGGCTCGACGAACCTCTTCCTCAACGCCAGGGCGGCGTCAAGCCTCTGCCCGACGGCTTCGAGCGGAGGAGTCTTGTCGAAGCTCAACATCCGGCCGATGATGGAGCTTTTCCGATTGAAATAGGCCGAGCCCAGGAACGTGCCGTCGCGGCTTACGACCGGCAGGATGCCCCCATCCTCGAATTCGGGCAGGCTCTCCACGGCGCCGGAAAAAATCCAGTGATGGTGCCGGCGGATGGGCTTGTCTCGACCCTTCTTCAGGATGACGGCCGGCGGATTCATTTCCCCTCCCCCGCCTCTCCGGCCAGGAGTCTGGCGACGAGAATCCTGTCCGGCTTGGTTAGGGTGAAATGGCCGAGCTCCTCCGGAGAAACCCAGCGGACTTCCTCATGGTCTTGCAGGCGGATAGATCCGGACTGCTGGGTCACCCGGTAGGCTGTGAGCTTAATCGCGAATCCCGGTGTCGACGACCGCACGGTGCCAAGGCACGTTCCCACCCGGACCCGGATGCCGAGCTCCTCGGAGAGCTCACGGGCGAGGCACTCCTCGGGGGTCTCCCCGGGCTCGAGCTTCCCTCCCGGGAATTCCCAGAACCCGGCGAAGCGGTCTCCCTTTCTCCTCTTGGCGATCAGCCAGCGGCCGTCTTTTTCCAGGACGGCGGCCAGGACCTGGAGCGGGCGCGTTTTCTTCGGAGCCGGTTTCTTGGAAGGCATGTCGACCTCTGGAATTCCCGGCTTCTATCATATTTGCCGCTGGATTTATTTCAAGTGCGCCCCCTCCAGCCTGGAAAATTCAGCGGCTTGTGTTATAATACGCGCCCCATGAAAGTGGCCATGCTCGCTTCCGAGGTCGTCCCATTCGCCAAGACGGGCGGGCTGGCCGATGTCGTCGGCGCCCTGCCGAAAACCCTCAGCCGGCTCGGCCTCGAGGTCAATGTGCTCCTTCCCCTATACCGGGAGACAAGAAAAAAGAACCTCGAGCTCCACCGGGTTGTCGAAGACCTCGAAATCGATTGGGGCGGGGAAAAATCGCGCTTTTCCGTTTGGGAATCAAGGCAGGGGACGCTCGGTTTTCTGCTCATCGAGAAAGACGAGTATTTCGACCGCGAGCGCCTTTACGGAACCCCCCAAGGCGATTATCCCGACAACGGAGAGCGCTTTGCCTTCTTCTCCAAGGCCGCCCTGGAGACGCTCAGATACCTGGGTTTCCGTCCGGATGTCGTCCATGCCCATGACTGGCAGGCCGCGGTCGCCCTGGCCATGCTCAAATTCCTCTATGGACAAGATTCTTTCTTCGCCTTCACCAAGTCCCTTTTCACGATTCACAACCTCGCTTACCAGGGACTGTTCGAAAGGGGCGTTCTCGGCCGCGTCGGCCTGCCTGAGGGACTCTTCAACATGGAGGACCTGGAATTCTACGGGCAGGTCAACTACCTCAAGGGAGGGATCCTCTATTCCACGGCCGTCAGCACCGTCAGCAAACGCTACAGCCAGGAGATCCAAACGCCCGAGTTCGGATACCGCCTGGACGGCCTGCTGCGGAAGCGCCGGGACCATCTCTTCGGCATCCTGAATGGAGTCGATTACGCCGATTGGAACCCGGCCACCGACAAGTTCATCCTCCGGCCGTACGACCCGACTTACCTCGATGGAAAGAAAGAGTGCAAAAGGGACCTGCTCTTGGCGTTCGGGCTGGAAAAGGCGAAACCAGAGACTCCCGTCGTCGGGATGGTCTCCCGGCTGGCCGGTCAAAAGGGGTTCGACATCTTGTGCGAGTCCCTGGAGGGCATTTTCCGGATGGGGGCCGCCCTCGTCATCCTGGGCACGGGAGAAGAGGTGTTCCACAAAGCCCTGAGCGCCGCGCGGGAGAAATTCCCCGGTTCACTGGGACTCCGGATCGCCTATGACGAATCGCTTTCCCACAAGATCTACGCGGGGAGTGATGTGTTTCTTATTCCTTCACGTTATGAGCCGTGCGGGCTGACCCAGATGTACAGCCTCCGCTACGGCACGATCCCCGTCGTCAGGGCTACCGGCGGCCTGGACGATACCATCAAAGAGTACGATCCCGAGCGGGGGACCGGAAACGGGTTCAAGTTCCAGGAATATTCTTCTGCCGCCCTGCTCGGCTCGCTCGAAAAGGCCCTGGAGATTTATCGAAAGAAAGACGGCTGGCGCGACCTCATGCAAAAGGCCATGGCCTGTGATTTCTCGTGGGAGATGTCGGCCCGCGAATACCTGCGCCTTTATCAAAGAATTTCCGGGTTCTGAAGGAGGAAGATAATGAGGAGGAGATCCCGCTTTTCGCCGGATTTGCCCGGCCGCCTCGACCGGCGCGATTTCTTGAAGATCGGAGGAGCTACGGGCCTCGGCCTCTGGCTGGGGAACCGCTCCTTGAGCGCTCTGGCTCAGCAGCCCTCCGCTCCGCCTCCAAGACCAAAAACGAACATCGAGGACGCCCTTCGGGTGCCCAGGACCAAATATTCTTTGCCCGGGTTCTTCCCGGGCCGAGTAGTCGAAGTCCAGGATGCCGCCGCCGTTCAGGACGACAAGCCCGTCTCCCGGGTCGTCTACCGCATGGTCGAAAAAGGCCTCGGCGGCTTGACCAAAAAAAGCGGAAAGGACAGCTGCGGCCTGTTCTTCAGCCGGGATGATGTCGTTGGAATCAAGGTCAATCCCGTCGGGCCGGGGACGATCAGCACCCATCTCGACGTCGTCGATGCCCTCATCGACTGGCTCGTCGCGGGCGGGCTCATCCGTAAGAATATCATCATCTGGGACCGGTTCGACTTTATGCTCAGGGACGCGGGGTTCACCCCGGAGAGGTACCCGGGAGTGGGAATAGAAGGCCTGCAGACCATGGATGAGGCGGCCGCCATGGGAAAAACCCAGGACAACAGCCACTGGCTGAAACCCGACGGGACCCATGTCAGCGTCGGCAATTTCGACCTGGAGGCGTACTATTGGGCGGATGTCGAGGCCCCCAAGGACAACGCCTACCTCAACCAGCATGTTTTTAACGGAAAAAATTCCTATTTCGGCAGCCTGCTGACAAAACGGTTGACCAAGATCATCAACGTCCCGGTCTTCAAGAACACGGGCAACGGGATCTCGATGGCGACAAAAAATCTCGGCTATGGGGCGGTCTGCAACACCAACCGGCTCCACGCGCCCTTGTTCTTCGACGTCAATACGGAGGTCATGGCCTTCCCCGCCATCCGCGACAAGCTCGTCCTGAATGTCACCGACGCGCTCCGCGGCCAGTATGACGGCGGCCCGGAGTACGAGGCCAAATTCGCCTACTGGCTCAACACGCTCTATTTTGCCACCGACCCATTCGCCCTGGATATGGTCTGCCATCAGGCGATCGTGGCCAAGCGGAAGGCCATGGGCGTCAAGGTCAATGAGCATCCCAAGTTCACGGAATACCTCCGCTACGCCGAGCGGCTCGGCCTGGGCGTCGTCGCCCCGGATAAGCTCCAGCACATCCGGGCCTGAGCTCCCGCTCAGGCGAGGAACGGAGAGATGAAAAAGCCTACCCTTCTCGGCATCCTCGTCTGCCTGGTCTCTTCCCTGGGAGTCTCTCAGACCGCTGTTTTCCCGGAAAGACTTGCCTCCGGCTGGGCTAAAGAGGGGCGGCCTTCGGAATTCCAAGGCGGAAACCTGTTCAACTACATCGACGGAGGAGCCGAGATCTTTCTGGAGTTCGGGTTCGACCGCCTGCTCGTCCAGGACTATAAAAAAGGAAATTCCGAGATCGTGCTGGAGCTCTTTGAGATGGAGAGTCCGGAGTCAGCCTTGGGTATTTATCTCATGAAATGCGGGACCGAGACACCGGTCGAGGGAGTCCCCGCCAGGAATTCGGGAGACAAGACCCAGTTCACGATAGTCAAGGGCCCGGCTTTCATCCATATCAACAACCTGGACGCGGGCGCTTCGCTTCTCCCTGCAATGGTCGAGCTCGCCCGAAGCGTGCTGGATACTATCCCTCAGGGTCGGCCTGTAAAGCTCCTGGAGGGGCTTCCGTCCGAAAGCCGGATCACCGGATCAGAGCGCTTGATCCGGGGCCCCTATGCTCTCCAGTCCATCTTCACCTTGGGAGAGGGCGACATACTCGGGCTTGAGGGAAAGATATTCGCCTTGGCCGCGGACTATCGGGACCAGGAAGGCGAGCCTTCCGCCCGGATTCTTGCCGGGTACCCGGACGAGGCCCGCGCCGCCGCCGTTTTTCAAAACCTGGTGACCCGGCTCGACCCTTATTTGAAGATCATCGAAAAGCGAGATAGGAAGTTTATTTTTACAGACTTCCGGGGCAGGATAGGAACGGTCGAGAGGAATGGAGCCAGGCTCGAGATCAGGCTCAACTTGGCCGTCCGGCCTTCCGTGTCGCCGCTTTAGGCCCGGAGGAAGCCGGCGGCCGTCTCCGGAGTCACCGGGTTGATGTAAAACCCGGTTCCCCACTCGAAGCCGGCGACACGGGTCAGCACCGGAATAATCTCCATGTGCCAATGGTAGCTTCTCTTCAGGTTAACCCAGGCTTCGTGCGGTAGGTTGGGGTTGGGAGCCTGATGAATGTAGTAGTTGTAGGGCGGATCGGCCAGGATATCCCGCAGCTTGGAGAGAACCGTCCGGATCGTCTGGGCCAATGACCGCAGCTCCGTCCGCGTCGCCGTCGTATACCAGGGAGAGTGGCGCAGCGGATAAATCCGCAGCTCGAAAGGGAACCGCGGGGCGAAGGGAGTGGCCACGCAGAAATGATCGTTCCGCAGAACGATGCGCTGGCCGATGCGCGTCTCCTCGCGGATGATCCGGCAGAAGATGCATTCGCCGAACTGGCGGTGGAGGCGCTCGCAGCCGTAAAGCTCTTCGTTGACCTGCTTGGGAATTATCGGGGTGGCCACGATCTGGGAGTGGGGATGGCTGAGCGATGCGCCGGCCTCCCGTCCCTTGTTTTTGAAGACATGAACGTACTTATACTGGTATTCCTCTTCGATACTCTTCACCCGTTCCTTGTAGGTGTTCAGGACATCCAGCAGGTGCGCCGGGGGAAGGTCGGGCAGCTCCTGGAGATGGGTCGGGGTTTCGATGACAACCTCGTGAACGCCCACCCCGTCCATCCATTGAAAGATGCCCTCGTCATGTCTTTCCGGAGGCAATCCCCTGTTCAAAGCGGGAAACTTATTGGGCACAGTCCGTACCCTCCAGCCGGGCCCGTCGGCCCGGCTGCCGCGCTTCCGCAGCGAAGCCACCTCGGGGGGTGTCTTTGATTCATTCCCCTCGCAGAATGGACAAAAGGCGGGGACTTCCTCTTTTTTTTCCGATCCGGCCGGCCGGAAATCATCCGGCCTCTTGCTCCTCTCGGAAGCCAGGATGACCCAGCGGCCGTTGACGATATCCTTGCGCAGTTCGGACATGGTTTACCCGATCAGCTCCTTGATTTTGGCTTTCAGCTCGTCCAGGGAGGCCGATTTGACGACGTAGGCGTCGGCCGCCCAGGTCATGAAGTCGTGCTTGTAACTCTGGTAAGCGGTGTTGATGATGATGGGGACGTCTTTACGGAGCGCCATGATCTGGGTGATCAGCTCGATGCCGTTTTTCCCCGGCATCCGGATGTCGGTGACAATCAGGTCAAACGTCTGTTTCTTGATCTGCTCCAGCGCCGTATCGGCATCCGCCACCGCCGTCACCTTATAGCCCGCTTTGGTCAGCTCTTCCCGGTAAAGAAGGCAGAGGTTCTTTTCGTCCTCGACGATGAGCAGCTTTTTTTTCATGGCGCGGTCCCCCTTTCTCTCGGCTCGGTCTTAAAATAAAGCTTAAACGTCGTTCCCCTTCCCTCGGCGCTCTTGATCTCGATCCGTCCGCCGCAGGCGTCCACGACTCTCTTGACATAGGCCAGGCCGAGCCCCATGCCCCGTTCCTTGGTCGAGACGAACGAATCGAATATCTTCTCCTTGACCGCCTCGGGAATCCCCTTGCCCGTATCCTGGACGGCGATGACCGCCCACTCGGAGTTTTCCCGGTAAGCCCGCAGGTCGATATGGCCCTCGTCCCCGACGGCGTCGACGGCGTTGTCCAGGACGTTGCGGACGGCCTCGCCCACGTGCGTGGGGTCGCACAGGAGGACGCGCAGCCCCGCTTCGATTTCTATGTCCAAAGTGATCCGGCGGCCGGCGATGCGCGCCCGGACCGAATCCTGGACGAGGTTCAGCATATCCCGGACATCCACGGCGACCTTCTCCCGGACATCGATCCGCAGGAACTGCGATAAGCGCAAAAGGATCCTCTCGAGCCGGCGGATCTCGCTGCGGATGATCTGGATATTCCGTTTCTTTTTTTTCTCCCCGGTATGCGGGTCGAGGAGCTGGTCGGCGAAGCCGCCGATCGTTACCAGCGGATTGCGAAGCTGGTGGGTGACGAACATGGCCATCTCTCCCATGGCCGCCACCTTCTTCATGTCGACGATCCTTTTCTGGAGTTTGGCCGTGTAGATATAGTTGCCGGCGTAGAGCCCGCAAATAGAAGCCAGCTCAATGTCCCGGCTTCCAATGGGGACCCGAGTGATTGAGTTGTCGAGGATGATCTCTCCCAGCACCTCTTTCTGGGAAACCAGTGGGATGCAGAGGAACTCGTCGGTACCGATGGTTTCAATGAAGCGTCTGTCCACGGCCGGCTCGTTCCGGGCGTCCCGCACCAGGATCATCTGCCTGGCCGCGGCCGTTAGGGCGGGGATGAGGGCTTGCTCCTTGTAGAGCGGATAGCTCAGTTTTTTCACGCGTTTGGTCAGGGTGTCGGTTTCGCTGGTCAGGAGTGACCGGTTGTGCTCGATGATCTCGGGATAGCCGATCCCCGGTGTTGAAAGAACCCTCCAGATGGATTCGGCTTCCTCTGCTGAAGCCGGCCCCAGCCAAAATTCTCCCTTAAGGCTGTCTCCATCCGTGAGAAAGAGCATGGCTCGGTTAAAGCCCAGGCCGGGGCCCGCCGTGAGAGCGGTCATGATCACGAGGAGATTGTCCGTAAGCGAAAAGGGCTGGAAAAAACTCTGGGCGATGATCGAAAAAAGCTGCAGCTCCTTGGACGCCTCCTGAGAGAACTCGTGGAGGAACAGGTTGTAGCGCTCGATCACTCGTCTCTCCAGCCCTTGGGGACAACCCGGATGCCCCCTTCGCTGATCATGAAATTCGCGCCGTCTCTCTTCAGGCTCGAACCGATCTCAAACTGCTCTGGGATCCGGGCGAACTTGTCGACGATCACCCGGCGCAGTCTCGCCCCCCGTCCGATCCGGGCCCCCTCGAGGATGATCGCCCCGTTGATCCGGGCGTTCGGGGCGATCTCCACGCCCGGCGAGATGATGGAGTTCCGGATCGTCCCGCCGCGGATCCGGCAGCCCGGTCCGATGATGGAGCTCCTGATATCGGCATGTTGGATATGAGAGGGACCGTAGCGTGTTTTGTATGTCCGGATCGGCCAGGCGCTGTCGTCCAAGGAACAGGGCGAAGCAGCAGAGAGGAAAGCCATGTTGGCGTTCCAGTAGGCGTCGATCGTCCCGATATCCTCCCAATAGCCATCATAGAGATAGGCATAAACCCGGGCCTTGCGGATGAGTCGCGGGATCACATCCTTGCCGAAATCATGGCTGCTGTCGGGAGTCTTGGCATCTTGGATGAGGGCTTTTATCAGGCTCGAAGTCCGGAAGAGATAGACGCCCATGGAAATAAGAGAGCTTTTCTTATCCCAGGGCAAGGAGGGCGGATTGGCCGGTTTCTCCAGGAAATCGGTGATCCGGTGGTCGCGGTCGATGTCCATGACTCCGAACCGGCTGGCTTCCAGGCGGGGGACCGTCTTGGCCAGGATCACGGCTTCGGCCTTCTTCACTATGGAGAATTCGATGATCTTCCGGTAGTCGGCCTGGTAGACATGATCACCGGAGAGGACCAGGATGGCCGCCGGATTTTCCTGTTGAATAGTATAGATGTTTTGGAAGACGGCGTCGGCCGTGCCTTCATACCAATGGTCGGCCACCCGGCCCTGCGCCGGGAGCGAAATGACATATCCGCCGCTTTCGGCATGAAAGATATTCCAGCCGTATAGGATATGCCTTTCCAGGGAAAGCGACTTGTACTGAGTGAGGAGGGCGATTTTGCGGAGTCCCGAGTTCAGGCAATTGGAGAGGCTGAAATCAATAATCCTATAGCTCCCCAGGAACGGAACGGACGGCTTGGCCCGGTCGCGGGTGAGCGGGTAGAGCCTCTCCCCCTTCCCCCCGCAGAGGATCATGACCAGCGTTTTATCAGATAATGTTTCCATCGGGGGTCACGACCTCGGAAAACAGATCGTCCTCCTCTTCCCATATCTCCTGACATGGCTGTGCAGGACCAGAGAAAAATGCTTAGCTTTCACATCCTTCCTTTAGAGTGATCGTCAGCGCGACACTGCGCCGGCCCGCCAGGTTGAGCTTCCAGTGGGGAAGGAAACACATCCCCTGATGGATTATATCATATCCCTCTTCTGATTGGGAAAGAGTCTGGAGCGGGAATTGCCAGATCTCCGGTTCGCCGGAAAATTCCAGAAGCCATTTTCCGCCGGCGAAAGCAATCGTCCCCTTCCGGATGTCCCATTCCCTGGGAAGGAGGTACAAATTCCATTCGACCCCGAAGAGAACCGAAAGCTCCTTATCAATTTCATTTTCCAGTTCATAGGCGAACAGGACCCTGCTTTCTGCCGCGTTGATGCTCTTGGACACGCGGACGGGGAAGCGCTCCCCATCGACCCAGACGTGACCATGCCTGGACAGGAGATAAGTGTCTCCCCGCCGGGCAACCTGGTATTCCTGGTTGACAAAATCGCCTTGCTCGCCGTAGTCAACCCTGCGGAAGCCTTCCCGGGTGGCCAGAGGATGGAGGAAATGATCGAGGAGCGAGAAGCGGGGATGCCAATCATACCTGAGCAGAGAGGCGGCCCCGGGAGGGAGCTTCTTGGCCTGTTCATGGATGCTCTTTCCCTCGTCCGGGTGATCCTGGTCCTTCTGACGATGGTAGGATTCCGGCCGCCGGGCCAGCACGTCGGAGAGGTTGCGGCCGAGGAGACGGTCATCGAATTCGACAAGGCCGCCCCCGACTGAGGGCTTAAACAGGAGGTTGAATCGCTCGTTCCGGAAGAAGAGCTCTTCCCGGCCGTCGAGGTCGTAGTCGAATGACTCCCAGCCGTGTTCGAGCGGCCGCTTTTTTTCCGCTTCGATCAGGTGCTGGTAAGCCGATTCCCGGAGATGGGGCAGGTAAAGACCCCCGAATATCCCGTGCCAATAGGGATCGTTGCACTGGGCCTGATAGAGCTCCCGGGCGGCCTCGGGGTCCGGCCTTTCCCTGATTTTGCGGGAGACGAGGAGCATCCTTTTATGGAGGTGGTTGCTTTCGGGATATTTGAGGAAGAACTCGCGGAAGAAACCGCCGCGCAGGAACCGCCTGTCCTGAGGCCGGACTCCCTGTTTGAGGGCCCGGAAGGCGTCAAAGCCGGATGGCTCGAGGACCCATTCCATCATCTCCTCGTAGGAGGCGGGTGGGAGATAGACCAATCTCAGGGAAGGCTTCTGATCAAGATACTCGGAGTAGGTCATGGTGCCGATGCCCTCGTTCTCCAGGAAAGCCAGGAAGGCGCTGAGCCAGCCTTCTTCATAGACCCACTTGTGCGTTCCCGGCCAAAGGCCGAATTTTTCGCCGTCGTCTCCCAGGATGGCGGCCCCTCCCCTCTCGGCGATCTGCCGGAAACAGACGCGGACATCTTCGATTGGCCGGAACGGGATGGAATAGCGGAGCTCCTTGCTCACCGGGAAGAGGACGAGCGGCGATCCCTCTTCTTCGGTGATATAGGGGTGTTCGAGATCCCTGACTCCGGCGTAATGGAAGTGCTCCTCATCGAGGAGCGTATATTCCAACCCGGCCCCGGCCAGCGTTTTTGGGAGGTGAGGTTCCCAGACCCGCTCGGTCAGCCAGAGCCCCCTCGGCTTCCGCCCGAAGTTCTCGGCCAGGAAATCGCTCATCATGTCGAGCTGTCCGATCCTGTCCTCTTCGGGAATGATGGTCAGCACCGGCTCATAGAAGCCGCCGCCGAGGAGCTCGAGCTGCCCGCGGCCGGTCATTTCCTTGACCAAATCCCAGGAGCGCCTTTCCTTGGTTTGCATATATTCCCAAAGCGGCCCGGAAAAATGGAGGGTGAAGCGGATCGCCGGATGGCCGGCCAGGGCGCCGAGGAAGGGCTCGTAGCAGTCGCGAAAGGCCCTCTCGAAAACCTCGGGAAAGTTTCCCACGGGCTGATGGTTGTGGACGGCAAACAGGAAAATCGGCTCAGCCATCGCTTCTCCCCCGCTTGTTTTCCCTGCAGGCGGCCTGGAGATAGCCGCGGAAGAGGGTGTCGAATTCGGCTACGTTGTCCTCGCCGAACCACCAGAACCAGTCGGAGCCCTCGGCGATGTAGATCTCCTGGCTCGGCCCGCATTTTTCCCTCGTCCGGGAAAGGAGATCCCAGGCGGCATTCTTGGCCGGAGAGCCGACCCATTTGGCGAAGCTTCCCAGCCAGGTGCCGGGGACGATCTCCAGCTCGCCGGGAGGCTCCGCTTGAGCGAGGTATTTTTCCAGGTGAATAGGTATGAGGCCGGTTTTGAGGATCCGGCCGTAGAGCTCCCGGAGAAAGGGGACGCCGTTCTCCCGGTATCCCGCCCAGGGGTTTTCGCCGTCCAGGGCGATGACGCAAATCGCGTCATCGGGGCACCCCTTCCTTTTTTCCTCAAGTTTGGCAAGGAGGTGGGAGACAGCGTCCTTCTCCGGCCAGCGCCAGTACTCGAAACTGACGAGGTCGGAGATCTCCCGGTCGCGGAATAGCAGGGACAGGCCTTGGCAGGTGTAAGGACGATAGAGGAGACGGGTATCCGGGCCGGACTTCAGGGTTTTCCAGAGGATGTTCTCGTCCGTCACGGCGAACGTATAGCCTTCGCCGGCCATGGCCCTGGCGACATCCCGGCTGATCCCTCCCTCCGAGGGCCAGATCCCTCGCGGGTTCCGGCCAAAGACGCGCCCGAAATACTCCCGGCCTTTTCTGATCTGCTCCCTTCCGTCCTCGGGGCGGGAAAAAGCGAGAGCCGGCATGAGCGTCTCTTCCCCGACACGGATATCGAAAATCAACGGAAGAAGCGGGTGATAGTAGGCCGATGCGGTCAGCTCGACGAGGCCGCTGTGCCAGAGCTTCTTGTAGAGGGGAATGACTTTCTTCCGGACGCTTGTCTGCTCGGCGAGGAGGGAATCTTTATCCTGAGCGACGTTCACCACGGGAGAAAAAAAAGAGCTCAGGGCGAGCCGCTGGGCCTCTCCGGGGTCCGAGAGGACCGTCCCCTGGGGAAGAAACCGGCATAGCCGTTCGACCTGGGCCGGCTTCAGCTTTCCGGGGTCGGCCTCCAGCAGGCCCTGGAGGGAATCGACCGCCTCTCCCCGGCAGTAGTCCTCGATCTGTTCGAGCAGACAGGGAACAAAGTTGAAGGTGCACGGGAATCCGGCCTCTTCGGCCAGAAACGCCATCTGGTAGTAATTCCGGGTCAGATGATAATTCACCCAGGGCAGAAGATATTCGCGGCTGTCCGGCCGGCGGTAGATGGGCTGATGGAGATGCCAGAGGATGGAGAGAAACATGGGCGCAGTGGAACCCTTTCAGCTCTTGGCCTTGTCTTTTTGGTTCTTCCAGAAATCCAGGCATTCGATGTTGCAGAAATGGAGGACATAGTCCTGTCCCTCGGCGTGGAGAGCTGCCGCCTTGGGGACCATCTTTTGGCAGACGTGGCAGGCGATTTTTTCTTCTTCTTTTTTCATTCAGTGCCTTTCTCAGGTGTAATCCGGTACGACCATTATAGCGGACCTTTCCGCTTGAAGAAAAGCCGGTTTCTTTCTTCGGGGTTTTTGGGCTTCAGCTCTTCGAGCGGCATTGTTCGGCCTGGTTCTTTCCGGCTATCTATGTAGGAAGCTCCTTTCGCTGTCCGTCTCTCCCGGCCGGCGGGTGATGATCATGGCCAGGCCGAGCTCATCGGCC
>Ga0079037_100000661_pt1 | contig 16177 bp, 15 predicted proteins | sample Mud3Dept4metaG_FD_71479 | JGI IMG/M metagenome (GOLD analysis project Ga0079037, IMG submission 71479) | Freshwater wetland microbial communities from Ohio, USA, analyzing the effect of biotic and abiotic controls - Mud 3 Core 4 Depth 4 metaG | ecosystem: Environmental > Aquatic > Freshwater >... | reverse complement strand
AGTCGGGCCGCACGCTCGAGCGCAACTTCAAGTCCGGCGACACGGTCGAGGCGGCGGACGTCGTCGAGACCGACATGCAGTACCTCTACAGCGACGGCGACTTCTGGCACTTCATGGTGCCGGACAACTTCGAGCAGCACACCGCCGGCAAGGAGGCGATGGGCGAGTCGGCCCAGTGGCTCAAGGACGGCGTCATGTGCCAGGTGATGCTGTGGAACGGCCTGCCGCTCGCGGTCAACGCGCCGGCGCACGTCGAACTCAAGATCGTCGAGACGGATCCGGGCGTGCGTGGCGACACGGCCACCGGTGGCCAGAAGCCGGCCAAGCTCGAGACGGGTGCCGTGGTGCGCGTGCCGCTCTTCATCAACGAGGGCGAAGTCATTCGCGTCGACACGCGAACGGGCGAGTACCTGTCGCGCGCCAAGGGCTGAGCGTGGCCGGTTCGCGCTGACGCCATTGCGCGTTGCGCCGCGCCTCGCGTTCCGCTGGCGCGACCAGGTGCACGATCTGCGTTACGCGTCGAGAGACGCGACGAAAACGCTCACCAGCGCCGCGAGCCCGCGCGCGTCAGCGTCGTCGAATCGATTGGTCACCGGGCTGTCGAGATCCAGCACACCGAGCAGTTGCCCGCCGCGGACGATCGGCACCACGATCTCTGAGTTCGACGCCGAATCGCAGGCGATGTGGCCGGGGAACGCATGGACGTCCGGCACCACGACCGTTTCGCGGCGCGCGGCGGCGGTGCCGCACACCCCGCGACCAATCGAGATCCGCACGCACGCCGGTTTGCCCTGGAAAGGCCCGAGCAGCAGGTCGCCGCGGCCGGCCTCCACGAGGTAGAACCCGGCCCAGTTGAGTTGCGGCAGGCTCCAGTAGAGCAGGGCGGCCATATTGGCCGCGTTCGCGATCAAGTCGTGCTCGCCCTCCAGCAACGCGCGAAGACTCGTGGCGAGTTCTGCATAGGCCGCGGCTTTGTCCGTCGGCAGGCCCGTCAGGGTATGCATCGAAGCTTGCTCCGGGCGCGGATCAGGCGCGCTCGATGGGAAAGGCGATGACGTCATCAATGTGGCGCGCGCCGGTCGCAATCATCACCACACGGTCGAATCCGAGTGCCACGCCCGCGCAGGCCGGCAAGCCGGAGGCCAGCGCCGCGAGGAAGGTCTCGTCCGCATCGCGGGCGGGCTGGCCACGCTCCCGGCGCGTGTTGGCGTCGGCCGTGAAGCGTCGCGCCTGTTCGGCAGCATCGCCGAGTTCATGAAAACCGTTCGCCAGTTCAAGTCCACCCCAGAACGCCTCGAAACGCGCGGCCACGGGTCCCGTGATGCGGGCGAGGGCCGCCTGCGAGGCCGGAAAGTCCCGCATGAACGTGATGCGGTCCTCCGGGAATCGCTCGGTCACTCGCGTCGCCATGGCGAGGTCGAGCAGCCCGTCGCGGTCGCCGCGCAAAACGGCCGGCACGTCGAGCCCTGCCTGACGCAGCTTCACCTCGATTTCGTCCGTGGTGGCGGCCAGCGGATTCACGTCGAACTGGGCTGCGAACGCTTCGGCATAGGTCACGTGCAGCGTCGGGCCCACCGGGCGCAGCGGTTCCAGCAGCGCGCGCAGCAGTGCTTCGACATCACGCATCAGCCCGCAATGGTCCATGCCGAGCCGGTACCACTCGATCATGGTGAACTCGGGGTTGTGGCGACGTCCTCGTTCGCCCTCGCGGAAGACGTGTGCGACCTGATAGATGTCCGGTGCGCCCGCACAGAGCAGGCGCTTCATCGCGTACTCCGGCGACGTGTGCAGGTATCCGACGCGGGAACCATCGCTGCGATGGACCTCCAGCGACTCGAGGTGCACGTCCGTGACTGCTGCACGCATCAGCACGGGCGTCTCTACCTCGAGTGCCCCGAGCTGCCCGAAATAGTCACGTGCCCGGCCAAGCAGCTGCGCGCGCAGGCGCAGCGTGTCGAGCGTGGCCGTCGGCCGCCAATTCTCAGGAGTGCTGCCGGTCATTCGACGCGGGCAAGTGCCTGGCCGAGACGCATCGTCGAGCCGGGGGCGAGGCGCTCGGCGAAACGAGCCGCACGGTTGCCGAGCAGCAGCACGACTGTCGAGCCCATGTTGAAGCGGCCCAGCTCGTCGCCACGCGCGAAATGCGTGCCGATGCCGGTCGCGATGTCCTGAACGGCACTGCCGCGGGCATCGGGCGGATTGATCTCGCCGGCGTAGACCGTCTCGATGCTGCCGACGAACAGTGCGCCGACCATCACCACGGCGAGCGGGCCGAGTTCGGTGTCGAACTCGCACACCACGCGCTCGTTGCGCGCGAACAGCCCTGGAATGACGCGCGCCGTGGCTGCGTTGACGCTGAAGAGGCGGCCCGGCACGTAGCGGGTCGCCGTCAGGCGGCCCGCCAGTGGGAGGTGGATGCGGTGATAGTCGTACGGCGCGAGGTAGATGCAGGCGAAGCCGCCGCCATCGTAGCGGCCGGACGCCGACTCGTCGGCGAGCAACGCACTCGCGGTGTAGTACATCCCCTTCGCCTGCAACAGTTGACCCTCGCGCACCGTGCCGCACTGGCTCAGCGTGCCGTCCACGGGTGAGATCAGGTCGCGCTCGCCGCCTGCCAGCGGCCGCAGCCCGGGTCGCAGCGCGCGCGTAAAGAATGCGTTGAACGACGGATAGGAGAATGGGTCCGGGTTGGCGGCCTCGCGCAGTTCGATCATCGGGTAAGCGTGCAGCACGCTGCGGATGATCGTGTTGCGCACCCACGGCATCTTGCTGCGCGCGAGCCGGTGCATCGCGCGCGACAGCAGCTGCTGCGGCAGCAGTTCCTGCAGCAGGCCGAAGGCTCGATCGGATATGCCGGCCTCGTCGGCGCGCAACGTCATCGGTTCTTCTCCATCCAGGCAACGATGGTGCGGTAGTCACGCGTTATGGTGGCAGCATCGTGCGGTGCCGAGAAATAGGCAGTCATGCCGCCAGTAGGGTCGACCAGGAAAACTCCCGAGCCGTGGTCCAGCGTATAACCGCCTTCGGGCAGCACGACCTTGGCGTAGGGCACCCCGAATGCCGCCGCCGCCGCCGCGGTGGCTTCGGGCGTACCCCTGGCGGCGAGGAACGCCGGACTGAAGAACCGCACGTACGGCGCGAGGATCTCCGTCGTGTCGCGCTCCGGATCAACGCTCACCAGCAGAACCCGCGGCTGCGCGTTGGCCGGAAGATCCTTGAGCTGGCCGACGCTCTGCGCCAGAGTCGCGAGCGTGGTGGGGCAGATGTCCGGACACTGAGTGAAGCCGAAGAACACCAGCGTCCAGTGACCTGCAAAGAAGTTCGCCGCGAGTGGTTGACCGTCCTGGTCCATCAGGTCGAGCGCCGGCAGCGCGCGGGGCGCCGGGAGCAGCGTGGCGTGCTCGGTCTGCGGCGGCTCGACGCGACCCGGCGCGAGCAAACGGGCGAGAAGCAGCCCGGCGGCAAAGGCTACAATGACGAGGACAACGACCCTCAACGGACGTGCGGCCATGGGCGGGCTCAGGAGACTCGGTCCGGGCTGACCAGGCCGCGATTATCCCATAACGATTGCATCCGACATGCCCGCCCGACCTGCTGCACGACCAGAACTGCCGACAGCCCCGACCGTCGCCGAGCTGATCCGTTACGGGGCGGCCCTGTTCGAGCGTGCCGGGCTGGCCTACGGACACGGCACGGACAACGCGGTCGATGACGCGGCGGCACTGGTGTTCCATGCGCTGCATCTCGATCACGCGCAGGCCGAGGCGGCCTACCGCGTGCGATTGGACGCGTCTGCTGCCGAGCGGGTGCTGAAGCTCTTTGAGGAGCGCATCCGGCGCCGTGTGCCGGCGGCCTACCTGATGGGACGGATGTGGTTCGCGGGCCTCGAGTTCGAGGTGGATGCGCGCGTCATCGTGCCGCGTTCGCCCTTCGCGGAGCTGATCCACGCCGGCTTCGCGCCGTGGATCGATCCGGACCGCGTGCGCCGCATACTCGACATCGGCACAGGCTCGGGCTGCATCGCGATCGCCTGTGCCATCGCTTTTCCGCGGGCGCAGGTCGATGCCGTCGACGTCTCGCTACACGCCCTGGAGGTGGCGCGGCGCAATGTCGCGAGGCACGGTGTCGGCGATCGGGTGCATCTCTTCCAGGGGGACGTCTACGAGCCGTTGGGCGATGCGCGCTACGATCTGATCGTGTCGAACCCACCGTACGTGAGCGACGAGGAAATGCAGACGCTGCCGCAGGAATACCGGCACGAGCCCGACCTTGCGCTGCGCGCTGGCGCCGATGGGCTCGACATCGTGCGGCGCATCCTGGCGGGCGCGCGCAGGCACCTGGAGCCCGGCGGCGCGCTGTTCGTCGAGGTCGGCGACAGCGACGTGCGCGTGCAGACAGCGTTCCCGGACCTGCGGCTCACCTGGCTCGAGTTCGAGCGCGGCGGTGGCGGCGTGTTCCTGATCAGGGCTGAGGAACTGACGGCGTGATCGTGATCGCAGTGCGGCTGCTTCAGCCGGCGCAGACCTGAGGAGTGCGGATGGCGGGCAACACTTTCGGCCAACTATTCACGCTGACGAGCTTCGGCGAGAGCCATGGCCCGGCGCTGGGTTGCGTGGTGGACGGCTGCCCACCGGGGCTGGCGCTCGACGAGGAGGACATCCAGCGCGACGTCGAGCGGCGGCGCTCGGGCACGTCGCGGTTCACGAGCCAGCGTCGCGAGCCCGACACCGTGCGCATCCTCTCCGGCGTCTTCGAAGGGCGCACGACGGGCACGCCTATCGGCCTGTTGGTCATGAACGAGGATCAACGGTCATACGACTACCAGAAGATCAAGGACCGGTTCCGCCCGGGCCACGCCGACTACACCTACCAGCACAAATACGGCTTCCGCGACTACCGGGGCGGCGGGCGGTCCTCGGCGCGCGAAACGGTGATGCGGGTCGCGGCCGGGGCCATCGCCCGCAAGTACCTGGCCGAGCGACTCGGGGTGCGCATCTACGGTTACCTCGCGCAGATGGGCGACATCTGCTGCGAGCTGGTGGACCCGGCTGAGATCGACCACAACCCGTTCTTCTGTGCCGACCCGGCCCGCGTTCCGGAACTCGAGGCACTGATCAACCAGTTGCGCCGGGACGGCGACTCGATCGGGGCACGGGTCACAGTGGTGGCGACCGGTGTGCCGCCCGGGCTCGGCGAGCCCGTGTTCGGCCGGCTCGATGCCGACCTGGCCCACGCGATGATGGGCATCAACGCGGTCAAGGCCGTCGAGATTGGCGATGGCTTCCGCGTCGTGCAGCAGCGGGGCTCCGAGCACAGGGACGAACTCACCCCGGCGGGCTTCCTCTCGAACCACTCCGGCGGGACGCTGGGTGGCATCTCCTCCGGGCAGGATCTGGTCGTGAGCATGGCCCTGAAGCCGACCTCGAGCATCGTCCTCCCGGGTCGTTCGATCGACGCCGCCGGCCAGCCGGTCGAGGTCAGCACGACGGGCAGACACGACCCCTGCGTCGGAATCCGCGCCGTTCCGATTGCCGAGGCCATGCTCGCGCTCGTGCTCATGGACCAGTGGCTGCGCCACCGGGCGCAGAACGCCGACGTGCGCTGCACGACCCCGGTCATCCCGGGCTCCGTCTGAGGGCGTCCGGCACGACGTGCGGAACTGTGCGGCGTGTCTTCGCAGGCGGGGGGGCAAAGAGTTAAAAAGCCCTGACGCCTGCTGGCGAGTTGGGCGTGGATGTAGCGCTAGGCTATAGTTATGTTCAATTCACAGAAATCACGTGAACCCGCCGGGACCATCCCGTCCCATGGAGCCACGTGCGTCCGAGTGTGCCGGGAGTCCCGATGAAGACAGCCGTCCGCCGTGTCCTGCTGCTGAGCGCGCTCATGTCCCCTTCGGCGCTTTATGCGCTTGGCCTCGGGGAGATACGGCTCAATTCGGCGTTGAACCAGCCATTCGATGCGGAAATCGAACTGGTGTCGGCCGCCCAGGAGGACCTGAGCGCCCTGCGGGCTTCACTCGCCTCCAGCGACACTTTCGTCCGCTACGGCCTCGACAAGCCTGCTTACCTGTCGGATTTCACGTTCCGGGTCGTCCGCTCCGACGGACGCGACGTGCTCAAGGTGACCTCGCCCCGGCCGGTGACCGAACCGTTCGTGACACTGCTGGTCGAGGCCAGCTGGCCGCGCGGCCGGCTGCTGCGCGAGTACACGGTGCTGCTTGACCCTCCCGTGTTCGCGCCCACGCCGGCGGCGTCGGAACCGGCGGTGGCCGCCCCACGCGCCGCCGCCGCCCCGAAGACTGCCGCAGCGCGCGCCGAGCCGGCGCCTCCGCCCGCACTGCCGCCGGCAGAGGCGGTCGGCGAGCCGCGGGCCAGCCGCCCAACGGCCGCCGTGTCTGCCGAGCCGGGCTCGAGCTACCGCGTGCAGCCCAATGACACGCTGTGGGAAATCGCGAGCGCTGCCTACCCGGGCTCGCGGGCCGACGTCAATCGCGCGATGGTCGCGATCTACCAGTCGAACCCCGCGGCATTCGGCGGCAACATCAACGTACTGCGCGCCGGCAGCCAGCTGAGGATGCCGTCGAGTGGCGACGTCTCGGCCATCTCCGCTTCGGCGGCGGCGGACGAGGTTGCCCGCCAGTACAGGCTTTGGCAGGCAGGCACCGTCGCGGCGCCCGAGGCTGCAGACGCCGGTCGCCTGCGTCTCGTGACGCCAGAGCAGGGCAGTGCGGCGCCCTCGACCGCGACGGCGCCGGCGCCTGCCGGTGTTTCAGCTGGGGAATTGCAGTCCCGTGTGCAGCAGCTCGAGGCGGAACTCGCCGAGGCCCGCCGGCTGCTGGAAGTCCGCAACGCCGAACTTGCGACCCTGCAGGGCGGTACCGCGCCTGCCGAGGGGGCGGCCCCTGCCGAGGGGGCCGCGCCGGTTGAGGGTGCACCGCCCGCGGCGGAAGGCGCCGCGCCCGCAGCGGCGCCGGAGGAGGCGCCAGCGGCCGCGGCCGAGCCCGTGCCCGAGCCTCAGCCCGAAGCCAGGCCCGCGGCGCCTGCGGAACCCGAGCCTTCGCTGTTTGACCGGCTGCGGGAGTACTGGTGGGCGCTGCTCGTCCTGCTGGTCGCTGTGCTTGGCGTCGGAGTGTTCCTGCGCAGGCGCCGTGACTCGGGCTCGGCCGAAGTTGATCTCGAGGCAGCGTTGGGTCGCCGTGGCGATGACCTCCGCTCGCGGGTAACGACCACGGCAGCTCCGCGCGAGCCGTCGATGATCGTCGAGGAGCGCAAGGCCGTCGAACCAGTGGCGGCCGCCGCCGTGCCGAAGGTGTCCGAGCCATCGCGCAAGCCGGTCAGCCTCGAGGACACGCTCTCCGGCGAAGGCCCGGTCAGCACCGAATCCGGCGATCCGCTGGCCGAAGCGGATTTCCACATGGCCTACGGCCTGTACGACCAGGCGGCAGACCTGGTGCAGGTGGCGGCAAAGCGCGAGCCGCAGCGCCGCGACCTGAAGCTCAAGCTGCTCGAGATTTTCTTCGTCTGGGGCAACCGCGACCGCTTCCTGGAGCTGGCCCGCGAGATGGGCGCTTCCCGTCGCGAGGCGCAGCCGGGCGAGTGGGACAAGATCCTGATCATGGGCCGGCAGCTCGCGCCCGACGATCCGCTGTTCGCGGGTGCCGCCCGCAGCACCGTCGAGAGCCTCGACATGGAACTGCAGCCGAGCGATGCAACGCTCGATATGGAGCTGGCGGCCACCGCCGTCGGCACGTTGCCGGACATGGACCTGTCTGCCGCCGGACCGCGCGTCGAGGGTGCGGAGGGCGGCCTGGATTTCATCCTCGACGAGCCAGTGCGCGGAGCAGATGAGGACTTCGGCGCGGCACCGACCATCGAGACGCCGCGAGCCAAGGTCCCTGCCAACGACGATCCCACCGCGGAGGTGCCGATCGAGGAACTCGGGCTGGATGTCGGCGATCTCGCCGGGCTCGATGACTTGGCCGAGGCTGAGGAAGAGCTGCTGAAGAGCTCCAGGGCCGCCGTGGAAGATACCGTCGAGCGACCCGGGCTGGCCCGTGGCGACGGCAGCGACGACCTGCTGAGTTCGACGAGCATCATGAGCGGCGACACGATCGCGAGCGCGATCGGCGAGCCGCAGCCCGGCATCGTGGATCTCTCGGACGTCACCGGCGAGATGCCGACCCTGGAGACGAGCAAGCTCGAGGTCACCGGCATCATGAAGGCGGCCGACTTCTCGATCGATGGGGAGGCCGCGACCATGAGCGAGGTCGGCACCAAGCTCGATCTGGCGCGCGCCTACATCGATATGGGTGATCCCGAGGGCGCGCGCAGCATCCTCGACGAGGTGCTCAAGGAAGGCAACCCATCGCAGCGTAAGGAGGCCGACAGGCTCCTGGCCGGCCTGCCCTGAGCGGCAGGCCGCGACCTCCAGATGCCGCGGATCGCGCTCGGCATCGAGTACGACGGGTCGGCCTACGCAGGTTGGCAGCAGCAGGCGCACGCGCGCGGCATCCAGGGTGAACTGGAACGGGCGCTGGCCGGCGTCGCCGGGCACGAGCTGAACCTGATCGCGGCGGGGCGCACCGATGCCGGGGTGCACGCGCTCCTGCAGGTCGCGCATTTCGACACCAGCGCTGCCCGTCCGGATCATGCATGGGTACTGGGAGGCACGGCCGCCGCAGCCGAGGACGTGACCATCCTGTGGGCCCGGCAGGTGCCGGACCATTTCCATGCGCGCCATTCCGCGCTGACCCGCACCTACGTCTATCGCATCCTGAACCGGCGCATGCGTCCAGCGCTCGATCGTCATCGCGTGTGCTGGGTACGCCGGTCGCTGGACGCCGAGCTGATGCATCGTGCCGCCCGGCGCCTGCTCGGCGAGCGAGACTTCACGTCCTTCCGTGCCGCGGGGTGCCAGTCGTCCACGCCGATGCGGCGCGTGCTCGAGGCCGACGTCGAGCGGCACGGCGACGTGGTCGAGATCTCGGTGCGCGCCAACGCATTCCTGCACCACATGGTCCGCAATATCGCCGGATCGTTGCTGCTGATCGGAGCCGGGGAGCGGACCGAGCATTGGCTGAGCGAGGTGCTGGAAGCGCGTGACCGCACCAGGGCCGGGCCGACGGCGCCACCGCAGGGACTCTACCTGGCCGGGATCGAGTACCCGGGCGAGTTCGGGTTGCCGTGCGGGCCGCGCGCTTCCGGTAGACTCGGCGCCGGTCCCCCGGGAGATCCGCCGTGACCTGGTTCGAGAAGATCATGCCTTCGCGCATCAAGACCGAGCGGCGCACGCGTTCCGTGCCGGAAGGCCTCTGGGTCAAGTGCCCCGCCTGCGATGCCGTCCTGTACCGCGCCGAGCTCGAGCGCAACCTGCAGGTGTGCCCGAAGTGCACCCATCACATGCGCATCGGCGCGCGTGAGCGGCTGGGACACTTCCTCGATGCCGAGTCGCAGCAGGAACTCGCGACCGAGGTCGAGCCGGAGGATCCGCTCAAGTTCCGCGACAGCAAGAAATACCGTGATCGCCTGGCCGTGGCACAGAAGCAGACTGGTGAAAGAGACGCGCTGATCGTAATGGCCGGGCGGCTTGCAGGACTGGAGATCGTCGCCTGTGCGTTCGAGTTCCGCTTCCTCGGCGGTTCGATGGGTTCGGTGGTCGGCGAGCGATTCACGCGCGCCGCCGAGTTCTGCATCGAGCAGCGGCGGCCGCTGGTGTGCTTTTCCTCCAGCGGCGGCGCGCGCATGCAGGAAGGACTGCTGTCCCTGCTGCAGATGAGCAAGACCAGCGCGGCGCTCGCGCGGATGGCGGCGGCGCGGCTGCCGTTTGTTTCGGTCCTGACGGATCCCACCACGGGCGGAGTGTCGGCCAGCCTCGCGATGCTCGGCGACCTCAACATTGCCGAGCCGCGTGCATTGATCGGTTTCGCCGGGCCGCGCGTGATCGAGCAGACGGTGCGCGAGACGCTGCCTGAGGGATTCCAGCGCAGCGAGTTCCTGCTCGAGCACGGCGCCGTGGACATCATCATCGACCGCCGGGAGTTGCGCCCGCGGATCGCGGCGGTGCTGCGGCTGCTGATGCACCAGCCCGCCCCGGAGACGCCGGCCGAGCAGGCCTGAAATGTCGCCTCCTGTCCGCTTCTCGCGGCTCGGCGACTGGCTCGAGTGGCAGCAATCGGCGCACCCGCGCGCCATCGACCTGGGTCTCGAGCGGGTGGCGCGGGTACTCCAGCGCACCGGTTGGGGTGGTGCGAGGCAGCCGGTCATCACCGTCGGCGGCACCAATGGCAAGGGCTCCTGCGTGGCGCTGCTCGACGCGCTGCTGCGAGCCGGCGGCTACCGCGTCGGCACCTTCACCTCGCCACACCTCGTGGACTATCGCGAACGCATCAGCATCGACGGCGAGTGGGCGTCGGACGCCTCGCTGATCGCCGCGTTCGAGCGCATCGCGGACGCGCTGGGCGATGACTCGCTGACCTTCTTCGAATTCAACACGCTCGCCGCGTTGCTGGTGTTCGAAACCGCTGCGCCCGACGCCATCGTGCTCGAAGTCGGACTGGGCGGGCGCCTCGATGCGGTCAACGTCGTGGACCCCGACGTCGCCGTGGTCGTGTCGGTCGGGCTCGATCACATGGACTGGCTCGGTCCGGACGTCGAGTCCATCGGGCGCGAGAAAGCGGGCATTTTCCGGGCCGGGCGCGCGGCCATCTGCGGCATGCCGGCGCCGCCTGAATCGCTGGTCGAGGTCGCCCATGCACGGGGCGCGCGCCTGCAGTTGCGGGGGCGGGATTTTCGGGCTGACGAGCGCGGTGATGGCTCCTGGAATTACCGGGACGCACGCGGTGCGCTCACGGCACTGCCCGCGCCCGCGCTCGAGGGTGTGGCGCAAATCGGCAACGCCGCCACGGCGCTGGCCGCCGCCCGTCAACTCACGACGCAGTTGCCCCTGTCGCGCGCGGCGATTGAGCGGGGCTTGCGCGCGGTGAGCCTGCCGGGTCGTTTTCAGCGCATCGTGGGTGCTGGGGGTGTCGAGTGGGTGTTCGACGTCGCCCACAATCCCGACGCCGCAGCCATCCTGGCCGCAAATCTGGCGCGGCATCCGGCGCGCGGCCGCACCTTCGCGGTCTGCGGCATGCTGGCGGACAAGGATGTCGCTGCAGTTATCAGCGCGCTGCGCGGCAGCATCGGTACCTGGTTCGCTGCCGCCTTGGACGGGCCGCGTGGCCTGAGCGATGCCGCACTCGCGAGTCAGGCTGCTCGAGTGGGGATCACGATGACCAGGGGTGGTGCCGTGCGGGAGGCGATGCAGCTCGCCTCGAGAGTCGCGCGCGCTGGCGACCGGATTGTGGTGTTCGGCTCGTTCCACACGGTCGGCCCGGCGCTGTCCTGCGTATAATTGCGCCCCCATGGAGGAATTTCTCAAGGCCCGGCTGATCGGCGCCGCCGTGTTGGTCGCGGTCGCGGTGCTGCTGATCCCTGAGCTGCTGTCCGGCCGCAAGGCCGTGGAGCAGGCGGCCGAGGAAGGCGCCGACCCGCGCGGCACGCGCACGTTCACAATCGAACTCGGCGGGGAAACGCAGCCGACAGCGCGCATGCCGACGACCGCGGGTTCCTCGGCCGCAAGCGCAACGGCGCCGACGCCGGCCGCAACTGCTGCGCCCACCCCGGCGGAGCCTGCGGTCGCGACGGGCGTCGAGCCGAAGGCGAAGCCCCAGGTTGAGCCCAGGGCCGAGGCTGCTGCCCCGGCGGCACAGCCTCCGGTCGCAGAGGCGCAGCCAAAGGCTGCGCCCCCCTCTGCCAGTGCGGCACGGGCGCTCACACCGCCCGCCGCGCAGCCCGTTCCGGCCAAGCCGGCGACAGGCAAGGGTTGGCTCATCCAGGTTGGAGCCTTCGGATCAGTGGAGTCGGCCCGCAGCCTCGTCGAGACCCTGACCGCGGCGGGTTTCCCGGCGCATGTCGCGCCGACCACTCGCAACGGCAAGACGCTGCACCGCGTGCGCGTCGGACCGGAGGCCGACAAGGCCGAAGCCGAGCGGCTGGCCGAGCGCCTGAAGGCCCGCGGACTACCGGCGACCGTCGTCCGGAACGAATGACCACGCTCTGCTAGAATTCGCGCCCCTGCGGCTCCGGAGCCCGGACAGCAACTGCATGACTCCAGTGGACTATATCCTCGCCGCGGCGGTGCTCCTGTCAGTCCTGTTCGGCGCGGTCCGCGGCTTCCTGCGCGAGTCGGTCGCGCTGCTCGGATGGCTGGTGGGCCTCTGGCTGGCCTGGCGCTACGCATACCTCGTCGAGCCTTACCTCGGTGGTGCACTGGCGGGCACCGAACTGCAGTCATGGCTGGCGCGGACGCTGGTGCTGATGGCCGTGGTCATCGCGAGCTGGATCCTCGGCGGCCTGCTCGACTACCTCGTGCAGCGTTCGGGGCTCACGCTGGGCGTGGACCGGCTGCTCGGCGGCCTGTTCGGGCTGGTGCGCGGCGCGGTGATCGTGGGCTTCGCCGTGATGCTTGGCCAGGCGGCCGAGCTCCGCTCGGAGCAGTGGTGGCGCGCGTCGAAGCTCATGCCGGTCGGCGAGGAGATGGCTGCGGTGCTCCGCGGTTATGTCGAGACCGGTCGCAAGCTCGTTACTGAAACCCCTTCGGATGCTTGAGGCTTAGGCTATGTGCGGCATCGTCGGCATCGTCGGCTTCAGCCCTGTCAACCAGCAGATCTACGACGCCCTGACGGTGCTGCAGCACCGCGGCCAGGACGCGGCCGGCATCATGACCGCCCAGGAGGGCGAGCTGTTCCTGCGCAAGGACAACGGCCTGGTGCGCGACGTGTTCCAGCAGCGGCACATGCTGCAGCTCAAGGGCAACGTCGGCATCGGCCACGTGCGTTACCCGACGGCCGGCTGCGACAGTTCGGCGGAGGCACAGCCGTTTTACGTCAACGCTCCCTACGGCATCTGCCTGGCGCACAACGGCAACCTGACGAATGCCCGCGAGCTTGCCGACGTGCTGGAACGCGAGGACCGGCGCCACCTCAACACGTCCTCGGATTCCGAGGTGCTGCTCAACGTGCTGGCGAGCGAGCTGCAGCGCTTTGGCACGCCACGCGCTTCGGCCTCGGACATCTTTGCCGCCGTGAGCTCGCTCTATCGACGCATCCGCGGCGGGTACGCCGTGGTTGCCATGGTCATCGGGCACGGGGTGCTCGGTTTCCGCGACCCGAACGGCATCCGCCCGCTGGTGATCGGCACGCGCGAGAGCGCGCGCGGGCGGGAGTACATGCTCGCCTCGGAGAGCGTCGCGCTCGACCAGGCGGGCTACGAACTGATGCGCGACGTCGGCCCGGGTGAGGCGGTGTTCATCGACGAGCAGGGCCGCCTGCACTCACACCAGTGCGCGGAGGCCACGCGGCACACGCCCTGCATCTTCGAGTACGTGTACTTCGCGCGGCCAGATTCGATCATCGACAACATCTCCGTGTACAAGGCGCGCCTGCGCATGGGTGAGCTGCTGGCCGAGAAGATCAGGCGCGAGCGCCCGGATCACGGCCTCGACGTCGTCATTCCGATTCCCGACACCAGCCGGACCAGCGCGCTGCAGGTCGCACAGCTGCTCGGCGTGAAGTACCGCGAGGGCTTCATCAAGAACCGCTACATTGGCCGCACCTTCATCATGCCGGGGCAGGAGCAGCGCGCGAAGTCGGTGCGCAGCAAGCTCAACGCGATCGATCTCGAGTTCCGCGGCAAGAACGTGCTGCTCGTGGATGACTCGATCGTGCGTGGCACGACGTCGGCGCAGATCATAGAAGTCGCCCGCGACGCGGGTGCCAGGACGGTGTACTTCGCGTCCGCCGCGCCGCCCGTGCGCTACCCGAACGTGTACGGCATCGACATGCCGGCGGCCTCGGAACTGGTGGCCGCGGGGCGCACCGAGCAGGAAGTGGCGCGCATCATCGGTGCCGACTGGCTCATCTACCAGGATCTGCCCGATCTCGTCCGCGCCGTGCAGCACCACGATTCCCAGGTGACGGAATTCGACACGTCCTGCTTCTCCGGCGAGTACGTGACGGGCGACGTCACGCCCGAGTACCTGGCGCGGCTGCAGGCCGAGCGCTCCGACCTCGCGAAGGCGCAGCGCAACTCGTCGGGCTCAGGCGTTTCGCTCAAGGTGGTCGGTGGGCCCTGAGCGCCCCCGCGGGCGCCCGCAGTGACGCTCAAAGTCCTGATCGTCAGTGACCGGCCGGACTACCGGCAGCTGCTCGCGCACCATCTCACGCTCGAGTGGCCGGATGCCCTGACGGCGGAATACGAGCCGGTCAGCCGCGGACGGCTGCAGCAGAACTTCACCGGCGCAGCCTACGACGCCGTCCTGCTGGACCACGACGTGCAGGGTGGGAGGGGACTCGAGTGGCTCGAGGACCTCAGCGAGCGCCCCGACTTTCCCCAGATCATCTATTTCGCCGATGCAATCGAGCGTCCCGACCTCGAGCGTGCCCGCGCCTCGGGCGCCAGCCACGTGCTGGAGCGTGGCGATTTCGAGCATGGCCAGCTGGTCGCGCTGTTACGCGGCGCGATGGCGCGACGTCACAACGTGCTCGCCGAAACCTCGCGCGCGGCACGCGAGCCGCTGGCGCCCGACCGGTTCGGTTCGGTGCGCATCCGTGGCCACCGATGCCTGCAGCGCCTGGCTGTCGGCGGTTCGTCGAGCGTGTTCCTGGCCGGACACGAGCGCACCGGTCAGCAGCGGGTGCTCAAGATCTTCCGGCAGGTGCCGGACGCCGTCGAGGGGAGCTGCACGTTCGAGCGCTTCCTCCGCGAGTACGAACTGGTGGCGCACCTCGACCATCCGAACATCGCGCGGATCTACGATATCGGCGTGGCGGACGATCACCTGTTCCTCGCGATGGAGTACTTCCCCGGCGGGGACCTGCGCTCGCGCATGCGGGAGCCGCTGCAATGGCGTGTCGCGCTCGCCTACCTGCGCCAGCTCGCAGCGGCGCTCGGCGCGCTGCACGACATCGGCGTGCTGCACCGGGACGTCAAGCCGGGCAACGTGCTCCTGCGTGACGATGGCAGCCTGGCGTTCATCGACTTCGGCCTCGCCCGGCAGCTCGGGCTCGAGAGCGACATCACGGGTGAGGGCGCCATCTTCGGCACGCCGCACTACATGAGCCCGGAGCAAGGGCATGGGCAGCGGCTCGACGAGCGCAGCGATCTCTACAGCCTGGGCGTGGTGCTGTACGAGATGCTCACGGGGCAGAAGCCCTACGTCGCCGAGACGCCCCTGGCGGTGATCTACCACCACGCCAACACGCCGATCCCGCAGCTGCCCGCGCCGGTGGCGCACCTGCAGCCACTGCTGGAATCGTTGCTCGCCAAGCGGCCGGCGGACCGCCCGGCCTCGGCGGCTGAGATCGTCACGCACATCGACGAACTGCTGGGGCGGGCTGCCGCCTGATGGCTGACCCGGCGCTCATGCTTCACGCGCGCACCGCCGAGGCGTGGTTCGACCTCGCCGTGCAACGCACGGACGACCTGCTGCTCGACCACGCCAATTGCGAGAAGAAGGCGGCTTCGACGGCGCTGGCGCTGATGTTCGCTTACCCGGAAGATTTCGAGCTGGCGAACCGCATGTCGAAGCTCGCCCGGGAAGAGTTGCGGCATTTCGAGCTCGTGCAGCAGAAGCTCGCGGAGTCGGGCGTGACGTTCCGCCGCCTGAGCCCTTCGCGCTATGCGGAGGGCTTGCGCAAGGCGCTGCGCCGCGACGAGCCAGGGCGACGCGTGGACCTTTTGCTGTGCGGGGCGCTGATCGAAGCCCGCTCGCACGAGCGCTTCGTGGGGCTGATCACACGTTTGCCGCAGCCGCTCGCCGACTTCTACGCCGCATTAGCTGCCGCGGAGTCACGTCACGCCGGGCTGTACCAGCGCCTCGCCGCGCGCCGCGGTGTGATGATCGAGGCGCGGCTCGGTGAGCTGGCTGACGTCGAGGCTGAACTCGCCACCGCGCCGGACGTGCAGTTCCGCTTCCATTCCGGCACGCCTGCCTAGCTGACCGGCACGCCGGCGGGGACGACGCGCGCGACTCGCCGCTCACGCGCTGGCTCGCGCACTAGCGCGGCAGCGTGCGCAGCTGAAACCCGTCGCGCGACCACACGAGCACGCTGCCCTGCGTGTACCAGTCACCCAGCACG
>Ga0079037_100000658_pt1 | contig 16242 bp, 14 predicted proteins | sample Mud3Dept4metaG_FD_71479 | JGI IMG/M metagenome (GOLD analysis project Ga0079037, IMG submission 71479) | Freshwater wetland microbial communities from Ohio, USA, analyzing the effect of biotic and abiotic controls - Mud 3 Core 4 Depth 4 metaG | ecosystem: Environmental > Aquatic > Freshwater >... | reverse complement strand
TGGAGCAGCTTGCTTCGATAGCCACCCAGAAGCTCTTCAAGAAGGGACAGATCATTTTTTCTGAAGGGGAGGAGGCGAGCGGTTTCTACATAGTGCTGGTGGGGAGAGTGAAGGTATCAAAGCTTGCCCCTGACGGCAAGGAGCAGATCCTCCACATACTGGGCATTCAGGAGCCATTTGGTGAGGTGGCAGTCTTCGCAGGCGAGCGGTTTCCTGCGAATGCGGATGCCATGGAGGACACCAAGGTGCTTTTCCTTCCACGAGATGCATTTGTTGATCTCATGAGGAAAGAGCCCTCCCTGAGCATGAACATGCTGGCTCTCCTGTCCCGCCGGCTGAGGCGGTTCAGCGCCATTATTGAGAGCCTTTCACTCAAGGCAGTGCCGGCCCGTCTCGCGTCCTACCTGCTCTATTTGAGCGAGCAAGGAAAGGGGACTGACACCTTGGAGCTTGACATTCCCAAGGTCGTGCTTGCCAACCTGCTGGGCACTATCCCCGAGACCCTGTCCCGTATTCTGGCCAGGATGAGCCAGGAACGCTTGTTGGAGGTGGACGGCCGGCGTATGCGGCTCGTGGACCGGAAGGCCCTGGAGGAAGTGGCTGCAGGGGCGAGATCGCTGCTTTAGCGCTTCACAGGGCAATGAGTAATCGGTATAATTACTATTTAACGTCATCAAGAAACAAGGAGGGGTACGATGAGGGCTCGTTTTCTTGTCATTGCATTGACGGCTGTTGCTCTGTTGACGATTGCGTGGTCGCAGGGCGATTGTGCCCAAAAGAAGGTTGCCGGGGCAAAGGAGCCAAAGGCTGCCGAATGCTACTCATGTCATTCCGAGGTTCAGGAGCTTCATACGGGCGGTAAGCATGTAAAGGTTCAGTGCTCGAGCTGCCACAAGGGACTGGAGCAACACCTTGCCAGTCCGGGCCCGGAAACAAGGCCTGTCACCGACATGGCCTGGGAGGCCTGCGGACAATGCCACAAACTGCAGTATGCAAGTTTCAAGAAACTGGCGACCCATCGGCCGGCCAGGGACGAGAAATCCCAGTTGACGAACAGGGCCCCTAATCCATTCTGGGACAAATTAATGATGGGCCATGGCTTCACGAAGGAGCACGCGTTGACAAGAAGCCACGTGGACATGCTGACCGATCAGTTCATAGTAGATCGGGCATTCGGAGGCAGGTTTGAGCCGAAGAAAGGCTGGAACTACATATTCGAGACAGGCAAGACCTGGGATACGCTGCAGGATCGGGAACCGGGAACCAACGTGCAGAAGATATTCAAGCCTCAAACTGCGACAGCAGCCAACCCTGTTTGTCTGCAGTGCAAAACACAGGACCAGATCCTGGACTGGGCATATATGGGGGAGCCGGGCAAAGGAGCCAAGTGGTCGAGGAGCTCGTCGGTGGTGGAGCTGGCCCGGAGCGTGCAGCACGGGCTGAACTGTTTCACCTGTCACGATCCCCATGCGGCCAAACCGCGCATTGTCAGGGATGCCCTGATTGATGCACTGACGCGCAAGGATGGCGACACGCTCTGGCACAATGATCCGAAACGGACAAAAGTTCAAGTGATCGAAATGGGCGCCCGCGGCTACACGAGGAAAATAGCAATACTGCCGGAGTACGATTCCAGGCTCCTCTGCGGCCAGTGTCACGTGGAGTACAATTGCAATCCGGGTTATGACCCGAAGAATCAGGATCTGAGCAAGCCTACTGTCACCATGCAGGACGCACGGACCAATCATTTTCCGTTTAAAGACGTGTTTGGTCTGTATGACCATTACAAGAACAAGATCAGTTTCCTCGATTGGAAACACACCCTCACCGGGGGGCTGCTCTGGAAGGCGCAGCACCCCGAAACCGAGGCGTACTACAACTCAAAGCATGCCAAGGCGAGTGTTCAGTGCGACGACTGCCATACGCCCAAAGTGAAGGACAAGAAGACAGGCAAGGTCTATACGTCCCACTTTGCGGTGACACCGAAGGCGGTACTCAAAGAGACCTGCCTCAAGTGTCACAAGACCTGGACGGAGGAGGAGGCAAGATATTCGATTGACTCGGTTAAGGCCTATACAAGGGGGCGGTTGAGAAAAGCTGAGTTCTGGCTCTCCTCGCTGATCGATGCAATCGTGGAGGCGAAGAAGGCAGGCGTGGACGCGGCCGCCATTGCGGAAGCACAGGAGCAGCACCTGAAAGCGCATATCCTCTGGGAGTTCTGGACGGCGGAGAACTCTGACGGATTTCACAATCCGGAGATGGCGCGCGAGTCGCTCACGCGCAGCGTAGATGAATCGCAGAAGGGCATTGGTATTCTGCAGAAAGCGATGACAGCCAAAAAATAGGGTTAAGGGTCTAGGAGCAAGGGGCAAGTTTTTTCTTGGCTTTGGCAGCGCAGAGCCAGTGAGAACTCTCTTCTTGCAGTCCTGGACCCCGGACCCATGACCCGGGACCCTATGTTATACACCTTCGACGGCAAATCGCCGATAATCGGCAAAGAGACGTATGTGAGCGAGACTGCCACGCTTATCGGTGATGTACAGATCGGCGAAAACTGCTACATAGGCCATGGGGCGATCCTTCGGGCCGATTACGGAACAATTACTGTAGGAAACGGGACTGCAGTGGAGGAGGCGGTGGTGGTCCACGCGCCTCCTTCGCAGCTCTGTGAGATAGGTGCCCGTGTAACAATAGGCCACGGGGCCATCATCCACTCCGCGTTTATCGGCGACGGGGCGACCATCGGGATGGGCGCCATTCTCAGCATCAGGTCGAGGGTAGGCGCCGGGTCGATCGTGGCCGAGGGTACCGTGGTGAAGTGGGAGCAGGTGGTTCCGGACGGCGTGGTCATGGCGGGAAACCCTGCGCGCCTCGTGCGCCAAGTGTCTGAAAAGGACAGGCAAACCTGGAACTGGGGGAAACAGCTTTACATCGATCTGGCTGCCAAGTACCTGCGACTCGGCATGCACAAGTCCGCGCCAGAGTAGCACACCTTAAAGTTTTCCTGAAAAAATCCGATATATTTAGAAAATCCGCATATGTATGGAAAGTGGATGCTACAGGCTTGCACAGTATTGGACATGATCGCGGGGAAATCCGCCCAAGCGGGGCTTCCTGGTTCGCGACAGTTCTGCGCTGTGAGTCAGGACACGAGGTAGCGAGGCGTGCACTGGGTAAGTGAGACAGAACCTGGCCCGAAGGCAGCACACCCCATCCGGGTGCTCGTCGTGGAAGACGAGAGTGTTGTCTCCAAAGACATCCAGGAGAGCCTCAAGGGGCTCGGCTATGTGGTCTGCGGGACTGCTATGGCCGGTGAAGAAGCCATTAAGAAGGCGGAGTCGCTTCATCCCGACCTGGTCCTCATGGACATCGTGCTCAAGGGGGAGATCGATGGGGTGGAGGCGGCAGAGACGATTCGCTCCCGCTTCCATGTGCCTGTAATATACCTGACTGCCTACTCGGACGAGAATACCCTGAACCGCGCGAAGGTAACGGAGCCCTCAGGATACATCCTTAAACCTTTCGACGAGCGAGAACTGCACACCACCATCGAAGTGGCCATGTATCGGCACAAGATGGCTAAGAAATTGAGGGACAGTGAGCGTTGGTTTGCGACGACCCTGAAAAGTATCGGCGACGCAGTCATTGCCACCAACACGACCGGATGCATCACCTTCATGAACCCGATTGCAGAACTTTTGACTGGATGGTCTCTCAAGGAGGCCCAGGGCCGGGAGTTGGGTGAAGTGTTCAGCATCCGGGATCAGGATGGCTGTATCCTCATCAAGAATCCCGTGACGCGGGTGCTGGAAGAGGGTGTGGTAGTCGACCTCCAGAACAGCCTGCTTGTTGGCAAGGAAGGTACCAAGCGCATCATAGACGATAGCGCAGCCCCGATAGTCGACGAGAGCGGGGAGATCCAGGGCGTGGTGCTCGTTTTCCGGGACGCCACAGAGCGTAGACAGGCTGAGCAGAAAAAGGCGAGATTGCAGAATCTCTTGATGGCGGGCAGAAACGTGAACGAGAGTTTGCTCCGCACAAAGAGTGAACCCGGACTTTTCCAGCAGATATGCGAATCCTTCGTAACTGTTCAAGGTTTCAAGCTCGTGGCAGTCAGTCTGGTCGATAGGGCTCGATTCGAAATCAGGCCCGTAGCGCACGCCGGTAATGACAACGGGTTCCTCTCTATGTGCGTCTTCACTTGGGATGAGCTGGCTCAGGGCTCCGGCCCAACAGCAAAGGCAATCGCCACGGCCAGTCCCTGCGTAGTCAACGACATGGAACGGGATCCGTCCTACGCGCAGTGGAGACCCGAGGCGGTCAAACATGGGTTTCGCTCCGTGATCGCGTTGCCACTCGTGTCGAACGGTGAAGTGCTGGGCAGCCTCGACGTCTATTCAGCTGAAAAGCAGGCATTTGGTCCAGAAGAAGTTGAGTTCCTGATGGAAGCCGCGGGCGACATCAGCGTGGGGCTCAAATCGGTGCGCCTGGAGAAGGAACTCGAGGCGAGCCTCGTCGGCATGAAAAAGGCCCTGACCAAGACGGTGGAGGCCATCGCGTACATGAGTGAAATGCGGGACCCGTACACGGCGGGCCATCAGAAACGCGTGGCCAAGCTCGCTTCCGCCATTGCCCGGGAAATGAGCCTTCCGGAAGATCAGGTCGAAGGCATCAGGGTCATTGGATTTCTGCACGACGTGGGCAAGATCGTTGTGCCGGCGGAAATCCTGAGCAAGCCGGGTCGCATCAACGAGGCCGAACTTAACCTCATCAGAACCCATTCAAACGTAGGATATGAAATACTGAAGCTTCTGGAATTTCCGTGGCCGGTGGCAAAGGCCATACTCCAGCACCATGAAAGACGCGACGGCTCCGGCTACCCGGGCGGCCTGAAGGCCGAGGAATTGACCGTCGAGGCAGAAATCATCGCTGTCGCGGACGTGGTCGAATCAATGGCCTCGCGTCGTCCATATCGGGAGGCTCTTGGCATAGACCGGGCGCTAGAGGAGATATCCCAGAAGAAAGGCTCCCTTTACAATGCCCAGGTCGTGGATGCGTGTTTGAGGTTGTTCCGTGAGCGTGCCTTCCAGTTCGACGAATAATACCAAGTCGGCTTCATTCATAGACCCGTGTTTCGACACGGGTGCCCTCTTCCGGGTACCCATGCAGTGGGTGTGCGTCGGCACGACTCCGACGTACTAGTAGTACGCCTCCGTCGCTCTCCTCCTTGTCGGCCGGGGTACTCATCCGGTGGCTGGGTCGTAGTTTTGAATCCGACTTGGTATATCTAGTCTCCAGCCCGCGTTTCTTGTGTTGGCCTCACATGGGTAAAGGTCGCGCCATGCAGGTAACAGGTTAGAATCTGGGGTGTTGCTCTTGAACCTGTAACTTGCGACTTGTAACAGGTTTTTCCTTGCCGTTCATCCAAAACCTGCTATGATTACGGCGTGAGGAGCGAAGGCAGGCGGCCGCACATGAAACCGACGGCGCGTTCAAAGAGAATCAACCCGTTTTATGTGATGGAGCTACTCGAGCAGGCACGTGACATGGAGCGCAGCGGTAGAAGCGTGGTGCACATGGAGATAGGCGAGCCCGACTTTCCGACACCCAAGCGCGTTAAGGATGCAGCGATACGGGCAATAAAGCAGGGACGCACCTTCTACACAGAAAGCCTTGGCCTCCCTGAGTTACGCGAGAAGATTGCCCAGCATTACAGGAAACTGCACGGGGTGCGCGTATCTCCAGAGCGGGTCGTCGTGACCAACGGGACATCAGGCGCATTCCTTCTGCTTGCCTCCGTATTGCTCAGTCGCAGGAGGAACCTGGTGCTTCCAGACCCTGGATATCCCTGCTACAAGAACTTCGGCATGCTTGCCGACGCGACTATACGGCCGCTGCACGTTTCAGTTGATTCGCGCTTTGAAATAACCCCAAAAGTGATCGATCGCTTGTCGGTGGTCCCTCATGTGTTGCTCATCGCGAACCCCTCCAATCCGACGGGCAGCCTGTACGCAGATGAGTCTCTCGCACGGCTCTGGGATGCTGTTTCGTGGAAGGGCGGACTGATGGTGGTGGACGAGATATACTCCGGCCTGGTTTACGACAGGACGTTCAGGACTGCGCTTTCCCTTTCAGACGAAATCATCGTGGTCAACGGCTTATCAAAGACGCATGCGATGACCGGATGGCGGCTTGGCTGGATGGTTGTACCGCAGGCGCTTGTGCGACCCATTCAAAAAGTGGCCCAGAACGTTTTCATATCAGCTCCAACTATAGCGCAGTATGCGGCCCTAGAAGCGATCGATGCCTCGCAGGCAGTCGAGGAGATGAGACAAACGTACCTGAAGCGCAGAAACTACCTGGTGCCGGCGCTGAGAAGGCTTGGTTTCTCAGTGCCGATCATGCCCCGAGGTGCATTTTACGTGTACGCCGGTATCGAGAGGTGGCGCATGGACAGCATGGAATTCGTCCAGAGGGCCCTGAAAGATGCGCTGGTGGCCATCACCCCCGGTTATGATTTTGGCGCCTACCTGGCCGATTCGCATGTGCGCTTTTCGTACGCGAACGACCTCGATCAATTGAAAGAAGGCTGTCGCAGGATCGGTCGATGGCTCCGCACACTCTAGCAGATTTCCACGGGCACCCCGTGGAGCGAGCCGCATAACTCCCCCACTATCCGGTCAAGATGTTGGGCATCGAGCCATTCAGTCAGTCGAAGAGCCTTATACAGCCTGAGCGTCTTGGAGAGATAGTTCATTCTGTCAATGAGCACGCGCCCCACGTACGGACGGATGCTCTCTGCCAGGAGCGGTGGCTGCATGGGAAGCAGAGGGCCAACAAAGGCGTACGTGCTGACCCCGTGTTCGTGAAGGGTCTTCAGCGCGTGCAGACGTTCGGCAATAGTCGGTGCGTTCGGCTCAAACACCCTGCGCACCCTGTCGCTCTCTGTCGTGATGGTGACCCCCACCTCTATATCCGTAAACGTTTTGAAAAGGTCGATATCCCGGAGGACCAGGGGTGACTTCGTAAGTATCTGGACAGGGAACTCGTGGTCGGAGAGCAGTGTGAGACAAGAACGGGTAAGTCTCCAGGTCGCTTCAATCGGCTGGTAGGGATCTGTGACGCTGCTCATGATGACGGTTCCCCTGGGTGCTCTCTGAAGCTGTCGCAGCAGGAGGCTGGGTGCGTTCACCTTGACGTCGACAAACTGCCCCCAGGGCTCGGTGTGACCGGTGTACCTCTTCATGAACGTCGCGTAGCAGTACCGACAGGCGTGGGCGCAACCCGTGTAAGGGTTGATCGTGTATGAAATACCTTCGATACCGGATCGGGAAAGAATCGACTTGGCCTGTACTTCCCTGACAACCAAGGACATGGCCTATTATACCACCCACCCCGAGCCGACCTGACAAGGTATCCGGAAGACCCTTAGTGCCCGTTCCGTCTCCAGAATACCCGGGCATATTTCTCACCTGTGGGATACTGAAGGGTCAGGTCACCCTTGAAAGCCTTGCGGATCGCCTCGCCGATTCTTCGGGCAATATGTTCGTATGTTGTCCGAAGCTCTATTCTGGATCCCTGATCGTTAATCGAGATTATCCTCTCCAGGGGGCGTTTCCTCTTTTCGGCTTCTTCCGTATTCTCTATGGTGTTGAGGATATCAGGCTTGTGTCGGGCCAGGAAGTCGCCCTCCAGCACCACGATTCCCCCCTCAAAACCGTCCTCTATGCGCCGGCACGCCGGGCAGATCATTTTGGCTGCACCTGAAGGGGTTTTCTGGGTCCATTCGAAGGCCTTGTTTCGGAAAAGAACACCGCACTTTTCACATATGGACGGATCGCGATACCTCTCTCTGACGAAGTACGGGTCATGGATATCATCCTGGATGAGCTTGTTCCCTCTGGCCATAGCCACCCCCTTTTAACGAAAATCACATCCTTGTCATAATATAAGCAGTAGACTGCAAAATATCAGGCCGGAAACAAAAAAGGATGGTCCATTCAACGGGACATTTAATCAGATTCAAGTATCTCCGATAAAGTATAAAGGGGAAATTATGCCGAGAATACCCATAGCAAGAGTGGAGAATGGGATGGTCCTGCTCAGGCCTGCAAAGAGCCCATCAGGTGCCCTGCTGGTTGAATCGGGGGTCAGGATTACGGAGGAGATCAGGGTCAAGCTCGTCGGTGCAGGCGTCCGCCACGCACACATAGTGGGTGGGCCGGACGACACGCGACTTAGAGAGGAACTCTCTGCCCTTGAGGCGCGTTTCAGCAAGACCGAAGAGACGCAGCCAATGCGTATGCTCCAGGAACTGGTCAGGGAGCATCTGGAGGAGCTATACCGATGATTGCCACGAGGTCCTTAAGGGCTCAGATTGAGCACCTGGACACGCTTTCAACCATCCCCTCCGTGGTGCGCAGGCTGCTCGAAACGTTCGAAAACCCGAAGACATCGTTGAGCGATATAGCCTCCTTCATAGCGCAGGACCCCGTACTGGCTGCAAAGGTTCTCAAAGTGGTTAACTCGCCCATTTACGGTTTTCCCGGCCGGATATCGTCGATCACTCAGGCGTTGTTGCTCCTTGGGCTGAACGTTGTGCGGGGGTTGCTCCTGGGTGTATCCGTACTGGGTATGATGCAGAAGTCGATCGTCGGGTTGTGGGAGCATTCGGTCGGTACTGCTATTGTTTCCAAGGTCATAGCAAGGCGAAAGGGCCTGAAGGACCCCGAAGTAGTCTCCGTTGCTGCGCTGCTGCACGACATCGGCAAGGTCTTTTTGAATCTCAAGTTCCCGGAAGCATACAAAGCGATCCTTGCACAGACAGATGCGAAGGCGATCTTCATCGCGGATGGGGAGACGGAGAATTTCGGGGTCACACATGCGGACGTGGCAGCATGGGTTGGGAGGAAATGGAACTTCCCTGCGTTGCTCATCGAGCAGATGCGTTATCATCACAAGCCACATCTTTCGAAGAACTTCATGTTGCACACCTCCATCGTTCATTTCAGCGACATTCTCATACGCGCTCGCGGGTTCGGATATGGCGGCGACGGGCTGGTACCCAGCGTGGATCCGGTCGCATGGAAAATACTCAGCCTCTCCCGAAACGAGATTAAAGAGACACTTGTAGAAGTGGAGGATCTGCTGGAGCAGGCGGAAGAGCTGATTCTGGCGGGCGAAATCGGTTGAACTCCGTAGTCTTGATTACAAGAGACCTTGTATTAAGAAACCGCCTGGAGAAGGTCTTGGCCGACTCCTTTCGTGTGCTCTTCTTTAGCAACCTTCAATCCTCGCTCGACTATATATACAGCTCGATGCCCGACCTCATGGTGATTGAGTCAAATGGAGTGAATGATCAGCGGACAAGAAGTATTCTCGGCGATCTGAAGAGTGATCCGATTTTCGGGCAGATCCCGATACTTACTATTTGCGATGACGATCTGGTGGCACCGGACTGGGACTATCTCGTGGCAGACGATTACGTGAGAAAATGTTCCATTGAAACAGAGGCGCGCGCACGGGTGGAACTCTGCCTGGAACGATCGGCTCGTTTCGTGGAGATCAACCCGTTAACTCGACTTCCGGGCAACATATCCATTCTCAAGCAGATTCAAACCCGCCTCGACTCCGGCGAGATCTTTGCCGTTGCCTGGGCGGACCTCGACGATTTCAAACCCTTCAACGATAAGTACGGTTTTGCCCGCGGAGATGAGGTGCTTAAGATGGTTGGACGGCTCGTCCTCAACACGGTCAAGGAAGAGCAACCATATGGCAGCTTTGTCGGCCACATCGGGGGTGATGATTTCGTCTTCATTGTTGAGCACGATGCGGCCAGAGCCGTTTCCGAGAAGATCATACGGAACTTCGACGACATCATACCGATCTTCTACGACGAGGAGGACCGTGCCAAGGGCTACATAGAGTCAGCCGACCGGTCAGGCAACCGGCGCGTCTTTCCTGTCATGACCATATCGATTGGTGTTGCCCACAACAGGCTCATACCTTTTTCCCTCTCGGTCGAGATCACCGAAATCGCTTCTGAAATGAAGCGCTACGCCAAGCAGACCCCGGGAAGCTGCTATAAGGTGGATCGGCGCAAGGTGCGAAGGGCGTGAGCCCTGAGCCGGAGCGGCTTGACTACTGCCCCCCCTGAGCTTAAAATAAGAGGCCATGGCAATTCATCCTATACGGAAGTACCCTGACCCTGTTTTAAAGAAGGTGGCAGCGGAAGTTTCCGGCATCACCGAAGAGGTCTGTGCTCTGGCAGACGACATGCTCGAAACGATGCGTGCGGCGCGTGGTATAGGTCTGGCAGCGAATCAGATAGGAGTTTCTCTTAGGGTCATCACACTCGAAGGGGGACTAGGCAATGAGAACCCTCAACTTGTCCTGATAAATCCAGAAATTGTCGAGCGAGATGCTGAGGAGATAGCTGAGGAAGGCTGCCTAAGTCTGCCGGGCTTCTACGAAACGTTCAAAAGGGCGCGCCAGGTGAAGGTGAGGGCCCTGACGCTGGAGGGCAAGGAGCTTATGATGGAATGTGAAGGTTTGCTCGCGCGCGCATGCCAGCACGAAATCGACCATCTTAACGGCTTGCTGCTCGTTGATCATTTGAGCCCGGTCAAGAGGCAACTCTTCCGGAAGGAATACCTAAAGGAGTAAATGAGGATATTCTTTTTTGGCTCATCAAGTTTCTCCGCACCATCTCTGACGTCCCTTCATTCCTCGATCTCCCACGTCGTAACGAGAAAGGCTAAACCGAGAGGGCGAGGCTATCTGCTCCAGGACGGTGAGGTGAAGCAGTTGGCCCAGGGGCTTGGGCTCCCCCTCACAGAACTCGACTCGTTCAAGGATCAGGCTGCGCAAGACCTTATAGGGTTGAACCCGGACCTGTTCGTGGTCGTGAGTTTCGGGCTCATCATTCCAAAATGGTTCCTGGACGCATCTGCAGTCGGCGCCGTTAACCTCCACCCGTCGCTCCTCCCCAGGTACCGGGGTCCTGCACCTATCCAGTGGGCCATCCGCAACGGCGAGAGTGAGACGGGGATAACGATCATCAAGATGAATGAACGGATGGACGCGGGCAACATCCTGTATCAGGAGGCTTTCCGTATTTACGACGAGGAGGATGCGGAAAGTCTGTCGCAGAGACTGGCTGACAGGAGCGCAGCGATCCTGCCGGAGTTCATCGAGCGAATTGCAGTGGACGGACTTCCGCCGGGCGTTGTTCAGCAGGAAGACGAAGCTACGTACACATCGATGATCTCCAAGGAGATGGGCCTCATAGACTGGTCGGCACCTGCAGACCGGATAGTATGCCAGGTGAGGGCCTTTGTCTCGTGGCCGACCGCATATACATGCCTGGACGGCAAGCTGCTGAAGGTCTTTAAGGCGTCCCGGGGGCGCGAGCAGGTAGGAGGAGAGCCCGGGTCCATAGTTGAGATTGTTCCGGAGGGTCTTATTGTGGTTGCCACGGGCGGCACCGTTGTGCTGAAGGACGTGCAACTGGAAAATCGGAAAAGGATGAACGCGACTGATTTTGCGCGGGGATATCGGGGGATTCTTGGTAAAAGGCTCATTTAAAAGACTTTTCGCCAAGTTTTTTGTTGACATAGTGGCGTTTCACCTTTATTATCAAAGAGATTCGTTGTTTGTTGGTACCTTTTTTGCTACGAGGTAGGCATGATGAAAAAAATATGCGCCTCACTAGTTAGCGCGGCTCTCCTGTATTGCATGATGATCCTGCCTGCGTCTGCGAGCGACAGGGCAGACCGTGAACCAGCATATCTGCAAGACGCGCAGCCGGCGATGGGTCTTGTTGCGAGCAATGAACGCGCTCCCGAAGAGCGCCGCGCCCTGTCAGGGATTCTGGAAAGCGAGCGAGGTAGCCCCGGGACTGTGGGCGTGGTTCGGAGCGAGGCGGAACCGGTTGAAGACGAGGAACCCCCTTTACTCGTGGCGCCTTATTCTTTGGAGTATTTTGACATCCCCATCGTTTTTAATGACGCTGTTGAGTATTTCATCCGGTTCTTCACCGTTGAAAAAAGAAAGGTTTTTGCGAACTGGCTGAGGCGTTCCAAGCGGTACGTGCCCATGATTACGGAGATCCTGCGGGAGCACGGCCTACCCGAGGACCTTGTCTACCTTGCCATGATAGAGAGCGGCTTCAACACGCGGGCGTACTCCCCAATGAACGCATGCGGCCCATGGCAGTTCATTTATGCTACCGGTGAGCGGTATGGTCTCCGTGTGAACCACTGGGTTGATGAGCGCAGAGACCCCGAGAAGTCGACGGTAGCTGCCGCACGCTACCTGCGCGACCTCTTCAGGCAGTTCGGCCACTGGTATCTGGCAGCGGCAGGTTACAATGCTGGGGAGGGGAGGGTTGAGCGTGCAATTACAAAGCATGATACGACGGACTTCTGGGAGCTGAGCAAGTATAACACGCTGCCCCGTGAGACACGCGACTACATCCCCCAGTTAATCGCTGCCGCCATTATCGCAAAAGATCCTGAACGCTACGGATTTACCAATATCGACTATGAACTGCCCATCAGGTTTGTAAAACAGCGTGTCCCGGGTGGTTTTACCCTGGTATCTGTTGCCAGAGCCTCGGCTACGGATGTCGCCACTGTCAGGTCGTTGAATCCGGAACTCCTGACCGGAATCACACCGCCAGACCAGAGGCAATACGTGATAAAGCTGCCGGAAGAGACCAGTCTTGAGGATTTCCAGAGCAATGTCGTCAAACAAGAGCAGATGGAACGGAAGATCAAGGGGTTTGCCACTCACACGGCAGGTAAAAAGGATTCAGTGTCGAGCATCATGAAGCGGTACCGCGTGAGGTACGAGGACCTGATGCTGGTCAATTACTGCGAGACGGGCTTGAAGGTAAAGCCGGGGACGGTGGTCTACATTCCAAAGTTTGCGGATACGGGCGGCAAGAAACCGGAGGTGAAAACGGCTGTTGCGAGCCTTAAGGAAAACCGGGAGGTGCCTGCGGAGACGAAGAAGAACGTGCGACCAGAGGCACCCCGGGAGGCACGTGCCCAGGTAAAGCAGACCCCGGTCAAAGAAAATAAAGCCGCAAAAACGTACCACATTGTGAAGAAGGGTGAGACACTCACGGGCATATCCGAACAGTATGGCGTAGATGTCGCCACATTGAAGCAGATCAATAAGCTCAAGAAGGATCAGGTACATCCGAACATGCGGCTGGAACTTGTAAGCCATCCTCACGGAAAGACGAAGGCATCAAAAAAGTACCACACGGTGAAGAAAGGAGAGAACCTTTCTGATATTTCAGAGAAGTATGGCGTGGATGTCGCAACACTCAAGCGGGTCAACAAGTTAAAGAGCGATCGGATTCAGGCTGGCATGAAGCTCAGACTGCCTGACGCAAAGGGCTGAGCCCCCCGTAACACCAATTCCATTCAAGGACCGGTATCAGACTTTCAATACGAGATTAATCATGTCGCCGCGGGTGAACCCCATGGCATGGAAGAATTGCAAGAGGTCCCAATCATTCCAGTTGACGAGCGTGTATATGGTGTCGACGCCGTGTCTCTTCAGGTTCCCGACTAGGGCGTTTGCCAGCTCCTTGGCGATACCACGGTTTTGATAATCGGGGTCGATTCCAATGGTGTCGATCCACCCGATATTGTTAGGGACCTTGAATTCCCAACCGCTGACCTCGCCAAGGATGAACCCGATGACCTTCCCATCGATTTCCGAGACAAGCGATGCGTCGTGCGGTCGGCTCTCAGCCCGTCTGATAATCTTGGTGAGCCAATAGTCTTTCCTGGCCTCTCCAAGAACTTTCGTATCAATTTCTACGATGGCATCGAGGTCGTCCCCGCGCAAGATCCTGATGGTCAGTTTGTCTAGAAAATTGCTCATCGCAGCCTCCGTGCCAGTCAGAGGGATATGCTCCTTAGCTGGCCGTCATCGTTGTTCTTTTCGTGTTTGTGAATTTTATAACATCTCTCCGGGGTACGAATCAAGGATTTTTAAAGTGGCACACGATCCTTTTGTCTTTGTCCCATTGTACGTCGGGATGACCGTCAGGGAAGGCAGACAGAACGCGGGTCGACGTGACGATTAGTTATTTCTGTTGGCTCTTGGCTTGCGCTTCAGGCTGGCAATCTGGTCGGCCCAATCTACTGATTCCCGATAGAGTTGGGGCATGCCTGCTTCATCAATGGAAAGCTTTTTGGCGTAGCGCGAGAACTCCTCCCAGTCGCCATTGTGGTAGCTCGCCACGAGTTCGAATATGTCGCGGTACTTCCCTTTTGCCCCCAGGAGGGCAGCCTTCACGTCGTCCGACAGATGCATGGTTTCAATGACTTCAGGCAAGGGGCGGCCAATCAGGACATCAAGCATCGAAAACATGCCCACAAGGAAGAGTTCTGACTCGCAGCCCGGCAGGCCCGCGGGTCGCGCCAGTGACTCGCAGAGCTTGGCTCTGACGAGGGACGTGACAATGATCTCCGATGGCTTGTCATATCCTATGAATGTGAAGAGGACCAGGGACGCCCATTTCCTCACCTCGCTTTCGCCGAGTAACACGAGGGCGTGACGTATCGAGGTGATGTGCTCTCTCATCCCGAAGTAAGCTGAGTTTATGTAGTTGAGAAGCGTGTAACAAAGGGACGTGTCCTGTTTGATAACCTTCTCCAGCTCGTAGAAGTCGAGTTCCCTCCGGTTGACCTCTTTGACGACCTGAACATAGTTGAGCTTGATTGCGGGAATGTCCTTGCCGGACACAATAACCGGCTTCTGGAAGAAGTATCCCTGGAAGAACGAATACCCTTTCTTTACCGCTGCGGTAAAGTCTTGCTTTGTTTCCACCTTCTCGGCGAGAAATTTTTTCGGCTGGTCCTGGAAACGCTCTATGACTCTCCCTCTGTCCGCCTCAGTTGTCAGGGTAAAGTCGACCTTCACGATGTCGGCGATCTCCACGAATGCGTCTTGAGTGACGTTGGTCATGGTGAAATCATCGAGGGCAATAACAAATCCAGCCTTCTTAAGATCCTTACAGGCGGACAGAGTCGATTCATCGGGCTCCACGTCTTCGAGTATTTCAACCACGGTCTGGTCATGCGGGAGGCTTAGGCCAATGCCGCTGACAAGGAGCTCCTTGGTGAAATTGATGAACGCCTTCTTTCGGCCCGTGAATGTTTCTGAACCGAGCATGAGGAACGTATTGCGGATAACCGAGAGAGACGCTTGGTTTCCGTCCGTGGCCGTGTAAGCATTGCCGGAGCCCGACCTGTAGAGCAGTTCATACCCGTACACACTCTGTCGGGCGTCAAAGATGGGCTGTCGGGCGACAAAAATGTCCATGCTCTCTCTCATCTCCAACGGAATGGCGGCCACATGAACCCGGCATGACGCTGCCTCCAGCGGTCACCCGGGCGGTCCGAAAAATGATCTCTTTAGTAGTCTCAGCTCTGGGCAAAGTCAGTATACCTCTGCTATGCCTCCTTCCCCGAGTTTGACCTTCGCAGGTCATCGTTGAGCGATGTCTGGTACTCTATTGTCGCCCGTGTCTCTATTGCCAGCACATCAAGCCCTCTGATGTGGACAGAGGAAAGTTTCTTCTCAAGCTCGTCGTAATCCTCAGCGTCCAGATCCTCAGTTATATCGAGTAGCGTCCCCAGGAGCCCCTGTCGTTTCTCCAGGGCTTCCTGAATCTCCGGGGCGAGGTTGAGCTTGCCGATGATATCAGTAAGGGCGACGCCGAACAGGACGTTGACAAAAGAGAGAATGCCGGTGATGAACGCGCTGTCGGACACGGTCTTGCTGCTGGTAACACGCTCGGCAAGCATCTCCATCATCCTGCCACGGATGAGCACCTTCTCAACCAACGGATTGACCGCGTGGTCCCGGTGGTCAATCGTGAAGAGCAGAAGCGCGACCCATTTTTGCAGGTTTTCATAGCCCAGCAACGCAATTGCCTGGCGTATGGAGGTAACTTTTTGCTGGACGCGAAAGAATGCCGAGTTTATGAGTTTCAGCAGGCCGAAGGTCAGATCCGGATTCTTCTTGAAGATACGCTCCACAATCTGCATGTCCTCGTCCCTTGCAAGATATGCCGAGAGTTCGAGCAGGAGGAGTTGGGATGGCGATATCGACTTGGCTCGTTGCGCAGTGGACTTATAGTAGAAACTTCCTTTGTACAGATCAAAGCCAAGCCTCGAGCAATAGTCGAAATCTTCTTTTGTAGCGATGCCCGAT
>Ga0079037_100000657_pt1 | contig 16253 bp, 13 predicted proteins | sample Mud3Dept4metaG_FD_71479 | JGI IMG/M metagenome (GOLD analysis project Ga0079037, IMG submission 71479) | Freshwater wetland microbial communities from Ohio, USA, analyzing the effect of biotic and abiotic controls - Mud 3 Core 4 Depth 4 metaG | ecosystem: Environmental > Aquatic > Freshwater >... | reverse complement strand
GGTATAGTCCGTCGACAACGCGCAAAGAGCCGGGGATCCGGCCTCCAGGGGATATCCATGAGCGAGACCAGCGGTGGCGAAGTCCTGGCGCGTATGCTCCAGGCGGAAGGTGTCGAGAAAGTCTTCGGCATCATCGACGGCACGTACTTCGGGTTCTACTCGAGCCTGCACAAGCTCGGCATCGAGATCGTGACGCCGCGACACGAGACCTGCGCTGCGCACATGGCCGGCGCCTATGCGCGGCTCACCGGCAGGCTAGGCGTCTGCATGGCGTCGAACGGCCCTGGCGTCGCCAACATCCTGCCGGGCCTCGCCGTCGAAAATGCCGAAGGTAACCGCGTGCTCGCGATCACGAGCTGCCGCCGGCCGCAGATCGTCTACCCGGACCGCGGCGGCGCCTACCAGTCGTTCGACCAGGTCGGCGCGATCGCGCACCTGTCGAAGTGGAGCAAGGCGGTCGTCTCGTTCGACCGGGTCGCCGAACTCGCGCGCACGGCACTGCGCCACTGCTACGAGGGTCGGCCGGGAGTGGTGCACCTCGACGTGCCCGAGACGGTGATGAACGGCAAGGTGAAGACTGACGTTCCGATCTGGCAGCCGCACCAGTACCGGCGCGTCGACGCGATCGTGCCCTCGCCGGCGCAAGTCGAGCGCGCGGCCGAAATGCTGGTGGCCGCAGAACTGCCGATCATCCACGCGGGCAGCGGCGTGATCCACGCCGGCGCCTATGCCGAGCTGCGCCGCGTCGCCGAGTTGCTGCACTCGCCGGTCACCACGAGCTGGGCCGCGCGCGGCGTGCTGCCCGAGACGTCCGAGCTCGCGATCCCGATGCCGTTCATCCCGCTCAACAACGAGGTGCGCAACGACGCCGACCTCGTGCTGACGGTGGGCTCGCGCCTCGGCGAAACCGACTGGTGGGGCAAGGCGCCGTACTGGCGGCACCCCGCCGAGCAGCAGATGATCCAGGTGGACATCGACGGCCACATCCTCGGCGCGAACAAGCCGGCGGCACTCAACGTGCTGGCCGACGCGAAGCTGTTCCTCGCGGCGCTGGCCGAGCGGCTCGCGCCGCTCACAGGCCGCATGAACCTCGACGCGCGGCGCCGCAAGGTCGCGAAGTACCGCGAGAAAGCGCGCGAGGAGCGCGCCAAACTCGACGAGAAGCTCGCCGACATGGCCGTGCCGATGAACCCGGCCCACGTGGCGCACGTCTGCCAGCGTACGTTCCCGGCGGAATCGGTGCTGGTGGCCGACGGCGGCAACGCAGCCGTCTGGGCGATGATGTTCACCGATTCGCGCGTCCCGAACACGATCCTGTCGACGTTCAAGATGGGCATGCTCGGCGCCGGTGTGGCGCAGGCGACGGGCGCCGCCGTGGCGCGGCCCGAGCATCCGGTCTGCTGCATCATCGGTGACGGCGCGATGGGCTTCCATCCGCAGGAAGTCGAGACTGCCGTGCGCAACGGGCTGCGCGTCATCTACCTCGTGCTCTGCGACAAGCAGTGGGGCATGGTGAAGATGAACCAGCAGTTCATGCTCAAGCCGATCAAGACGCTCATCAGGAAGTCGCTCGGGCCCGACGAGACCATCAAGGCGGACCTCGGCGAGATCCGCTTCGACGATCTCGCCCGCTCGATGGGCGCACATGGCGAGCGCGTGGCCGATCCGCACGAGTTGCAGGCCGCCATCGAGCGCTCGATCGCGAGCGGCGGTCCGGCCGTGATCCACGTGGACGTCGACCCGGTGAAGCACATGTGGGCGCCGGGCCTCATGCACTTCAAGGACATGCACCAGGAGCCGAAAGGCAAGTGACCGAGATCGACGCAGTCCGGCTGCACTTCAGCCCGGAGTCGCTCGTCGCGCTCGATGTGATCCTCGCCTTCGTGCTGTTCGGCGTCGCGCTGGACATCAAGGTGGCCGACTTCAGGGGCATCGTGACGGCGCCGCGGGGCACCGTCATCGGCCTGTTCGCGCACTCGGTGCTGCTGCCAGCGGTGGCGTGGGTGCTGACGATGGTGCTGAAGCCCGAGCCCAGCATCGCGCTCGGCATGATCCTGGTCGCCTCCTGCCCCAGCGGCAACATCTCGAACTTCCTGGTCAATTACGCGCGCGGCAACACGGCACTGTCGGTCACGATCGCCGCGTTCTCGATGCTCGGCTCGATTCTGTTCACGCCGTTCAACCTCGCGTTCTGGGGGGAACTGAACCCGGCGACGCGGCCGATCCTGCACGCGGTGGCCTTGAGCCCGTGGCAGGTGCTCGGCGCGGTTGTCGTGCTGCTCGGCGTGCCGACGTCCCTCGGCGTCTGGGTGTCGCATCGCTACCCCGCCTTCGCGTCCCGTGCGCGGCGCCCGTTCCAGATCCTGTCGCTGGCCTTCTTCGTGCTGTTCGTCGTGGGCGCGCTGGTCATCAACTGGGGCTTTTTCCTCAGGTACACGCACCGCGTGGTTCTGTTCGTCTTCCTGCTGAACGCGTTCGCGCTGCTGACCGGCTACTACACGGCGCGCGCATTCCGCCTCCCCGAGGGCGACCGGCGGGCAGTGTCACTCGAGGTCGGCATCCAGAACTCCGGCTTCGGCCTGGCACTGGTGTTCAATTTCTTCGGCGGCCTGGGCGGCATGGCCATCGTCGCCGCGTGGTGGGGCATCTGGCACATCCTGGCGGGACTGACGGTATCGACCTGGTGGCGTCGCCACCCGCCCGCGGCCGCGGAGGCACACGCATGACACATCGTGTTCTCGTCACCGGGGCGGCGGGTTACCTGGGCGGACAGCTGGTCGAATCGCTCGCGGAGCGCAAGAGCCACGACGGCGATCCGGCCTGCATCGTCGCGAGCGACGTGCGTGACATGCCGCCGGAGCGCCGGCTGCACGGAGTCGAATACGCCGCACTCGACGTGCGCGCTCCAGGGCTCGGCGCGGTGCTGGCACAGCACTCCATCGACACGGTCGTGCACCTCGCGGCGATCGTCACGCCGGGGCGGAAATCGAACCGCGAGTTCGAGTACGCCGTGGACGTGCTCGGCACGCGCAACGTGCTCGAAGCGTGCGTCGCATCCGGCGTGCGCCGCATCGTCGTCACCTCGAGCGGCGCCGCGTACGGCTACCACGCCGACAACCCGGCGTGGCTCAGCGAGGACGACCCGGTGCGCGGCAACGAGGCCTTCGCCTATTCGCATCACAAGCGGCTGGTCGAAGAGATGCTCGCGGACTACCGGCGCACCCATCCGGCGCTCGAGCAGGTGGTATTCCGCGTCGGCACCATCCTGGGTGAGACCACGCGCAACCAGATCACGGCGCTGTTCGAACGGCCGCGGCTGATCGCGATCAAGGGCTCGGCGAGCCCGTTCGTCTTCATCTGGGACCGCGACGTCTCCGGCGCGATCGAGCACGCGATCTTCGGCGGGCCGCCGGGCATCTACAACGTGGCTGGCGACGGCGCGCTCAGCATCCAGGAGATCGCGGCCCGCCTCGGCAAGCGCTGCATCACCATCCCGCCCGGCCTGCTGCGCGCGGTGCTTGCCGTGCTGCACCCGCTCGGACTGTCGCAGTATGGCCCTGAGCAAGTCGACTTCCTGCGCTACCGGCCGGTGCTCGACAACCGCCGCCTCAAGGAAGTGTTCGGCTACGTGCCACGGCTCACGTCGGCCGAAGTCTTCGAACTGTTCCGCAAGTCGCACGGGCTTGGGCCCTGCTGACCATGGCGCGGCGCTCGTTCAATGGGAAGACCGTGCTCGTGACGGGCGCGGGCGGCGGGCTGGGCCGCGCGATCGCATTGCGCTTCGTAACCGCGGGCGCGCGCATCGCGGCGGTCGACAAGGATGCGGCCGGGCTCGACCGCCTTCGTGCTGAGATCGAGGGCTGCGGCGGCGCGTGCCTGGCCCTGCCCTGCGATATCACCGACGCAGCGGCGTGCGCGCGTGCCGTTGCGGCGGGCGCCGAGCGCTTCGGCACGCTCGACGTGCTGGTGAACAACGCCGGCATGAGCCAGCGCAGCGGGTTCGCGGCCACGGACCTGGCCGTGATCCGCCGCGTCATGGACGTGAACTTCTATGGCGCCGTCTACTGTACCAAGGCGGCGCTGCCGCACCTCATCGCGGCCCGCGGGCTGGTCATCGCCGTCTCGAGCGTGGCCGGCTACACGCCGCTGATCGCGCGGACCGGGTACGCGGCCAGCAAGCACGCGATGCACGGCTTTTTCGAGAGCCTGCGCACCGAGCTCGCGCCCCAGGGCGTGGACGTGATGATGGTCTGCCCATCGTTCATTGCAACGCACATCGACCGCAATGCAATCGGCGGGGACGGCCAGCCGGTGCGGCACGCGCAGCTGACCTTCGGCAACCCGCTCGCGCCGGTAGCGGTCGCGGACCGAATCCACGCAGCCGCGTTGCGCAGCCGCCGCCTGCTGCTGATTGGCCGCACGGCTCGGGCCGCCTGGTGGTTGAGCCGGCTCGCCCCGGGTCTCTACGAAAAGCTCATGGCGCGCCGCCTGAGCGGCGAACTAGAATCCGATGCAGCGACCACCCGGACGCACCCCGACAGGAAGCCGAGCCCATGAAAGTCCACGTCAAGCACACGCTGAAGACCGATGTCGCGTCTGCCCTCAAGCTCTGCACCGAGCTCAAGAGCCAGGAAGAGATCTACGCGCAGCTCGGCGGCACGGACGTCAGGATCAAGCGCGACGGGCGCTCGCCCAACGTCAAGCTGAAGATCTCGCGCAAGGAAGTGGCGAATCCGCCGGCCGCCATCAGGAAGCTGGTGCCGAGCACCAATGAGGTGAGCCACACGGAGGACTGGGCCGCGGACGGCGACGGCTACAGCGCCGACATCGCCATCGACATCAAGGGCGTGCCGGTGAAGATCAGCGGCACCAAGTCCCTGCAGCCCGAGAAGGGCGGCTGCAGGGTCGAGTGGCAGTTCGACGTGACCAGCGGCATTCCGCTGCTCGGCGGGATCATCGCCTCCTTCGCGGGGACCGAGGTCGAGCAGAAGCTCGAGAGGGAATTCAGGATCCTCAAGTCGCTCGCCTGAGCGATTGCTGCGGCGCAGCTAGCCATTTGCGAAATGGCGGCCCCGCCGTGTCGGGGTAGGATCGGGGGCATGCCACGACTGTCCCCGGTAGACCAGGCCTTCTTCCTGCTCGAGACGCGCGACCGGCCGATGGGCATCGGCCTGCTGTTCGTGCTGGTGCCGCCGAAGGGCGTGCGCGGCAATTTCGCCGACCGCCTCGTGCGCACGATGCTCAGGTGCCCGGTCGGCCCGCCCTTCAGCTACCGCCTCAAGCCGGGGCCCGTGAAGGGCCTGCTCTCGCTGGTCGAGGACGAGAACATGGATCCTGCGCGGCGGGTGTACCGGCACCGGCTGCCTCGCGGCACGAACCTGCAGGGCCTGTTCGACCGTCTCTGCCGCATGCACGTGAAGCTGCTGCGGCGCGACGCGCCGCTATGGGAGCAGCACGTCTTCACCGGTCTGGCCGGTGGACGCGTCGCGCTCTACTTCAAGACGCACCACGGCCTGATCGATGGCATCGGCTTCATCAATGCGCTCAACACGATGGTCACGACATCGCCGTCGGAGCAGCTGCCGCGCGCGATCTGGGAGGGCCTGCGTCATTTCACCCCGCCGGCCAGCCCGGGCACACCCCGGCACGGCGGGTCCTTGCTGCAGACGGTGAACGACTCCCGCCGCACGGCGAACGACATGCTGCGGCTCCTATGGCACCAGGGACTGCGTGACATCGGCATGGGCCGCGGCCTGACCGCGCCGTTCGTCTCGACGCCGAACGTGCTCAAGGCGGCGCCGAGCCCGCATCGCGTGCTGGCGCATTGCGTGCTTCCCCTGGCCACGGTACGCGCCATGAGTCGCACCAGCGGCGCCAAGATCAATGACGTGATGCTCACGCTGATCGACATGGCGATGCATCGCTACCTCGCCGAGCGGGGCCTCACGCTCGACAAGCCGCTGGTGACGGACATGCCCGTCGCGCTCACGGACCACGGCGGCACCGGCAACCGCATTACCATCCTGCAGGTACCGATGGGCCGTCCCGGCGTATCGCCGGCGCAGCGCCTCGCGGATGTGGTCCGCGAGACCGGGCAGGTCAAGAAGGAGATGCGCGACCTCGACGGAGGCGCGCTCACCCTGTACTCGATCGTGCAGCATGCGATCGCGAGTACCATCGAGTCGCTGGGCCTGAGCGAGCTGCCGATGCTGGCGAACGCCGTGATCTCGAACCCCGCCGGCTTCGAGAGGCGCGTGTACTTCAACGGGGCCGAGGTCGAGCTGGCGCTGCCCATCTCCGTGGTTGCGCACCACCAGGTGCTCAACATCACGGTCACCACCTACGTGGACAAGTTGCACGTGACGTTCATCGCGCTCAAGGAGGCGATTCCGGACCTGCAGCGGCTGGCGGACTACACAGCCGCAGCAGCAGCGGAACTCGAGGCCGATCTCGCCCGCGGCAAGCGGCGCAAGCCAGCCGCCCGGTCGCGCAAGGCCGTCACCCGCCCCGCCCGGAAACCGGCTGCACGGCGCGCGCCACGGCGCAGCTCGGTGCGCTAACCTCCGTCCGGAACACCGGACGGAGACCTGATAGCCCTTGCCGCGCGCTCGCGACCTCGCACACCAGTTCGTCATCGCCTCCCGCCTGGCCGCGCGCAGCCTGCGCCGGCGCCTGTCGGGCGGCACAGCCGCAACGGTCAGTGACGCGGAGTTCCGCGCCACCCTCGAGCCCTGGGTGCTGGCGCTTCCGGCGGGCGTCGCCAGAAGCCACTCGTTCCATTGGCTGCCCACGACACGGCCCCCATGGCATGACACCGGCATCGACCTCGAGCCCGGCGAGTCGGTCACGCTGCTGGCGGAGGGTCGCGTCCATCTCTCGCGGGCGCTCGACATCTGGGTGAGCCCGGCAGCACGGCTCTGGTGCCAGATCGGCGAGCAGGGGCCGGTGTTCCGCGGCACGCGCGCCACCCACACTTTCGCGGCGCACGCAGGGGGGCGCCTGCGACTCGCGAGCTGCTTCCCCGGGGAGTGGCTCGATCCGAACGGCCGCCTCGGCACGCCACCGGAACCGGAGTTCGCGCGGGCCACGGGCGGCATGTCCGTGCTCGTCCTGCGCTGGCCCGGCGGCACTGACGTTCACGGCCTGTTCCGCGGATTCGCCCGGGGCTCACGCGTGCCAGGCCTGGTACTGGCCGAGGCCGAGCGCCTGGACCAACCGGCACCGGTCCCGGAGCACTGGAACTACCACTGGCGGCTCGGCGCAGGCGAGATCTTCCATCCCGCGATCGCTCCGGACGGACGTCCCGCGATCGGCTGTCACTCGCACTGCGACGTCGGAATACTGCAGCGCGAGGCGCGCTGCCGGCTCGCAGCGGGCACGCGGCTGAGCTGGTCGTGGCGAGTGGACGAATTGCCCATCGACCTCGCGGAAGACACGCTGCCCTCACACGACTACCTCAGCATCGGCGTGGAGTTCGACGACGGGCAGGACATCACCTATTACTGGAGCGCGGCGCTGCCCGAGGGCACCGTGTACCGCTGCCCGCTGCCGATATGGCGGGACATCGAGACCCACGTCGTGGTCCGCAGCGGTACCCGGGAGCTCGGCCGCTGGCTGGACGAGGCACGCGACGTGCACGCCGACTACACGAGGATCATCGGCGGGCCCGCCCGCGAGGTGGTGCGCGTCTGGCTGATCGCCAACAGCGTGTTCCAGCGTGGCCACGGCCGTTGCGAATATGCGAGCATTCGGTTGACCGACAACGACCGGACCCTCGAGGTCCTCTGAACGAAGACAAGGCGGGAGAGAACGCAATGCATGGATTGATGATGGATGCGCCGCTCACGATCACGGAGATCATGAAGTTCGGCGAGCGAAATTACCCTGACACGGAAGTCGTCTCGGTGACGATGGACAACCCGCGCCATCGCTGCACGCTGCGGGACATCTTCCGTCGCGCCCGCCAGCTCGCCAACGCGCTCACCGCCGCAGGCGTGAAGCCCGGCGACCGCATCGGCACGCTGGCGTGGAACGACTACCGGCATTACGAACTCTATTACGCCGTGTCGTGCATGGGCGCGGTGCTGCACACCATCAACCCGCGACTGTTCCCCGAGCAGCTCGAGTACATCATCAACCACGCCGACGACAAGCTGCTGTTCATCGACCCGACCCTGCTGCCGGCGCTCGCGCAGGTGCAGGGCAAGATCCCGTGCGTCGAGCGCGTGGTCGTGCTCACCAGCGACGCCGCCCTGCCCGAGGCCGTAAAGGGCAGGCTGCCGTCGTACGAGTCGTTCATCGCGGGCCAGCCCGACACCTTCGACTGGCCGGCGCTCGACGAGCGCACCGCGAGTTCGCTCTGCTACACGTCGGGCACCACGGGCAACCCGAAGGGCGTGCTCTACAGCCACCGTTCGACGGTACTGCACGCCTACGCCTGCTGCATGGCCGACGCCGTCGGCGTCACCGGCCGTGACAGCGTGCTCGCCGTCGTGCCGATGTTCCACGCCAACGCCTGGGGCCTGCCTTACAACGCGCCAATGGTCGGCACCAAGCTCGTCTTCCCGGGCCCGAAGATGGGCGACGCGGCAACACTCGTCACGCTCATGAACGAGGAAGGCGTGACCATGGCGGCCGGCGTGCCGACGGTGTGGACGCTGCTGCTCAGCTACCTCGACCAGAGCGGCATCAAGCTCAAGACCCTCACCCGCACGCTGGTGGGCGGCTCGGCCGTGCCCCTGCAGATGATCCGCGACTTCGACCAGAAGCATGGCGTGCAGGTCCTGCAGGGCTGGGGCATGACCGAAATGAGTCCGCTCGGCACGGTGGGCTCGCTCAGGGCCGAACAGGAATCGCTGCCGGCCGAGGAGCGCTACCGCATCCAGGCGCGCCAGGGTCGCGGCATCTTCGGCGTGGACCGCAAGATCGTGGACGACGACGGTCACGAGTTGCCGTGGGACGGCAAGGCATCGGGCGAGCTCAAGGTGCGCGGGCCCTGGGTGTGCAGCGGCTATTTCCGCCTCGAGCACTCGGCCGCGCACGACAAGGACGGCTGGTTCGCCACCGGCGACGTGGCCTGCATCCACCCGGACGGCTTCCTGCAGATCACCGACCGCGCCAAGGACGTGATCAAGTCGGGCGGCGAGTGGATCAGCTCGGTGGATCTCGAGAACTGCGCCTGCGGTCACCCCGAGGTGCTCATGGCCGCCGCCATCGGCGTCAGGCACCCGAAGTGGGAGGAGCGGCCGCTGCTGCTGGTCGTGCCGCGGCAGGGATGCACGCCGACGCGCGAGTCCGTGCTTGCCCACATCGCCGAGCATTTCGCCAAGTGGCAGTTGCCGGACGAGGTGATCCTGGTCGAAGCGTTGCCGATGACCGCGACTGGCAAGATCAGCAAGAAGGACCTGCGAGCGAAATACAAGGACGCGCTGATGCAGAAGGAGCAGGCCCAGGGCTGATCCGGGACCCGTTGGCACATCGAGCGCGAGCGGCGGCCCGCCACCGGACCGCACCGCCGGCAATGGCCTGCGGACCGCTCGTCTGCTGCAGCGAAAGGCGGTCGAGGGTCGCGCGCGGTAACGCAGCAACCGATCGCTAGACCAGGCACTTCTGCAGCAGCGCCTCGGCTTCGGCCAGGCTCATGTTCTTCGGCACCGGGTAGTCACGGTGCGCCTCGATCATCGCCGCGCGTGCAACTTCGCGGATGTCGGCGGCTGTCAGCGCCTCGAGCTTTTCGGGGATGCCTACGGTGCGGTTAAGTGCGCGCACGCGCTCGACGAAACGCTGCGCCAGTGCGGCACGCGGCTCCCCCTCCTTGCCCGCACCGATCGCAATCGCAAGCTCCGCGAGACGCTGCTCGGCGAGCGGCGCGTCCTTGAGGAAGTCGAGGACGTAGGGCAGCAGGATGGCGTTGCCCAGTCCGTGCGGTACGCCGTACATACCGCCCACCTTGTGCGAGAAGGCGTGCACGTAACCCACGTACGCCTTCGTGAATGCGAGGCCGGCATAGAACGACGCGACCAGCATCGCCTCGCGGGCCTCGAGGTCATCCCCATTCGCGCAGGCGCGCGGCAGGTTGGCGAAGATCATGCGCACGGCCGACACTGCGTGGAACGCGGTCTCGGCATGCGGCCAGCGATTCGTATAGGCCTCGACCGCGTGGGTCAGCGCGTCCATGCCCGTCGCCGCCGTGATGGACCTCGGCATGCCTTTGGTCAGCAGCGGGTCGAGCGCCGCCGCCGCGGGCACCAGCTTCGGGTCGATCACCGCGGCCTTCACGTGCGCGGCCGGGTCGGTGACCACCGCGGCGACGGTAACCTCCGAGCCCGTACCAGCGGTCGTCGGCACCGCGAACAACGGCAGCATCGGCTTACCAACCTTCAGCATGCCGACCAGCTTCGCCGGGCTCTTGCCGCTCACCACCATTGCGCCGATCACCTTCGCCGCGTCGATCACCGAGCCGCCGCCCACAGCGAGGATCGCATCCGTGCGATGCGCCATCGCCGCGTCATACCCGCGCTGCAGTACGTCGTGCGTCGGGTCGGGCGTAATGCCATCGTGCACGGCGACGTCCACCCCCCGCTCTGCCAGCGCACGACGCAGGGGCTCGACCAGGCCGAGCTTCACCAGGATGGCGTCCGTGACGATCAGCACCCGCCGGAAGCCGAACTGCGCGATCGAGTCGCACAGCTTGAGCGCCGCATCCGGCCCCACGAACGTCGTCGGCCGCGGGATCGGCACCACGCGCGAGGTGGGCCACTGGAAGGGCTTCACGAGCCGGTACGCGAACAGGCGCAGGGCAAACAGCATGGCGCATCTCCGGTTGCTGCCGCGCATCATGCTGCGGGCGTCGCGCGGCTGCCAAGTGTGGATGACCGCGAAGGCCATTCCGGCTAGATTGCCGCGGCAGGTGCCTCCCGGCGCCGACCAGGCAGGTACGCCCATGACCGACCGAGCCCCCATCCCGCGCGACTCCGCCAACGACTACACGCCCGCAATGGCCGAGCGCCGGGCGCAGTTCCTGCGCGAGCGGACCGGGATCGAACTGAATCACGTCCGCAAAGCGTCGTTCGACCCCGGCGTGCTGCCGGGCAACATCGAGAATTTCGTGGGCGTCGCCCAGGTACCCATCGGGATCGCTGGCCCGTTGCGCATCAACGGCGAGCACGCCACTGGGGACTTCTACGTGCCGCTCGCCACCACCGAGGGCACCCTGGTGGCAAGCTACAGCCGCGGCATGCGTGTGCTGACCGAGTGCGGCGGCGTCACGACGACGGTGGTCAAGCGCTCGATGCAACGCGCGCCGGTATTCATGTTTTCCACGGCACGCGAGGCCCGTGATTTCGGTGAGTGGCTGGTGGCGAACTTCGATGGCACGCGCGTCGCGGCGGAGTCCACCACCAAGGTCGGCAAGCTGATCGAGATCGAGCAGTACGCCATTGGCAACCTGCTCTACCTGCGCTTCAATTACACGACGGGTGACGCCGCCGGCCAGAACATGACCGGCAAGGCCACCTTCGCCGCGTGCGAGTGGATCCGCGAGACGCACCCGGCGCGCCCGCAGTACATGCTCTCGGGCAGCATCGATACCGACAAGAAACACTCCGCAATCAACACGCTGCGCACACGCGGACGGCGCGTGGTTGCCGAGGCCGTGATCAAGAGCGCAGTGCTCGAGCGCCTCATGCGGGTGGACACCCGGACCCTGTTCCGCGCCCGCCAGGTGTCCAACGCGGGCGCCCTGCTCGCCGGGACCGCGTACAACGGCCCGCATGCGGCCAACGGCATCACGGCGATGTTCATCGCCACCGGGCAGGACGTTGCCAACGTCGCCGAGTCGCACGCGGGCATTACCTACGCGCAGCTGCTCGACAACGGCGACTACTACTGGTCGGTGACCCTCACGTCGCTGATCGTCGCGAGCTATGGCGGCGGCACGGGCCTGCCGACGCAGCGCGAGTGCCTCGAACTCATGGGATGCTACGGCCAGGGCAAGGCAGACCGCCTCGCCGAAATCGTGGCGGCCGTGGTGCTGGCGGGCGACGTCTCGCTCGGCAGCGCTGTGCTCGCTGGCGACTGGGTTACGAGCCACGAGCGACTGGGCCGCAACCGGCCCTGACGCGGCAAACTCCCCCGCGGCCCGGATCAGCGGCGCAGGAACCCGTCGATCAGGCGGTTGACCTCGCCCGCCGCCTCGATCTGCACCATGTGCCCGCGACCGGGGAGCACGTGAACCGACACGCCGTCGCGGGAGAACTCGGCCGGCGTCGGCGGCGGAATGACGGCGTCCGCCGCTCCCCAGATCATCAGCGTCGGTACCGTGCCGGCCACCTCGCGCAGTGCGTGACCCGACGGCGTGCCGCCGTAGCGGCTCGATGCGATCCGTGTGAGGGCCTCTGCGACTCCTGGCCGCTGCTTGTACGCGGCAGTCTGTTGCAGCAATTCGTCGGTCACGCAGCCCGGGTCCCCGTACAAGAGCTGCATCAACGGCTCCAGCTCCGCGAGGGTGCGTGCACCCAGGTAGCCGCGAATGAAGTCCGGGTTGATCTTCTGCCCGATCCCTGCCGGTCCGACCAGCGTCAGCGACTGCACGCGGCCCGGATCGTGGTCCGTCAGGGCCAGGCTCAACGCTGCACCCATCGAGTGCCCGATCATGTGGGCGCGCGCGATGCCGATGGCGTCCATATAGGCCCGCACGCACGCTGCGAGTTCGTCGAGCGAGCCTGAGCCCACGTCCAGTGACGACTCGCCGTGACCCGGCAGGTCGAGCGCTGCCACGGTGCGCCCACCTGCCGCGAGTGCCGCCTGGTTCTCGGACCAGTTCTCGAGGCGACCGCCGAAGCCATGCACCATTACGACCGCATCGTCGCCATCACCGAGAATCCGGTGTCGGATGCGGCGCGCCGCCACTTCGATGAACTGCGGTGCCGGACCTGTCGCGCTGCTCTTGATCATTTTCGCCCTCCGCCGCCTGCAGAGTCAGTCGGGTTCGCTATTCGCTCCGCCTCTCCCGCCCACCGTCGCCAGCACCCCGGCGGGCAGGACCAACGCCGCCCCGGATTTTTCACCGGCGAAGCAGCTGCGCATGACGGACTCGACCTTCATCCCTGCAGTGCTCCGTTCGGCCACGGTATTGCCGTCACGGTACTGCGTGCGGCGGGACACGGTCGCGCCAGGGCAGCGCCTGCTCGAGCTGGGCCGCCAGTCTGAACAGCGTCGCTTCATCGCCGACCCGCGCGGTAAACAGCATGCCCATCGGCAGGCCGTCCTCGGTCCAGTGCAATGGCAGCGATATGGAGGGCTGCCCCGTGACGTTCGCGATCATCGTATAGGGCGAGTATGCGAATACCTGCCCAAAGGCCTCGACCACCTTGGGCCGCTGGCTGAGGAGCGCGCCCGCCGGCAGTGCCGCGAGCAGCTTCAATCCCTGGCGTCGCAAGGCCGGGAGCTTGTACGCACCGATCGGCAGCGGCGGCACACCGACCGTAGGCGTCAGCAGGACATCGAACGACGCCGACCACGCGAGCCACCGGCGCGCGAATGCCTGCATGCTCCAGATCGTTGCGGTGAGATCCGCTGCTGATTGCGCCTCACCCATCTTCGCGAGCATCCAGGTGGCAAGCTCGACGTCAGCGCTGGTCGCCGTCCGTCCGACCAGCGCCCGCGCGGACCGCAGCACGGCGGCCGTGTCGGCCGCGATGAGCGCCGCGTAGTCCGCGATGAACGACTCGCCCTGCAGTGGCAGCGTCACCTCGACGAGGTCGTGCCCGAGCGCCGCAAGTCGCGCGGTGACCGCCGCCAGCGCCGTTCGATTCTCTGGATGCAGCGTCTTGCCGAGGCCGGGATCGAAGCTGAACGCGATGCGCAGCCGACCGGGCTCGCGCGCCACTTCCCCGAGGAACGGGCGCTCGGGCGCGGGCAGCTTCATGAGCTGCTGCGGATAGTCGCCCGACGTGGCGTCGAGCAGCGCTGCGCTGTCCCGCACGGTGCGCGTGACGACGTGTTCCCCGATGATCCCGAACCAGACATCCGCCTCCATCGGCCCGGTGGGGTTGCGCCCGCGGCTCGGCTTGAGCCCCACGAGGCCGCAGTTCGAGGCGGGCGTGCGGATTGATCCACCACCGTCATTGGCGTTGGCGGCCGGCACGATGCGCGCGGCCACCGCGGCAGCGGAGCCCCCGCTCGAGCCACTGGACGTGCGCTCGAGGTTCCACGGATTGCGGGTCGGTCCGAACAGTTCGGGCTCGGTTACATTGGTGAGGCCGAACTCCGGCGTGTTGGTCTTGCCGAAGATCACTAGCCCGGCGCGGCGGTAGCGCCTCGTGAGCTCTTCGTCATCCGGTGACACGTAGTCGCCGAACAGCCTCGACCCGCGCCGCATCGGCTCGCCGGCATACTCCGTCATCAGGTCCTTGATCAGGAATGGCACGCCGCGGAACGGCCCTGCCGGCAGGCCCGTCGCGATCGCTTCGCGCGCGCGGCCCTCCATCAGGTGGATCACGGCGTTGATGCTGGGGTTGACCTTCGCGGTGCGCGCCAGCGCCTCGTCCAGCAGTTCGGACGGGCTCACCTGGCCCGAGCGCACGAGTTCGGCGAGACCGAGCGCATCGTAACGACCATATTCCGCGAAAGGCATGTCGGCTCCCGTGTACCGCCTGCGAGAGCGAATGATGTCCTCGCCCGCGGCGGAAAGCGACCCATGCCGGGCCGTGGCGGGTCTTGCCATCGTCCCGCCCGACGCCGAAACTCAGGCCTTTGCCGTCACTGTAGAAGCGATCGCTCATGAACCCGCTCCATCATCGGCACCGGATCCTCGCTGCCACGCTCGTTGCCATGTCTCTCTGCAGCGCGAGTGCTGCCACGGCCAAGGCGGCCGGGGGTGCCGCGACGGTGGACGGCGCCCGCATCATCGCGGCGGACAGCGAGCCACAGAACTGGCTCGCCCACGGCCGCACCTACGGCGAGCAGCGCTACAGCCCGCTGGCGAAGATCAACGACGGCAACGTCGCCGGGCTGGGTCTCGCGTGGTCGTACGCCACCGGCACGACACGCGGGCTGCAGGCGAGCCCGATCGTGGTGGACGGCACCATGTACACGACCGGCGTGTGGAGCGTGGTATGGGCGCTCGATGCGAAGACCGGCAGGGAACTGTGGAAGTACGACCCCGAGGTGCCGCGCGCCTGGGGCCGTTATGCCTGCTGCGACGCCGTGAACCGTGGCGTCGCCGTGTGGAAGGGCGCCCTGTACTTCGCCACGCTCGACGGGCGTCTCATCTCGCTCGACGCAAAGACCGGTGCCAAGCGCTGGGACGTGAACACCATCGACCGCAGCAAGCCCTACACGATCACGGGTGCCCCGCGCGTCGTGAAGGGCAAGGTGCTGATCGGCAACGGTGGCGGCGAATACGGCGTGCGCGGCTACCTGTCCGCGTACGACGCCGGGACCGGCAAGCTTGTCTGGCGCTTCTACACGGTGCCCGGCAATCCGAAGGACGGTTTCGAGCACCCCGAACTCGAGCAGGCCGCGAAGACCTGGAATGGCGAATGGTGGGTCGGCGGTGGCGGCGGCACGGTCTGGGACTCGATGGCCTATGACCCCGAGCTGGACACCCTCTATGTAGGCACCGGCAATGGCTCGCCGTGGGCGCGGGACATCCGGTCGCCGGGTGGCGGCGACAACCTGTACCTTTCCTCCATCCTCGCGCTCGACCCGGACACCGGTCGGCTCAAGTGGCACTACCAGACCACGCCATCGGACAACTGGGACTACACCGCCACGCAGCACATCATCCTGGCGGAGCTCCCCATCGGCGGGAACACGCGCAAGGTGCTGATGCAGGCGCCGAAGAACGGCTTCTTCTACGTGATCGACCGGGTGACCGGGGAACTGCTGTCGGCCGACAAGTACATCCCGGCGACCTGGGCGAGCCACGTCGACCTGAAATCCGGCCGTCCGGTGGAGACGCCCGAGTCGAATTACAGCAAGGAGACGCGGCTCATCGTCCCCGCAGCGTTCGGCGGCCACAACTGGCACCCGATGGCATTCAATCCGAAGACCGGGCTCGTCTACATCCCGGCCATGCAGCCGATGGGCATCTACCCGCCGTCCGAGGAATTCAAGAAGGACGGCAAGTACACGCGCCGTGACATGTTCTGGAACCCCGGCATCGACTGGAACTCGTACACCGACACCATTTACGCGCTGCTCGCGAAGTTCGGCGGCTCGCTGCCGCCGGATCGGGGCTTTCTCAAAGC
>Ga0079037_100000655_pt1 | contig 16257 bp, 16 predicted proteins | sample Mud3Dept4metaG_FD_71479 | JGI IMG/M metagenome (GOLD analysis project Ga0079037, IMG submission 71479) | Freshwater wetland microbial communities from Ohio, USA, analyzing the effect of biotic and abiotic controls - Mud 3 Core 4 Depth 4 metaG | ecosystem: Environmental > Aquatic > Freshwater >... | reverse complement strand
GGCGCGATCGCCGGCATGACCTCGGTGATGCTGGTGATGATGCTCGGCCAGCCGCGCATCTTCTACGCAATGTCGCGTGACGGCCTGTTACCGCCGCTGTTCCGCAAGGTGCACCCGACCCACAAGACGCCTTACGTCGGCACGCTGATCACGGGCACCCTCGCCGCACTGATCGCCGGGTTGTTCCCGGTGACGATCCTCGGCGAACTGGTATCGATCGGCACGTTGCTCGCCTTCACTACCGTGTGCATCGGCGTGCTGGTGCTGCGCTACACGCGGCCCGACATCCCTCGACCCTTCAAGGTGCCGGCGCCGTGGTTCGTCTGCATCGCGGGCGCCCTCGTCTGCACGGGCATGATGGTCTCGCTGCCCCAGGACACCTGGGTGCGGTTGGGCGGATGGACCTTCCTCGGTTTCCTGATCTATTTCTTCTACGGTTTCCGCCACAGCGCGCTGCGCAAGACGGGGCACTGAGGAAACATCGGAAGACAGCCGCGCGCGCGCTGCCCGGGCGGCCGCCAGCCGCGCGCGGCCCGCACAACCGACCGGACGGTCAGGACGGTCCGGACCGGGGCTGGGTTGGCGCGCGCGGCTCGCCCTCGGCCTCACGTTTCGCCGCGAACGGGTAGGACGCCTGCGCCTTGCCCCGCGGCGGGATCCTCAGCGACAGCACCATGGTCGCCACCAGCACCACGAGCGTGAAGGCCAGCGACCAGGCCACCGGGATCTTGTAGACGTCGATCAGCAGCATCTTGGTGCCGATAAACACCAGCACGATCGCAAGTCCGTATGACAGCAGGTGGAAACGCTCGTGCATGCCGGCCAGCATGAAGTACATGGCGCGCAGGCCGAGGATCGCGAACACGTTCGAGGTCAGCACGATGAACGGGTCCATGGTGATGGCGAAGATCGCCGGGATCGAGTCCACCGCGAACACGATGTCCACGATGCCGATCAGCAGGATCACCACGAACAGCGGCGTGGCCATCCTGCCCCCCTGGTGCAGGGTGAAGAACTTCTCGCCATCGTAGTGCGGCGCGATCTTCATGTGCCCGCGGATCCATTTCAGCGCGGGGTTCGCCTCGAGGTCCGGCTCCTGTCCGGTGGCCAGCCACATCTTGATGCCGGTGAAGACCAGGAACGCCCCGAACACGTACAGGACCCAGTGGAACTGCGCGATCAGCCACGCACCCACCAGGATCATGATGGCGCGCAGCACCAGCGCCCCGAGGATGCCGATCATCAGCACGCGCTTCTGGTACTCGGCCGGGACGGCGAAGTAGGTGAACACCATCAGGAACACGAAGATGTTGTCGACCGCCAGCGCCTTCTCGACCAGGTAACCGGTGACGAACTCCAGCGCCTTGGTGTCGGCGACGGGGTTGCCCTCGGGCCCGCCCAGGTACCACCACAACCAGCCGACGAACACGAACGAGACCGCCACCCAGACCAGCGACCAGACCGCCGCCTCCTTCATCGAGACCCGGTGCGCGCCCTGCTTCTCCATGGCGAAGAAATCGACGAGCAGCGCGACCAGGACAAACGCCGCGAACAGCGTCCACATCAGGGGGGTGCCGGTTGTCATCATGGTGGATATCCTTCGGGGCGCCGTCGCGGCCGGATTCAGTCAGCCGCAGCCTGCCGCGTCCTAGATCTCATCGCGCCGCGTTGCCCAAACCGAGGCCAGGACTCCGCCGGCGAGCGTGCCGACGATGATGCCGAGCGATACCAGGTTCGGCACGTGGAAGTGGCTGACGAGCAGCATCTTCACCCCCACGAACGCGAGGATCAGCACCAGGCTGTACTTGAGGTAGCGGAACATCGCCATCAGGCCCGCGACCGCGAAGTACAGCGAACGCAGGCCGAGGATGGCGAAGGCGTTCGAGGTGAAGACGATGAACGGGTCGCGCGTCACCGCCAGGATGGCCGGTATGGAATCCACCGCGAACACCACGTCGGTGAGCTCGACCATCACGAGCGCGACGAACAGCGGCGTGGCGTGCAACCGCCCGTCCTGGCGCACGAAGAAGCGCGCGCGTTCCAGGTTGTCGGTGACCGGCATGAAGCGCCGCACCAGCCGCGCCGGGAAGCTCTGGTCGAAATCCCTTTCCTCGTCATCGTCGCGCAGCATCCTGAGTGCCGAAACCAGCAGGATCGCGCCGAACACGTAGAACATCCAGTCGAACTGGCGCAGCAACGCGGCGCCGGTGATGATCATCACGCCGCGCAGCACGATCGCACCGACGATGCCCCAGAACAGCACGCGGTACTGGTACAGCGCCGGGATCTTCAAGTACGCAAAGATCAGCGCGATGACGAAGATGTTGTCGACCGACAGCGACCACTCGAGCAGGTAGCCGGTCACGAACAGGATGACGGCGTCCGCGCCGTCGCGCACGCCGGGACCCGGCACGAAGCCTAGCCAGCGGTGCTCGTAGAGCCCGTAGACGACCAGCGTGAACGAGCCGGCCACGCTGACCCAGACGGCCGTCCAGAAGAGCGCCTGCTTTACTGAGAGTTCCGCGGACTCCCGGTGCAGGACGCTGAGATCGAGGAACAGCAGCGTCAGGAAGAAGGCGAGGAAACCGCCCCAGACGAGTTCCATCACCCGGCCCCTGCCGCCGGATGCCCTGCCGGGAGCCGAGCCGGTCTCACGGCATGTCGTCGACCGCGTCCTTCTCCCGCTGCACGGGCATCAGGTCGCGGGCGGTGAGTTTGAGGTCGAGCGCGATCGAACTCGCCACGAAAATGGACGAATAGGTGCCGACGAAGACACCGATGGCCAGCGCCACCGAAAACCCCTGCAGCACGTCGCCGGCGAAGACCAGCAGCGAGAAGACGGCAATGAGCGTGGTCACGCTGGTCATCAAGGTCCTCGACAGTGTGTCGTTGATGGCCAGGTCGATGATCTCCGACGAGGTCCCCTTGCGCATCATGAGGAAGCGCTCGCGGATCCTGTCGAACACCACCACCGTGTCGTTCAGCGAGTAGCCGACCACCGCGAGGATCGCGGCGAGGGCCGGCAGGTCAAACGTCAGCTGCGTGGCGGCGAAGAAGCCGAGCACGAGGATCGGGTCGTGCAGGGCCGCCACGATAGAGCCCACGCCCAGCTTCCACTGAAACCGCACGGCAACGTACGCCATGATCATCAGAAAAGCGAACAGCGCGGCCAGCGCGCCCTGCTCCGCGAGCTCCTGACCGATCTGCGCGCCGACGACTTCGGTACGCCTCAACTGGACCGCCGGCTCGTACGTCTTGAGTGCCGCCAGCACGTCCTGGCCGACCGCGCTCACGTCCTCGCCTTCCTTGGGCAGCAGCCGCACTAGCACGTCGCGGGTCGTGCCGAAGCTCTGCACCGTCGCGTCCGCGTGCCCGGCGTCCGCGAGCTCGCCGCGTACCTTGTCGAGGTCCGCCGCCTGCGGGAAGGCGAGTTCGAGCACGACGCCGCCGGTGAAGTCGATGCCGAAATTCAGCCCGCGGATCCCGATCAGCAGCAATGACGCTACGATCAGCACGCCCGAAATGGCATACCACCGGTTGCGCAGCGGCATGAACCGGTAGCTGGTTCTCTTCTTGAAAAACTCCATGGTGCGTCCGCCTCAGATCGGGAGGGCTTCGAGCTTGCGCTGGCGCCCCCAGACCAGGTGAATGATGGCCCGGCTGCCCAGGATGGCCGTGAACAGGGACGTCAGGATGCCGAGGCACAGCGTCACGGCGAAGCCGCGCACCGGGCCCGTGCCGAACGTGAACAGCACGATGCCGGCGATCAGCGTGGTGATGTTGGAATCGGCGATCGCCGAGAACGCCTTGTCGAAACCGGCGCTGATGGCCGCGTGCGGGCTCATGCCGTTGCGCAGTTCTTCGCGGATGCGCTCGTAGATCAGGACATTGGCGTCGGCCGCCATGCCGACCGTGAGCACGATGCCCGCAATACCCGGCAACGACAGCGTCGCCTGCAGCAGCGACATCACCGCCGTGAGCAGCACCATGTTCATGAACAGCACGACGCTGGCCGCCACGCCGAACAGGCGGTAGTACAGGGCGAGAAAGATGAACATGCCGACCAGGCCGATGACCAGCGCCCTGAAGCCGCGGTCGACGTTGTCCTGGCCGAGGCTCGGGCCCACGGTGCGCTGCTCGACGATGTAGAGCGGCGCTGCGAGCGAACCGGCACGCAGCAGCAGCGCGAGCTCACGCGCTTCGCCCGCGAGCAGGCCCGTGATCTGGAAATTGCTGCTGAACACGCCGCGGATGGTGGCGACGCTGATCACTTCTTCCTCGGTGCACTCGGTGCCGGAGCGGACGCCATTGCAGGGTGCAGCCTCTGCGACGCGCTTCTTCTCGATGAACACCACGGCCATCGGCCGGCCGAGGTGCTCGCGCGTCGTGGCGAGCATCTCGGCAGCGCCGCGGGCATCGAGCTTGACGTACACCGCGGGCTGGCCCTCGGAGAAGCCCGAGCTCGCATCCACCAGCTGTTCGCCGGAGACGATGACGTCACGCTTGAGGAGCACCGGGCCACCCTCGCGGCGCTGGTAGAGCTTCGAGCCCAGCGGCGCGCGGCCGATGCGCTCAGCTTCGAGCGCGTCGTTCTGGTCGTCCACCAGCCGGAACTCGAGCGTGGCGGTCGCGCCGAGCACGCGCAGGGCCTCGTTCGGGTCCTGCACGCCCGGCAGCTGCACCGTGATGCGGTCCACGCCCTGCCGCGCGACGATCGGCTCGGTCACGCCCAGCTCGTCGACGCGATTGCGCAGCGTGGTGATGTTCTGCTGGATCGCGAAATCCTGGCGCTGCTTGATCTGCTCCGGGGTGAGCCGGACCGTGACCGACCCGCCTTCGCCGAGTTGGTCGGGTTCCAGCGTGATGAGCGGATCCTGCTTGCGCAGGGTGGCCGTCACGCGCTCGACGTCGGCGCCACTGCGCACGTCGATGCGAACGCCGTCGCTGCCGTCGGCTTGGATGCCGGTGAACGGGATGCGCTCGTTGCGCAGCAGCGTACGGTAGTCACGCTCCATGCTGGCGAGGAGCTGCTTCACGGCGCCGGCCACGTCCACCTCGTAGAGGAAATAGACGCCGCCGCGCAGGTCGAGGCCGAGACTCATGGGCCTCAGGCCCACGGCACGCATCCAACCGGGCATCCGTGGCGCCTGCGACAGCGCGACCAGGTACTCGCGAGGCGCGGCCTCGAGGATCGCGTCGCGCGCCCCGAGTTGCTGCACGACATCATCGAAGCGCAGCACCAGTCGGTCGCCCTCGATCCAGGCCGAGTCCGCCGCGATGTCCTTGGCAGCGAGGATGCTGGCGACGGTCGCCTGGGTCTGCTCGGTGAAAGCCGCGCGGTCATCACGCGAGAGGTGCAGGGCCGGCGCCTCGCCGAAGACGTTCGGCAGCGCGAGGACCAGAGCCAGCGCCATGACCACGGCGACCAGCCACAGCCGCCAGGCCGGGTAGGTGTGCATGCGGGAATCCCCTCGGGGCTCAGGCGTTCTTCAGGGTGCCTTTGGGCAGGACCGCACCCACCGTGTGGCGCTGCACCTTGACGCGCACGCCCTCGGCGATCTCGACCGTCAGGAACTGCTCGCCCGTCTCGGTGACCTTGCCGAGGATGCCGCCGCTGGTGACGACCTCGTCGCCCACCGCGAGCGCGGCAACCATCGCCTTGTGCTCCTTGGCGCGCTTGGCCTGCGGACGGATCAGCAGGAAGTAGAACACCACGAAGATCAGCACCAACGGCAGCAACTGCACGAAAGCATTGGGCTGCGCACCGCCCGCGGCCTGCGCGAAGGCGCTCGGGATCAACCACTCCATCGACGGACTCCTGTGACTGGGCCCCAGGGGGGCTTCCCAAAAGGTGGCGGATTATACCCGAGCGCCGCGGCCGCTGCCGGAGCGGTTGCCCGCCCCTTCGGGCCCGGCCAGGAAGGCGGCCGCGAACCTCTGGTAGTCGCCGCGCTCGATCGCGGCCCGGATGCGGCGCATCAGTTCCAGGTAGTAATGCAGGTTGTGGATGGTGTTGAGCCGCGCACCGAGGATCTCGTTGCAGCGGTCGAGGTGCCGCAGGTAGGCACGGGAGAAGTTGCGGCAGGTGTAGCAGGAGCAGGCCGGGTCGAGCGGTCCGGTGTCGTTCTGGTGGGCGGCGTTGCGGATCTTGACGACGCCCTGACTGGTGAACAGGTGCCCATTGCGGGCGTTCCGGGTGGGCAGCACGCAGTCGAACATGTCGATGCCGCGCAGCACCGCAGCGACGATGTCCGTCGGTGTGCCGACACCCATCAGGTAGCGCGGCCGGTCCTCGGGCAGGTGGGACAGGATCGCGTCGAGCACGGCAATGCGCTCGTCGGCAGGCTCGCCCACGGCCAGGCCGCCCACGGCGTAACCGTCGAAGCCGATGTCACGCAGCGCCGCGACCGACTCGAGCCGCAGGCCGAGGTGCGTGCCGCCCTGGACGATGCCGAACAGGGCATTGGGATTGCCGAGTTCGCTGAAGGCAGCGCGGCTGCGCCGGGCCCAGCGCATCGAAAGTTCCATGGACTTGCGCGCCTTGGCCTCGGTCGCGGGATACGGCGGGCACTCGTCGAACGCCATGACCACGTCCGAGTCGAGCGCGGCCTGCACCTGCATCGATATCTCGGGGCTCAGGAACACCGGGTCGCCGTTCACCGGCGAGCGGAAGCGCACCCCCTCCTCCGTGAGTTTGCGCAGTTCCGCGAGGCTGAAGACCTGGAACCCGCCCGAGTCGGTCAGGATCGGGCCCGGCCAGTGCATGAACCCGTGCAGCCCGCCGTGGGCGCGGATCACCGCGGTGCCCGGCCGCAGCATCAGGTGGAAGGTGTTGCCGAGCACGATCTCGGCGCCGAGCCCGGTGAGCTCCTCCGGCGTCATCGCCTTCACGGTGCCGTAGGTGCCCACCGGCATGAAGACAGGCGTCTGCACCGTGCCGCGGCGCAGGTGCAGGCAGCCGCGGCGAGCCGGGCCGTCGGTAGCAATCAGGTCGAAATTCACGCGCCCCCCCGCCGTTCGAGGGCAGCAGGGTCGGGCTCGACGAACATCGCGTCGCCATAGCTGAAGAACCGGTAGCGGGAGGCAACCGCATGCCGGTACGCGGCAAGCACGTGGCCGCGTCCCGCAAACGCCGACACGAGCATCAGCAGCGTGGATTCCGGCAGGTGGAAGTTGGTGATCAGTGCGTCCACGACACGGAAGCGGTAACCGGGCGTGATGAACAGACGAGTGTCGCCGGCATACGGCGCGAGGCGCCCGCCCTGCGCCGCTGACTCGAGCGCACGCACCGCGGTAGTGCCCACGGCGACGACCCGGCCACCGCGAGCGCGACAGGCCGCCACGGCCTCACAGGCCGCAGCCGGGACTTCGGTCATTTCGGCGTGCATGCGGTGCTCGCGCAGGTCGTCGACGCGCACCGGCTGGAATGTCCCCGCGCCCACGTGCAACGTCACCTGGGTCCGGGCGGCACCAGCCTGCTCGCAGGCTGCGAGCAGTGCCGCATCGAAATGCAGGCCTGCCGTGGGTGCCGCCACCGCGCCCGGCACGCGCGCATACACCGTCTGGTAGCGCTCGCGGTCGAAGTCCTCGGCCGCGCGCCGCAGGTACGGCGGTAACGGCATTTCGCCATGGCGCTCGAAGACTGCCGCGGGGTCGGTGCCGAAGTCGAGCAGCCAGAAATCCCCGTCGCGGCCCACGACAGTGGCCGCCGCGCCCTCGGCCAGATGGATCAGCGAGCCTGCCACCGGCGGCTTGCTGGAGCGCAGCTGCACGCGCGCCCGGCTGCCGCCGACGACGCGCTCGAGCAGGAGTTCGACCTTGCCGCCGGTCGCCTTGCGCCCGTGCAGGCGCGCGGGGACCACGCGCGTGTCATTGAAGACCAGCAGGTCGCCCGCCCGGAGCAGCCGCGGCAGGTCGGCGCAGCGCAGGTCGGCAAGCGCGCCGCTGCGCCCGTCGAGGTGCAGCAGGCGGCTGTCGCTGCGCCTGGCGGCGGGGTGCCGTGCAATGAGTTCGTCGGGGAGCTCGTAATGGAAGTCGCTGCGCAGCATGGGCCGGGCATGCTAGCAGAGGGCCCGTCGACGACGGGCCCTCTGCAGGATCGGACATCGATCAGGCTGGACTGGCCCCGGCCGCCGGTGCCACCGGCCGCGGCGGCGGCGGCGGTGACTGCGGGCGCAGGTGATTCGCACCCTCGTGGGCTGCATCCGGAGTCGGCACCGTCGCCTCGAGCAGCAGCTGCTTGCGCTGGCGGAGCACGCCGAGCTTCACCTGCTCACCCGGCTGGTAGGACTGCAGGATACGGAAAGCATGAGCGGGATTCTCCGGCGTGCGGCCACCGATGGTCTGCAGCACGTCGCCCTCCTCGAGCGGCAGTCCCTTGCCTGGCGGTGCGCGCACCACGAGCAGGCCTCGATCCGTGCCGAAGTAGGCCCCGAGCTTGGGCGTGACGGGCACGAGTTCCAGGGCGCGGAACGGCCGCCCGGGCCCGAACAGGCTGTCGAACCCCGGCATGAGCATCGGCACACCCTCGCCGAGCGGCCCGGCCAGCCGTTCGCGGATCACACGCACCATCGGCGGTTCGGCCGGTGCCGTGGTCACCGACGCCGTACGCCGCTTGCCGTCGCGCAGGTAGTCCACCTTCACTGCGCTCCCGGGCTCGACTCCCCGCATGACCTCGACGAGCTGCGCGCTCGCGCCGCGCTCGCCGCTGCGACGCAACGTCTGCCCGTTCACCGCGACCACCACGTCCCCGACCTTGAGCCCGGCACCTTCGGCAGGTCCGCCCGGGCTCACGCCCATGACCTCGACACCCTCGTCGCGCGCCTCACCGCCGCCGATGTTGATGCCGAGCATCGAGCCGCGCGGTCCGCCGTGAACGAACCGCAGGGCATCGCCGGAATCACCGCCATAGAGCTGGCGGCTGAGCTCGGCCACCTCGCGTGCGGACTTGTCGAGCTGCGCGCGCGCCACCTGCAACTGCTTTTCGAGCGCCGCGCGGTCCGGCGCATCGGCCGCACCCGACATGGAAGGCGCGAGCGCGAGCAGTGCCGCGCAGCAGGCACCGGCTGCAAGAATTCGCGCGCGGCTGGATCGTGTGGGTCGCATGACGGACCTCCGTTTCAAAGGACGACTTGCTGCACCTCGAGGTAACGCAGCTGGACGAGCGAATTCATGACCTCGACGCGGTCGCGCCACAGTTGCTCCGCCGCCCGCGTACGACCGTCCGCGTCCGCGAGCGAAAGCTGGTGATCGAGCCACTGCACCTGTGCCTGGAGCGACTCGATCGGCACAGACGTGCCGGCCCGCTCCACCGCCGGGCGTTCCGGCATGGCCGCCAGCAGCGCCTCGAGGGCCTGCGATCGAGCCCGCAGATCGTCGAGCGAATCCGTCTCGAGGACCGTGAGCGGCGCGGGCCGCTCTGCGGACGGCGCGGCAGGATCGACCACGCGCAGCGTGGCAAACAGACCGAGCGCGACCACCGCGCCTGCGGCCGCAACCGGCGCGATACGCGCCACTCGTGCGCAGCGCCTGCGGGATGCGGCGAGGCGCGCCTCCACACCGGCCCAACCGTCGTCGGCCATCGCCGGCGCCGCTGGCAGCGCGCGCAGTTGTGCGCGCAGCGACTCGGTTCGCGTCAGTTCGGTCGCGCACTCGGCACAGCCATCCACGTGCGCCCGGACGCGAGCATCCACCGGCGCACCGTCGCGCAGGCTCAGCAGTTCGTCGAGACGGGCATGCATGACGTCTCCACTCCATCAGGCTCGAGCAACTCCCGCAGCCGCAGGTGCGCGCGGGCGAGTTGGGATTTCGAGAAGCTGGCGGTGCCGCCGAGCAGTGCACCGATCTCCGCGTGGGTGTAACCCTCCACGTCGTGCAGCCAGACGACGGCGCGGGCCGTGTCGCCGAGCCGCGCCAGCGCGCGCTCGACGTCCATCAGCTGGCCACTCGCTGCTGCGGCAACGCCGGCGGGCACTGCTGCGGATTCAGCGGGCGTGAGTCCCTCCATCCAGCGCACGCCGCGGTGCCACGGCGAGCGTAGATGCATGAGGCACACGCGCACCGTTATCGTACGCACCCAGCCCGCGAACGAGCCGCGCCCGTCGAATTGCCCGAGGCTCTGCAGCACTTCGACGAACACGTCCTGGGCGAGATCCTCGGCCTGGGCCGCGCGCGGCACGAGCCGCCGCGTCAGCGTTCGGACCGGCAGCTCGAAGGCGCGGTAGATCGCTTCCTGCGCGTCGGCAGCCCCGGCGAGGGCGCGGGGCACCGTGTCAGGCGGCAGGTCGCTGTCGAGAAAGGCGCTCATTCACGCCTTTAGATGCGCGGGCCGCGCAAAAGGTCGCAGCCCGGCTGCGCCACCACGGGCGCCGGCGGGGATCAGCCGTGGGGTGAGGACGACTCGAGCCTGGCGACCGTGCGCTCAGGGCGGCTGCCGCCGCAGCGGAGCGTCGGCGACTCGTTGAGCCACTTGCGATCGGGGTAGTAAGCAAAGATCAGGCCGCCGCCCTTCAGTGTGTCGATCACGGTCCGCGCGACTTCCTGCCGCACCGCCGGGCAGCCCCAACTGCGTCCGAGACGGCCGAGACGATCAGCGATCGCCTCGCTCACGTACGGCGCGCCGTGCATGACGATGGCGCGCGCCAGGGCGTTGTCGTTGAAGCCTGCGTCGAGGCCCCGCATGCGCAGGGAATAGCCGTTGCTGCCGTAATACGTTTCGGTCGTCTGGAACAGCCCGAGACTCGACATCTTGCTGCCTTCGATGTTCGAGAAGCGCTCGGCGATGCGCTCGCCGGTATTGCGGCCGTGCGCCACCAGTTCCTGAAACAGCAGCCGGCCGCGCGTGACATCGAACACCCACAGGCGCGGCTGGGTTGAGGGCAGCGAGTAATCAATGACGGCAAGGTGGCGGAAGCCGTCGAGCAGGCCCTGACGGCGCGCGCAATCGGCGGCGCGCGTGGCCAGCGAAAGGACGTGGGGATTTGCCGCAGGCGCCGCGGCGGCGAGCCTGGCAACCAGCTGCTCGTCGGCGTGGGCCGTACCGGCCATCATCAGCAGGGCAAGGGCCGCGGGCCACCAGCGTCGTCGCATGCGAGCACTCTCCGTGCAATGAACGCAGGCCGCCCGCAGGCGACGTGAGCTAACTCGGACTGCCGAGGCGGGCGAAGGTTCCCCGCAGCGCAGCAAAAATTCCCGCACAGTTTGCCCCTGAGCCGGCCCCACCTTCAATAGCGCGCCTAACCGCTTGATCCTGAATGCTTTTCGATACCCTGACAGCGATCGGTTAAGCTTCGTGGCCCGCGCCGGGATGGCGGAACTGGTAGACGCACCGGACTCAAAATCCGGCGGTGGCGACATCGTGAGGGTTCGATTCCCTCTCCCGGCACCATCTGTACGATCCATGAAATTCTGCTCACATTGCGGCCAACCCGTGACATTGCTCGTGCCGGCGGGCGACCACCGCCCGCGACACGTCTGCACCGGCTGTGGCGCGGTGCATTACCAGAACCCGAAGATCGTCGCGGGCTGCGTGCCGGAATTCGAAGGCCGCATCCTGCTGTGCCGCCGCGCGATCGAGCCGCGCCTGGGCTACTGGACGATTCCTGCCGGCTTCATGGAGAACGGCGAGACCACGCAGGACGCGGCAAGGCGCGAGTCGATCGAGGAAGCTCTCGCGGACGTCGAAATCGGCTCGCTGCTTGCCGTGGTGCACGTGCTGCACGCGGACCAGGTGCACGTGATGTTCCGCGCCCACCTCCCCAAGCCGGAGTTTGGCGCGGGCGCGGAGAGCCTCGAGGTGATGCTCTGCGACGAGACCGACATTCCGTGGTCGGACATTGCGTTCCGCAGCGTCGATTTCGCGCTGCGCCGCTACCTCGAAGACCGGCGCGCGGGGCTCGAGCGGCACCATTTCACGGCGATCGACCTGCGGCCACGCGAGGCGCGCTGATGCGCCATTGTTGCAGTGCGGCGCAGCTTTGGCAGAATAGCGGCCCCCCGCCTGCCTGCAGGCGGCACCCGTTCGAAGACCCTGGAGTGAGCCGATGACCTTCGTCGTCACGGAAAACTGCATCAAGTGCAAGTACACGGACTGCGTGGAAGTGTGCCCGGTGGACTGCTTCCACGAAGGCCCGAACATGCTGGTCATCGATCCCGACGAGTGCATCGACTGCACGCTCTGCGAACCGGAGTGCCCGGCCGAGGCCATCTTCTCCGAAGAGGAACTTCCCGACGGCCAGCAGGCGTTCAAGGCGCTCAACGCCGAGCTCGCCAAGCAGTGGCCGGTGATCACCGAGAAGAAGGAATCGCCTGCCGACGCCAAGGAGTGGGACGGCCGCGCCGGCAAGCTCGAGTTCCTCGAGCGCTGAGGCGCCCCGGGCGCCTCCCGCGCCGGACTTCCGAGCCCGGGGTCAGCGGGCCGCGACCGCGGCCTTCTGCGCTTCCTGCACGGTCTGCACGAGCTGGTCGGCGGTCATGAACCCGCCGATGTAGTCGCCCGTCGTGGTGAAGATGGCGGGCGTGCCCTCGACCCCGAGATCCTCGCCCATCGCCCACTGGCTCTTGACGGACGACGCTTCGGGGCAGGACTTCGACTTCAGCTCTTCGCCGCGCTTGGCCCGCGTCAGCGCATCGCGCCGGTCCTTGGCGCACCACACCGACTCTGCCTTGCGCCACGATTCCGTGCCCGGACCCGTGCGCGGGAACATCATGTAGCGCACGCGCACGCCCGCCTTGTTGATGTCCGCGATCTGGTTGTGGAAGCGGCGACAGTAGCCGCAGTCGATATCGGTGAACACGGTAACCGTCATCTTCGAGCTGGCCGGCCCGAAGATGATCATCTGATCTTCCTGCGCGGCGGCCAGCGCCTTGGCACGCACGGCGTTGCGGCGTGCCGCCGTGAGGTTCACCTGCGAGTCCAGATCGTAGACGTTGCCACTGATCAGGTACTTGCCGTCGCTGCTCACATAGGCGATCAGACCACCCATCGTGACCTCATACAGGCCGGGAACCGGTGACAGCGCCACGTCCTCGGGCTTGGCGCCCTGCAGTTTCGATACGACCCTGGCGCGGACGTCGGCGGGGACGGCGGCCTTGGCCGGGCCGGCCTTGGCGGTCTTGTCCTGCGCGAGGACCGGAGCGGACGCCGCGAGGCAGAGCGCGGCCGAGGCGAACAAGCTGGCGATGACGAAACTTACGCGCATGCGATCCATCCGTGCTGGGCGGGCGGCCCGTTCCACTGAGACAGCGGAACGGGTCGCGGGTTCAACGACCGCGGCGGAGTCTAGCAGAGCGGGTGCCCGCGCGGCTTCAGCCGCGCGGATGGTGCTGCGAATGCAGGTCCTTGAGGCGCTCGCGGGCGACGTGGGTGTAGATCTGCGTCGTCGAGAGGTCACTGTGCCCGAGCAGCATCTGTACCACGCGCAGGTCGGCGCCGTGGTTCAGCAGGTGCGTCGCGAAGGCGTGGCGCAGCGTGTGCGGCGACAGTTCCTTCTGGATGCCGGCCTTGCGCGCGTAACGCTTGATGATGTGCCAGAACGCCTGGCGCGTCATGCGGTCGCCGCGGCGCGTTGGAAACAGGTAGTCGGTCTGCCGCTCGAGGAGAATCTCGACCCGCGGCCCCAACAGGAACTGCTGCACCCACTGCACGGCTTCCTCGCCGAGCGGGATCAGCCGCTCGCGGTCGCCCTTGCCGACGATGCGCAGCACGCCCTGGTTCAGGTTCACGGCCGAGAGCTTCAGATTCACGAGTTCGGAAACGCGCAGCCCGGTGGCGTACAGCACTTCGAGCATGGTGCGGTCGCGATGCCCGAGCGGATCGCTCACGGCAGGAGCGGCCAGCAGGGCCTCGACTTCCTCCTCCGTGAGCGACCGCGGGAGCGAGCGGCCCACTTTGGGCATGGCGATCAGCGCGGTTGGGTCCTCGCGCAGCGATCCCTCGCGAACCAGGTAACGGTAGAAACGCCGGAAACTCGAGAGCTGGCGTGCCGTGGAACGCGGCCGCGCGCCGGCCTCCATGCGCGAGGCCATGAACGAGAGAAGGTCGCCCCGCTTCGCCGCAGTCAGGTCCCCGTCGTGCTGGTCGAGCCAGCGCTCGAGGGCTGTCAGGTCGGCGCGGTAGGCCGCGAGCGTGTTTGGCGAGAGCCCACGCTCCATCCAGACCGCGTCGAGGAAACGATCGATCGGGCCGGGGCCGTGTGCGCCGCCGCTCCCACGCTGGGTTCGGGCCAGGACGCTGCTCTTCACTGCGATACTCATCTGTGGTGGGACTCCTAGTGGCGGCGAGTATGCGAGCCACGGAAAAGCCCGCGTCGTGACACCTCTCACAGATCCCGGCCAGCCGTTAACATAACCGGAACCAGTTCACAGAACGTGGCGGGCGCGGCAGACTGCGCGCCCCTGCCCGAGGTTCCAGCAATGCGCCGCGCCCTGGCGGGCGTGCTCACGACAGCCTATGGCGTGTGCGCGCTGGCCGTCTTCACCCTGCTGCTGGTGTTCGCCACGCTGCTGGCGCTGATCGTGCCGAACCTCGAATGGCGCCGGCGGCTGACGCACTGGCTCGCGGGACTCGCTTTGCGCGTGCTCGGCGTGCGTCTGTCGGTGGCAGGCCTCGGGCGCCTGCCGCCCGGGTCGTGCGTGGTGGTGGCCAACCACGGCAGCTACCTCGACGGCATCGTGATGAAGGCCGCCCTGCCGCCCCGTTTCTCGTTCGTGATCAAGCGCGAGGCCGCCTCGATGCCGGTGGCCGGCCTGCTGATGAAACGCATCGGCTCGGAGTTCGTGGACCGCCACACCGAGGGCGGCCGCCGTCGCGATGCGATGCGGGTGCTGCGCAAGGCCGAGGCAGGCCACGCGCTGGTGTTCTTTCCGGAAGGCACGTTCGACGAGCTGCCCGGACTCAAGCGCTTTCACGTAGGCGCCTTCGCCGCCGCGGTGCGCGGCTCCATGCCGGTCGTGCCCGCGGTGATCCACGGCGCTCGCCGCGCCCTGCCCAACAAGGCACTCATCGTCCGGCCGGGACGCGTGCGGGTCGAGATCCTCGCGCCGATTCCGGTACCGGACTCCGCAAAGGCCGGCGACACGCTCAGGCGGGAAGCACGTCGCCGCATCCTCGAACGGCTCGACGAGCCCGATCTCGCACCCCAGCAGACGCGCGAGGGCTGAGCGGATGCGCGCGCGCGGCTGGGCTACGCCATGGGTCGGCGTTGCGTTTCAGCGCGCCGCACGTACGCCTGTCGGTGTTCCGGAGGGGGATGTGGTTCGGCCGGGCGTCGCGCCGCACGGACGCGGCGCGCGAGCCTATCGGGACGTATTCACGGCGTCCCGGCCGGGCCACAACCCGCTCCGGAACACCGACAGGCGCCTCACCGGGTGGCGCAGCACAAGGGTCACATGCTGCGGCGATACTGCCCACCGACGTCGTACAGCGCGCGCGAGATGCTGCCGAGCGATGCGACCTTGACCGTCTCCATCAGCTCGGCGAACACGTTGCCACCGCTCGCCGCCGCGGCCTGCAGCCGCTTGAGCGCCTCGGGGCGACGCTCGGCGTTGCGCTCGAGGAACGCGCGCACCGCACGCACCTGGTCCTGCTTCTCCTCCTCCGTCGAGCGGATCAGCTCCGCCTCGCGGATCTCGCTCGCGTCGTCAGTGCCGAGGAACGTGTTCACGCCCACGATCGGCAGCCGGCCGTCGTGCTTGAGGGTCTCGTAGTGGAGGCTCTCCTCCTGGATACGGCTGCGCTGGTACATGGTCTCCATCGCGCCGAGCACGCCACCGCGCTCCGAGAGCCGGTCGAATTCGCGGTACACCGCTTCCTCGACGAGGTCGGTGAGCGCGTCGAGCGCAAACGACCCCTGCCACGGGTTCTGCGTCCTGTTGAGTCCGAGTTCCTTGTTGATGATCAGCTGGATCGCCACCGCGCGGCGCACCGATTCCTCGGTGGGCGTGGTGATCGCCTCGTCGTACGCGTTGGTATGCAGGCTGTTGCAGTTGTCGAACAGCGCGTACAGCGCCTGCAGCGTGGTGCGGATGTCGTTGAACTGGATCTCGCGCGCGTGGAGGCTGCGACCCGAGGTCTGGATGTGGTACTTGAGCATCTGCGAGCGCGGCCCGCCGCGGTACAGGTCGCGCATGGCGCGCGCCCAGATGCGTCGCGCCACGCGGCCGATCACCGCGTACTCCGGGTCCATGCCGTTCGAGAAGAAGAACGACAGGTTCGGCGCGAAGTCGTCGATCTTCATGCCGCGCGCCAGGTAGTACTCG
>Ga0079037_100000654_pt1 | contig 16271 bp, 17 predicted proteins | sample Mud3Dept4metaG_FD_71479 | JGI IMG/M metagenome (GOLD analysis project Ga0079037, IMG submission 71479) | Freshwater wetland microbial communities from Ohio, USA, analyzing the effect of biotic and abiotic controls - Mud 3 Core 4 Depth 4 metaG | ecosystem: Environmental > Aquatic > Freshwater >... | reverse complement strand
GATCTGCTTGTAGACCGCCACCGCCTTGAGGAAGAACCCCTGGTCCCCGTAGGCCTCGGCCACCCGGTTGAAGGCCTCGGCGGCCGCCAGGTTGTCGCCCTTCTTCTGGTGGAGCTCCCCGACCTTCAGCAGGACCCGGACGTCCTTGGGGTCCTCGGCCAGGACCTTGTCGTAGGCCCGGATGGCCTTGTCGTACTGCCCCTTCTGGACGTACTTGGTCGCCTCGGCGGTGATCTTGTTCTTGTCGACAGCCATGGGGCCGGGCGATCGCGGCGCCGGTCCCGCCGGCTCGGCCCGGCACCCGCGAGGGGAGCGGGGAGCCGCCGGAGCCGCGGCGCGGGCAGGCCGGGATCCGGATCAGGTTAGTGGAAGCCCCCCACCGGGTCAAGGCGACGACTGGCGCAGAATGCCGGATTTCGGCCGTTTTTCAGCCGGCGGCGGGCTGGCCGTCCCCCCCGGTCCGGGGCGGGGAGAGGATCTGCTCGACGATGCGGGTGTCGTACTTGCCGGAGACGAACTGGGGGCTCCGCAGCACCCGCCGGTGGAAGGGGATGTTGGTCTTGATCCCCTCCACCACGTACTCGTTGAGGGCCCGGTTCATGCGCTCCATGGCCACGTCGCGCCGGTCGGCCCAGCAGATGAGCTTGGCCACCAGCGAGTCGTAGTAGGGCTGCACCCGGTAGTGCTCGTAGGCCATGGTGTCGACCCGTACCCCGTACCCGCCCGGCTGGTGGTAGCCGGTGATGGTGCCGGGCGAGGGGGCGAAGGTCACCGGATCCTCGGCGTTGACGCGGCACTCGATGGCGTGGAAGCGCGGCACCACCGAGTCCTGCGTGCGCTCGAGCGGGTCGCCGTTGGCCAGCTTGATCTGGAGCCGCACCAGGTCGAGCCCGTAGACCTGCTCGGTCACCGGGTGCTCCACCTGGATGCGGGTGTTCATCTCCATGAAGTAGTAGCGGCCCTTCTCGTCCATCAGGAACTCGATGGTCCCGACGTTGTTGTAGGAGATCTTCCGCATCGCCTCGAGGGCCACCTCCCCCATCTCGCGCCGCAGTTCGGCCGACACGGCGGGGCTCGGAGCCTCCTCGACCAGCTTCTGGTGCCTGCGCTGCACCGAGCACTCGCGCTCGCCGAGGTGGATGATGTCGCCGTGCTCGTCGGCGACGATCTGGAGCTCGATGTGGCGGGGCTCCTCGACGTAGCGCTCGAGGTACATGGAGCCGTCGCCGAAGGCGGCCAGCGCCTCGGCGCTGGCGCCCTCGAAGGACTTGCGGATGGCGGGGGCCTCGCGGACGATCTTCATGCCGCGCCCGCCGCCCCCGGCGGCCGCCTTGAGGATCACCGGGAAGCCGACCTGCTTGGCGATGCGCTCGGCCTCGTCGGCGTCCTTGAGCACGCCGCGGGCGCCGGGCAGGAGCGGCAGGCCCGCCTTCTCCATCGCCTCCCGGGCGGCCACCTTGTTCCCCATGAGCCGCAGCATCTCGGAGCGGGGGCCGATGAACTTGAGGCCCAGCTTCTCCACCACCTGGGCGAAGGCCGGGTTCTCGGAGAGGAAGCCGTAGCCGGGGTGGATGGCGTCGGCCTGGGTGACCTCGGCCGCCGACAGCAGCGCCGGGACGTTCAGGTAGCTGTCCCGGGAGGGCGGCGGCCCGATGCACACCGCCTCGTCGGCGAAGCGCACGTGGAGCGAGTCGGCGTCCGCGGTGGAATGGACCGCCACCGTGGCGATCCCGAGCTCGCGGCAGGCGCGGATGACCCGCAGGGCGATCTCACCGCGGTTGGCGACCAGTACCTTCTTGAACATGCGCCCGCCCTAGGCCGGCTCGATGCGGAAGAGCTTCTCGCCGAACTCCACCGGGGTGGCGTTCTGGACGAAGATCTCGGCGATCTTGCCGCCCATCTCGGCCTCGATCTCGTTCATCAGCTTCATCGCCTCGACGATGCAGAGCACCTGGCCCTTCTTCACCACGGTGCCCACCTCGACGAACGGAGGCGAGTCGGGCGACGGCGCGCGGTAGAAGGTGCCGACGAACGGCGAGGTGACGATCGTGCCGGGCTTGTCGGGAGCCTTGGCGGGGGCGGCGGCCGGGGCCGCGGCGGGGGCCGCCGCGACGGGGGCGGCCGGGATCGCCTGCGTCACCGCCTGTGCCACCGACCCGGCCCCCGGGCCGCGGCGGATCTCGACCTTCTCCGCCCCGCGCTTCCAGACCAGGGCGGTGACGTCCGTGCCCTTGAGCACATCCACCAGCTTGCGGACGTCCGCCAGGGTGAAGGGACCGCTCTCGGACTCCTCGGCCGCGGACTCCCGGCTTCGCTCGGTCTGCTCCGACTTCCTGGTCGCCATGGGAACGCCTCCTCGGGATGGCAGCCGCCGGGTTAGCCGGCCACTCGGGTGAGGTACTCGCCGGTTCGGGTGTCGATGCGCAGCAGGTCCCCCTCGTTGATGAAGAGCGGGACGTTGACGACGTAGCCGGTCTCCAGCGTGGCCGGCTTGGTGGCTCCGGAGACCGTGTCGCCGCGGACGCCCGGGTCGCACTTGGCCACCCGCAGGTCCATCGTGTTCGGCAGCGTCACGCCGATGGCCTTGCCGTTGAAGAACAGGATGTGGGTGGTGGTGTTGTCCTTGATGAAGTGCGTCGCCTCCCCCATCTGCTCCTCGGTGAGGAAGGTCTGCTCGAAGTTCTTGTTGTCCATGAAGTTGTAGTGGTCGCCTTCCTTGTAGAGGTACTGCATCTCCTTCTCCTCCAGGTCGGGCTTGCCCACCACGTCGCCGGACTTGAACGTCTTGTCGATGGTCCTCCCGGTGAGGAGGTTCTTGATGCGGGTCCGCACGAAGGCCGAGCCCTTGCCGGGCTTGACGTGCTGGAACTCCACGATCTCCCAGGGTTCCTTGTCGATCTCGATCTTCAGCCCGCGGCGGAAGGCCGAGGTGTCCAGCGTGTCGCCCATGATCTCTCCAGCTCCCTCTTGTCGTTGGTGCGCGGATGCGTCGCCCGGGCGGCTGCCGCCCTTGCCGGGCCGGCGCGGGGGCCCCGGCCGCCCGCGCTACAGCTCCGCCTTCACCTTCGGCGCGGTGACGCGCAGGAGGTAACGGGCCTTTCCGTAGTTACCCTCCGGCCTGAGCGCGACCACCATGAAGTACTCGGGCGAGACCATGCGGGCCACCGCCATGAGCTTGTCGGTCCCCACCGAGAACTCGGAGACGCCACCGGCCTGGTGCACCTCGGCGGCCTCCCGGGCGCTGCGCAGGACGCTGGTGTACTCGACCAGGAGCGACTTCACGTCGACGTCGCCCTGGGCGGCCAGGTGCGTGTCGACCTCGATGCCGTCGACCCCCATGAGCGAGCAGGCGACGGCGCCGTCGACGCCGTCGCACACATCCTGGAGGTGCTCGCGGAACCCCATCTCGCCTTCCCGCTCGCCCGCGAAAAACCTCGTCTTTTCGTAGCGGAACGCGCGGGGTCGCGGACCTTGTAGCCCGGGCGCGCGACCCGCGTCAAGGTTCGGGCGATACGCGCTGCGTCAACGAGGAGACCGGCCCGGGAGCTACTCGCAGGTGACGGTGATCGGCATCTGGCCCACCGTGGGGCAGACGAACGTCGGGACCGTGGTGCCGGTGCAATAGTCCGCCGGGACCGGGACGGTGGTGACGGTCACCGGGAACTGGAGATCGCCCGTCTCGAACTTGGTCCCGTCCCCGAAGACACCCCTGGCGCGGGCGAGCACGCCGATCACCGTGCCGGGGGCGGCCGCGATGCCGGTGAAGGGCACCTGCATCGAGATGACGGCCGTCCCCGCGGCCGGAACCATCGAGGAGGTCACCGGGCTCGTGGCCGTCGGGCCGCCGTCCCCGAACTCGAACTCGAACTCCTGGACGAAGGCGTGGGCGTTGTTGACGTGGCCGGTGCTCGCGTCGGTGTTGTCGACCCGCGCGTTGTCGAGCTGCACGAACAGCCACAGCGACTGGCTCACCGCCAGGTCGATCGCGACGTTGCCGATGTACTGGGCATCGCACACCTCGGTGAACGTGCAGTCGTCCGTGGGCGCGCAGATGCCGCCCCACTGGACCGAGGAGTTCGGGGCGCCACAGGCTGCGAGCGCGAGGGCCAGTCCGAGCGCGGCGATGGTGCGGGTCTTCACGGCTTCCTCCTACCCGCCCGCGGCGGCGGTGGCCACCGGCCGGTTCAGGACGCGCGGGGTGATGAAGATGAGCAGCTCGGTATGGTCGTCGGAGTCCGCGGTGGTCTTGAAGAAGAAGCCCAGGACCGGGATGTCGCCGAGGAAGGGGACCTTGTTGACCCGCTTCGCCGTCTGGCGAGTGTAGATGCCGCCGATGACGGTGGTGTCGCCGTCCTTGACCAGCACCTGGGTCTCCGCCTGCCGCTTGGAGATGGAGGGCTGCCCGTTGGCGCCGGTGAGCTGCGGGTTGGGCTGGTTGTTGGTGGCCTTGATCTTCATGAGGATCGAGCCGTCGGCGGTGACGTGGGGCGTCACCTTGAGCTCGAGCAGCGCCTCGACGAAGGTGGTGTTCACGCCCGAGGCCGACACCTGCGAGAAGGGGATGGAGAGGCCCTGCCCGATGGTGGCCTCCTTGTTGTCCAGGGTGGCCACCTTGGGGGCGGAGATGGTCTTCACCACGCCTTCGTTCTCGAGGGCGGTCAATCGTAGATTGAGGTTGAAGGCGTTGGAGGCCGAGCCCAGGGCGAAGCCGATGGCGCCGCCCGATCCCTGGCCCACCGGGGCCGGAAGGTTGACGGCGTAGTTGGGGCTGGCGGCGGTGCCGGTGGTGGGGCCGCCGCCCGAGCCGCCGACCATCGAGAAGTTGTTGGGGAAGGCGACGCCGGTCGGGTTTCCGGTGGCCTGCGTCCAGCTGGTATTGCCGCCCCACTGGACGCCGATGATCTGCGTGAAGTTGGAGGCCGCCTCGACGATGCGGCTCTCGATGAGCACCTGCGGCGTCTCGGTGTCGAGGTTGCGCACCAGGCCCTCGACCCGGGCCAGCGCCTCCTGGGTGTCCTTGACGATGAGGACGTTGGTTCGCTCGTCCACCGAGACCGTTCCGCGCTCGGTGAGGACCTCCTTCACCTGCTTCGTGACGTCGTTGGCGGTCGCGAAGTTGACCGGGATGAGCCGGACCTTGAGCGGGATGAGCGGGGCGCGGGCCTTGGCCGCGTCCACCCGCGCCTGCTGCTCCTTGGCGATGGTCTCGACCTTGGCGACGCGGATGACGTTCCCGGCCTCCTCCTTGTCGAGCCCCTTGGCGCGGAGCACGATGTCGAGGGCCTGGTCCCAGGGGACGTTGCGCAGCGAGACGGTGACCTTGCCGGTCACGTCGTCGGCCACCACGATGTTCTTCTTGGAGACGTCGGCGATGAGCCGCAGCAGGTTGCGGATGTCGATGTCGTGGAAGTCGAGGGTGATGCGGCGCCCGCTGTACTGCTTCTGCTGCGGGACGCCCGAGAGGGCGTAGCCCGGCGTCGCCGCCGAGAAGCCGGCCCCCTGGGCCGCGCTGGCGTCGCTCAGCACCACCGGCTGCTCGGCGTCCTTCTTCTCCGGCACGCCGGCGCTCACCGTCCAGGCGAGCCCGGCCGGGGTGGCGGCGAGCTTGTCGGTCGCGTCGGCGCGCAGGGTGGCGACGATCTGCACCTGCCCGGTGGACGGGGTGTTGAAGCAGGAAACCATGGTGACCGGCCCGCCGAGCGCGCTGGTGTCGAGGGCCCGCTCGAGCCGCTTGGGGAGCCTCGCCCCCTCGAGCGTCAGCACCAGGGTGCGCGGGTCGGGGCGGGAGACGGCGTGGGGGGCCTTGCCCACGATCTCGATCCGCGAGGCGGCGCCCGCCTGGGTCACCCGGACGTCCTGGAGCTGCACCGGCGCCGGGAGGGCCTTCTCCGGAGGGGCGAGGGCCACCGCGACGGGCGGCACGGCCACCCGCCTGGGCGCCTGCGCGGCCGGGGGCGCCGCCGGAGCGGCGGCGGTGGCCTGCGCGCCGCGGGTCAGCACGGCCAGCCCGGACTCGGTCCGCTTCACCTGGTAGGCCGGGAGGTCGCCGTCGGCGTCGAGGACCACCCGCACCTTGCCCTGGTCGCGGCCGAAGCGGACCTGCTTGAAGCCGGCCGCTCCCGGAGCGGAGGAGCGCGGGGCCTTCTCGACGCCGTAGAGGTCGATGGCCAGCCGCGGCGGGTCCCGCAGCTCGATGACCTCGAACTTGCCGATCTGGCCGTTGGCCAGCAGCACCACGCCGTCGCTGCGGGCGCGGGCGCCGGTCACGGCGGTGGCCGGGTGCTTCACCTCGGCCTCGTCCGTCCGCCGCGAGACGACGTGGTCGCCCGCGGCCGGTGCGGCCACCGGGACGGCGAGCGGGGCCTGGGCGGGCGCGGAAGCCTGGACCGCAGGCGCCGCCGGTGCCGCCGCGACCTCCGCCGCCTGCACCCGGACCACCACCGACTCCCCGCGAGGGGTCACCTCGTATCGGGCCGCCGGATCGAGCGAGACGATCACCCTGCCCACCGCGCTCTTCTCGTCCTTGTACTGGGCGGTGCTCACCGCCACCACGCCGCCGCGAGAGACCTGGACCGGCGAGTGCACGGACGACACGTCGCCACCGGCGATGTCCACCACCAGGCGCGGCGGGTCCTGCAGCTTGAAGACCGTGTAGCTCGGGGCGCGCGAGGCGCGGATCTCCACCTCGACCGACCCGTCGCGGTCGGCCACGTCGATGGCGCGCACGGCGTTGGCCTGGGGAGCGGCCGCCCGGGCGGGAGCCGGGAGGCTCGAGAGCACGCCCGCCGCGAGGAGAGCAGACAGGAGGCGCCTGCTGAGCTTCTTGGGATTGGTGTCCATCTCGCTACTCCTCGAGGTTCAGCGACTGTTCCTTGGGCAGGCGAAGCAGGGTCTGAGTCCGGTCGCGGCTCCCGTCGGCCTTGATGGCCCACTCGGTCACGACCACCTCGCCGGTGCGGATGGCCGCCACCACGCCGCCGTTCTTCCCGAGGCAGGCGCCGCGCCGCACCGCGTATCCCACGCCGTTCGGGGCCTCGACCATCGCCACCGGGTCCTCGAGGCCGGTGACCACCGCCACCAGGCGCAGCTGCTCGAGCTCGTAGCGGCCGAGGGGCGTGTTGCAGCGGGTCACGACGCCCGTGGCCGTGCTCTCGAGCTCGGAGAGGAAGGTCTTGAAGGGGTCGCGCTTGCCGACCGAGGAGTAGACCCACTCCGGCGCGGCGGGCGCCTCCGGGGCGGCCGGGGCGCTCGGGGCGGCGGCCGGGGCGGCGCTGACGGGCGCGGGACGCGGCGCCGGGGGCTTCTTCTCGCCGCAGGCGGCGAGGAGGGCGGCGAGCGCCAGGATGCCGGCGAGCGGCCTCATCGGGCCCCCCCCGCCTTGGGGCCGGCGCCGGCCTTCTTCTGGTCGACGAACATGAAGGTCGTGGCCAGGAACTTGGCGTTGACCACCACCTTGCCGCCCACGTCCTTGGGGCTGTCCATGACGATGTCGCCGATGTTCACGATCCGGCGCAGCCGCCCCAGCGCGTCGAAGAAGGTGGCGATCTCGTGGAAGTTGCCGGTCACCGTCATGGGGATGGGGATCCGCGCGTAGAAGCCCTCCGAGATCTCCTTGCCCGGCTCGATGGTGGAGATCTCCAGGCCGGCCTTGCGCGCCCGCTCCTGGAAGAGCTGCAGCAGCTCGTCGATCTTCTTGTCCTCGGGCAGCTCCGCCAGCGCCTCGGTCAGCTTCTGCTCGAGCAGCTCCTTCTCGCGGCGGAACTGGTTGAGGTTGTTGGCGATGGCGGTCTTCTCGATGAGGTCGGCGTCGAGGCGCTTCTGCTCCGCTTCGGTGCGGGCGATGCGCTTCTCGATCTCGGAGATGGGCTTTCCGAAGAGCGGGATCCCGACCAGGAAGTAGTTGAGGGCGGTGAGGGCGGCGACGGCCGCTGCCAGCACCCCGACCTTGGCCCCCAGGGGCGCCTTGGCAATGCGCTCGATGAGCTGTTCCATGGCGCGTTACCTCGGCGACGGGGGTGCGGCCGGGCGGGCCGGGGGCGCGGGGGGCGCCGGGCTCGCCCCGGGGGCGGGCGTCGCCTGGGCGACGCCCGGCGCGTAGTTGGCGGTGGCGTTGATGGTGAAGTCCACCACGCGGAAGGCCTTGCGCGTCCCCGCGGCGGTCTTCTTGAGCTCCACGTTGGAGAAGTACCGCGAGCCGCGCAGCGCCGACATGAAGGCCGATACGTCGTCGATGCTGGCGGCCGAACCCTCGAAGGTGACCGCGCCGGACTTCTCCTCCAGCTTCTTCAGCTCCAGCTTCTTGGGGGTGATGGTGGCCAGCTCGTCGAGCATCCGGACCGGGCCGCTGCGGGCCGCCTTGAGCTTGTCGAGGATGGCGAGCTTCTCCTTGAGGGCCGTCTGCTCGGCCTTGATGTCCTTGACCTCGCCGATGATGCGCTCGAGCTGGACGATGTCGTCCCGGGTGCGCTTGAGCTGTGCCTCGCGCCTCGCCATCTCTCCCTCCCGCGAGGCGGACCAGAAGTAGTTGCCGATCAGGGCCAGGATCAGCGCCAGCCCGAAGAAGATCAGCTGGTTCTTGCCAGCGATCTTCTTCTTCGAGACTCGGACCGGGAGCAGGTTGATGCGGATCACGGCTTGTCCCCCGGCCGGCGAAGGGCGAGGCCGACCGCCACCGCTGCGCTGGGCGCGGCCTGCATGATCAGGCTCGAGTCGAACTTCCGGTTGTCGACCTCGATGGCCTTGAAGGGGTTCAGGACCTCCACCGGGACGCCCGACCGCTGCTCCAGCACCTTGAAGAGCGCCGGGATGCGGGCGGTGCCGCCCGAGAGGAAGACGCGCGCGATCCGGTTCTCGGCGGCGGTGGCGGCGTAGAAGTCGAGGGACCGCTGGATCTCGCCGGCCATCTGGTCGGCGACGCCCTGGATCACCCGCTCCACCTCCTGGGGGACGACCGCGTCGGTCTCGCCCTGCCCGCCCACCTTGAGGGCCTCGGCCTCGTCGTAGGAGATGTTGAGCTGCTTCTGGATCTCCTCGGTGAAGGCGTTGCCGCCCAGGGTGATGTCGCGGGTGAAGGTGGCGTTGCCGTTGAGGACGATGTTGATGTTGGAGACCGAGGCACCCACGTTGATGAGCACCACCGCCTGCCCGGTCGGCACCTCGTAGTTGGCCTCGAAGGCGTTCTGGACCGCGAAGGCGTCCACGTCGACGACCGTGGCCGTCAGGCCCGCCTCGGCGCACACCGAGGTGTAGTCGTTGATCATGTCCTTCTTGGCGGCCACCAGCAGCACGTCCATCTGGCCGGTGGCCTCGTTGTCGAGCGTGAGGATCTGCGTGTCGATGTTGACGTCCTTGACGTCGAAGGGGATGTACTGCTCGGCCTCCCACTGGATCGACTCGTCGAGCTCCTCCTGCGTCATGCGGGGCAGCGAGATCTTCTTGATGATGACCGAGTGGCCCCGGACCCCGATGGCCACCTCCTTGGAGCGCACCTTGGCGTCGCGGACCACGTCCTGGATGGCCTGGACGATGGCCCCCGAGTTCATCAGGGCCCCGTCGACGATGGCCTCCGGGGGGAGCGGCGACTGGCCGTAGGCCTGCAGGGCGTAGCCGCCCTTGCGCTCCTTGAGCTGGACGAGCTTCACGCCCGAGGAGCCGATGTCGAGGCCGACCGCGAGCTTGCTCTTGGCCATCGCGTTCCCTTCACGAGCGGCGCTGTGCCGCCGCCCCCTGGCGCCTGGCCCCGAAGACCTTGGCCCTGTCGGCCGGCTGCAGGCCCAGCGCCAGGATGATCTTGCGCTTGGTGTCCACCCGGCAGTCGAGGCCGCTCTCGACCCGGGCCACCGTCAGGGGCGAGACCCCGGCCTTGCGCGCCAGCTCGGCCTTGGTGAGCAGGAGCTCCTCGCGCAGGCGCCGCACGTTGTTGGGCGCGCGGCGCGACACCGCGATCGCGGATCGGAGCGGAGGACGGGCCATTCCGCCACCACGCTATGCCATCGCGCGCGGCTTGCGCAAGAATCCGGAATGGCGCCCGTATCGGTGTTTGTAGGACAGCGAGTGCTAGTTATGCATAATTGATATTTTCATTACGCATACCTTTGAATCGAAAGGGATCCGGCCGTCCCGGGCTCCCGGGACGCGCCCCCTACCCGCTGATCCCGTACTCCTTGATCTTGTAGAGCAGGGCCCGGTAGGAGATCTCCAGGATCTCGGCGGCCCGGGTCCGGTTCCCGCCGGTGCGCTCCAGCGCCCGGCGGATGAGCTGCTCCTCCACCAGCCGGGTGGCCCGCTTGATGGAGGAAATCTCCTCCGGGAGGCCCGGCGGCGCGGCGGGCGGGGCCCGCACCTCGTCCGGCAGGTCCTCCTCCCGGATCTCGGCCCCCTCGCACAGCACCAGCGCCCGCTCGATGGCGTGCTCCAGCTCGCGGACGTTCCCCCGCCAGCGGTAGCCGCGCAGCGCCTCCAGCGCCCCCTCGGAGATGCCTCGCACCGGCGCCTCCGGCCGCAAGCGCGCGTACTTCGAGAGGAAATGCCGGGCCAGCAGCGGGATGTCCTCGGGCCGCTCCCGCAGCGCCGGCAGCCGGATGCCCACCACGTTCAGGCGGTAGAAGAGGTCCTCGCGGAACTGTCCCTCGCGCACCGCCCGGCCGAGGTCGCGGGCGCTGGCCGCCACCACCCGCACGTCCACCTTCTCCGAGCGGTTGTCCCCCACCCGGCGGATCTCCTCGTCCTGCAGGACGCGCAGCAGCTTCACCTGCAGCCCGGCGGGCATCTCCCCGATCTCGTCGAGGAAGAGCGTGCCCCCGTCCGCCTCGGCGAACAGCCCCTTCTTGTTGCGGGAGGCGTCGGTGAAGGCGCCGCGGACGTGCCCGAACAGCTCCGACTCCATCAGCTCCCCGGGGATGGCCCCGCAGTTCACGGCCACGAAGGGGAAGCTGGCCCGCGGCGACAGCTCGTGGATGGCGCGGGCCACCAGCTCCTTGCCGGTGCCGGACTCGCCGCCCAGGAGCACGGTGGTCTTGAGCGGGGCCACCTTGCGGACCTGGCGGAGCACCTCCTGCATGGCCTCCGAGGACCCGATCAGGTTCTCGATGCGGTACCCCTCCGCCAGCTCGGTGCGCAGCCGGCGGTTCTCCCGGGCCAGGCGCTCCCGCTCCTCGGCCTTCTTGAGGACCAGCACCACCTCGTCGGGCTTGAAGGGCTTGGAGACGTAGTCGTAGGCGCCGGCCTTCATCGCCTCGATGGCGGTGTCATGGGTCCCGTAGGCGCTCATGACGATGAAGGTGAGGTCGGGCCGGATCCGCTGCACCTCCCGCAGCAGCTTCAGCCCGTCCATGCGCGGCATGCGCACGTCGGAGAGGACCAGGTCGTAGTCCCGCGCCGCCAGCTCCTTGAGCGCGTCCTCGCCGTTCGAGACCGCCCGGGCCTCGTACCCGTGGTCCCGCAGGATCACCGAGAGGAGGTGGCGCATCGACTCCTCGTCGTCGACGATGAGCACGCTGCGGAAGGCCACGTTGCGATCCTAGCACGCGCCCGCCGCGCCCCTAGGAAGCGGCGCGGAAGGCGAGGGTGAAGACCGCCCCGCCCTCCGGGCGGTTGGCGGCCGAGATCTCGCCGCCGAAGGACTCCATGACCCGGTGGCAGATGGCGAGCCCCAGGCCGGTCCCCTGGCCCGGCTCCTTGGTGGTGAAGAAGGGATCGAAGAGCCGTGGCAGGTTGGCCGGGTCGATCCCCGGCCCGCGGTCGGCCACCAGGAGGAGCACCCGCGGCGCACCGTCCGGCCCCGTCCTCCCGAGGCGCCCCTCGATCTGCATCCGGCCGCGGCCCTCCATGGCGTCCCCGGCGTTGAGCAGGAGGTTCAGGAGCACCTGGGCCAGGGTGTGCTCGTCGGCCACCACCCGCGGCAGGCGCTCCGGCAGCTGCACCTCCACCTCCACGTCGCGGAAGCGCGACTGCACGCGCGCCAGCCGCAGCGAGGCGTCCAGCGCCGCCGAGAGATCGAGGGGGGCCAGCGCCGGTGGCGAGGGGCGGGCGAAGTCGAGCAGCTCCCGCACGGTGCGGTCGATGCGCTGCACCTCGTCGCCGGCGCGCCGGAGGTACTCCTCGGCCTCCCCTCCCCTGCCGTCCCGCAGCCGCGAGCGGGCCAGCTCCAGGTAGCCCTCGAGGGCGCCGAGCGGGTTGCCCACCTCGTGGGCCACCCCGGCGGCCAGGCGCCCCACCGTGGCCAGCTTCTCGCTGCGCACCAGCGATTCGCGCGCCGCCTCGAGGTCGCGGTTGGCCCGGGTCAGCTCCTCCACCTTGGCGGCGAGGCGAGCCCGCTCCTCGCCCAGCGCCGAGGCCATGCGCTCGAAGGCCAGCGCCGCGCGCGAGAGGGCCGAGCCGCCGGCCTCGCCGAGCAGCGGCAGCTCGCCCGGCCCGGAGCCGGCCAGCCGATCGCCGGCGGCCAGCATCCGATCCACCGGCCGGGCCACCGACCGGAACAGCAGCACCGCCCCGGTCGCCAGCGCCGTCAGCGCCGCCCCGATCGCCAGGAAGAGGAGCATCCGCGGCCCGAGCGCGCCGCGGGCGGCCGCCGGGAGCCCGGTGGCGAGGAGCACCGCCGCCGCGACGGCGGCCACGGCCGCCGCGTGGAGCAGCAGCACCAGGCGGACGTTGACGGCGCGACGCGGCAAGGGGACCTCCGCCGATCCTAGCGGAACACCTCGAGCGCCGGCACCAGGCGGGCGAGGACCGAGGAGAGGTAGAGCCACTCCAGGGCCCCCAGCGCCAGGAACGGGCCGAAGGGGACGGCGTGGCGCGGCGGGACCCAGTCCTCGTCGGCCGCGGGATGGGCGGGCTCCGGACCGGGCTCGCTCCGCCCGAGCAGCAGCAGCGCGACCCCGACGACGCTGCCCTGGAGCGAGGCGAGCAGCACCACCGGGAGGAGCGCCCGGACCCCGAGCCAGGCGCCGAGGCCCGAGAGGAGCCACACGTCCCCGAAGCCGAGCGCCTCCTTCTTGAAGACCTTCTCGCCGACCACCGACACCAGGGCGAAGGCGGCGAAGCCGACGACCGCTCCCCACACCGAGGAGAGGAGGCTCGCCGCCGAGAGATCGAGGGCGCTCATGGCGAGCCCGAAGGCGATGAGCGGCCAGGTGAGGACGTGCGGCAGGAGCCAGGTGTCGAGGTCGATGAAGGCCAGGGCGAGGAGCACCGCCGCGAAGGCCAGCTCGGCCAGGGCGGCGGCGGACAGGCCGTGACCGCGCCAGGCGAGGAACCCGGCGGCCGCGCCGAGCAGCTCCACCAGCGGGTATCGGGCCGGGATGGGGGCGGCGCAGGACCGGCAGCGGGCCCGCAGGATCACCCAGGAGAGGACCGGGACGTTGTCGTACCAGGCGATGGCCGCCCCGCAGCGCGGGCAGCGCGACCGGGGACGGACCACCGACTCCCCGCGCGGGACCCGGGCGACGACCACGTTGAGGAAGCTCCCCACCACCGCTCCGAGGAGCGTGAGCAGCGCCGCGGCGAGCGGCGGCGGGAAGGTGTCGGCGAGCTCGGTCACGTCGGGCCCGCGCCTCGCGGGCCTCTCGCGCGGGTGCGGCGATGATGGGGGCGAGCCTGTACCTTGTCAAAACGACATCCGTGACGAGAAACGTCAGCGCCGCTGCCCTCCCCCGCCCGATCTCGTCACCGATATCCCTCGTGTGGGTGAGTGGCGGCGCCGGGTCGTTCCGCGAGCTTGCGACCTCCGCGCCTCCTGGCACCGTTCCTGCTCTTGGGACCTGGCGAATCGACCGGGCGTGAGTGGATGTGGGCCCGGTAAATCGTCGCCTGGCGGAGTGCCCGGTCGACCCACTTGGGAGGAACACATGAAGAGGCTGAACAAGGGCTTCACCCTGATCGAGCTCATGATCGTCGTCGCCATCATCGGCATCCTGGCGGCCATCGCCATCCCCAACTTCGTCAAGTACCAGCTCCGCTCGAAGTTCAGCGAGGGCTCCTCGAACGTCGAGGGTCTCCGCAAGGCCCAGGAGGCCCTGCGCCAGGCCGAGCGCCAGGTCGTCGCCGCCGGCGCCATCGACGGCGCCTATCGCGTCGGCCAGTACTGGAACCTCACCGCCGCCCAGGTCCCCGCCGCCGTCGTCCCCGGCACCCAGAAGGCTGCCTGGGCCGCCGCCGACATCGCGCTCGCCAACGCCATCGACTGGACCGTCGAGGGCCGGACCTACTTCGTGTACCAGGTCTCCACCGCCGGCGCGGCCTGCACCCCGGCCAACAACGCAGGCGCCAACGCCGGCCTGTGCTACATGATCGGCGCCCGCTCCGACATCGACGGCGACGGCGTCTTCGGCGAGGTGGTCTACGCCAAGTCGAACCTGGCCGGCAACGCCACCGCCACTGCGCCCGCCACCGTGGCGGCCTTCCCGGCGGCCATCAGCACCTCCTGCGGCCTCGCCGCGGCTCCGGTGTACAACTCGACCTGCCAGAACACCGCCCCGGACTTCTTCTAGCCCGGAGCAGCTCCTGAAGCGCGCGCCGCGGGGCCCTGCCCCGCGGCGCTCCTTTTTTTGGGGCCCGCGTCGCCCCGGTGTAGCTTCTGGCTCCGGATGCCGAAGCGTGCCGCGCCCTTCCTCGTCGCCGCGGCCCTGGCGGCCGGAGCGCTCCTGGCCCGCTGGGGCCTCGAGCCGGAGGCCCGCCGGGTGGGCGAGGTGCGCGACCCCACCTGGCTCCCCTCCGGGAAGCTCCTCCGGCTCGTCTCCATGGGCCAGCGGCTTGCGCTCGCCGACCTCTACTGGCTCAAGACCGTCCAGTACACCGGCGCCATGGTCCTGGCCGCGGCCAAGAGCTGGGAGGCGCTCTACCCGCTCGGCGAGCTGGTGACCGACCTCGACCCGCGCTACGGCTACGCCTACCAGGTGGTGGGCTCCAACCTGAGCGGGGTGGCCGGGAAGGTGGCCGAGAGCGACCGGCTCCTCGAGAAGGGCATGAGGAACGTGCCCGACCGCTACGCGCTCCCCTTCCTCTACGCCTTCAACAAGTTCTTCTACGAGAACGACTACGCCGAGGCGGCCCGCTATGCCCGCCGCGCCGCCGAGGTGGGGAAGAGGCCGCACCTGGCCCTGCTCGCCTCCAGCCTGTCCCTGGCGGCCGACACCGACGCCGAGTACGCGGTGGCGGCCTCCTTCCTGGAGGACGCCATCCGCCAGGCCTCGCAGGGGGACACCCCGGAGCTCCGGCAGGAGCTGGAGCAGCGGCTCTTGCGGGTCCGCGCCTATCAGGTGCTCTCGCAGGTGGAGAAGGCCGTCGCCACCTGCGAGCGGGAGACGGGGCGCCGCCCCTTCTCGCTGCTGGAGCTCGTGAACCTGGGGCTGCTCCCCGGGCTGCCGCGCGACCCCTCCGGCGGCGAGATCCTCTACGACTTCACCACCGGGAAGGTGAAGAGCTCGGTCGCAGGCGAGCGAAGGCCGATGCGCCCGGAGCACCAGGCCACCCCATGAAGAAGACCCTCGCCATCGCCCACAACACCCTCCGCGAGGCGCTGCGGGAGCGCCTCATGTACAACCTGGCGATCTTCGCGCTGGTCCTGATCATGGGGTCGCTCACCATCTCCCAGCTGACGCTGGGCGAGCAGTACCGGATCATCGCCGACGTCGCCACCTCCAGCACCCAGGTGTTCGGGACCTTCATCGCGGTGTTCCTCGGGGTCGCGCTGGTGGCGCGCGAGCTCGACCGCCGCACCGGTTACGCGCTGCTGGCCCGCCCGGTGAGCCGGGCCGGGTTCGTGGTCGGAAAGTACCTGGGGCTGCTCGCCACCCTGGCCTTGAACGTCCTGGTGATGGCGGTGGCCAGCGCGGCCATGCTGCTCCTCTACGGCGGGCCCTCCACCTTCCTCAGCGCCGGATTCCCATCGGCCTTCTGGCTCATCCTGGTGCAGCTGTCGGTGTGCGCCGGCTTCGCGGTGCTGTTCGCCGCCGTCACCACCCCCACCCTGGCGGTGATCTTCGCCCTCTCGGCGGTGGCCGCCGGGCACGTCTTCTCCGAGGTACGGAGCTTCTGGCTGAAGAGCGACCAGGTGGGGATGAAGTCCATCGTCCGGGTGCTCGACGTGGTCCTGCCCAACATGGGCGTGCTCGACCTCAAGGAGGCGCTGACCTACCGCGACCCGGTGCAGCTCTCCTCGCTGGCCCTGCGAACCGGGTACGGCCTCCTCTACGCCGGTGCGCTGGTGGCGCTGGCGGCCATCGTCTTCCGCAAGAAGGACCTGCGCTAGCCATGCCCGACCCCGCGCGCGACGC
>Ga0079037_100000653_pt1 | contig 16277 bp, 12 predicted proteins | sample Mud3Dept4metaG_FD_71479 | JGI IMG/M metagenome (GOLD analysis project Ga0079037, IMG submission 71479) | Freshwater wetland microbial communities from Ohio, USA, analyzing the effect of biotic and abiotic controls - Mud 3 Core 4 Depth 4 metaG | ecosystem: Environmental > Aquatic > Freshwater >... | reverse complement strand
AGCGCCCCTGCCTCCTTTGCATACCTAGGGACACGCTACTTCCACCACTACGGTATAGACAGGGATGAGGGCAAGGAACTCCTTGCCAAGATCGCGGTAAAGAACCATCAGCACGGAAGTCTTAACCCGAAGGCGCATTTTCACAATGTCATCACCGTGGAACAGGCTGTCAAGGCGCCGATAGTCGCCTGGCCTCTGGGCCTCTTCGATTGCTGCGGGGTGAGCGACGGTGCAGCGGCAGCTATAGTGGTCCGGGCTGATATGGCAAAGAACTTCAGGAGCGATCCCATTTACATTAAGGGAATGGCCATTTCCGCAGGGGCGCGTCAGGGCTCGATGCGGCCGGCTTATGATTACGTACACATTGACGAAAACGTCTTCGCCGGGCAACAGGCTTATGCTCAGGCCGGCGTCAAGGACCCCAGAAAGGAGATAAGCTGCGCAGAGGTGCACGATTGCTTTTCGACCAATGAACTGATCGTCTACGAAGATCTGGGCTTCAGCCGGAGAGGAGGCGCCAAAGAGGATATTAACGCGGGAGCATTCACCCTCCAGGGCGATCTTCCGATCAATACCGACGGAGGTCTTAAATGCTTCGGCCATCCCCTTGGCGCGTCGGGCCTCAGGATGCTCTATGAGATGTACAAGCAGCTCCAGGGCAAAGCCGGTCCGAGGCAGGTCAAGAACCCGCGACTCGCGTTGACACACAACCTGGGAGGCAATGCGGGGGCCGGCATCGGCTGCGTTGTGATCGTAGGCAACGAACTGAAATAATGGACACGATGCAGGCACAAAGGTGCAAAGGCAAGGAGGAAAAGGGAGATGAAGGAAAATAGTTTAATCAGTGCGTCTGCTTTGTGCCTTTGTATCTCTGTCCCTTTGTCCCTGTTTATCTGTATTCATCTGTGTCGCATCTTAGGCACTTTAGCGCACTATAGGCACTTCTTAGGAGGGACATCATGCCGAGGATAACTATTAGAGACTGGCCTCCTTATTCACCTACCGATCAAAACAGGCGGGAGAACACGGTCCTGGCCGCAAAATTGATGATGAACGGTGCCTTGACCGCTCCCAATGTGGGAGGCCTGCCCATGACCGAAGGGGAAATCGTGTATGGCGAAGAGGAGCAGGAGGTGATTGCTCGGAAAATGGAAGAGCTCGCCTATGAAAGGGAAGCATGGAAGCACATCTTCCTTTACGAGGCTGTCATGGCCCGGCAGGCGGATGCCGTTCTGCTTCTTGGGAACACCCGTGCCTACTCCAGCCCCTGGGATGGAGAATGCGGCCTGTGCGCGGGAAGACCCGATTGCAGCTTCGTCTATGAGCATCGTAACCAGAAAGCCGGCATCATCGACACCACGGATCGAAGGTGCGACACCCTGGTCCCGGGGCCTTTGTGCACCATGTACGCCCACCAGCTCGGATACAATGTGGGCAGCGCTTTAATGGTGGCTGTTCATCTCTATGTGGACGCGCGTCCCTTCATCAGTATCGGCTTGGCCGCTCAAAAGCTCGGCTATTGCAGAGACTCCGCTGTGGTGGTGGGGATTGCCGTCAATGCAAGAGCCAAGTGCGAGCCCTCAGATCCGGCTACGGATTACCATTTGGTGAATCTGGACAGGGCGATCGACGCCATCCGAAGCAACGTGAACCAATTAGGCGTGAGACCGGCTACTGGCAAGGAATACAGGGCGGGGGATCCCGCAAAGAAGAAATAAGGAGGGATGGAAATGCCCTTATATGATGGAAAGAAGCTTGCCCAAGAGGGTCTCCTTCAGATCGCTCAGCACTGCGCGCAGGCGGCACTGCACGCCCCCCAGTTGATCGGGAAGACCACTGTGAAGATGGAGATCGTCGCAGAGGAAGGGCTGAAGGACTATTTCAGAGTGCAGGATGCGGCCAACAAATTGGGCGCAAGGCTTTCAGGGGAGACCTACAAGGCGGCTTATGACATGGGCGAGCCACCCGTGGTTTTGCTGATAGGCGCGGATGTCAGTCCCATTGTGGAAGCGCCGTGCAAGGCCGCTTGTCCGGCCGGAATTGACGTGCCTCGCTACATTCGCCTCATCGGTGACGGGAAATATGATCAAGCTGCTCTGGTGGTCAGGGAAAAGGTCCCTTTTCCTTCTGTCTGCGCCTATGTCTGCCGCGCCCCCTGCGAAAGCAAATGCCTTCGGGGCACCTTGAGAGATCGGCCCATTGCGATCGAGGCGCTCAAACGCTTCGCGGTAGATCGTGCGGGGAAAATGGATGTGCACAAGCCTTCCAGCCAAGCGACGGGCAAGCGCGTGGCCGTCGTCGGGTCAGGGCCTGCCGGGCTTACCGCGGCCTATTACCTCAGGAAAGTGTGCGGCCATGAGGTGACCGTCTTCGAAGCCCTCCCTCAGCCGGGAGGCATGATGCGCGTCGGAATCCCTGCCTATCGGCTGCCTCGGGAATTGCTCGATCGGGAGATTCAAGAAATAAAGGGCGCGGGTGTGGACATCAAGACAGACATCCGGGTGGATTCTCTGGAGGGACTGTTTGAGCAGGGATACAACGCTGTCCTGGTAGCCGTGGGGACCCATGAAGGCCAAAAATTGCCCATTCCCGGCGCAGACCTGAACGGCGTGCTGGTGAGTATGGATTTCCTGAGAGAGGTCCATCTCGGCAAAAACGTGAAAGTCGGGAAAAAGGTGCTGGTGCTGGGAGGAGGAGACGTGGCCTTTGACTGCGCCCGGGTGGCCCGCCGGCTCGGCGCCGAAGAAGTCCACATGGCTTGCTTGGAGTCCAAAGAGAATATGCCTGCAGCCTCTGAAGAGATCGAGCAGGGGCAGAGGGAGGGCATTGTCTTCCATCCTTCCCGTGCTTTCACAAAGATTGTCGGTGAAGCAGGGCATGTGGCCGGCGTCGAATGCCCTGAGGTGGAATCCTTTGAATTCGATGAAGAGGGCCAAGCCCGAGTCCGTGTTAAGAAAGTTTCGGAGCAGATCCTGAAGGCCGACACGGTTATCTTCGCCGTGGGCCAGCGACCCGCGATTCCCGCTCGATTCGGGCTGACGACCGGTCGGGGGAAGACACTGGCAGTGGATCCAGACACGCTGAACGCCGGTCGAGAAGGGGTCTTCGCTGCAGGCGATGTCCTGGTCGGAACGTCTTCGGTGATCGAGGCGATTGCCTCAGGAAGGAAAGCCGCCTCTTCGATCGACCTGTACCTGGGGGGGCTGGGCATTATTGACGAAGTCTTGGCTCCACCCGAACAGGTTCCAGAGGTCTCTTTCGGCCGGAAGGCGTCAGAGCCGCCGGGAAGCGATCCTGAGAGACCTCGGATGCCGCTCCTGTCTGTCGAAAAAGCATTGGCGGGCTTCGAGAGCGTTGAGTTGGGTCTGACCGAAGAGCAGGCTCTTCTTGAGACGTCCCGCTGTCTAAAATGCGACCAGGTGGGATTTGACTGCGGGGGTTGCGGCTTTAAGACCTGTCGCGAGGCGGTCGTCAACTGCCAGAACAGGCTTAATGAGACAGGAGGGGAGCCTTGGGGATGGCTGATGAAGGGGCCAAGCTGCATCTGGAGAGCCATGGAATTGGGGATCAGCATTGACTGGGCCGCTGCAGCGGCCCACACGTTGAATGTGGAGAGCAGGGTCGCAATGATCCCGGCCATGGCTTTCATGCGCATGGGATACATGGAAGGGTGCACCCTGGTCACCGTCCTTCCATTAGGCCCGTGCAAGGAGCGATGGTACTTCTCTCCGGGGACCGGAAGAGAGGATTACCGCCCCGCTGAAATGGAACGAAGGGCCCTGATGCTGCAGTATCCTCCGCTATGGATGCGCTTCACCGGACCAGGTCGGGATCTGGGCCGGAGAGGCATCAACGTCAAAGACCGGTGGTGGGATCCGCCCTACACGCGCCTGGAGATCGTGGAAGACGACAAGTGGGGGAATGCCGTTTTGGATAGAGATTACTCGATTTTTGTCGCTGCCGATGAAATCAGGAAGAAGAAGAAAATTCGAAGGCTGAACCTTCCCAGGATAAAACAGATTCTTGACGACAAGAAGCAGAAGAAGCAGCCTTAGCGCCTCGCTATGTCAGGAAAGGAGAGGACAAGATGGTGAGCCTGAAGGAAATCGAAGAGGGGATGTCCATCTTCATCAAGCACCAAACGCATCCCCTTGCTGTCAAATTGCTCCGCCCTGGGGATGGGGTACCCGAGGGCGCAAAGAGCCCGGTGAGGGATTTCGGCGTAGCCTTCAGCCTTTGTCAGGCTCTCGCGCTGAGCCGCAAAGAGGGTTTGACGATCGTGCTGGACAGAAACAGCCAATCCTGTCCCATTGCCCTGGCAGGGCTGGGATTGGTGAAGCCGGAAGAATTCCTAAGCGGAAGCTTTGTGCTTGCACCGATTAACCAGTCCCCTGAAGCGAGGAAAAAAATCGCAGGATCACTGCCGAGATTTCCCTTTGGCAAATACCGCCAGGTGCTGATCTCCCCGATCAAGACTGCCGTCTTTGATCCTGACGTCATCGTGTTCTACGGAAGCGGCGCCCAGGTGATGCGAATGATTCAGGCAGCTGTTTTTTCCTCAGGAAAAGCGTTGACTTCGACGGCCACGGGAAGCGGGGGCTGCCTCGTGCCCATTGTGGCCTCCATGCTTGAAGGGGAATGCAAGTACGCTGTCCCAGGAAACGGAGATCGACGGTTGGGATTGGTTGCCGACGGCGAGCTTTCCTTTGGGATGCCCAGGGAGCGGTTTGAAGAGGTGATCCGAGGGTTGAAGCTCTCCCACGAAGGCAAGCAGACCTATCCGATCAGTCCGGGTTACCTTAAGATGGAATATCAATTCCCTCCCTCCTACGGGGCGCTGAGGAAGGCGCTTGTTGAAAGCTCCAAATAAAATTGAGGAGGTATCACCATGTCGGAAAGCAAAACGCCCTATGTGCTTGGCGAATTGATTGAAGACAGGGCCAGAAGAAACGGCAAGAGGATTTTTCTCCACTTCAAGGACCGGACCTATACGTATGAGGAGATGAATCGTTACGCCAACCGGTGCGCAAACGCTTTCCTTCAGCAGGGTGTGGTGAAGGCGGACAAGATCAGCATCATGCTCCCCAACTGCCCTGAGTTCCTGTTCATATGGTTCGGCTCGGCAAAGGTTGGAGCGGTGGAGGTTCCCATCAACACGTCCTACAAGGGCGAGTTTCTGCGCCACCTCGTGGACCAGTCCGATTCAAAGCTCCTATTTCTCGATCACGAATGGCTGGACCGCCTGAAGTTGATCGAGGACGATCTGAAAAAGCTCAAGCAGGTGGTGATCCTGGGGGGGCTCACAAAAGAGGAGGCGGCGAGCTTTAAGATCCCCATGATAAGCTTCGAGGAGTTCTTCGATGCCCCCGAGACCCCGGTGAATATCAAGATCTACCCTCACGATTCCCAGAACATCATCTACACGTCAGGAACGACGGGCCTGTCCAAGGGCGCTCTAGGCCCTCACAAGTTCTGGATCGTGGTGGCGGAACAGTTGCTTCCCCTGCGCCAGGGGGGCAGGGATGATATCTTTTACACTTTCCTGCCTCTCTATCACATGAACGGGCAGTGTCTGACCGTCATCACGGCGCTTCTTGCAGAGGGCCAGGTGGTCCTCTCCGACAAGTTCAGCGCCAGCCGTTTCTGGGAGGATATCCGCAAGTATAAGGCGACCCAGTTCAACTACTTGGGCGCCGTCATCCCCATTCTCGAAAAGCAGGCTGGGAAGCCCGACGACATCGACAATCCTGTCAAGATTGCTTTCGGCGCCGGATGCCCCCAGGCTGTCATGGACCGCTTCGAAAAAAGGTTCGGGTTGAAGTGTATGGAAGGGTTCGGCATGACCGAGATCGGCATCCCGGTTCACACCACGCTCCACGACCGGAGGCCGGGCTCCTGCGGGCAACCTCTGCCCATCTACGAGATCAGGCTTTTTGATGATGAAGACAAGGAAGTGCCCCCAGGAGTGCCCGGAGAGATCGTGTTCCGGCCGAAAGAGCCTTTTACCATGATGCTTGAATACTACAAGATGCCCGACAAGACCCTCGACACGTTCCGAAACCTCTGGTTCCACACCGGGGATCTGGCAAAGAGGGACGAGGACGGCTACCTCTATTTCGTAGACCGGAAGAAAGATTCCCTCCGGAGAAGAGGGGAGAACATCTCTTCCTTTGAGGTGGAACGTGCCATCAACACCCACCCCAAAGTTCTCGAGTCGGCGGCCGTCGCAGTAAGGGCTGAAATGCCGGAAGATGAAGTGAAAATATGCGTGGTTCTCAAACCCGGCGAGAAACTAACCCCCGAGGAGTTGATCGCCCATGCCGTCGAGAGAATGCCCCACTTTGCCGTGCCTCGCTTCGTAGAGTTCATGGACAGTCTGCCAAAGACCCCTACGGAGCGGGTACAGAAATACGTACTGAAGCAGGCAGGCATCACCCCGCACACATGGGATCGAGAAAAGGCAGGGGTACAGGTGAAGCGGTAGCTTTGGAAATCAAGATCTCCTGTAGTTATACATCACGGCGAGGAGTTTCGCCTTCTTCTTTCCCAGGCTCTTACCCGTGTGGGGCACAGCGGCATCAAAGTAAACGCTGTCGCCCTTTTCCATGAGATAACGATTGCCGTTGTAGATAAACTCATGTCTGCCTTCCAGGACATACATGAATTCTTCGCCCTCGTGCTGGAAAATGGCCTCTTCGTCGAAAGCGGGCTCAATGATGAAAGGCTCCATGTTCTTACCTGATTTGTCGGAGGCAAGGGCTTCGTAGTTGTATCCGTATAGAGACCCCTCTGCCAAAGAGCCTACCACTTTGATGCTCTTTCCTTTGGATCGCTTGGTAAATGCTATCTGGGTATCTCGCTTGTCCTGACGATCTCCTCCCAAAAGGGAGGCGGCATCCACTCCGAAAGCGATAGCAATCTTGTTTAGGGTCGAATAGGGGGGCGCTTTTTCCGATCTTTCGATTTTTGACAGATAACCCTTTGTGAGGCCTGTCAGCTCCGCCAGCCTGTCCAGCGTGATCTTCCTTTGTTTTCTCAGATGGTGTATGTTCCTGGCGATTAATTCCTCACTCATGGGGACCTCCACGCAAGGTTTCTCTCAGGGTGTCAACTCATCCCAGTCTGCTTAGCATGAGATCGAGAATGCGGTCAACGGGCTTCTTTTGTTCGGCGATCACCTCAGCCCGGGTCTGCAGCAAAATGACGCTCTCAGGGCACTGAAGCTCCTGGTCTACAGCCCATTCCGTATCCTGGGGAACGCCGAAGTGTGCCTCAAGGATCTTTCCCAATCGGCCGATTTCTTTCACTTCTCGATCGGTCAAGCAAAAAACATTGCACTGATCAGAGGGGGTTTCCACCTCGGCAACCCCGGCCTCCTGGCAGGTGATGCATCTCTTCTTGCTGCCAAGCTTTGTGTCCACGATCTCCAGGCTTTCCTTGTCCAGGACATACACGTCCGGCAAAGCTTCCCCGCCCACGACGCTTTCTCCCAGCCCCCAATTGGCCTCGATGATCATTACGGACCGGCTTCCCGTGTTGGGATCAGCCGTGAACAGAACCCCTGCAGAGCGGGCGTTGACCATCTTGAGCACGGCCAGTCCGATGGGATCGCTTCCCAGAGGCAATCCGAGTCGTTTCCTCGCAGATAAGGATCTGGCGTTGAAGCTGCTTGACCAGACCTTTATGATCTTCCTGATGAGGTCGGCTTCTCCTATGACGTTCAGATGGGTTTCGTACTGGCCCGGATGGCTGGAGGCCCCGGCCGATCGTGTCGAAACCGCTACTCTCTCAGCATTGCATTTCCGGCCTATTGCCCTATAATAAGACAGGATCTGATTTTTTATCTTTCCAGGCATTTCCTTGGACTCAACGATTCTCCGCAGTTCGGCACTGGCCTCGTTAAACTGGTCTATGGTTTCGAAACCATGCGTAAGGCCATTCAGATAATCGTTGATCTCCTTGTCGGCCCCTGTCTCGGACATGAACTTCTTGTATGCGTCAAGGGAAAGAGCAAATCCCGGCGGGATCCGCAACCCGATCTTAGCCATTTCGCCGAGATTGGCGCATTTTTTCCCCACGCGATCATTGAACTCCTGCCCCAATTCCTCCATATAGAAAATATAGTCCGCAGTCATGACGCTCTTCCTCCTCCTCCATCATCACGCTGGGGTGTCACGGCTGGAGAGTTTCCAAGCCGGCTATGAAATGATCGGACGTCGTCACCCAGCCGAGATGGTTCTTGACATTCAATATGGTTGCCTCTTGCGTGATGCTCGAGCCAGCATGGCTCACGGCGTCTGAAACAAGAATAGGGAAATAGTCCAAGAAGAAGGCGTGCCGAAGTGTCGATTCCACGCACAGGTTGGTCGCTGTTCCCAAAAAGACGATAAACTTAAGGCCAAAGGTGCTCAAGATAATCTCCAGATTGGTCCCTATGAATCCGTCATATTTCTGTTTCCTTACGATAACGTCTTTGGGCATGGGTTTAAGTTCTTCAATGATCTCCGCTCCCCAGCTCCCGTAAATATAGAATTTGTCTTTGACCTCTGGGCGCTCACGAATCAGTCTCAGCCCTTTTGCTTTGAGGTTGTATGGTGAATCCGCTGGACCTCTGTCTGAGAAATCAGGGCTGCATCCCATCTGGAAGTAAATGATCCTGGCTCCCTCCTGCCGGGCAGCACTAATGATCTTCTGGCAGGGCCCAACAATACCTTGGGTCCCGGACAGATCATAGCCGACCAGATCGAAATAGCCCCCCTTTTTCACAAAGGCGTTCTGCATATCCACAACAAGGACGGCCGTCTTCAAAAGATCTATGGTGATCGGTTCGGGTTCCGCCGCGATCGTCCTGAAATGCTTTCCATGATCGTCGACCATAATGCGTAGGTCCTTATCAGCTTAGTATCTCATCAACCTGCCACCAGCCTGCTAGTGCACAAAAAGAATCCCCACGGACAGTGCCCTCGGCACTTCCGCAGGATTAACGCTCCTGTAAATCGGGTAGATCTCCCAACCGACCCTGGTGACCAGCCCATAAACATCCATTCCCACCGCTTCCATGGATGGCCTGGCTTTGAGCGGATAAGGACAGCTGCCCCCACCGAGGGCGAGGCATTGATCCTGCCCGCACAGGGCTCTCCGGCAGCTACCCTGGGGAAAACCCATGGCAAGGTAGTACCCGCTTCCGAAAGCGAGGGTCTCCAAGTTGCCCACAATTTCAAAGCATTTCGTGCTCCATTCGGCTGCAGCATGCCGCTGAGTGGCTCGAACCGAAAAGTGGTCTACAGGAATGATCTCGAGAGCGAACACGATGGCATGATGGTACCGAGCCAGTGCCTTTCTCATGAATTCCAGGGACGGAGTATGGGGCGGGCAGAACAGACACTTGCCGTAGTTGGGGCACAGGGGAACAGAGCACTTTAGCCTTACCCTTTCATCGATTTGCACCCAGTCCGCGCTAATAACCTGGGCCATGGAAGCACCGAGCTCCAGCGCCTCTTGCGTGAAATGATCGAGATCCTTTTGGACCTGATCAGGAGAGATTTCAGCCGTGATTACTCTTGAAGGACCCAGTTGATCGTTCACCATTCGCTTTTCGCTCGGGGTACTTGATAAGGTTCTCAGCAAACAGGGGGAAGGTGCTAAGGATCCAAACCCATTCAGGGGCGATGTTGAGGCTCTCCAGGACTTGTTCCACGAGGAGCTCAAGTCGCTCTGAAGAGTCCCTTCAAACTATTAAGAGGGTTTGTTTCCAAATTGTCAACAAAAAAGTACGAAAGCCGCTCCCAGCATAGGTAGGTCAGGCTTTTGCTTCAAGGGGGTGAGCTCTCGGAGATGCTTTTCTGTTGACAATGAGGAAACAACGATTTACAAGAAAAAAGCTTTCCAACGGGCGATTTTCAAATTCTACCTAACGCAACGTTCTGTGCCGACGGCATGAATCTCGGTCTTTGAGCAAAGCTGTTCGTTCGTCAACCCTGAACCACATCTAAATGAGATGCGTTTTAAAGAATGAAAGGAGGAACGAAGATGTTACATCCGGCGTATGATCTTACCTTCTATGAATTCGATGATGAGCGCGACACCAAGGTCTGGGATGTGATGCTGTGCGATCTCGTCCACGGTAAACCCCCTTTGAAGCCGCTCTATCTGGGCATTGGGTGGTACTGGTATGTTTACGCCATCTCCAATGCTGCTGAGACGCTTCACCTTCCCACCACCAAGGGCTGGGGCTATCGAGTGAGGGATGGCTATCTATACCTCACGGCCCTGAAGACAACTCCAGAAGAGAAAAAGGCCCGTGAACCCATTTTCAGGGAAAAGATCAGACCCTTCATCGAAGACTTCGATGGCGTGTGGAACCCTCTCAAGAAAGAACTGATGGAAACCTACAAGCAGTACAAGAAAACCTATGGGCTAAATGAGTGGAATGACATCAGAAAGCTCAGCAACATTGAACTGCTCAAGTTCTTTCTCGATTATGCTTTCATCATCAACCGCAAGGAAGCCGAGACCCACATGCTCACATTGGTAGCCACGAACTATGTGAACGGGTTGTTCCAGCAAATGTGGTTTGAAATTTTCGGCAAGCAGGCTCCTATTGACCCGAATTTCAGCGCGCTCATGGGCGGTTTCGAAGCCCAGGACGCCCTGGTGAACAGAGTCTTGTGGAAACTTTCAAGAAAAGCCTTTGACATGGGTTTGCAGAAAGCCTTTGAGATAAAGGACAATGCGGCGGTGCTCAAAGAGCTTGAAAAGAGCGATCAGGGAAAGAAATGGTTGAAGGAGTACACGCAGTTCCTCATGGATCACGGATGGCGATGTGAGCGCATGCATGCCTATGACAATCCTGCGTGGATTGAACAACCCGCTCTGGCCATCGGCCGGGTTAAGTTATACATGCACCAGGAGACTTTCCCTTTTGATACGGAACGAAAGCGTCTTCTCGAAAAAAGGGAAAAGGCGGAAAAGGAGGTGCTGGGGAAATTGCCTGCCGAGCAGAGGGAGTGGTTCGGCACCCTGATGAAGTCGGCACAAAAATCGGGGTACTGGAGCGAAGATCACACCTATTTCTGTGATTTCTACGTGGGGGCTCTGGGCCGGTGTATCGTCACCGAGATCGGAAGGCGCTTTGCCGAAGCTGGATGCATCGATTCCCCCGAAGACATCCATTTCCTACACGCCCATGAGATCAGGAAGGCGGGCGTGCCCATGGGGGATGTCAACCTGCGCCCTTATGTGGAGAGAAGAAAGGCAGCATGGGAAAAGGCCCTCAAGTATGATCCGCCGACTTTTTTTGGAAACATAGAGAAGGCAGCAGAGGTTCTGAAAAGCGATCCCACTCTTTCCGTGTCGACCCAGCTGCCCATTGTCAGAGAAGAACTGAAGGCCGACCTCTACGGTGCGGCAGCAGCCCCTGGGATGGTGGAAGGAATCGCCAGGGTCATTATGGGGGCAGACAAGCTCTCGGAGCTGAAGAAGGGAGAGATCCTCGTGGCACCGGGGACGTCCGCGGCGTGGACCGTGGCGTTCAGCTTCATCAAGGGGCTTATCACGGATGGCGGCGGCGCCCTCAGCCACCCGGTCATCATGGCACGGGAATACGGGATTCCTTGCGTAGCGGGATGTTTGCAGGGAACGCAGAAGATCAAAACAGGCCAAAAGGTGAGAATCGACGGAGATGCAGGGGTTGTCTATATCCTGAATAAGTAAGAGAGTCCGTTCCAATAAAGCGGCCGTCCCGGTTGAAGGGGCGGCCGCTTCCTCAGTACTCCAGTACTCCATCACTCCATTCTTTCAAAACGCCCGCATCCACTCCGGCTTAAGCGCGACTCTGCCTTCGAGCGCCGCGTCGAGCAAATCCAAAGCTTCCTGCTTGCCCTCCGGAAGCCTCACATTCACCGACAGGTAGTTGGATGCATGATTGGAAGCAAAAGTCCCGCCTTTCAGGCTCGTGTGGCGGATCATCTCCCTCATTTCAAGCAGCATCCCCCTCTCATCAGGTAACTCCAACTCACCCCTCTCCAGTTGATCCCAGAACGGCGTGCCTGGAACAGGGATCACGGTCAAGGCGGCAACATGGTCTGGATCCACGGCGCTCAACAGCTCTCCGGTGGCTTTGGCATGGTCAAGCGAATTTTCCTTGCCTGCAATCCCGAGAAGGACCATGACGGTCAGGCGCATACCCGCACTCTTGACCTTTTTGCCCATTTCGGCGCATTGCCTTGCAGTGAAACCCTTGCGGACTTTTTCCCTGATCTCGTCATCACCGGTCTCGACCCCAAGGTAGATCCTGTCTAAACCTTTTTTTCTCAAATCGTTCAACTCCCGGGAAGTTTTGAGGCTGATGCTCTTGGTGTTGGCATAGGAGCCGACCCCTTTGACCCAGGGGAGATGCTCATGGATCTGGTCAAGGATCCACGCCAAGCGGTCCTGCGGGACGATCAAGGCATCCCCGTCCATGAGAAAGACCCTGTCCTGGTTCCTCATATGCCTTGCTGCGAACAGGACATCCCCCAGGATGATGCGGTCATCCTTGATCGCGAAGCGTTTGTCTTTATAGGTTCCACAGAAGGTGCACTTGTTATGGGAACAGCCCAAGGTCACCTGAAGGAGGATGCTGAAGGCCTCGGGAGGCGGTCGAATGCAGTTGCCTTCATAATGCATGCCTTCAGATTCCGATATGGCATCGGCCGAGACCTTCTCTGCTGCTTTGCGGTTGCGCTTTTCGTTCACGGTTACAAGTTATACCTCAGGGAGCAACTGTCAAATCCGGCCCTTCTTTTTATCGTCTTTGGTATTTAGGTTTTCTTGCCTCGGCCAAAGCGCGAAGCCCTTCATGGTACTCATCACTGTGGAGCATCTCCTCGAAGAAGGCCAGTTCCAGGCGCAAACCGTCTTCCAGGGTCATGCTCCTTCCCCGAATCATCGCCTCTTTGGCCCTTCGGATGGCGAGGGGGCCCTTTTCACATATTTTGGCCGCCCATTCGAGAGCCGTCGGCAACAGCTGATTCGGGGCCACGACTTTGTTGACGAGCCCGAGGCGATAAGCTTCCTCAGCACCCATGGGCACCCCCAAAAAGATCATCTCCGCGGCTTTGGCCGGTGAGACCAAACGCGGCAGTCTTTGGGTGCCCCCCCAGCCCGGGATCAACCCCCGCCCGGTTTCCGGCAATTGGAGAGTCGCCGTTTCGGAAAGAATCCGAATGTCGCAGGCAAGGGCGATCTCCACTCCTCCGCCCCTGGCCGGGCCGTTGACTGCGGCAATAAGAGGCTTCCAGATCTCCAGGCCTCTCGTGATATGGGGAGGAACCTTAAAGGACCCATCCGCCCAAGGGATCAAGAGCTTTTCATGATGGGCCCCATCCGAAAAAGCCTCGCCGGCCGCGGTGACAATCGCCACCAAAGCCTCGGGGTCATCCCGGAAGCGCAGCATCCCCTCGCTCAGACCCGTGAATAGGTCCGCATCAATGCGGTTCCGCGTCCCGGGCCGATTGAGCGTGATCGTGGTGATCGGGCCTTTGCTTTTGTAAAGAACAGCAGGCATAGATGCCTCCTCTTTGTTTCTCTCAGTAAGGTATGATTATAGTCGAAGCGCGAAGCTTCTTCAAGCAACTCCTTGCGTCCCCATAGGATCTTGCGGTAAAAGAACGGGCGAGTGCAGAGCAGTGATTTAAATAAGGAGTCATTGATGAGAACACGGATTGATGTGGATCTTGAAAAAGGGACTAGTGTGAGAACCGATTTGGATGAAAGCGCCCTATGGATTGGAGGGCGAGCGCTGGCGGACAGTATTCTTTTTCAGGAGGTGCCGCCGGCCTGTCACCCTTTGGGCACGCGCAACCTTCTCGTTTTTGCTCCAGGGCTTTTTGCAGGCACCCCTATGCCCACGGCGAGTCGCATGTCCGTGGCCGGCAAGAGCCCTCTCACAGGGGGCATCAAGGAGTCCAATGTCGGCGGCATGGCGGGAATGATTCTCGCCCAATTGGGCATCGGCGGAGTAGTGATCAGGGGGATTTCCTCCGGAGGGCATCCCAAGTTGCTTCACCTTGGCAAGCGATCGGTCGAACTCATGGAAGTACCGGAATTGCATCGTCTGGGGAACTACCAAACCGTGGAGAGCCTCAAAAACCGTTTCGGGAATGAAGTGGTGATCCTGTCCATAGGCCCATGCGGAGAGATGAACATGTCAGCCGCAACCATCGCTGTCACGGATGGAAACGGGAGACCCTGCCGTCACGCAGGTCGAGGCGGCCTGGGAGGAGTCATGGGTTCGAAGGGGCTCAAAGCCATCGTCATTGACCCAAAAGGATCTCAGTTGCGCAAAGGAGCCGATCCAGGAGCTTTTGCAGAGGCGATAAAAGAGTACACGAAGATTCTTAAATCCAGTAAGAGGACCGCCTTTTGGCAAGAGAACGGTACTGCAGGGCTCGTGGATGTGAGCCATGCCCGGGGCAGCCTGCCCACTCGAAATTTCACCTCCGGGGCATACGACAAGAAGGACAGGGTGAACGCAGAGCGACTCAAGGCCCTGGCGGCACAACGGAAAGGAATGATGGGGCATGCCTGCATGAGAGGATGCGTGGTTCGGTGCTCAAACGTTTTCAACAACCCGCAAGGCCGCTACCTGACATCAGGCTTGGAGTATGAAACGATCGCGATGATGGGGCCCAATCTGGACATTGACGATCTCGATACCATTGCTCAAATGGATTTCCACTGCGACGACTACGGCATCGATACCATAGAGACCGGAGCGACCATAGGGGTTTTGAGCGAGACAGATCTCTTCGGGTTCGGGGATAGGGAGAGGGCCATCCAACTCATCCATGAGATCGGGAAAGGCACCGTGCTGGGAAGGGTTCTTGGGCAAGGTGTCACAACGACGGGGAAGGTTTTCGGTATCACGCGAATCCCCGCGGTAAAAGGCCAGTCCTTCGCGGCCCATGAGGCCAGATCCCTCAAGGGCCTCGGGGTGACCTATGCTACCAGTCCCCAGGGAGCGGACCACACGGCAGGCTTTGTCGCAGAGGAACCCTTTTCAAGGGAGGGGCACACAGAGCGCTCCAGAAATGCTCAGATCAACGTGGCGCTCGCCGACAGCCTCGGACTGTGCCAGTTCACGGGATTGCGCGATGATTATGATTTGTTCGCCCTACTCATCGCCGCTCTGACAGGGAAAGGGCCCAGTGCAGAGCAAGTTCGTCAAATAGGCCGGGAGGCTCTTTTAAAAGAGAGGAGCTTTAACCAGGCGGCGGGGATCGGGCCCGGCCAGGATCGCCTGCCTGAATTCATGCGCTCCGAGGTTTTGCCGCCCAATAACAGTGCCTTTGACGTGCAAGATGAAGATCTGGATCGAGTCTTCAGCGACTATCCATCATGAGCTTGGGATCACCCTTCGCTGTTCGTCACTGGGTTGCAGGGAAAGACCAATTCATCAGGTTTGTTCATTCGCTCGCACCATGGTGTCCATCATTTCAGCGGCGAGTCGCGCAAAGGCCGCATCATTGATGTGATAATCCGTCTCTCGGATTTCCAGCAATGGATTGAGTTCTTTTTTCAATCGCCTGACAAAAAGGTTGTTCATGTCAGGGTCAAAAAGCGGCCCGTCCACATGATCCGCTTCTGAGAAGCCTCGCTTTGGCACCAGCACTTTCACGCGACTAGGATCGAGCCTCAGCTTCTCGATCACCTGTCCTGCCAGGGTAGTGGTTTCTTTCTTGTTGAGGCGAATGGCGGATCGGAAATCGTAAAAGAAGAGTTTCCTGTTCCTGTGTTCACGGGGCACGGTGTCGCGCGTGAATTCCAGCACGGCGCAGTCCATCCCTCCCGGCACAACCAGGCGAGGGATGGCACATCCTATTGGAGGCTCGAGCCTCTCCGGCCCTATACCGCGGCAATAGCCGCCCATCAATTCATCGGCCAGTTCGTGGATGGCAAAATCCAGGATCCCGTCAAAGTACCCTTCTCTGGCCAGCTCTTCCATGGCCATGCCGCCGGTTCCGTTGGCATGAAAAGGGACTACTTCATAGCCCAGGGCTTCTAGAGATCTCTTGATCTCTTCGGCGCCCTTGGTAATGAAGCCGAAAAAGGTGAGGGCGATTCGCTTCTTGTGTTCCCTGGGTTTCCACCGGCTCTTCACCATTCCGCAAACAGCACCTGCCGCCTTTTCGAGGATCATGCCCGAAATGCTGTTGACCCCAAGGAGATCCACCACGCTGTGAATCATGGTGATGTCCTTCGTGCCCACTGTTTTTGCCATGTTGCGGGATGCCACG
>Ga0079037_100000649_pt1 | contig 16294 bp, 9 predicted proteins | sample Mud3Dept4metaG_FD_71479 | JGI IMG/M metagenome (GOLD analysis project Ga0079037, IMG submission 71479) | Freshwater wetland microbial communities from Ohio, USA, analyzing the effect of biotic and abiotic controls - Mud 3 Core 4 Depth 4 metaG | ecosystem: Environmental > Aquatic > Freshwater >... | reverse complement strand
CAGGAAGGAACTGGGAGGAAGCGCATTGAAAGAGAGAATACAGAAGACAGGAGACAGAATACAAGAAGGGCAATGAACAATGGGATGAGTGTAGAGCTCATTGACCTCACTCTGGTAAGTGACGTTGATCATGTATATATTAGGTCATCTGATTTACCCGCGAGGTATTTCGTGACATACGTTTTCGGTCCCGTGCCTTCCAGGCGATTAGGACTCTCCCTTGGGGTGGATTTGATCCCTCGCAAGACCTGTTCCTATGATTGCCTGTACTGCCAGATCGGGAAGACCACCTGTAAGGCGATTGAACCAAAGGCCTATGTGCCTATGGAGGCGGTTATTGCTGAGCTCGATGAGACTTTAGCGAAGGTCACGCCGGATTACGTGACCTTCTCAGGCTCAGGGGAGCCGACCCTTCACGTTGAACTTGGTCGACTCATTGCTTATGTCAAAGAGAAGACCGGCGCGAGAGTGGCCGTGCTGACCAATGGATCTCTTCTGTACCGGCCCGAAGTGAGGGAAAGGCTGCTGAAAGCGGACATGGTCATGCCGACTCTCTCCACCGTGCGAGAGCAGACTTTCCGGGCGATCCATCATCCGCACGACGACCTGAGTCTGACCGGGATCATCGACGGCCTGAGAAGTCTCAGAAAAAGCTACAGGGGACAGCTTTTCATAGAGGTCATGCTCCTGGCCGGGTTCAATGACGAAGAGGAGGAAATCGAAGCCCTGAGACGAGTGATTCTGGAGATCGCTCCGGACAGGGTCCAGTTGAACACCGTGGTAAGGCCGCCGGCAGATGTAAAGGCCATCCCCCTTGACAGGAAGAAGCTGGAGTATATAAAGAGAGTCTTCGGTGAGGGTGCGGAGATCATCGCCACGGCACCGATCAGGGAAAAGCAGCACCTTCAGGTGCCTTTATCGGCCGCGGTCCTTGAAATGGCCAGGAGAAGACCTGTCACGGTCGAGGATGTGGCCGGAGCGCTCGACGCTCCTCTCCATGAAGTGAACGAGACCGTGAAAGCTCTTGTGAACAAAGGGGATCTACGCAGGCAAACCCATATCGGGAAAGACTACTACACCGGTTAGAAGCGGAACAGGAAGAACGATGCAGAGCGACAGCTACTACGTGGGAATCGATGCAGGATCGGTAAGTCTCAACGCGATAGTCATCAACCAGGACAAAAACATCATTTATGAGGCGCCCTACAAACGGCACATGGGCCGGGTCGAGGAAGAAGCGCTTTGTCTGATTCAGGATCTTCAGGGGAGGCTGGGTCGAGAGCACATCTTGGCCTTTGCTTTAACGGGAAATCACGGCCAGAAGATCAGCGAACGGGCCGGGGGTTTCTACGAGTTTGAAACCATCAGCCAGGTGCTCGGCTCCCTGTTCCTGAGACCGGATGCGAGAACGATCATCAGCATGGGAGGCCAGGACACGGCGCTTTTCCAAATCCATCACGATTCAAAAGGATGGGAACTGGAATACTTCAACACCAACGGTCCTTGCGCATCCGGCACAGGTTCTTTTATTGATCAGCAGGCCCAGAGACTGGCCACCTCGCTCTACTCTTCTGAAAAGGATGGCTCTCGGAATCAGATCGACCGGATTTTGACGGACTTCATCACCCTGGGTCTCCGGAGTGCTAAACCGGCCAATGTGGCCTGCCGGTGCACGGTGTTCACCAAGTCGGACATGATTCACCTCCAGAACAAGGGAGAGAGGCTGCAAGACATCATCTACGGTCTTCACGTGGGGAATTCCAGAAACTACATGAGCACCATCGTTTCCAACCGGACTCTGGAAAATCCGATTCTCTTCGTTGGCGGCCTCTCACTCAATGAACTGCAGGTGAGGGCCTTCAGGGCTTATTTCCCGGAACTCCTGGTGCCGCCCCACAACACCTCCGTGGGAGCGCTGGGTGTCGCGCTCCATGCGCTGGAGCTGGGAATCACAAATCGACTGAACCTGGAAGCCCTGGGGAGTGGAGAAACGGCGGAGCAAGAGAAACTTCCCATCGCGCCGAAGCTCGAAATCAAGGAGACCCGATTCCCCGAAGACAACGATTTGCCTGGGGTGGTCTTCAGCAGGAAAATACCCGCTTATCTGGGAATCGACATCGGCTCTACGACAACGAAGTACGCCGTGGTCACGGAAGACCGGCAGATTATTGACAAGCACTATGTTCACACCCAGGGGAAACCCATTGAGGTGACCCAGAAGCTTTTGAAAAAAATCTGCGACGGGCTTGGAGACCGTGTGGAGATCCTGGGAGTTGCGACCACCGGCTCTGGAAGAAATGTGGTGGGCGACTTTCTGAACGCGGATCTGATCATTGACGAGATCACGGCTCATGCCCGTGGTGCCGTGGAAATTGATCGCGCCATTGACACGATCTTTGAAATCGGAGGACAGGATTCCAAGTACATCTCCATCACCAATGCAAATCCTCTGGATTTCGACATGAACAAAGTCTGTGCCGCCGGCACCGGAAGCTTTCTCCATGAACTGGCCAACAAGCACGGAATCAACATCGTGGGCGAGTTTCAGGAAATCGCTCTGTCCTCGGACCGACCCGTGAAGTTGGCCGAGCGCTGCACGGTGTTCATGGAGTCGGATCTGGTGTCCTATCACCAGAAGGGCGTGCCCAGAGAGGACCTCATCGGCGGTCTTTGTTACGCCATCGTTCATAACTATCTGAACCGGGTTGTAGGAAAGAGGAAGATCGGCCAGAGGGTCATGTTCTTGGGCGGGCCGTCCCTCAACAAGGGCGTGGTGGCTGCTTTTGAAGATGTGCTGGGCCGGGGGCTGATCGTCCCGAAGCACAGGGAAGTGCTCGGCGCCTTTGGGGCGGCCGTGTGTCTCCAGGAAAAAATCACCATGGAGAAAAGAGAGAAGAGCACTTTCCGGGGCCTGGTCAGCGCGATCGAGGACCGCATGGACTATGCGGAGAAGGTGTGCAGTGCGGATCCCAACTGTCACAACCAGTGCAAGCTCAAGATCTATGACTTTGACGGTCGCAAGAGCGTGTGGGGAGGGGAGTGCGGCCGGTATGAGGTGATCCGTAGCAAGGGAAAGAAACAGGAAAACCTTTTCAAGGTCCGTGAGGAGATTTGGACCGCCGCCATGTCCGGAGTGTTTGAAGAACTCAAAGAAAAGCCGTTGATGGAGGTGGAGGGACGGCCGACTGTGGGGATGCAGAGATCCCTGTACACGCTCCAGACGGGCGTGATGTGGGCTCACTTTTTCGACCGGCTCGGCTATCGCCTTGTTCTGACGCCTTCCACCAACAGCCAGATTTCGAGTTCAGGGATTGAATCCATGACAGCGGAGACCTGCTATCCGATCAAGGTGTCGCACGGCCATGTGAAAGTGCTCATGGGAAAGACGCGATTTCTCTTCCTTCCGAGCCTTGTGACCATGCCGACCCCGACGGACCAGGAAACCGGGTTCTTCTGCCCCCTGGTGCAGGCGAATCAGTACATGGTTCGAGCGGCTCTGGGCCTCGACATGGAAGGAGTCCTGAATCCGGTCATCCATCTCAAGTATGACCTTTCCACGCTCGCCCTAGAGTTGACGGAGCAGATGGCCGCCAAAATCGGACGAAGCCGTCGCCAGATCAAGGACGCCCTGGAGGTTGCCTTGGAGAGGCAGAGTCAATTTACGCAGGACCTGCTCCGAAAGGGGAAAGAGGTCCTGGAAGCTCATGACCCCTCAGAGCCCATGGTGGTGGTCACAGGCAGACCTTACAATCTTTACGATGAAAGACTGAATTTGCGAATGGGGCAGAACCTGGCCAAGATCGGAGTGGCGGCCATGCCCATGGATTTTATTGATGTCTCTTCCATTGACCTGAGCGACTTCCCGAACATGTACTGGGGTATTGGCGCACAAATCCTGAGGGTTGCGAAGTTCATCAGGAGCCGGCCCAATTTCTTCGGGCTCCACCTGACCAATTTCAGCTGCGGCGCGGATTCCTTTATTGAACACTTTTACAAGTACATCATGCAGGAGAAGCCCTATCTGATTCTCGAACTGGATGAGCACAGTGCAGTGGCCGGGGTGATGACACGCCTCGAAGCCTTCAGGAACGTGATCGAGAACACCATGCAGAAGCTCGGAAACGACTCCTTTGTCTATCTGAAAGTATCCAACTGAGGCCTTATGGAAGCAGAAACCCAGCAGACCTTTCGTTCTCTCACGGAAAACGTCGGCCCCTTCAGGCTGAAAGACAAAACCTTCCTCATTCCCCAGATGAACCGGATCGGAGGGCACCTCCTGGCAGGAGCCTTCAGGAGCTTCGGTGTCAACGCCGTGCTCATGGACACGTACGAAGGCCTGGATCTTGGAAAAGCTTTTACCTCCGGCAAGGAGTGTTTCCCGTGCCAGGTGACGACGGGTGATATTCTGCTTTTTCTCAAGAAAGAGAAGGAAAGGCTGGGCAAGGACTTTGATCCGGATCGCTACATTTACTTCATGCCCGAGGCAGAAGGGCCGTGTCGTTTCGGGATGTACAACAAGTACCAGCGCATCGTGCTCGACTCCTTTCCCGAGCTGGAGAGCCTCAAAATCGGGTCCCTGACCTCCAAGAACGCCTATGCTCTGGACGGAATGCTAGACCAGGAGCAAACGAGAGAGTTCCGGAAGGTCGGGTATTTCTCCGTGGTCGTGTCGGATGTGCTCGACAGGCTGCTCTGGAGGGTGAGGCCCTATGAGAAGCAGGAGGGAATGGCGGACGAATGCATTGAAAGAGCCACCCTTGCCATGGCCGATGCTTTTGAGCAGTATGGCTCCAGGAAGGATTTTGAGCGAATTCTCGACAAACTCGCAGAAATCATCCAAGAAGGAAAAAAGATTATTGACCCCGGCATTCCGCAGAAACCTCTTGTCGGGATCGTGGGCGAAATCTACCTGAGAACCCATGTCCAGGCCAATCAGGATGTGATCCGGTTGCTGGAAAAACACGGAGCAGAGGTTGTCAACGCATCCATTGCAGAGTGGATCAACTATACGACCTATGACCGGATGAGAGAGGCCAAGATCAGCCTTCGCCTGAGCCTTAAGCAGCTCCGGGTGAGCAGGATCAGGGACTCCCTCAAGAAGATGCTCGCCTACGGTTTGGACCTTTCGTACCAGCACTACCGGCAGGATCAGGTCTACAAGCGGGTGAAACCTCTTCTGGACCTGGCCCAGGATCACAGGATCAATGACCTGGACAGGATCCTCGGGGAAGAAAAAATTTACTCCTTTGACGTGGGAACCGAGGCCTGCCTCAGCATTCCGGGGATCCTCGAGTATGTGCATCAGGGCTACAATGGGGTGGTCAATGTGTATCCCTTCACCTGCATGCCTAGCACCATCACGTCCTCCATCATGCGGCCCATCATGAATCAAAAGAAAGTTCCTTACCTCGACACGCCTTATGATGGCTCCTTTCAGCCGGGCCGAGAGGCGGCCATCCGAACCTTTATGTACCAGGCGCAACAGCACTTCAAACGCCATGGAAGAAACGGAACCTCATGAAGACAACAATGCTGATCAATGCCGTTGACCCTGAAGAGTACAGGGTCGCTTTTCTCAAGGATGGAAGGTTGGATGCGTTCCAGATTGAAACTTCCACGGCTGAGCAGAAGACAGGGAACATCTACAAAGGGGTGGTGGAACGGGTCGAACCAAAGCTTCAGGCTTGTTTTGTCGACTTCGGTTCTGACCGCAATGGATTCCTCGGGATGACGGACATTCACCCCGAGTACTACCAGATCGATCTTTCCTCCTGGAGGGACCAGAATTATCCGCCCATTGAAAAAGCCCTGAAAAAAGGCCAGGAAGTGCTGGTTCAGGTGATCAAGGAGATGCAGGGCCACAAAGGAGACCAGCTCACCACCTATATCTCCCTGGCAGGCCGATACATCGTCCTGACCCCCGGCCGCACGATCAACGGCGTTTCAAGAAAGATCGAGAACGAGGAAGAGCGCGAGAAGCTCAAATCCGTCATGATCCAGCTCAAGCTCCCGGAAGATCTCGGCTACATCGTCCGGACCGTGGCTGCTGGCCAAAACAAGCGGGAACTCTCCAAGGATCTGAATCGGCTGGTGAGAATGTGGAAGACTATCCGGGACAGGGTGCCGGAGGCTCCGGCCCTCTCTCTCATCCACAAGGAGCAGGATCTGTGTTTCCGCACGCTCCGGGACTCTTACAACAGCGACATTACCGAGATCCTGGTGGATGACCGTGAGACTTACACGAAGATCCAGGAGTACATGAAGATCATTTCACCCAGAGACCAGGAAAAGGTGAAACTCTATGAGGATACGCGGCCCCTCTTTGATCAGTACGAGATCGAGGAGCAGATCGAGAGCATTTACGGAAACAAAGTTTACCTGAAACACGGGGGGTCCATTGTGCTCAGTCCGACCGAGGCGCTGATCTCCATCGACGTGAACTCCGGTCGCGGAAAGACTGGAAGCGACAGTGAGACCATGATCTTCAACACCAACCTCGAGGCGGCCAGGGAGATCGCAAGACAGTTGAGGTTGAGGGACTTGGGTGGGTTGATCGTTATCGATTTCATCGACATGAGGGAATCCAAGCACGTGAGAGAAGTGGAGAAGGTGCTCCGGGAGGAATTGAAAAAAGACCGGGCCAAGGTGGACACCTCCCATATCTCCAAATTCGGCCTCCTGGAGCTCTCCCGCCAGAGGCTCCGACCCTCCATTGAGTCCAAGAGCTATCAGATCTGCCGTGTGTGCGACGGCCGGGGAATCGTGATTTCCGTGGAGTCCGCGGCGGTTTCTTATCTTCGCCGGATTCTGATGGGCGTCTCAAAGGGGAATGTGAGCAAGGTCGAAGGGACCCTCCCGGTGGATGTGGCCGGATATCTGCAGAACAGGAAGAGAAAAGAACTGGCTGACATCGAAAAGCGATACGGGGTGACCCTCCTTCTCCATGCCGATCCTTTGATGCCTCCCGGAGGAGGGAAACTGGAATTCGCGCCGTCTCAAACCGAATCGGTCGCCTAATTCCGCCTGCCAGCATGTTTAACAACGTCCTCTACTTTATCATTGTCCTCCTCATCCTGAGCATCAGCCAGCAGAGAGGTGCTCCCGAAGATTCCCTTTGGTATACGGTGAGCATGCTGGTCATCACCTGGGTGATCTTTGCCGCCTACTGCCGGTGGGGATTTCAGCGCCTCCTTCGTCATCTCGCTGAACCGGAAAGAGAGACGGCTTTCCCCGCGGAACAATATCATGCTCTTATATTCCGGCTCTCTGTGCTGGCCATTTTTCTTTTCGCCCTCGATGTCCACCTTTTTCACATCAAGACCTGGCTTCAGGTGATTCCCGGCATACGGTCCTTTTCCGTTCTGCAGGGGATTCTTGCCGTTGTGGTGTTTGTGGCCTATCAGGTGACCATCTGGTATTTCGCCTTTCCTGCCTATGACCTCACCTTTCAGGCGCGGATCACCCGGAGGTCCTTCATTGTCTCCAACTTGAAGCTCAACGTGCCCATCCTGTTTCCGTGGGTGTTGCTCTCCCTGATCTACGACCTGATCTTTCTGAGCTCATGGACGAGCCTGCAGTCTTTGATGAACAGACCCGAGGGAGAGGTCATCTTCTTTTCCCTTTTCCTTTTCATTCTCATGATCTTTATGCCCGGCCTGATCCGGACCTGGTGGTCTTGCAAGCCTTTTTTGCCTTCGGAAAAAGTGATCCTCTTGAAAGGCTTCCTTGAAGAGAAGCGTTTCAAGTATCAGGAACTCCTACGGTGGCCTATCTTTGAAGGCCGGATGATGACGGCAGGGATCATGGGAATGGTGCCCCGTTTCAGATACATTCTGATCACCGAATCCCTGATGGATATCCTTTCCATAGAAGAACTAAAAGCCGTAGTGGCCCATGAAATGGGCCATGCCAGGTACCGCCACTTTATTTTCTACCTTGTGTTCTTCATCGGTTTTGCCGTGGTTTCGACAGGTCTCTGGGATTTCTTCGCAGTACTCCTTTCGACCCGGCCGTCCCTGATGCGAATCATCGGGACCGGCGGTTCGGCCGACGCAAGCTTCCTGTACTTCCTGCTGGCTCTCCCGATCCTGGTCAGCATGGTCGTCTATTTCCGATACGTGATGGGTTTTTTCATGCGCCACTTCGAGCGGCAGGCGGACCTTTATTCCGCTCTCACCATGGGAGGCCCCAGGGAGACGATAAGCTCTCTCGAGAAGATTGCTATCATGAGCGGAAAGATCCGGGATTTGCCGAGCTGGCACCATTTCAGCATCGGACAAAGAGTGGATTACCTCTGGAAGTTTCTCCGCGACCCCGGCTTGGTCAGGAAGCAGAATCGGTTCGTCAGCGTTTGCTTCACCCTTTATCTCGTCTGCATGATCAGCCTCGGGTATTTCCTCAATTTCAGTCCTGCCAAGGACAGACTCTTCAACGAGTGGGAAGAAGAAGCCATCTATGAGCACCTGGTGAAAAATCCCAACGATGTTCTTCTCCTTCAGAGGCTGGCCATGTTCTACCACAAGAGAGGAGAACTCCGGGAGACCATCAAGATCTATGAACGGGTTCTGAGCCTCGATGAAAACCAGCCGATCGCTCTCAACAATCTGGCGTGGATTCTGGTGACTGCAAACGAGGTGGAGTTGCGGGATAAGAAACGGGCGCTTGCGCTTGCTCAGAGAGCCGTGGCTCTCGAAAGGTCGCCCGTGTTTCTTGATACACTGGCTGAGGCGCTCTATGCCAATGGCTTTGCTCCGGAGGCCGTTGAGACGATCAAAGAAGCGATAGAGCTTGCAAGGGACAACGTAGAGTACTACAAAAGGCAATTGCTGAAATTCACCGGTGAAATAAAGGAAACATAAAACTCATATGGTTGATCATCCTAACGTGCATCATCTTACCTTCGAAGGAAAAGAGATCACACTGGTCGGAACGGCCCACGTGTCCAAGGAGAGCGCCGACCTGGTCAGCCAGGTGATTGAAGAGACGAAACCGGATACGGTCTGCGTGGAGCTCTGCCAGTCCCGATACGATTCTCTCACTCAGAAAAAAAAGTGGGAGAACACCGACCTCCTTAAGGTCATCAAGGAAAAGAAAGCTTTTCTCCTCCTCTCCAACCTTCTCCTTGCAAGCTTCCAAAGAAAAATCGGCCAGAAGCTCGGAATCAGGCCGGGCGAGGAAATCCTTCAGGCGATTCGATCGGCCGAAGCGGCAGGAGCCATCGTCCACTTGGCGGACAGGGACATACGGATCACTCTGTCCCGGACGTGGCGCCTCATGGGTTTTTGGAAAAAGATGAAGCTCCTGACAGAAGTCTTGTCCTCCGTGTGGGAAGTGGATGAGATCACCCAGGAGCAGATCGAGGAGATGAAAAAGAAGGATGTCCTGGATGCGCTTCTCTCCGAGATAGGGGAGGTTCTTCCGGAGGTGAGGAGAATCCTCATCGATGAAAGGGACCAGTATCTCAGCTACAAGATCCGCCATGCGCCAGGGAACCGGATCGTGGCCGTGGTCGGGGCAGGGCATGTTCCGGGTATTCTGAATTCCTGGAACCAGGAAGTGGATTTGGCAGCGCTGGAGCAACTCCCTCCCAAGGGCAAACTCGCCAAGATCCTGGGATGGGGAATTCCGGCTTTTATTGTTGGCCTGATTCTCTTCGGGTTCTTTTATGCAGGAATGGTCGCTACGGCCGAGATGGTGAAGTGGTGGACCCTTACCACTGCAGTGCTTGCGGCTGCAGGGGCGGCCGTGGCTTTCGGACATCCGCTCACCATTCTCTCTGCCGCGGCTGCAGCTCCCTTCACCACGCTCCATCCTCTGATTGCAGCCGGCTGGGTTTCCGGACTGGTGGAAGCAGCCATTGCCAAACCCAAGGTGAAGGATTTCGAGAGCCTCCTCGATGACATTGCTTCCTTCAAAGGATTCTGGCGGAACAAGATCACCAGAATTTTACTCGTCGTTGTATTCACCAATCTCGGCGCCTCCCTCGGTACCTTCGTGGCCATCCCCCTCATGGTCAAAGTACTGGCTTAAGACAACGAAGGAAGAGCATTCAAAGTTATACGCACGGCAACCCATTCGAATTGAAGCCCACCAGATAAGAGAAATCCTGAGACTCGAAATGATATCCTGATTGCGAATTGGGTACCCCCCAACAAGTCCGGTACATGGTTCATTGACAAAGATTACTAAAATGGATATTATTCCATTCTAGTTTAACCAAATAGGAGCGACCTCCATGATTCAATCCATTGAACGAATGGTGAAGATTGAGCTTCCAAGGGGACAGTCTGCGTTTTTGTGGGGTCCAAGGAAAACGGGAAAGACCACCTATCTCAGGGCCCAGTACCCTAAAAGCTTGATTTATGACCTGCTGCAAACGGATCTTTTTCTTGAATTAGCCAAGCGCCCTTACCTGCTCCGGGAGCAACTCCTCGCGGCAGATCCAGAACAGTTGAGAAATCCGGTGATCATCGATGAAGTCCAGAAGATACCGCAGCTTCTGGATGAAGTGCACTGGCTCATAGAGAGCAAACGGATCCGGTTCATCCTTTGCGGATCCAGCGCAAGAAAGCTCAAAAGGGGGAAAGCAAACCTGCTGGGCGGCCGCGCCTGGCGCTATGAGATGCATCCCCTGGTCTCAGTGGAAGTCGATGACTTGAATCTGCTGAGAGCACTCAACCGAGGGATGTTACCCTTACACTATTTGCAGGAGGAATACAGCAAATCGCTTCAGGCCTATGTTCGGGATTATCTCAAAGAGGAAGTGTTCGATGAAGGTCTTACTCGAAATATTCCCGCTTTCTCAAGGTTCTTTGATGCCATGGGGTATTCCCACGGAGAACTGACGAACTATTCAAACATCGCGCGGGACTGTGGTGTTGATGCTAAGACGGTAAAGGAGTACTATCAAATCCTTGTGGATACACTCCTTGGCATGATGATCGAGCCATACAAGAGACGGCAGGAACGGCAAGTCATCTCGAAAGCGGGTAAGTTCTACCTCTTCGATGTCGGAGTGGCGGGAGCGATCACAAGGCGTCACATTGCGCACGAGAGAGGGGAGGAATTCGGAAAAGCATTTGAGCATTTCCTACTGATGGAAATCCTAGCGCATCGGTCTTACAGGGATCTGGGATACGAGGTGAATTTTTGGCGGCTAAAATCCGGCCTGGAAGTGGATTTCATCTTAGGGCGGGGAGAGGTTGCTCTTGAAGTGAAAGGGGGCAGCCGAATCGATAACGCCGACCTGCGCCCGCTGAAAGCATTCATTCAGGAATATCGACCGAAGAAAGCGTTTGTGGTCTGCAATGAGGTCCTTCCGCGGGTGCATGAGGAGATCCATATTTTGCCGTGGCGTCACTTTCTGAAGATGTTGTGGAACGGGGAAGTGATCTCGTAGATCTACTGATCGGAGGCTCGCGTTCATTGGAATTCGCGGAGAATGAGGACCGCCAGCTTACTGATCTGCGATGATGTTGCCAGGAAAAATCGGCGTCGAGAAACTCAGCAATTAGCGTGCTGGCTGTTTCGGTTCCAAACCTTCAATAATCACCTTGGCGCCAAAGCGCACCTCCGCGATCCGAAGCAGTGTGCGCCTTTGACATGCCTTGGCCGCGCAGGGCGATCTTGTCCTTACTCCTCTTTCTGACAACAAAGATACAATCCTCTTTTGAGATTCGTTTCTAGACCGCCTCAAAGAGGCCGATCTCGCTGATCATGAATTGCTCCTATTTGATCTCAGACGCATCGATCACCGAGACGAAAGAAGAAATCTCGTACAGTATATCCTTGGTTTCTGGATTGCCTTAAAAAACAGGATAATAGGTGTAGGTTTGATCTGGTTTGGCTTATTCAGATTTCTATCATACTCGTCTTTAATCTCTACTGGGTTCATTCCCCGAAGCTTGCTTCGATCCAGACGCCGCCTGCGGAACGCTCGAGCAATTGGCGAGGGGTTTTCATGGAGGTCAGATATTGAATTAAATTCATAGTGGCAAGCATTAACTTAAATTATGGCATATTTCAAAATAAGTTATTGAAATAATATCTGTAATAGACAATAGAAGGCTGCGCAAAAAAACGCTTGACATCTTCTTTTCAACTTAGAATAATGAACATCATTCAAATACACAATAAACCTGGACGGTTGCGATAGCAGGTGGCGGTAGACCAGAGGGAAGAGGATTGGATCACGAGGAACAATCGACAAGGCATAAAAAAGTGAAAAGCGATTCCAATCCTACGATACAGGCCATGGCCCGGCTCCAGGCGCCGGGTTACCGGATAGGAGGCTGAAATGTCATATACGTTGAAAGCTTGGAAGGACTTCAAGAATTACCAGACCACCAGATACAGGAACTACGCGTATGCTTCTGAAGGCCTCCGTTGCATGGGCTCTACTTGGAGTGTGTTGGCCCCCCTCAAAGGGTTAGGGGATGATGTATATATCCTCGGGGGCGAGCCACACGCCGCGTCAACGGCGGGGACATTCCCTGAAGAGGCCCGTGAAGATATTTCAGCTGCTGAAATCGCAGGCTTGGGCTTCCACTCGTGCAGTTACCTGAAACTGTTCGTAGGCGAAGTGATCCGCGACAAAATGGGCATTACGGACGGAACCATCAAGGAGGGATATCCCAGACCGGATTTGATCTGGACTACCCATTTATGCAATCTCCATTCAAAATGGTACCAGGAAGTTTCAAGGCGTCTGGGTGGCGTGCCTCTGTACCCGATAGATATGATCGGCGGGGGGGATGCGGAGAAAGATCCTAAAATTGTGAAATACGTGTGCGACCAGATGGAGGAGGGAATAGACTGGCTTCAGAGAGTGACCGGCAGGGAGTTTTCGGATGAGTCGTTCATCAAGGCCGCTAGAAACGAGATCAAGGTGCTGGTTCTCTGGGGCAACATATGTGCGCTAAATATGCGTGCTCCCGCGCCTTTGGATGAGCGGCGACTTATCGCTCTATTCCCGCCGGCCATGGTGGACAGGACCACGGATGAAGCGGTGCGATTATATGAGGCATTGTTTGACGAAGTGAAGAACATGGTTGCAACCGGACAGAGCGTGGTCCCCTATCAACGCTTCAGAATAGTCTATTTCGGGTTAGCCCATACTTACGGCCATCCGGAAATTGCGAGAATCCTCAGAGACGCCGGAGCCGAGATTGTTGCCTCAGTCTATACATTCGGCACGGCCGGCAATTTCAGGGGATTTGTAAATGGGAAATGGTCATGGGAACCCATCGACCCTGCATGGGTAGACGAACTGGATCTGTCCAGCAGAAGGGAGGCCTTATCTGCGCTCGCTAAAATAGTTCTGGGTTGGCCTACTTGGCAAGGGGTAAGATCCTACTGGGCGCTGGAACAAATGGCCAGGGCCATGGTGGCAGAATTCAACGCGGATGGGCTTTTGCTGGCGCCTACCCGTACTTGTGAAACGGACTTCAGGAACGGTTACATAGCGATGCAGCGCATTTTTAAAAACGAAATTCCGACCGTTGAATACGACACCGAAACGGTAGATGTCCGGAAAATGGATATCCCAGGCTCTAAACGGAAAACAGAGTTGTTCGTGCATCTTATGGAAGCGCACAAGAAACGAGGTAGATGACAAATGACGAAGAAGGGCTCTGACGCAATCATCGAACGTTTTCGCTCCATCACTGAGAACACCCATGAATACGCCAAATCCCTTCAAGGGAAAGGGCGGCTCTTGGCTGGGTATATGTGCACTCATGTTCCCGAGGAAATTCTATATGCAGCCGGGATCACCCCGGTGAGAATTCTTAGCGCCCATGAATCACAAGCCATGACCAGGAGCTATATTCATGAAACATACTGCTCTTTTTCACATGATTGCGCGTACCAGGGACTGCAAAAAAATTATGATTACCTGGACTTGATCGTACATAGTAGCAGTTGCATCCATATGGCTGAAGCGTTCAATGTCTGGGTTCGGTTTGCAGGATTCCAGCACAAAAGCTTTCTCATCACGTACCCTCACATCATCCACACGAAACATGCCAGTGGGATTATGGTGGAGTCTTATGGGGAGTTTAAGCGATTCATCGAGGAGTTCGTGAAAAAACCCATAACCGATGAGGACATCGAGAGAGCGATTAAAGTTTACAATCACACCAGGAGACTGCTCAAAAGACTCTGGGAGTACCTGAGGCATGATCACTCCCCTATAACCGGATCGGAAGTCGCGGCCGTGACTTTGGCCGCCCAAGTGATGGAAAAGCAAGAATGCAACCAATTGCTGGAGCTACTGATTGAGCGATTGGAAGCCGAGCCCGGCAAAGAGCCGTCAGGGGTGAGGCTGATGGTGACGGGAGGCGCTTGTGACGACCTGAGGATTTTCGATCTCATCGAAAATCTGAACTACAACACAAACTTGATTTTCATGGATTCGTGTACGGCAGCCAGGTACTTCTGGTTTGAGGTGCCTGAGGATAGGCCGGATAAGTTTGAAGCGATCGCTGAGGGATACATCAGTAGAATCCCATGTCCTGCGAAAGACAATGTTCCCGGTACCGGGGAGAAAAAAAGGTTCAGGTTCATTCGACAGTTCATCGAAGACTACAAGCCGGATGGGGTCGTATTTCTTTACCAGAGATTTTGCAGCCCTCAATCCATGGACATTGTGGCCCTTAAGCCTATCATCGATATGTTGGGAATTCCATGGACTGAGCTTGAACTCGATACAACCGTACCCATCACTCAATTCGGGACGCAGTTGGAGGCTCTTGTAGAAATCATAAAGCGGGTGGCGCCATGAATAAGGGGAAATTGCTGGCCGGACTGGATGCAGGTCATGTTCATACGAAGGCCATCATCATGAGGGGAGAGGAAATCCTAGGGTATTGCACGGTACCCACGGGATTTGATGCAGCGGCCGCGGCTCAAACAGCCCTAAAGGATGCTTCGGGCCGCGCCGGAATCTCAAGCGGCGAACTGGGCGGAATCGTTGCGACCGGGATCTTCAACGATAGGATCAAGGTGCCGCCGCTCAACGTCACGGGGACTGTCCCCGAGTATGTGGCGGATGCTAAGGGGGCTTTGTTCCTCAATAAGAATTCCCGAACCGTGGTCGACATCGGTGGGAATATCCATAAAGCTGTCCGTTATGACCAGGAAGGGAATCTTGTGGACGTGACTCAAAATGATAAATGTGCTGACGGTCTGGGCATTTTTTACACGAACATGGCCAGAGCCCTGGGATTGAGTGAGGAGGAGATGTCCGAATCAGCACTGAAGTCCACCAAGAATCTATCGATCGCTATTCAGTGCGCCCTGTCCGCTGAAACAGACGCTATTGATTTGATGTGTCAAGGCAGAGACATCGCAGATGTGGCCAATGCTATTTCGAAATTTATCGCTGAACGAGTTGCGGATATGAGCACCTACATGTCTCTCACAAAAGAGATCGTGGTCGCTGGAGGCTTGGCCAAATCTCAAGCGATTGTTAAGCACTTTCAGAGGTTAATAAAACAAGATGTAATCGTATTGAACCTTCCGGAATATGTAGGTGCCGTCGGTGCGGTGATGAGTCACGAGGGTGGAAAATGACCGAACATGAATATGCTTCAGTGAAGGAACAGCTCGATTGGAAAAAGGCTAAGGCAATCGTCGCCGGGATAGATATCGGGGCCGTGAGCTCTAAAGCGCTGGTGCTGCTGGACGGACAGCCCTATGCATTTTCTCACATCGACACCAGAGCGCCCAAAGAAGCCGGCTTCAAGGCGATCCACGCAGCTATGACGAAAACCGGTTTAACGTTGGAAAAGATCCACTACATCGTGGCGACCGGTCGTGGGAGGACTCAGGTTCCTTTTGCACGTGAAACAATATCTGAAATTGCGTGCGGCGCCGCAGGGGCGGTACACATTTGGGGCCCGTCTGTGCGTACGGTGCTGGATGCCGGGGGTCAAGGCTGCAAGGTCACTCACTGCACGGAAAAAGGCAGAGCAACCGCTTTTCTTTGGAACGACAAATGCGCTGCGGGGATCGGACGCTCCATGGAAGTGTTTGCTGATCTGGTAAAAAAAGAAGTGACCGAGATTGGAAACCTCGCCCTTCAATCCGATGAGTTCCCAAAGCTGAGCGACTTTTGCGCGGTGTATGCTCAATCCGAAGCTCTGGATCTATTGCGAAGCAAAGTACCGCCGGAACAAGTCATAGCCGCTTACCACAACGCCATGGCTAAGAGAATCAGCATCTTAGTGGGTAGAGCAGGCCTGAAAAAGGATTTCGTCATCATTGGAGGACTGGCCAAGAATCCAGGAATAAT
>Ga0079037_100000647_pt1 | contig 16317 bp, 15 predicted proteins | sample Mud3Dept4metaG_FD_71479 | JGI IMG/M metagenome (GOLD analysis project Ga0079037, IMG submission 71479) | Freshwater wetland microbial communities from Ohio, USA, analyzing the effect of biotic and abiotic controls - Mud 3 Core 4 Depth 4 metaG | ecosystem: Environmental > Aquatic > Freshwater >... | reverse complement strand
GCGTCGAAGTGGTCGTCGTCCATGAAGCAGTTGTCCGGCTCCGACACGGTGTCCCACGACACGTCGGTGGGACGGTACAGACGACGCGGGTTGACCACCGCCACGATGCGGACGCGATAGCCCTCCGCCTCCAGCCTGTCCTTCGCCTCGAACACCGGGAGCAACACCATGTCGCCCGTCACCGCAAACACGACGGTGCCCTTGTCACCGGCAGCGCTCTCGTGCACCACGGCGGCGCCGTTCTCCATCGCACGACGACTCTCCTCGACGCCGAGGTAGACGGGGAGCGGGCTCTTCGAGGCGATGATCACCATTCCCTTGTTATGGCTGTTGATCGCATAGTCGTACGCCGCCTGGATGCAGTTGGCATCGCAGGGGAATAGCGGGTAGACGTTGCCGTTGCGCATCATCGCGGCAAAATAGTTCTCTATCTCCGGCCGCTGGTGCGTCCAGCCGTTGCGCCCCTGCTCGAGCGCGCCGGCCGTGAACATGCAGACCAGCGACGGCGTCCTGCGGCGCAGCTCGGCCATCGCCTGAGTCACGGTCTGGACGATCGGCCAGCCGTTGATCGCGAAGCTCTCGTAGGACAGCCACAGTGACCGGCTGCCGAAAAGGGCCAGGCCGGCGGCGAGGCCCGCGCAGGCATCCTCGTTCAGCGGCTCGTAGACCTGACCGTTCGGCGACTGGTTGTACAGGTCGTCCGCGGTGGGGTGCCGGATCTTCAGCGCGTCGTTGATGTTCTTCATCGCCGACGCCTCGTTGCCGTCCGCGTTGGTCACCACGAAGCGCGGGTCGGCCTTGCCCACCTGCGCCACGAGGGCGCCCATGGCGGTCGAAGGGACCGCCTTGTCCCCCTTGGCGAACTCGTCCATCTGTAGGTTGCCGAGCGGGGCGATCGCGAGCACTTGCTCGGTCACCACCGTCCGCGCGGCCGGCCCGCCGCCAGCCCGCTCGAAGTTGTTCCGGACGATCTGCCAGGCCTCGGCCGGCAGCGCGCGCCGCTGCAGGCCCTCGATGATGTGCGGCTGGTCGAGCGTGTCCTTCGGATACAGGTTGTGCGACTTGGCCCCGACCGTGTGCACGCCGGTGCCCTTGAGCTGCTTGACGATGAAGGCGGTCAGCTGCCCGCCGAGCGCAGATCTCGCCGCGCTGTCGACACCGGTCATCACCGCTTTCGTGAACGCGAGGCGCCGCTCGAGGGAGAAATGGGTGCTGTCGACGTAGGCGCCCTCCTGCCCGGAGTCGTCGAAGTCCTTGGCGTCGACCAGCACGACCTCGGCGAACCCGTGCCCCTTCCAGTACGCGACCATCTCGGCGTTGGAGAGCCGCGACACCATCGAGTGGTGCTCCTGGCTGTAGCCGTTCCAGATCAGCACCGGCAGGAAGTTGGTCACCTGCGGGTAGGCGGTGTGGAAGTGCATCATCGAGTTAAGCACGTAGGGCTCGCCCATCCCGCCGTCCCCGATCGTCACCGGGAACAGGGTACCGGGGTGCAGCAGCGCGCCGGCCATGGCGAAGTGCTGGCCCTGACCCAGGGGGCCGGCGGGCGCCAGCAGCCCGGGGATCGCGCCCGACAGGTGGCCCAGCAGCCCGTGGCGCTCACGGAAGCGTTCCATCATCTCGGTGACCGAGCGGATGCCCATCTCCTCCAGCGAGCGATCGAGGAACATCGCGCTGTAGAAGCCGGGCGCGTGGTGGCCCACTTCGGTGACGATGTTGGTGTGCCCGAGCATCACCAGCGCGGCGTGCGCCTCCGCGCTCGAGGCGAAGCCACCGGGGTGGCCGGAACCCTTGGAGCCCGTCACCTGCAGGGTCAGGTAGCGCAGCGCGTCCGCGGCCAGCAGGGTCTGGAACACCGCCGCGGGGTCGGCGGGGTCGGCGATGGCCTTGGCCCCCTCGCCGATGGCCGGCTGCGCGGCGTGCTGGGCGTGGCCCGCCCACGGCTGACCGAAGTACTGGATGCCGTCGCGGAAGTCGCGTGGCGTTGCGGCGTGCGGCGTGGCGGCCTGGCTCATGGAGGTGGCTCCCGGTTGTCCCGTTGACGATGGCAACACGATAGGACCCCTGCTAATATTTCACAATACGCAATCGTTCTCACATTGTGAAAACTCAACATGAGCCGGGCCACGACTTCCATCCAGGTGATCGACCGCGCCGTGCAGCTGCTCGACGCCATCGCCGCCGCCGGGGTCCCTGCCACTCTCAAGATCCTCTCGGCCGAGACGGGGCTCCACCCCTCGACCGCTCACCGGATCCTCAACGTCCTGGCGGCGCACGGCCTGGTGGGACGCGGCGACGGCGGCGCCTGGCACCTCGGCAGGAGGCTGCGCGAGCTCGGCAGCCACGTCGCCGTCCAGGCCGACCTGCGCGCCGAGGCCCGCCCGATCATGGAGGCGCTGCGGGACACCCTCGGCGAGACGGTCAACCTCACCGTGCCCGAGGGCGACGAGGTCGTCTACATCGACCGCGTCATCTCGAACCGGATGATGCGCGTCGAGCAGGTGATCGGCAGCCGCGCCCCGCTGCACGTCACCGCCGTCGGCAAACTGATGCTGGGCGAGTCCGGCGACGCGGCCATCGACGCCTACGCCGGGCGGACCGGCCTGCCCGCGTACACCAAGAAGACCCTCGCCACCCCTGAACGCCTCAAGAGCGACATCCACCGCTCGGTCAAGCGCGGTTACGCTCTCGACAACGAGGAGGCCGAGCCCGGGGTCGGCTGCATCGGCGTGCTGATCCGCGACGCGAGCGGCCAGGCCGTCGGGGGCCTTTCCATCTCCGCCCCGATCGAGCGGCGGCGGAGCGAGTGGGTGGGCCAGATGAAGGACGCCGGCCTCGCGCTTTCGCGGCGGCTTGGGTACACCGGATCCTGACCCGGTAACCTGGCGGCTGACCGCCACCGATCCCCTGCGCGGGGCGTGGACGCGGGTGAGCGATGTGCGCCTTGATCTTGGGAGCCCGGAACCCTAACTTCCGACCATCGCCGCGGGGATCCAGGGCATGCACGCCAATCCGTTCACCCTTCCTTTCGACAGGCTGCCCGTCTCGCTCCCGATCTTCCCGCTGCCCGGCACCATCGTCATGCCTGGCGCGCCGCTCCCGTTGAACATCTTCGAGCCCCGCTACCTCAACATGATCGTCGATGCCCTCGCGGAGGACCGGATGATCGGCATGGTGCAGCCGGACCCGGCTGCGAAGGACCCACGGGGCGAAGCCATCTACCGCACCGGCACTGCCGGCCGGATCACGGCCTTCAACGAGACTCGGGACGGCCGCTTCCTCATCCGACTGACCGGCATCTGCCGGTTCGACATTCAGGAAGAAGTGCCGACCGTGCGGGGTTACCGGCGCGTGGTGGCCGACTGGAGCCGCTTCGCCGTCGATTACGAGACGGGCGGCCGGGTGCCCGAGCGCAGGGACCTGCTGGACCGCCTGAAGGCCTATGCGGCCGCGCACCGCCTGCAGATCGAGTGGGACGCGCTGCGGCCCCTCGATGACCTCGCCCTGGTCAACGTGCTGACAACCATGCTGCCCTTGGACGTCGAGGACAAGCAGGCCATCGTCGAGTCGGTGACCCTGGAGGATCGCGCCCGGCTGCTCGGCGCCCTGCTCGAGATCGCGCAGTCGCCGTTCGAAGCGGGCCCCGGCCGGCCCCATTGACAGCCGCCCGACCGGCACGGACGGCTGCGGGGCCTCTGCGTGTCGACGAGAGTGCACAGTCGTTCTGTCATTGACCGTGCTGACGCTGGCCGTGATGCTGTTCCGCTATCTGCGGCAGCCGCAGCGGGCGGGCTGATGCCGGCAGCAACCAGGATTGGCTGATTCGAGGAGGAACGACCGATGCGACTGCTCCACACCATGATCCGGGTCGGTGACCTGGATCGCTCCGTCGCCTTCTACACCGACGTCCTCGGCATGAAGCTGCTGCGCCGCAAGGACTACCCGGACGGGAAGTTCACGCTCGCCTTCGTCGGCTACGGCGACGAGGCCGCGAACAGCGTGATCGAGCTCACCTACAACTGGGGTGTGGATCGGTACGAGCTCGGCACCGGCTTCGGCCACATCGCCCTGGAGGTCGACGACGTCTATGCGGCGGCCGAGGAGATCCGCCAGCGCGGCGGCAGGATCCTGCGGGAGGCCGGGCCGATGAACGCGGGCACCACCCTCATCGCCTTCGTAGCCGATCCCGACGGCTACCCGATCGAGCTGATCGGCCGGCGCGGCTGACGACGCAGCCGCGCCGCCTTCAGCGGATCGACGCGATCAGTCCTCGTACTTGAACGATACCGTCACCCGAGCGCGGTAGGCCGTCACGTTGCCGTCGTCGATCACCATGTCGAGCTTCGAGACCTCTGCGACCCGCAGCTCCCGCAGGGTCTTCGCCGCTTTCGTGATCGCGGATTTCGCGGCGTCCTCCCAGCTCGTCTTGCTCGTGCCGACGAGCTCGATGATCTTGTACACGCTGTCGCCCATGTCTGACTCCGGAGGTTTGTTGGATTGCCGGTAGACGGCCGTGGCCGGGGTCCACCCGAAGCCGACCGCCCGCTGCAAGTGTAGACACCCGCCGACCATCTGTGGCGACCTCGTCGGCACGGACGAGGATGTCCGGCACGGGCATCGCCGCTCGATCCTGGCGCACCGATCGGCACACACCCCTCGCTCTCGCCAGCGCCGCCCTGCGACGTCGCCGGGTTGCCGCGGTCAGCAGAGGCCCTGGCTGCGCAGGCAGCAGCCGCACAGCTTGTACAGCAGCCGCGCGCCGACGTTGGCGTCCCACTCGTCCCCGTCGTCGCCCGGCGCCACCTCGCACAGATCGAAGCCGATGACGCGGCGGCCGGCCGCCGCGAGCGACTCGAGCAGATAGGCCGCCTCGTCGAAGCTCAGCCCGCCCGGGACCGGCGTGCCGGTGGATGGGCAGCAGGACGGGTCGAGGCCGTCGATGTCGAACGACACGTAGACCTTGCCCGGCAGCCCGCCGATGATCCTTGCGCAGACGTCGCGAAACGGTACACCTTCCGCCTTCAGCCGGAACAGCTCGGCACCGTAGAAGCAGGCCCCGCGCCCGCCCAGGGACTGCGCATACTGGCGCTCAGCGCGCGAATAATCGCGGATCCCCACCTGCACGAGGCGGCGCACCTGCGGCAGCGTCTCCATGACGTTGTGGAAGATCGAGGCGTGCGACCAGGTGAAACCCTCGTACGCGGCGCGCAGGTCGTGATGGGCGTCGACGTGCAGCACGCCGAAGCCGTCGGGATGGCGTTCGGCGAGGGCCTGCAGCAGTCCGTAGGGGCTCGAATGATCGCCGCCCACGACAGCGGCGAGCCTGCCCCGATCGAGCGCCGCAACGGCTGCCGCATGGACGTGCGCATTGACCTCGGCACCCGCTGCGTTGACGAGGGCGAGCGCGCCGGGCGCCGCTGCGCCGCGCTCCAGGCCCGCGATGACCTCGAGTGCCGCCCCGCGCGCGCGGGCGTTCAGCTCGATCATCGCCCTGTCCCGCGGTGCGAAGGCGATGCCGGCACGGTAGGGAGTGCCGAACACCGGATCCTCGAGATCGAGCTGGTGGCTCGCCCGCACGATCGCCTCGGGTGCCCGGCTCGTGCCGCCGCCATAGGAGGTCGTCGCCTCCCAGGGCACCGGGATCAGGAGCAGGGCTGCCTCGGTCGGGTCGAGGCGGGCGCCGAGAAAACCCGCATCGCCGTGCGGGGGCAGACCCAGCTCGAGCTCGCTGATCACCTCGGCAAGTGGCAGAAGGCCCGGCATCGCTCCGCCCCCCGGCGGGTCGTGCATCCCGATCGTCGACAGACTATAGGGTGCCCCGCTGCCACCGTCGAATCGCGCCTTGGACGGCGCTTCTACCGGGACGACGCAGACCCCGGCGGCTTGGGAACGACCTCCAGGCCGCGACGTACGGCGCGCCCCGCGAGGCGCGCCACCAGTATCTCGAGCGCGGCCTCGAGATTGCGCGCCGCGGCGTCGGTCAACGGTGCGCCCAGCTCGAAATCGTAGCCCCGGATGGCCAGCACGAACGCAGCGGGCAGCGGCGCGTCCGTGCACTCCCCGTAGACGTGGAGGACGCCCGCCGGCGGGAGGGCGTGCGTCGTGGCGCTCCGGTCCGCCGCCGGCGCGACCGGCTCGAAGGAGAACGGGCCTTCGCCGGCGACGGTGGCGTCGACGAAGATCACCTCGCTGCGGCCTACGAGATCGAGCGCGTGCTCGACCTGCAGCTGGAAATCGGTCAGCAGATCGACGCCAGGCAGGCCGATCGCCTCGAGGCGCTCGATCGCCAGCGGGCCGATCGCGTCGTCGCCCCGGCTCGGGTTGCCGATGCCGATGACGAGGACCGGCGCCACTCCCGCATCGTGCGCGGTGCTCAGCAGCTGCACCGCTCGTGCGAGTCCTTGACCAGCGTGTCGATGCACGTCCCTTCGGCGTCGATCAGCTCGATCTGCAGCGGCATCTTGCCGAGCGCATGGGTGGCGCAGGACAGGCACGGGTCGAAGGCGCGGATCGCCACCTCGATGTGGTTCAGCAGACCCTCGGTGAGCTTGCGGCCGTCCAGGTAGCGCTTCGCGACGTGGCGGATAGACTCGTTCATCGCCTGGTTGTTGTGGGTGGTCGAGACGATGAGGTTGGCCCGGATCACCTGGTCGTCCTCGTTGACGCGGTAGTGGTGGATCAGGGTGCCGCGCGGCGCCTCGATGACGCCGACGCCACGCTCCTCGCGCTCGCCCGTGACGACCAGGTCGTCGCCCAGGATGTCGTCGTCGTGGAGCAGGTCCTTGATCGACTCGGCCGCGAACAGCATCTCGATCATGCGCGCCCAGTGGTAGGCGAGCGTGGCGTGGATCGGCTGCCCCCCGCCGAAGTCGACGAAGTCACGGCGCTCGGCATCGGCGAGCGGCGTGGGGATCTGGTCGCAGTTCTGCACCCGCGCCAGCGGGCCCACCTTGTACCAGCCCTGCTCCGAGCCCAGCGAGCGGATGAACGGGAACTTCATGTACGACCACGGCTTGACCTCCTCGGTGAGGACTTCCCAGTAGCGGCTGTAGTCGACGCCGTCGAAGATGATGTCCCCGCTCTCGTCGCGCGCGCGCAGCACGCCGTGATAGAGGTCCATCGCGCCGTCGGCGGCGACCAGGCTCATCAGGTTGGAGCGGAACGCGCCGAAGCTGTTGTACAGGCCGACGTTCGCCAGGTGCAGGCGCTTGGCCAGCTGCACGGCCGCGCGCGACCAGGCGACCATCTGATAGGCGTCCTTGACGAGCTCGTCGCGCTCCGCGCGAGTCACGGCCCTGTTGACGCCACCGGGTATCGCCCCCGTGCCGTGGACACGCTTGCCGGCTGTGACGCGGATGACCTCCTGGCCGAACTTGCGCAGGAGGACGCCCTGCTTGGCGATGTCGGGATACTCGGCGGCGACGCCGACGATGTTGCGCTTCGCCACGTCGGAGTCGAACCCGAACAGCAGGTCGGGCGAGGACAGGTGGAAGAAGTGCAGCGCATGCGACTGCAGGATCTGGCCGTAGTGCATCAGCCGCCGCACCTTCTCGGCTGTCGGCGTCAGGCGCTTCGCGCCGACCACCTGGTCGAGGGCCTTGGCGGCCGCGAGGTGGTGGCTCACCGGGCAGATGCCGCAGAGGCGCTGCACCATCACCGGGATCTCCCAGTACGGGCGGCCCTGGATGAACCGCTCGAAGCCGCGGAACTCCACGATGTGCAGCCGGACCTGCTGCACGTGGTCGTCGCTGTCCAGCAGGATCGAGACCTTGCCATGGCCCTCGACGCGCGAGACGGGCTCGATGACGACCCGGCGCAGGCTGGTGGGGTTGGCGGCGGTTTCCAGTTCGAAGCTCATTCGGGTGGTGCTCCGGAGTGGTTATAGGGTGGCCCTTTCACCGGCCTCACGCCGGGCGAAGCTCGCCGCGACGCGCCGTGAATACGTCCCTGTAGGCTCGACGGCCGCATCCCTGCGGCCGAAGGTCGCTTCGAGATTCACCTGACATGAGGCCTGCAGGCTGCATCAGTCGTAATGGATGAGACCGTGCCCCAGGTGCGGCGTGCGGCCGGCGAGCAGGTCAGTCAGGAACTTCCAGATCGCGTCCGCCGGCGGCGGGCAGCCCGGCAGGAAGTAGTCGATCTTCACGACCTCGTGCAGCGGGTGCACCTTGTCGAGCGGCAGCGGCAGCTCGGGATCGTTGGGGATGCAGCCGCTGGCGAGGCTCGGCTCGGTCACGTAGACCTCTTGCAGGCAGGCCCCCAGGTCGAGGTGATTGCGCTGGGCTGGCAGGCCGCCCGTCACCGCGCAGGCACCGACCGCCACCAGGATCTTGCAGTTCTTGCGGAACTCGTGGAGGACGTGCACGTTCTCCGCGTTGCAGATCCCGCCTTCGATGAGCCCCACGTCGCAGGGGCCGCAGTGCTTGATGTCGGTGAGCGGGGTGCGGTCGAACTCGATGTGCTCGAGCAGGTCGAACAGCCGCTCGTCGATGTCCAGAAGCGACATGTGGCAGCCGAAGCAGCCGGCGAGCGAAGTGGTCGCGACGCGGATCTTGGATTTCTGGGATGCGCTCATGCCGAGCCCTCGCGCTTGGCCGCCGGGCTCCGCGGCGCGTCCTCGAGCGCCTGCGCACTGACCGGCCTGCGATCGAACCGGCGCGCACCGATCGGGACCGCGAAGCCGACGCGCTTCTGCAGGATCACGCCCACCGGACAGACCTCCATCGCCTTGTCGGTCAACGCGATGTCGGTGTCGGCGAGGCGCCCGGATTCCGAGTTTACGATCAGGTGCTTGGTGATGCCGCGTCCGGACAGGGCGAACACGCTCTTGTGGTCGACTTCCGCCGAGGCGCGCACGCACAGCTCGCAGAGGATGCAGCGGTTGAACTCGAGCAGGATGTCGGGGTGCGACGCGTCGACCGGGCGGTTCGGGAACAGGTAGTCGAGCTCGGCCGACATCATCCCGAGGTCGTAGGCCACCGCCTGCAGCAGGCAGTTGCCGCTCTTCTCGCACGAGGGACAGAAGTGGTTCCCCTCGACGAACAGCATCTGCACCAGCGTCTGGCGCTTCCGGTTGAGGTCGTCCGTATTGCTCTGCACCTCCATCCCCGCCTGGACCGGCATGGTGCAGGAGGCGGCCGTGCGGCCGTTCACCTGGACGGTGCAGACCTTGCAGCTGCCGTGCGGCTTGAACTCGGGGTGATAGCAGAGGTGCGGGATGTAGCGACCGGCGGCGAGCGCCGCCTGCATCACCGTCTGCCCCGGCTCGAATGGCACTTCCTCGCCATCGAGCAGGAAGGTCGGACGCTTGACATCGACGTTCATTCCTCGACTCCCAGGTGCGCGCCGGCGTCGTCCCGGCCCGTCATCTCGCGCGCCCGTGCCAGCGCGCCGTCCAGATCGAAGGCCGGCTCGAACTCGAGCGACTCCAGCCGACGCTCGTAGGCGGGCCGGAACCGCTTGATGGTGTCGAACAGCGGATTGCAGGCGGTGTGACCGAGGCCGCAATGGCTCGAGGCCTGGAGCAGCCGATTCAGCCGGAAGATGCGGTTCAGGTCGTGCTGCGAGCCCTTCCCGGCCTGGAGCTTGTCCATGACGTGGCAAAGCAGCGTCGTGCCGACCCGGCAGGGCGTGCAGAAGCCGCAGCTCTCGTGCGCGAAGAAATGCGCGAAGTTGAGCGCGACCTCGAACATGTCGCGGGTCTCGTCGAAGGCCATGAAGGCGCCGGCCGTCGGCAGGTCCTCGAAGGCGATGCGCCGGTCGAACTCGGTCGCGTCGATGCAGGTGCCCGAGGGGCCGCTGATCTGGACCGCCTGGGTGCGCGCCGCGCCGCAGTCCTCGAGCACCTGGCGCACGGTCACCCCGAAGGGGTACTCGTAGATGCCCGGCCGGGCGCAATCGCCCGACACCGAGAGGATCTTGGTGCCGGCGGACTTGGCCGTCCCGATGCCGCGATACCAGTCGCCACCCTTGAGCGCGATCAGCGCGGCCGCGCAGAAGGTCTCGACGTTGTTGACCGTGGTCGGCTGCTGCAGATAGCCGTGGGTCACGGGATACGGTGGACGGTTGCGCGGGATGCCGCGCTTGCCTTCGAGCGACTCGATCAGCGCCGATTCCTCCCCGCAGACATAGGCACCGGCACCGAGATGGATCTCGATGTCGAACTCGAAGCCCGCCTGCCCGCAGACCTGACGACCCAGCAGACCGTCGCGGCGCCGGCGCGCCAGCACGTCCTGCAGCGGCGCCAGAAGGTGCCGGTACTCGCCCCGCAGGTACAGGAAGCCCTTGCGGGCACCAATCACGTAGGCGCAGACCGTCATGCCCTCGAACACGAGGTCGGCGTAACGGGTGAGCAGGACGCGGTCCTTGAAGGTGCCGGGCTCGCCCTCGTCGGCGTTGCAGACGACGTAACGCTGCTCGCCCAGGGCGCTGCGGCAGGCCTCCCACTTGAGGCCCGTCGTGAATCCTGCGCCGCCCCGACCGCGGAGATTCGAGCGCTTGATCTCCTCCAGGGTGGCCGTCGGTCCCTGCGCGGAGGCCGCGATGCCCTCGCGCCAGGAGCGTTCGTTGACGGCCCGCTCGTCCGGTTCGCCGGGACCCCGGCTGATGGCCGCGCGGATGGCGTCGCCCGGCTCGAGCGTCGTCCCCAGCAGGATGTCGGCACGCTGGATGTTGTCGTCGATCGCGAACAGCTCGCCCGGCCACGTCTCGACCGGCGTGTCGTTGCGGATCAGCTCGGCCACCTCGTCGACGCGGCCGGGCGTCATGCGCGGGATCGCCCAGCCGTTCACCAGGATCGCGGGCCCCTGGTCGCACAGGCCGGTGCAGGAGGTGGTGTCGACCAGCACCAGGCCGTCCTCCGACGCCTTGCCCTGCTCCACCCACAGGCTGCCGCACAGGCGGTCAAGCAGCTCCAGGTTGCCGGCCATGCGGTCCGTGATGTTGTCGGAGAAGAGGACGCGGTAGCGTCCCGCCCGCTCGAGATGGAGGAAGCTGTAGAAGCCCGCCACGCCCTCCACCCGCGCCCGCGGCAGGCCGAGCCGGCGGGCGAGGTATGTGATGGTCGGCGGCGGCAGCCAGCCCTCGATCTCCTGGGCCTCGCGCAGGATCTGCAGGAGTGCCGTCGGCTGTCCGCCGTAGCGCTCGAGAATGGTGTCCAGCTCGGCTCGTGGCTCAGTCACTGCAGTTATCCCTAGATTTGACGGGGAATTGGCGCCGACAGCAGGCCCCCCAAGGACCTGCCCATGCGACGCGGCCCTTCTTACCACAGATGTGCATCGGGTTTCGCGACTTGTGTCTGCGCCACGAGTGTGCAGCGACACCGGCGGCATGACTCAGCATGGCGCAGGTGCCTTCGGGCGGCGGTTTATTGGCGCGAGCCGCATCGCGGTGCCGCGCCGCAGCCCGAATGCGTGGATAATCGGCGGTCTTAAGGACACTGCCACCCCCAATCGCATGGCCCAGATCTTCCTGTACGACACCACGCTGCGTGACGGCACGCAGCGCGAGGACATCTCCCTCTCCGTCGAGGACAAGCTCACCATCGCCCGCCGGCTCGCCGACTTCGGCATCCACTACATCGAGTGCGGCTGGCCGGGGTCTAACCCGAAGGACGCCGACTTCTTCGCCAGGGCCAACCGCCTCAAGCTCGGGCAGACCCGCCTCGCCGCCTTCGGCAGCACCCGTCACCGCGGAATTCAATGCGAGGATGATGCCAACCTGCGGGCGCTGCTGGATGCACAGACGCCTGTCGTCACCCTGGTGGGCAAGAGCTGGGACTACCACGTCACCCAGGTGCTGTCGGCGACGCACGACGAGAATCTGGCCATGGTCGGTGACAGCGTCGCCTACATGAAGCACCACGGGCGCGAGGTCGTGTTCGACGCCGAGCATTTCTTCGACGGCTTCCTGGCCGACCGGGACTATGCCCTCGCGACCCTGCGCGCCGCGAGCGAGGCCGGTGCCGACTGGCTGGTGCTGTGCGAGACCAACGGCGGCAAGCTGCCCTGGCAGGTCGAGGAGATCACCCGAGAGGTCGCCGCGCGGGTCGGGCGCCCACTTGGGATCCACTGCCACAACGATGCCGGTTGCGGCGTCGCCAACTCGCTCGGCGCGGTGCGCGGCGGCTGCGCCATGGTGCAGGGGACCGTGAACGGCTACGGCGAGCGCGTGGGCAACGCCGACCTGGTCACCATACTCCCCAACCTGCAGCTCAAGATGGGCCACGAGGTCGTGCCGCCGGAGCGGCTGCGCGAGCTCACGCATCTGTCGCGCTTCGTCGCCGAGGTTGCCAACCTCAAGCACGACGACCACCACCCCTACACCGGCCACAGCGCCTTCGCGCACAAGGGCGGGATCCACGTCGCGGCGATCCTGAAGGCCAGCGACACCTACCAGCACATCGAGCCCGAGCTGGTCGGCAACGAGATGCGCTCGGTCATTTCCGAGCTGTCGGGACGCGGCAACGTGCTCTTCCAGGCCAAGGCGATGGGCGTCGACCTCAGCCACGAGGAGGCCCAGCGCGTCCTCCACCAGATCAAGCACCTCGAGCACGACGGCTTCACCTTCGAGGCCGCCGAGGCCAGTGTCGAGCTCATGCTGCGGCGGCTGCAGCCCGGCTACGAGCGGCCGTTCGAGCTGGTCGACTACTTCGTGATCACCGAGCGGCGACACGGCCGCGGCCTGCTCGCCGAGGCGACGGTGAAGGTGAAGGTGGGCGACGACATCCTGTTCACGGCGGCCGAAGGCAACGGCCCCGTCAACGCCCTCGCCACCGCGCTGCAGAAGGCCCTGGTACCCGACTACCCGGTGCTCGGCACGGTCCGCCTCACCGACTACAAGGTGCGCATACTCGACAGCAAGACCGGCACCGGCGCCTCGACCCGCGTGCTGATCGACTTCCAGAGCGGCAGCGAGGGCTGGACCACGGTCGGTGCCAGCACGAACATCATCGAGGCGAGCTGGCGCGCGCTCGCCGACAGCATGGAGTACGCGCTGCTGCGGCTCGGCCGGGAAGGCGCGGGGGGGGCGTGAGGCGGATCCTGACAATTGTTCTGGTGGGCATCGGGCTGGCCGCCTGCGCCACCGTGGAGCACGCGGCCGTCACGCCGGTCGCCGAGGAACCCGAGGTCGTCCGCCAGCAGGGCACCGCGGTCTACTACGCGAGCCGATTCCACGACAGGCGAACGGCGAGCGGGGTGCGCCTGGACAACAAGGCGATGGTGGCGGCGCATCCGTCCGCGCCGTTCGGCTGCGTCGTTCGCGTGACGAATCTCAGCCAGGGCAAGGCCGTCGACGTGACGGTCGTCGACCGGGGGCCCAGCCCGAGCGGCCAGCGGCGCGGGATCATCATCGACGTCTCCCAGGCGGCGGCACGCGAGCTCGGGTTCTTCGGCCGCGGCACGGCGCCCGTCGAGGTCGCGATCCCGACGCGGTGCGGGACCGGCTCGGCGGACTGATCGCCCGAGCCGGCCGGCATCAGGCACGAGACGGCAGCACATCGGCATCCCATGCAGGATCCCAGCGATCTGTTCGACACCCTCGTGATCGGCAGCGGCCCTGCCGGCGAAGGCGCGGCCATGAAGCTCGCGAAGTCAGGGCGCCGTGTCGCGGTGATCGAGCGCCATGCGCAGGTCGGCGGCGGCTGCACGCACTGGGGCACCATCCCGAGCAAGGCGCTGCGCCAGTCCGTGCAGATGCTGGCGGACTACCGCCGGCATCCGATGTTCCGGTCGACGGTCGGGCACCTGTCGGTGAGCTATCCCGATCTGCTGCGCGGCGCCCAGTCCGTCATCAACGAGCAGGTCAAGACCCGCCACCGCCACTATGGTCGCAATGGCGTCGCGATCATCGAGGGCAGCGCCCGCTTCGTCGGCACGCACGCGGTGGAGGTCGCCCGCCCCGAGGGCAGCCACCGGCGCTACGAGGCCGACACCTTCATCATCGCGACCGGCTCGCACCCGTACCACCCCGCTGACGTCGACTTCGGCCACCCGCGCGTCCGCGACAGCGACACCATTCTCGACCTCGACCACACGCCGCGCTCGATCACCATCTACGGCGCCGGTGTCATCGGCTGCGAATACGCCTCGGTGTTCGCGCACCTCGACGTGAAGGTGAACCTGGTCAACACGCGGGACCGGCTGCTGAGCTTCCTCGACGACGAGATCACGGATGCGCTCAGCTACCACCTGCGCCACCTCGGCGTGGTGATCCGCAACGACGAGGCCTGCGAACGCGTGGAGGCGCTCGACGACGGCGTCGTGCTGCACTGCCGCTCTGGAAAGAAGTTCAAGACCGACGTCCTGCTCTGGGCGAACGGACGCACCGGCACCACGGCAGGCCTGGGGCTCGAGGAGCTCGGCATCGCGGTCAACGGCCGCGGCCAGGTCGAGGTCGACGACCGGTTCCGGACTGCCCTGCCCCACGTCTATGCGGTAGGCGACGTCGTCGGCCCGCCGGCGCTCGCGAGCGCGAGCTACGACCAGGGCCGCTTCGCCGCCACGTTGATTGCGGATGGCGACGCCGACTGGCGGCTGGTCGCGGCCGTTCCCGCCGGGATCTACACCAGCCCCGAGATCAGCTCGCTCGGCAAGACCGAGCGCGAGCTCACGGCCGAGAAGGTGCCCTACGAGGTCGGCCGCGCCACCTTCCAGAGCCTCGCCCGGGCCCAGATCACCGGCCACACCGTGGGCATGCTGAAGCTGCTGTTCCACCGCGAGACCCTGGCGCTGCTCGGCATCCACTGCTTCGGCGAGGACGCGGCCGAGATCATCCACATCGGCCAGGTCGTGATGGCCCGCGAACCGCCGGGCAACTCGATCGCCTATTTCGCCGACACGACGTTCAACTACCCCACCATGGCCGAGGCCTACCGGGTTGCGGCGCTGAATGGGTTGAACCGTCTGTTCTGAGCGAGCCCCGCCAGCGGGCTCGCATCGGCAACGGATCCGCCGTGCCGGTGGCACTGGCCCGCCGGGCGGCTCCCGATCACGGCCCCAACCAGAACGGACAGTCCGGTGTCGTCGCCGACTCGATGAGCACGCGGGTGTGCGTGCCGCCGAACGACAGGTACCGGCAGACCAGCATGGCCTGGGTCGCGTGGATCTCGCCGTGCTGTGGGGCGGTGTACGTCTGCCCGGCCTTCACCTGGTGGTAGCCCGTCAGGAAACCGTTGCTCAGGCCGATCACGAGCATGCCGGCCGGGACGACGATCGCCAGCACGACCATGAACTTGTTGAAGTCGATCATCGCGCAATCCCCCGACGACGCGGGTCGGGGGCGATCACGCGGCGAGCGCGGTCGCCTTCCCGGCCACGACCTCGGCGAAGGCACTGACTCGAACGCCCCGCCCGGTGAAGAAATCGACCAACTGCGCAGCGTCCATGCCGCAGTACCTCTCCAGGAGGTCAATGTAGACCGCCATGAACTCCTCGCCGTGACCTGGCACGCGGTTGTGATCGACGAAGGTGTGCGCCACTTCGTGGGCCACCACCCAGGCCTTGCGGTAGTAGCGCGGCAGGGAGATCACGTGCTTCGGCCGCGAGTAGCCCGCACGGCGCCGGCCACGACCGTCCTTGAGGACCGGAGCGCCCGTCTTCGCCTTCTCCATGTCCCGGTACCGCGTGTCGCGATACATGCGGTGCAGCAGCTGCTCGCACTCCCAAAGGTTCAGGTCGGGCGGAAACTGCTCGACCGGAAAAAGCTCTCTCTCCGCGTCATAGACGCGCTTGCGCTGAAAGTCCCGAGGCCCCGCCATGTCCCGTCTCTTTTTTTGGTATAAAGCACGAAAGCGGCGGATTGTACTGACGTTCGGGCGCGACTGCTCGAATTCCTCCGGCCAAGACGATCCACGCCACAGCCGATGAAGGCCACGCGGATTGGCGAACGTCGTTCCCTCCATCCGTCGACGCAGGCGACGGCGGATGCGCAGTTCGCATCACGCACACCACTTCCCGAAACTCGAAGCAGCGACACCGTCTCGTACCATCGCAACGGCGCACCGCATCAACGTCCGCGCCTCACCGGCCGTGAAGCGATCGACGTGCTGATCGTCCGTGGCCAGCAAGCACGCGATCGCGCTGCGCGTCCGCGCACCGTCCCGGGCAACCGCCGCGCAGCGGCGACGCCGTGCCTGGCGACGGGCGAGTCCGACGTGCAAACGGGGCCGGCACGGCCCCGTTCCGCCGATGCCATTGCGCCTGCTCCCTGCTCGGGCCCCGCGACCACCCGTCGTTCCGGCCGCACAGAAACTTTATGAAATATTCTGAAAATCTACCGTTCAATGGACGGAAATCAACGAAGGTTCCGCCGTCTGGG
>Ga0079037_100000646_pt1 | contig 16332 bp, 9 predicted proteins | sample Mud3Dept4metaG_FD_71479 | JGI IMG/M metagenome (GOLD analysis project Ga0079037, IMG submission 71479) | Freshwater wetland microbial communities from Ohio, USA, analyzing the effect of biotic and abiotic controls - Mud 3 Core 4 Depth 4 metaG | ecosystem: Environmental > Aquatic > Freshwater >... | reverse complement strand
AATCTCTTTTTCGTCATGAACCTGGCCATGCTCGGGATGTCGGTCGTCTTTGGCCCCGTCGTCGACCGCTTCGGCTACCGTATCCTTTTGGCGTTCAGCGCCCTGCTGGTGGCCGGCGCTTTTCTCCTGTTCACGGTCGCGCCGAGCTACTCCATTCTTCTGGCGGCGGCCCTTCTTCTCGGCCTTGGAGGAGGGGGGCTCAACGGCGGCTCCAACGCGCTGACCAGCGACCTCAACCCGGAACGACGGAGCGCGGCCCTCAACCTCCTGGGCATCTTTTTCGGGTTCGGAGCGTTGCTCATCCCGTTTCTCATCGGCACCCTTCTCGGGTTCCTCGGGATCAATGTCATCCTCATCATCGCCGCGACCCTCAGCCTGATCCCCTTCGTCATTTTCCTTCTTCTGCGTTTTCCGCAAGCCAAACAGGCCCAGGGATTTCCCCTGCGCCGGGCCGCGCGCGTCGTCCGCAGCCCGCTTCTCTGGCTTTGCGGCTTCCTGCTCTTCTTCCAGTCCGGAAACGAGTTCACGGTCGGCGGCTGGATCTCAACCTACCTCAACGAGAATTTCCGGTTTTCACCGATGTCCGCCGCGCTGATCCTGGCCGCATATTGGGGAGGGATGATGGTCGGGAGACTCGTTGTCTCCAGGGTTCTGGTCCGAACCATGAGGAATGAGGCCTTGATCCTGTCCAGTGCGGTCCTGGCCCTGGCCGGCACCATCATCATGGCCGCCGCGCCGTCGGGCCTCCTAGCTTCGGTCGGCGTCGTCATGACCGGGCTGGGGTTCGCCGCCATTTTCCCGACGACGCTGGCCGTCGCCGGCGAGGCCTTTGCCGACCTCACCGGGACCGCCTTCAGCGTCATCTTTATGGTCGCGCTGGCCGGCGGCATGACCGCCCCCTGGCTCGCCGGGAGGGTCGCCAATTCCTCCGGGCTTCGGTCGGGGTTCATCATCCCCGTCGTCGGCTGCGCGATGATCATCCTGATCGAGCTGGCCATCATTCAGTTGGCTGGAAGGAAGAAGCCGGTAGCCTAAATAACCGGGTCCAATCGGGGGGAGAAGTGGGCCCTGTAGACGGCCTTATCCCATTAGGCGGACCAGTGAGAGACTAACTCCCGATCGTCAGTATCGTTGTCCCCAGCAGGATTTCGTCTCCCTGATAGAGTGGGGCTTCCTGGATTTTCTCTCCGTTGAGAAATATTCCGTTGGCGCTGGCCAGGTCTTTCAAGATGAAGGCACCTCCCGAAATAGTGATCTCGGCGTGATGGGAAGAGACACCGGAATCCTGAAGGACCAGGTGATTATCCTTGGCCCGGCCGATCGCCGTGCGGGCCTCACGGATCTCAAAGCTCTTGCGCCCTCCGTCGGGGTAAAGAATTTCGATCCTGGCGCTGACCGCCTGGGGTTTTTCGGCCGTTTCTCTCCGCCTCAAGATGAGAGCGATGACAAGTCCGATGCTGCCGAGCAGGAGAGCCAGCAATACAAGCAGGGGCCGGGGAACTGCCGGGGAACGTTTGGCCGCCGGGCTGCCGCCTCCTCCTGACGCAAGACCGGCGGAGCCTGCCCTGGAGGAACGGCGCTCCGATCCCGGGATGATCTTTTCCGGGAGGGCTTCCATCGGGGGTTCCTCACCTGGAGTCCGGGGAGCGATGGCCTCTTCCATGATCTTCTCGATATCCAGATGGGCGGCCATCCGGGCGCTGCCGAGAAGTTTCTGGGCGTCGTTTTTTCCCTGAACGTAGCCCAGGGCGGATTCCGCCTCCACTTCGATTTCGCTGATCCGTTCCGCCCCCGCGTACATGTCGAGGACGATCCGTTTGGATTCCGGGTAGATCTCGGCGATCCGGGAAAAGAGGAAGAGCATATCCTCTTCGGTCTGGGCGCTCGTTCGCACTGCGCCCGGACTGTATACCAGTCGAGCGGTTACGACATCTCCTTTGACTTCGATCGCCTCAACAGGGATGGACTTGTCCTTGAGCTGAGTCAGGAGGTCGGCTCTCTGGTCAACGGCGGGCGCGGGTGAGATAAGCAGGCCGGCGGCCGCCGCCAGGATGATGGTAACACGCGTCAGCCGCGCGGATTCCCATGGACAGATGCCTAGGAGGGGAGAGGAGCGCGAGTTTCTTTTCATAATCGATTACCTCTCCTTTATGCAGGCGCCGGCCAGCTCTTCGTCAAGAAGGTAGGTCGTGCCGCCCATCTTGGCGTAAGGGACCGCTCCCCATCCAGGGACGTTCCGGTAAGCGGCCTCCGATACCATCCCGCATCCCGTCCGGACCGCTTCCTCGAGCGTCCCGAACGGGCCGGCGAGCTCGTCCTTCTGGACATATTCCTGGGACATTCCGAAAAGCCATTCATCGCAGCACCGCAGCTTCGATTTGAACTCGGACTCCGCACCCACGTGGATGCGTCCTCCGGGGCCAGCCCCGCACCGGTCGACCCAGATCATGTATTTGACTTGAGGCGGAGGCGAGGAAGGGAAGTTCCGCGGCGGTTCTGGCTCCTCGTCGACATCCGGCTCCTCCTCGGGGGTTGGCTCAGGCTTTGCCTTGACCTTGATTGTGCCGATCTTCATGGGTCCCGGCTCGTACTTATCCCAGCCATAGGGTGGGCGGAACACGGCCTTCGCCGGGCTATCCGGGTCGGAGTCGATCTCGTACCCGAAGTCCGGCAGTCCCGGCCGCGGAAGATGGCGGCCGAGATCCTTGGCCGTGACCTCGACATCGTAATCTTTTTCCTCCACATCCTCGCCGAGGTCGGGGAAGAAACTTCCCTGCCATCTATTTTCGTCGGTCAGGCGGCCGGGGACGATCGTTCCGCCTACCGTAACCAGGACTCCGCCCGGATCCATCCTTTTCTTCGCCGAACCTGAGCTGGGGCCGAAGACGATCGTTATGTCGAGCGAACCGTCGCTTCCGAAGTCGGATTGCTCCCCCCGGATCCGTTCGCGCGAGGTGACGATCGGATAAGACCTCCTTTCCGACTTGACGGCGATATGCTCGGCCGGGATCTCCCGCTCGGCCGTTGTTTCCCGGAGTTCCAAGGAAAAACGGCCTCCGTTTCCTCCTTCCTGAACGATGGTGACTCCCTGGATGTAGGGAGGAGGATTGACGATGTCGTGGAACATCTCCAGCAGCCCTGCGTTATACTCGACGGCTCTCTTCAGCGCCTCCCAGGCCAGGGCTTCGTAAACAGCCATTCCGGGGACGTCTTTGATGTTGATGGTCGGGATGATGTAAACGGGTTCCAGGGCGGCCAAGCCTCTCAGCTCGAGATATCTTTTGAGCTCGGAGAGATCCTGAGGAGGATAATATTGAGAGGCCAGGTATTCGAAAAGGTTGAGCAATCCAACGGGAAGCGTTATATGCGTGGCCGCAGCGAGCTTCTTGCCCTCTCGAGCCAGGCTGTCGAAGTAATCCTCGGGTTTGGGAAAACGCTGGATCCGCTCTCCCGCGATCAGGGGAGGGGAGAGGCTGGGGAAAACGCTCTTCTCGTTCTTGGCGATCTCCTGGGGACTCAGGTCTCCGAGTTCGAAATACTCTTTAACCAGGCCGAAGTCCACGAGGTTCTCGGCCAAGCCCTCGTATCCCATGAATTTCGTTCCGGCGTATTCTCCCATCATCCGGTCGCGCATAAGGATATAGGCCGTCCTGAGCAGCATGATGAAGGCCGTCTTTTTAAGAGGGTCCTGGATGAAGCTGCTCTTTTCGATCGCGGCGATGACGGGTTCTCCGCAAATTTCCTCGATGGTATCGGGCAGAATTTTCCCGCTGCCGGGATGGGGAATGTTGGCCCCGTGGTCCACATCGGACATATCTCCCAAGAGGTGCCCGACGTGCCCGAGCCGAAAATAGGCGACCTCTTTGGATTCCTGGGTGTAATCATAGGCGCTGATGGCCCCCGGCCAATTCAGGATATTGCCCGTCTTGAGGTCGTCGAGGGCCCAATCCCGGGTGCCGTCAAAATACCCTGAGGCCGGGGGTTGGAGTTTGCTTCCTTCCAGCTTGGGCCAGGCATAATAATGATAGTAAAACTTGCAGCCCTGCTGGCCGGCCGGGGCGTCGGGATCATAATAGTGACGGAACGATCGCTCGTTCCCGCGCAGTACCGGCACGTAGTCTTCGAACCGGCAGCCCATCATCATCTTTTTCAGGAATACCGGGTTGGAGAGTTCCGGGTAGTAAGCCGACGGCCGGTCCTTATCCAGCCGCTCAATCAGCCGAACGGCTTCGAGGAGGACGAGGGTATGGACCTTGTCATACCAGCCCCAAAGTCCGGTGGCGATAAAGCCGCTGATGAAGATTCCCAGCGTCGCCTTTTTCCGGATTCGTCGAAGAGTTGGGTTCATGGGTCACCTCGGTTGGCCTTACGGATATAAATATTGTTTCGGAGCACACAATCACCAGCCGGGGCGAGGGGCTGGATCGCGCGCCGAAGGGAATATCTCAAAACACGCTCATTCCCTGACTACTCGTTTATGATCAGGCGCGTCGAGCCGACGGCAATCTTATCGCCCTGATAGACGGCGGCTTCATCAATCCGCTCGCCGTTGAGGAAAGTTCCGTTGGCGCTTCCGAGATCCCTCAAGATGAAAGAACCTTCAGAGATGACGATCTCGGCATGATATGCAGAAACGTCGGGATCATGGAGGACCAGCGAATTGTCGTCGGCCCGGCCGATGGTCGTGCGGGCTTCCTGGATCAGGAAGGTTTTGCGCCCGCCATCACGGTAGATGACTTTGATTGAGGCGGCGACTTTTTGAGCGCCCGGCGTGGGCCTTCTCCGCCTCATCACAAGGGCGACAACGAGCCCGGCGTTGACGAGCAGGAGAGCCAGCAGTCCGAGGAGCGGCAGGGGAATCGAAGTCGAGGCTCTCGCCGCCGGACCGCCACCTCCGCCGCCTCCTGCAGCCGGGCTCGGAGTTTGTTTCGTCCTTCCCGCCGCAGATTCTTCGTCCCTCTTTTTTAAGGTTTTTTGGCCGGGCTCAGGCCCTTCATCCAGGTCGATGGTGATATCCGACTCCGTGCCGGCCGCTCCGCCCGGCTCTTTGGATGTCCCATCTTCGGGGGCGTCCTCTTGGGCCTCCATTTCCTCCGGATCATCGCTCCCGGCGTAGATGATGAGGATTTCCTCCGCCTTGATCCCGCCGGGCAGTCTCGCTTCCAGGGGAAGCCGGAATATGCCTTTGCTCTCGGCTTGGATCTTCCAGACGAGTTTGACCTGGCTCTTCCCCTCCAGGACTTTCACGCGCTGAGAGGGGCCGCCCGTGATCTTGATGCCTTCAACGGGTGTCAGCCGAACTTCGATGTCCTTGGCCGCTTCCACTCCGTCATTGATGATTTCGACCGGAGCTTCAAAGACCTTGCCGACCGGCGCACCCTCGATCGGCAGGGCGTCGATCTCGAGATCCGGTTTCCCGACGACGACGACTTCAATGCCGGCAAAGGACGGGCCCGTCGCAGTCCGAGCCTCGGCGTTGATGAGGAATTTTCCGGCCTGACCGGCTTTCACTCGCGCTTCAAGGATGAGTTCCGCGCCGGGTGCGAGCTCCTGGGGCCCGACGGACACGGGGTCCGAGGTCTGCCAAGAAGTGGGCATCCGGAGATGAAGTTCCGCCTGGGAGATCGTCGTATCCAGCGTGTTGCTGAGAGTTGCTTTCACTAAGATGACTTCGCCCTCGGCGAAGCGGGCCGGCACGGTCAGGCTTAAAGGGATCCCTATTACAAAAATGTCGGCCTCGGCGCTCGCGCCCTCCGTTGCGCTCCCAACAGCCGCTTTCCAGCGGTACTGGCCTGAAGTCGCGAACACTTTTCCGGGGATATCGACCGTCCCCGCCCAAGTGCCGTTACGAGGGGTTATCCTTATCTCTTGGAGATGTCTGAGCTCGGGTCCGGAAGCATCGGGCCCTACCGCCCCTCCGTTGAAGTCCAGAGGAAAATACTTCACCAGAAGGGTAAGGCTGACCGGAGCATCGGTTGGCAGGTTCGAGACCTCGACTTTCCCTTGAAAAGGGGCATTGAGCGGGCCTTCCTGGGGACCCGCCACACGGACCAGAGGCTTTTTCTCGTCCGGCCGATTTTGCCCTCCTCCTCTCCCCCAATGATCAAACAGAGAGACCAAGGCCGGGGGAAAGAGAGAGGCGGCCGAGTAGCTGGGCGAGGACCCGGAAGCGTTCGGCCGATAGTTCCCGACGTTGTCCTCCATTCCGCTGAGTCCTCCGAAGTAGACATGAGTCGCCGAGTGAGGACTGGAGGGAGGAGTATTCGTCAGTACCGTGACTTGGGACGGATCCCAAAACTTCTTAGGGCAATCCTTTCCCTTTTCGCAATCGACCACAATTTCATTAGTGGCCGGCAGGTTGCATTCCGTATATACAAAGACTTCGTCCTGTCCGTCCGGGTATTGGTTCCCGGCGGGCCGCCGAGGTACGCCCGTGATCTCGTCAAGGCCTGGCACGGCAACATACACGTCGGCATCTTCGTCCGCGGCTCGCTGTTGAGGGGTTGCATCCAGTATGGCCCAACCTCCCTGGCTGTTGACTGACGGGATCCAGGCTTCGTTCCAGCAGTGAAAATTCCAGACCTCAAAGTCGAGGCAGCGCCCGTTTTTATCAAAAAAAGCACTCTGGATCCCCCAGGGAACATATTTGTCATGGCCGCTATCCCATGTTGTGACCGTCCGCGCAGGGATTCCCACGCTGCGAAGGAGAGCGGTCAGAACGACTCCATAGGTGAAGCATTGGCCATATTTGACGATCTTTCCGGTGTCTGTAAACTGCTTGCAGATCTCCGCTACGGCATTCCAAGACCCCGGATTTTTTTCCGGCCAGTAGGGATTCCAAATCCAAACCCCATGCTTGTTGGCGCAGTCGATGCTCTTCTGAAGAGCGTTGTTACCTGAGACCTCCGTCCTCGTTCCCCCCAAATAGCACCGGCTCCCCGTCCACTCGCCATTTCTGTTTTTACACTCTTCTTCAGGGATGCTCTCGAGACTCCCTCCCGTCAGACAATAGGGATCCCACCAGGCGCCGTAGATCATCTCCTCTCCGACCTTGAGGGTGAGGAGTTCGGCGACATCTTCGGCGCTCTTCTTTTCGGCTTCGGAGAGCTCGTCGACGAAAGTCAACGCGGCTTTAAACGTGTCGGGCGCGTAGGGGGAGACATCGAAGCCGCTCGGGGCAATATACGTCTGGTGGGTGACCTCATTATAACGAGGGAAGAAAACTCTGTCCTGAGCCTCGACCGTATAGGCGCGGGCTTCATCATCGCCAAGCGGCTTTTTCTCCCGGACGGAAACATCATGCAGCCCGAATCCCGGAAAGGGGTTGAAAAGGACAGCCAACTCCGGGTCCAGGGCCTTCCGGTCCATTTCTTCATCCGTTTCGTCTTGGGTGAGAGCGACCTCGATTTTATAATAGCCTATTGGAATCGCCGAGGGCGTGAAGACATAATAGCGGATCTTGGTCGTTCCGAGCTTTGTCTTTCCGAGTTTAGCCTTGAGAAAAACCCATTGGGTCGGATTGGGCCGGCCTTTCTCGATGCGCTCATCGTCGATGAATAGCCGGACGTTATGGATTTTCGAATTGAAATGGCTGGGCGTGACGTCGATTCCGAAGTACTGGCCCCGGCGCGCCGCCAGAATTCCGTTGGCAAGATACTCCGCTGTCCTGTTTCTCTTGGCTCCCTTGAATTCTATTTTTTCGATCTTCGGCTTCTCGATATTCACCTCAATGGAATCCTGACCTTCGGCCCCGTCACGGTCCGTGACCGTCACGGTGATACGGGCACTTCCCGGTAGACGCGGGGTCCAGGACAGTGTGTTTCGGCTTCCCGTCGATCCTCCGGCCGTCTTCCCCGTGTCGAGCCTCTCGACTTTCCAGGAATACCGTAGCTGTTGGGGCGTATCCTTATCATCGCTCGCCTCGGCGATGAAGGTAATCCTCAGTCCGATGGTCAACGACTCGTCAGGTTCGCTCAGCCGGATACTCACCTGAGGGGCACGGTTGGTGGCGGGGAACTCCGCCCTCTCAGTGGGTGCGAGTTTCGGGGGAGGCGGCGCCGGGCAGCGGATCCTATTGTATATAGCGCTGAGTTTTGCCGGAGGGAGTCCCTTGATGGCTTCACAGACCTGACGAGGTGTCGTAAACGGGCCGGCGAATAGCTCGGCTCCGCTCTGATACTGGCCGATTTCGGCGGGCCTCAGGATCCCACCTTTTTCGTCGGGAAGAGACGCATGGAGGATGTAATTATCGTTCTTGACCTTCCCATATTCGGCCGTGATGGTCCAGGAGAGGTGCAATACATAGAGGGGTTGACGGAAGGGCACGTCGAGGGGGTCGGTCTGGCCGGATAGAGGCGGTGCTCCGGATGACAAAAAGCAGGTCAGGCCGATAAGAAAGGGCACGAGGGACAGCCAGAGGAGTCCGGACTTTCCGTGGATAAGAAACGAGAAGCCTTTTCTAGACATCCTCCACCTCCTCCAATACCCGCGCTCCCGCCGCGGCCGGATCCGCCTATCGGCCATCCGCTAAAAGAGGAACTTGACGCCCATCTGGATCTTTAAAAAGGACGTTTTAATCTCCAGAGGGGTCACCTGGTCGGCGATCTGGCCGGCAAATTCCTGGTCGACAATCCAGGTATTGCCCGGGAAATTGTTGCCGGCATATTCCCCCGGCCGGGGCTGCCACGGTTCGCGGGTTGTCTTTCCGATAAAATAGACGGCCTCGGCCGCGATGGCCAGCCGCGAGGCCAGCCGGAAGTCGAACCCGGCCCCGACGTTGAACCCGATCTCTCCGATGGACTTGTCAATGCCGAGGGGGATGTCGATCCAGTCGATATACTGATGAGTGGCATCCCGCCAGGTGAACCCGAAGCCGCGCGTCGCGGCGGCCTCCGCTTTTCCCAGGAAGTAGGAAACCCCTCCCAGGATATAAGGAGTAAGGATGCCTCCTCCTCCCATCTTGAGGATCGCGCTCAAGCTGACTGGAGATAGGGAAAAACTGCCGGTGGCAGGCCAGGCATCGTCCTTGGCATTGCCGCCGGCCGCCTTCCATTCCCAGGCGATGGCATAGGTGCTCTGGCTTCCGGAGGCGAGGTTCCGGCTGAGGTTGAAGTCATAGCGGAGTTGGATGCCGAATCCTCCCGCGAACAGGTAGCTGAAGGAAACCCCCAAACCCGGGGGGGCGGCGATTTTGTGGCCGATCGACCCCGATTCAAGAACGCTCTTGAGCCCGCCGTCGCTCCATTGCTCCGAGTACGTGCTGGATTCGGACAGGAAAGAGCCAGAGACCATCCCCCCCATAATGGCGAAATCGCCCTTGGGACGGGCTTTCCTTTCCGGTTCAACCCGCCTTGGGACCGGGGCCGGCGGGACCGCCGGCTTTTTCGGTTCCTCGACTTTGGGGCTGGGTTTCGGGGCTGCTGTCTCGACATACATCTTATGAATGTATCCGGTGACCAGGACCCCCAGAGTGTTCCGGTATTTGATCTCATACCAGTCTCCGGTCATTTGGGCCCCTTCGAACTCGGTTCCCACGGGAATGTTTTCGCTGATGATCTCGGTCTCCAGCCCGGGGCCCGACCGGATGGTGGCATTCTCGACGATGACCTTGATCCTAATCGTCTGCCCGGAGATCGATCCAAACAAGAGAAGCAATCCCAGCAGTGCACCATAGAGACGACATCCGTCTCGAATCTTCATCTTCACGGCGTCTCCTTTCCCGGCGGTTTTTTGTCCGCCGTCTGATACGTGATGTTGAGTATCTTCCACTTCCCGTCCTTCTTTTCCATTTTCCAGATGATCTTACCCTCGAACAGAACCTCCCGGATGCGCCTGGCCGTGGATACCCCGGTCATGATCTGGGTGAAGCGGACCTCGGCCCCGAGCTCGCCGTCGGAAGCCGGGCCGATATCCATTTCCACCTGAGAGGCCTGCGCCTGAAGGCTTTCATAGAGTTTGAGCAATACGGCCGCGTCTTTGTGGATGGCCTGATAGAGGTCGGCCGAGCAGGCGGCCTGGTAGAAGGCAGGCAGGCTCCCGTCGGCAATCGAGCGGGCATAGGCATCGACGGTCCGTCTGATTTCTCCCCGGGCGAGCTTCAAAGCCGCCTGCCTGGCGTATTCTTTGGCCGCGCTGTTGTCCGGGTCGAGGCGGAGGACCTCCCGGGATTCGGCGAGCACGCGCTCGTAGTCTTCGGCGGAAAGCCCCTCCTCAGCCAGCTGGAGATGCCGGGCGGCCTCGGCGGACCTTTGGGCTTCGACGATCCGTTTTTTCTCTTCGTCCTCCATCCGCTTCCTGGCGATCGCCAGGTAATACTGCGCGTTTCTGTGATCGGGCTGCTCCCGTAAGATGCTCTCCATCGAACGGACGGCGTCTTCATAACGCCCTTCCCTCAAGGCGGCCATCCCCTCGTTATAAGTTTTATCCAGGTCGATGCTCTCTATCTCGTCCGGCGCAGCCTGAGCCTCGGTCTCGGGCACCACTTTTTGCTCCACTTCGGCCTTTTCTTCTGTCGCCTTTCTTTTGGCCGGTTCCGGGCCGGCGGGTTCTTTGGCGGCGGGCTTGGGCGTCGGGGTTTGCGGAGGCTTCACTTCCTCTTTTTGCAGGGGCGGCTTTTGCGGCGCGGCCGTTTCGGAACGAGGCGTTTCGGCCGCCGCCTCCGCCATCGGAGTCTCTTTGGCCGCGAGAGGCTTGTCCGTTTCAGCAAGGCCGGCCTCCGTCCGCTCCGGGATCTCGACCGGGCTCTTTGGCTCCGCCTCGGGAGATGGAAGCTGTATTTCCCGCCGGATGGAGGTCTCCTCCTCGGGAACAGGCTGAGGGGGAGAGACGACGGCGGGAGGAGGGCCGTTTCGACCCCCCAGAAGCCGCGGCAGCTCTCCCCGGCTCGAGTAATAGTATAGGGCAAGAACTGCGGCGGCGACGACGGCCATCATGCCGGCCACCACGAAAAGCAACGCCCTTCTCCGCTTGGGCCGAGTTCCGGCTTGGGCGTCCGTTCCCGGCGGATAGGCCGGCTCCGGCTCGGGCCTATGGAAGGCCCGTTCGGCCAGCGGTTGGGCGTCGGTCAATCGCCTGAGGTCGCGGGCGAGGTCGGCGCAGCGCTGGTATCTTGCTTCGGGGTTCTTGGCGATGGCCCGGCTTACGATCCGATCGATCCCTTCGGGCAAGCCCTTTTTGCAGTTTGTGACCGGCGGTGGGGTCTCGTTCATGATTTTGTAGATGATCGTGGTCAGGCTCTCTCCGGGAAAGGGCTTGTTCCCCGTCACCAGTTCGTAGAGGATGGTTCCCAGAGAAAAAATGTCGGTTCGGTGGTCGATCTTTTTGCCCGCGATCTGTTCCGGAGACATATAAAAGGGGGTGCCCATGACCGTGCGGGTCAGGGTCAGGGTGGAGGAGGCGGCCAGCCGGGCGATGCCGAAGTCGACGATATGGGGTGCTCCCTCCTTGTCGATGAGGATATTCGCCGGTTTGATATCGCGGTGGATGACGCCTTTCCCATGGGCATAGTCCAGGGCGTCGCCGACCCGGGAGATCAGTCTGATGACTTCTTCGAACTCGAGCCTCTTGCCCGATGCCAGGAGCTTTTCCAGGCTCTGGCCGTCCACATATTCCATGGCGATAAACGTTTGCCCCAGGTCTTCGCCCACTTCGTAGATGGTGACAATATTGGGATGGGAGAGGTTCCCGGCCGAGCGGGCTTCCCGCATGAACCGGACTTGGGCCTGCTCCTGCTCCGCCGGGTCACTCAGGAGCTCGAAACGGATCGTCTTGACGGCCACGGGGCGTTCGATGTAGGGATCCAGACCCTTGTAGACGACGCCCATGGCTCCTTTTCCGAGCTCGCCCTGGAGGATGTACTTTCCTATCCTATCCATATCTTTTGCGCCGTCTGCGCGGGCGACGGCGATCTCATCTTAGCTCATGGGCCAGAAGCCCGACAATCGCGCCGAGAAGGGTGCCGGCCAGAAGCAAACCGACAACATACGGCCAGAAAAGACGCTCGGGGCGCCGGACGAGTCCGATGAGCAGAAGAAGAAGAGCTCCGAAGCAAAGCCCAAGAATCGCCCCGAGTCCGGCCCAGAATGCCTGACTGTGCCGCTTCGGACGGCCGAGAAAACGGCCGAGCGCCTCGCGGCTTACACCGGGACTTGTCGTGGCCAGAAATCGCTGGCCCGCGCTCATCGCTTCTCCGGATGGGGCCTTGAACACGAGCCGCAGGTCATGCCAGGCATCATCCCTGCCGGAGGACAAGGCGAAGGTCAGAATATATTGGTTCCGGAGCTGGTCGGCGATCGTCTGGTAAAGACGGATGAGATCCCGGGGTCCGGCCGCCCGGAAGAAACTTCCCCCGGACCCGGAGGCCAGATCGATCAGGCTGCTCTCGTCCACACCGGAGCCGAGTCCGATGGTGAAGAGAGGCACCGACCGCTCCTTGGCCGCGGCCAGGACTTCGGGCCGCTTCAGCCGGCTCCGATTGTCCTTGCCGTCGCTCAGGATGATAAGGGCGAGCCTTCTCATGGAGGTCCGCCCCAGGATTTCCAGCCCTTTATCCACGGCGTCATAAAGTGCCGTGTCCTTGCCCAGGTCGATCCCCCTGACGGCGGCATCGGCGAGTCCGAGGTCGGCGGAGAGCTCAGAGTCCACCCTGACCGTGTCGTCGAAGCTGACGACGGCCGCCTGGTCGCCGGCGCTCATCCGTCCAAGGAAATCCAGGGCGGCTTGTTTGGCCTCCGCCAGAGCCGTCTTCATGCTGCCGCTCCGGTCGAAGACCAGGCCGACGGCCATGTTCTCGCCGCCTTCCAGAGCGGAGCGCACGGAGGACACGACTTGGACGGCCCCGTCGATTGTCAACTCGATCTCATGAGCGGCTATTCCCAGGATGGATTTCCCGGCGTCGTCGAGGACCGAGAGATAGACGGTTATCTCGGGAAGCTTCGTGATGTCCACCCTCTGGATGGTCAAGTTTCCGGTAGAGGCGAGGATCGAGCCGGGCGATAAAAGGATGGGGAGGACCGCCAGAAAAAACCGGCGGATTCCCTTCAGCCTCAAAAAGCCCAGGTCAATCATGGGAAGCCCTGTCTTTCTTCGACACTCCGGCGGGGAAATCGAGCTTTATGGTATCCCCGAAAATGCTCTTCTTGGCCTCCCCGTCGCCGGCCTCCCGAAAACGAAGAACGACGGCGGTGATATTGTCATGTCCTCCCTGCCGCACGGCTTTCCTGATGAGCCGGCGGCAGGACTTTTCCGCGGACTTCTTCCTTCCGAAGGCCCCGGCCAGCTCCCGCGGGGCCAGAGCCTTGTGCAGGCCGTCGGAACAGAGAAGGAGATAATCCCCGTCCCGCAGGGATACATCGAAGAGATCGACATCAACGGCGGCTTCGAAACCGAGCGAGCGCGTCACCATATTCCGGAGCGGCGAATGGAGGATTTCGGCCTCCGGCATTTTTCCGGCCCGGAGCTGCTCTTCCTTCCAATTGTGATCTTGGCTGATCTGGGTTAGGGCGCCGTCGCGGCAGACGTAGGCGCGGCAATCCCCGACATTGGCCACCAGGGCTTTCTCCTTTCTGATGAGCACAGCCACCATCGTCGACCCCATGCCGGTGAGGCTGCTGTCCAGGGAGGCCTGGCGGAAGATCTCCCGGTTGACCTTCTCGAAGCAGACTTTGAGCAGGCGCCGGTCGTCGCGGGCTCCGTCCGGATCCGACAGGGCGAGAGAAAGGCACTCTCTCAGGACCTTGACCGCCAGGGCGCTGGCGACTTCCCCGCCGAAATGACCGCCTATGCCGTCGGCGACGGCGGCCAAGTGAAGGGGCGGAGATCCTATTCCCGGAGGAAGGTCAATCCGGCGATAGAGGTAGTCGTCCTCGTTGGCTTTCCGGACCTTCCCCCGATCGGTGTGGCCGAAGGCTTCGACGGGCATGATCGAGAACCCAGGGAGGTTCCGCTATTACCGTCATTCCCGCCGAAACTTGAAAACCGTCTTTCCCGTTTCGATCAGGTCTCCGGCATGGAGCTCCGCCGCCTCGGTGATGATGCTCTTGTTGAGAAGCGTCGGGTTGGTCGTGCTTTCGTTCCGGATGGTGAACGTCTGTTTGATGTTGTCATAGAAGATCGAGGCCTGTTCCTTGGAGACCGTGTCGTCGGCCAGCTCGACGTCGTTTTTCCGGGCTCCCGGCCGGCCGATGGTCGTGACCTGCTTATGGAGAGTGAATTCTTTTCCGCGCTCCGGGCCCTTTTCGACGATGAGGTCCGCCCCGAGGCTGACATAGACCTGGGTCTTGTCGGGAGCGGGGGCGGGAGCGGCCGGGCCGGCCGGAGAAATCTTCCGGGTTTTATCCAACGCCGGCTCTCCGGCTCCCGGGCGGATGCCCGGACGGATCGTGGCCGCCGCCGCGCCTTTTGACTTGGGCCGGAGGAGCAGCACGAGGAACACGATGAGCAAGACCAGGAAGAGGAGGACGCCGCCGTAAAGAAGCAGCCTCATCATCGCCGACAGGCCGGGGGAGGTCCTCTTGGCCTCTTTGAGATAGGGCACGCTCGCATTTTCCGGAGCCTGCAGGATCATGCCCTTGACCGCGTAGGTTTTTCCGACCGGCGGAAGGTCATCCGTCGCCACGGTCAGCGTATCCTTCGTGCTCTCGTCACGGAGCTGATAGGTGCCCCTCGTCGTGCCCTCCGGATCGGCCTTGACGGAGACGACCTGGCCGGCCACGGTGACTTCCGTGTTCCAGTACCTGTCCTTCCTTTCCAGGATATCCCGGATCCATTCCTGGTCAGCCGCGGCTTGAACGGCGGTGATACAGGTCAGTGTGAGGATGGAAAGCAGCAAGCATAGAGAACGCTTTTTCATAATCCCTCCTTGGCGCTTCTCTGGCATGGTCGGATTCTCCTCATTATCTGCTCCCCGAAGCGTTTGTCAACAAAAAACTCATTGCGGAGCGGAGGGGTCAGGTCTCAACATTCAACACATAGAGGGATCCTTCTCTTGGATTCTATTTTTCGACGCTTCGGGGATAGGGTATAATCGACGGGACATCCTCAGAGGAAGGTTTCCCCATGCAGCGAACAGCTCTGATTGGAAATATCGTTCTCTCGGACCGAGTCTTGGAGGGCGGCGCAGTTGTCATCGAAGGAGAAAGGATCGCCGGCGTCCCTTCATCCGCCGAGTTCCGGGCGGGCGGGGAGATCGAGGTCGTTGACTATCGCCCCCACTATGTTGCGCCCGGGCTCATCGACCTTCACCTCCATGGGGCCATGGGAAAAGATGTGATGGATGGCTGCGCGGACGGACTCTCAGAGATCGCCGCCCACGAAGTCCGTTGCGGTATCACCGGGTTTGTGCCGACGACACTGGCGGCGCCCTGGCCGGCGATTCTGGGCGCGGTCGAGGCAGTGAGGGCGGCGAGCGCGGCCGGAAAAGGAGCGGAGATCCTGGGGGTCTATCTCGAGGCCCCATTCCTCAATATTAAAAAGAAGGGGGCCCAGAACCCCGAATTCATCAGGCCGGTCGAGGAAGGGGATATCCCCCGGTTGGCCGAGGCGGTCGGATCTCTCCCGGCCGTCATCACGGTCGCTCCCGAGGTCGGCGATAACCTGCGCTTCATCCCGGCCCTCAAAGAGAGAGGCTGGGCTGTCTCCATTGGCCATTCTGATGCTGCGTATGAGCCGGCGATCCAAAGCTTCGAGCGGGGCATTACTCAGGCGACCCATCTCTACAATGCGATGAGCGGGTTCCTGCCGCGCGATCCGGGCGTCATCGGCGCTGTCCTGGATTCCGACGGCGTCACGGCCGAGCTTATCGCCGACGGAATCCATGTCCATCCCGCCGCCCTGCGGCTGGCGGTCAAGCAGAAAGGAGCCGACCGGATCTGCCTCATCACCGACAGCGTCAACGCTTCGGGCCTGGGCGACGGAGGTTTCCGGGTAGGCGGTCTGGACGTCGTGGTCAAGGATGGAGAGGCCCGGCTCAAGGATGGCGGCGCGCTGGCGGGGAGCGTCCTGACGCTCAACCAAGCCATAAGGAACATCATCCGCTGGACCGGCGTCCCCATCAGCGCCGCCGTTCGGATGGCCTCTCTCACTCCGGCCCGTGTCCTCGGCCTCGACCGTGATATTGGGAGCTTGGAGAAGGGAAAGCTGGCCAACCTGGCGGTCCTTGACCGGGACTTCAATATCATCGCCGTTTATATCCGGGGACGTTCCCCGAAGTGCCACCCTTCCTCTTAAAACAGCCGGGTTGGGCGGCGAAAAAATCAAACGAGGAAGGGGCGGCCTTCAGGCTGATATGACACCGATCTTGGAGGTCAAGATGAAAAAAGAACACGTGACAGGTTC
>Ga0079037_100000644_pt1 | contig 16344 bp, 16 predicted proteins | sample Mud3Dept4metaG_FD_71479 | JGI IMG/M metagenome (GOLD analysis project Ga0079037, IMG submission 71479) | Freshwater wetland microbial communities from Ohio, USA, analyzing the effect of biotic and abiotic controls - Mud 3 Core 4 Depth 4 metaG | ecosystem: Environmental > Aquatic > Freshwater >... | reverse complement strand
AAGCGGCCCGGGACCGGCGTCCAGAGTGAGTGGATCAGGCCCAGGATGGCGTAGCAGTTGACCTTGCTGTCCGTGATGATCCGGACCGCTATGAGGTCGTAGACATCGTCGAAGGAGATGCCCTGTTTCTGCATCTTCTGCCAGATGCCGTAGAAATGCTTGGGCCGCCCCTTTACATCGCCCTTGTAGCCGTGCTCGGCGAGCTGGCGCTTGACGATCTCGATAAGCTCGTCGATATAGGCCTGCCGCTCGAGGCGCTTCTGGGACACCTTGTCCGCGATGTCGCGGTACTCCTCGGGATGGAGGTACCGGAACGAGAGGTCCTCGAGCTCGGTCTTGAACTTCTGGATCCCCAGGCGGTTCGCGAGGGGCGCGTAGATGTCCAGGGTCTCCTGGGCGGTGCGTTTCTGCTTCTCCGGCGGAAGGAACGTCAGGGTGCGCATGTTGTGCAGACGGTCGGCGAGCTTGATAAGGATGACGCGGATGTCGTTGGACATGGCCACGATCATCTTGCGGAAGTTCTGCGCCTCGCGCTCCTCGCGGCTCTGGAGCTCCATGCGCGAAAGCTTCGTCATGCCGTCAACGAGCTTGGCCACCTCTTCGCCGAAGAGCGAGCGGATCTCTTCGAGGGTCGAGGTGGTATCCTCGATGGTGTCGTGCAGGATGCCGGCCGCGACGGTGGCGGGGTCCAGTCGGAGCTCCGACAGGATCTTGGCCACGTCGAGGGGATGGATGAGGTAGGACTCGCCGGACAGCCGCATCTGTCCCTGGTGCGCCTTCGCCGAAAAGATGTAGGCGCGCCTCACCAGGTCCACATCAGCCTCCGGATTGTTGCTCTGGAGCCGTTCGACGATATCTTCAAGACGGACGTTCTGCATAGGATCGTTCTGTATCAGGCAGTAGTTCTGATTTTCTAAATTCTTACTAATCACTTGATGCTTCTTACTTTTCTATTTTGATATCCCTGATCTCAAGTTGGATGTTCGTCATAGTATTCCAGATGTTGATCCGCGGCGTGAACACTGCGGCGACCCGCGTCCCGGTTCGGAGCCGGCTTCCGAACGACTCACCTTTGTTGAAAGCGATAGCATCGAATGATATGCCATTCTGCTGCCTGAGCCGCAGCTTAAGATGCTTGTTGTCCTTCACCAAACGGAGAGACAGGACCTCGAGGCCTTTGGCTCCGAACCGCGGTTCGGGATTGCCCTGGCCGAAGGGCGCCATCCGCTCGATGTCGCGAAGCAGGTCGAAGGTCAGGTCGTCGAACGTGACCGGCGAATCGATGGACAGGGTCCTCACGAATCCGTGGGGGCCGATCTGTTCGAGCACTGCCGCGCTCAGCCGTTCCCTGAGGGGCTGGATCTGGTCCTCGGCCACCGTGAGGCCGGCAGCGTACTTATGCCCGCCGAATCCGAGGAGCAGGTCAGAGCAGGCCGACAGCCCCTGGTACAGGTCGAAGCCCGGAATGCTCCGCGCAGACCCCTTCCCCACGCCGTCCTTCACCGAGATGAGCGCCGCGGGACGGTAGAACTCCTCGACGATCCTCGACGCCACGATTCCTATCACGCCGGGGTGCCATTCATCGGACGACAGGATGAAGGCGCCGGTGTTCGCCATGTCTGCCTGGAGGCAGAGCTCCCGGGCCGATCCCCAGATGGCCTCCTCTACCGCCTGTCGTTCGCGGTTGACCCGGTCCAGCATTGTCGCCAGGTGCAGGGCCTCGTCGGGCGAACCCGTGGTCATGAGCCGGAAGGCAGTATCGGCGCGCTCGAGCCTTCCGCTTGCGTTGATCCTCGGCGCTAGGGTGTATCCGACGGTCCCGACGCTCACCTTCCTGCCGCTCAGGTTCGCGACCTGCTTCAGCGCCGCAATGCCGGGCCGGAGGCGCGGCGGCTCCGAAGAGAGGATATCCAGCCCATGCCCCACAAGGACCCGGTTCTCTCCCGTGAGCCTGCCGATGTCGGCAATGGTCCCCAGGGTCACCAGGTCGAGATACTGCTTCATGCGGTCATCACCGGCAGGCAGGTCCGTGAGCGCCTGTGCCAGTTTGAAGGCGACGCCCACACCGGTGAGCCCGCCGATGCCATCCCGGACAGCGTCGGAAGTTTCCGGCTGGACCAGCCCGGGATGGATGACCGCAAACGCCTCCGGCAGAACACCCGGGGCCGGTGACGGCCCTTCCCAGTGGACCGCTGCCGATTCATGGTGGTCGGTGATGATGAGGTCGAGCCCCAGAGCGCGGGCAGCGGCAGCCTGTTTGATGGCGCTGATACCGCAATCGACGGTGATTACAAGCGCCGCGCCGGAGGCCTTGATGCGGCCCAGGGCCTCTGCGTTCAGGCCGTACCCTTCGGCCATCCGGTCCGGAATATAGCAACCAACCCTGGCGCCCAGATCCCTTAGCACCAGGAACAGCAGCGCGGCGCCGGTCACGCCGTCAACGTCGTAATCGCCGTAAACGGTTATGGATTCACCTGAAGAGATGGCCTGACGGATGCGGCCGACGGCCCTTTCCATGCCGTGGAGGGCCCGTGGATCAGAGAGCGAGGAAAGGTCACGGGAAAGGAAGGCAAGCGCAGCGGCTGCGTCGGTGATCCCCCGGGCGATCATGAGCCGCGCGATGAGCGGGTGGATGCCGGCCTGGTCCGAGAGCCGCGAAACGGCCCCCGCATCGTGTTCTGCGAGTACCCATTTCATCGCCGACGCCCCGCGTTCCCGGTTACGATTTTTTTTCGGGCTTGGACGCGTCCTTGTTCGCCTCGTTGCTGTCCGCGATCCCCTTCTTGAAGCCTTTAATGGCCTTGCCGAGCCCTTCGCCCAGCTGCGGGAGACGGCTGGCCCCAAAGATGATAATGACAATGACCAGAACGACCAACAGCTCCGGCATTCCTAGACCGAACATGCTGCCTCCTTGTACTCCCTGGGTGTATTTAAATTCCTGAACGATTGCATCTGCGGATCGAAACGGACGATCTCTTCTTCCGTTACATACCTGACCTGAATATGATCGAACATATCCCTGATCCTGCGGTCCTGCTTCCGGACCTGCGTCTCGATGACGGGGAGGATGCCCTTGCGGTAGACCGCGTGGAGCGGCTCCAGAAAACCACCGCCGAATGTCGGGACCACGGCATCATGTCCTGCAGCCAGCTCGCCCATGTACGCAATAAGCCGCTGGTTCAGAAAAGGCATGTCGCAGGCTGCGACGAAATTGTACTCATCACACGATCTGAGCAGCCCCGAATAGATGCCGGTCAGCGGACCACGGATATCAAGGACATCACTGGTCAGCTCGACGCCGTACATCCGGTAGCGGTCCGGCGTGTTCGTGACAATGATGGTCTTCTTGAACAGATCCGCAAATACTGCAAGAACATGTTCGATCATTGGCTTGCTATTGATAACAAGCAGGGCCTTGTCCGTGCCCATGCGCCGGCTCTCACCGCCGGCAAGAATGATGCCTGTCATGATTAAAATTACCGTATTTACAATGGGGTGTCAATAACGAATTGAGCATGTCAGCATCTGTTTTCGGGTACCCATGCTCAGAAAAAGCTCATTCTGGAAACGAACGTGATTCCTGTGAGAATAGACCGGCGTCTGTTAGAAGGACATTTACCCTCTTTACGCTCGTATTTACTTCGGTGCTTCCTCTTAAAAATACGGAATCGTGGGTGATGAACTGATAATAAAGTTGCATTTTTCAGCGGAACGAAATTCCGAGATGTAGTCATCCTTCTTTCATGGGATGAAGGGTTTTTTGATATAATAAAGCTCATATTCACAATCTCACAGAAAGGAGGAACAGTATGAAAGTCTTCAAAGTAGTTGCAGTGCTTTTCCTTGCAACGTTCCTGCTGACCGGGATGACAGCTGCGCAGGAAAAGAAGGCGACGACCGTTGATGAGCTCGCCAAGATGTACGATGTTTCATCGTGCAAACAGTGCCATCCCAAGGAGTTCGAGGAATGGGCGAAGTCCATCCATGCCCGCTCCCTCATCGGCACCGGCCGGACCATGGCCACGATCAAGACGGCCATCCAGGACGGCATGATGAAGGAATGGGCGAAATCGGGCATCAAAGAGGTGAAGGACATCAAGGTCGATCACATGCTGCACTGCCTGAAGTGCCACCTGCCGCAGCTCAAGAACGCCACGGACGCCGTGGCCCAGCAGATCGCCAAGGCCGTGATCGACGGCGATACGGCAACCTTGGAGAAGGTCAGCATCAATTGCATCATCTGCCACAACGAGAAGGCGCTCGTGCACACGCTGGTGGATGGCATGCCTGAAAAGAACGTGGTCTACGGAAACAAGGAAGGCGCCCACGGCGACAAGATGTTCAAGGCCCTGAAGAAAAGCCCCATCATGAAGGAGTCGATCATCTGCGGCCAGTGCCACGGCCTCGGGCCCAACTTCGACCTGGCGAACCCCACTCAGTGCGCCACCCTCTATGGAAGCTACCTGCATAACTATGTGCAGAGCACAGGCGGGACTCCTGAGACCTGCCAGGACTGCCATATGCACAAAGGCAAGACAGGACATGTCATGCCCGGCTACCGCGATCCCGCGATCGCCAAGTCCGCCGTGGACGTTGACGTGGACGCAAAGGGATACCAGGCCCTCTATAAAGCGGGCGAACACATCCCGACAGCGGTGGTGGTCGTGAAGATGACCAGCAACGCAGGCCACCGCATCCCCGACGGCTGACCGTCCCCCAATCGAGTGGTCCTGGATGTGACCGCAAAGACGAAGGACGGAAAAGAGATATTCAACGATGCAAAGATCTATATGCCCCAATCCCCTGCTTTTGGCAGGGGCGACAAGATGGTGTACGGCCCCTTCCGGAAGTCCGGCATGCTTCGTGACACGAGCCTCCAGCCCGGCAAGACCAAGACGGAGAGCTTCGACATCAAGTTCCCCTTTGAAGACGTGGAGAAGGAGGGGAAGAAGACCCGTGAGGTCAAGGCAAAGGAGATGGACGTCACCGTCAAATTGTGGTATCTGCCCGCCGGCGGCGACCACCGTGATGACAAGGCCGTGGAAGTGAACAAAGGGAAGTATCTCTTCTTTGAGACCACAAAGACCGTAACCATAAAATAGTCGTGTTCCAACTATGATAATCAGATAATCACGCTCCGAAGACGGTGACGAAAGTCACCGTCTTTTTTTGGCAAAAGAGTCAGTTGGTGACGTGATCATCAAACACATGTTCCCTTTGATGGAATGATGGGCTCTGCGACCTGTATCTAAAACTTTGACGTTGACAGAGTGAGGATTTATTTCTATACTTCGATCATGAGGTCGGTAACCTTTATCCTTCTGATCGTACTCGCGTTCACGGTCCTCGCCCCGTTGACCTCGTTCACGCACTTGGCTGTAAATGACGGACGCTCGTTCCTGGGCACGCTCGACGTATGCCACTCGGCCGCGCCGGCCCTTTCCTCGAACGGCGAGATGCCCTGCGTCAGCGCATGTCTCTGCAGTTCCGTCCCGATGCTTCCCCTCGCGTCTATAGCACCTTCTCCTCAAATTTTCACCGAATTACTCCTTGCTACTCGCAACGAACATCCTCCCCGGTCGTAATCTCCTCATACCAGCAGGTCCGAAACAGCGGGTCCATTCGCAGCAACACGCTCATTGCGTTCGTGCATTGTCCTGCAAGCCGATGCATGTGCCGATGAGATGAATCTCCCCTTTTACGCTCGGCCCCGCTTCGGAAACGCCACTATTTCCCGTACACCGGAATTTCTGATGCGGGGCCATTTTTTAGGAGTTTTTTTGAAAATCATCGCACTCTCGGCATTGTTCTTCTTCATGCCGTTGCTCGAAGTACCATATCACGTTCAAGGAGGAGCATATGAGCAGGAAAAACGTAGTAGCAACATTGGCAGCGGCAGTGGTCTTCGGGGTATTGGCAATAACGGTGTTCGCGCAGGAGGACATCAAGCAGTCGCCGAGCTGCAAGTACTGCGGCATGGACCGGCAGAAGTTCGATTTTTCACGGATGCTGATCGGATACGACGACGGGACATCTACGGGCGTCTGCAGTCTGCACTGCGCGGCAGTGGAACTGGCGACGAACATCGACAAGACCCCGAAGGTGATCATGGTCGGCGACTTCGGAACGAAGAAGCTTATTGATGCGGAGAAGGCGCTCTGGGTGCTCGGCGGAAGCAAGCCCGGCGTGATGACCAAACGCGGGAAATGGGCGTTTGAGAAGAAGGAAGATGCCGATGCATTCCTGAAGACAAATGGCGGAACGCCGGCCTCGTTCGACGAGGTTATCAAGGCCGCCTATACGGACATGTATGAAGATACCAAAATGATCCGTGACAAGCGAAAGATGATGAAGCAGAGCTCCGGCATGGAGCACAAACACTAAAGCGAGGCACCCCCCGGCAGATGCATTGCATCTCCCCGGGGGGGTGTTCATCTGCTGAGATCCTCGCGAGGCCGAATTGGTGTCCGCGATACGCTTGGAAAAGAAAGACCGCAATGCGTAATTCCTTCATTGCCATCTCCCGATGTCTCCTGGTGGCCTGGTGCCTGGTCGGCCTCATCGCCTCGCACGCGGCCTGCTCCCGCCAGCAGCGCTATGCCGCGCCGCCGACCGATGGCGATGCCGTAGTGATACAGATCTCCGCACTCCCGCTCGAGGTCCCACGGTTCTATTCCTACCGCGCGAAGGGCAAGATCGTCGACTTTTTCGTGCTTCGGATGCAGGACCGCGCCCTCTCCTTCCTGGACGCCTGTCTCACCTGTTATCCCCGGAAGCTTGGATACGCATCAAAGGAAGGATATGTTGTGTGCCGGGCCTGCGACACGACCTATTCGGTGCACAAGCTGGAGAAGGGCATTGGGGGCTGTTACCCGATCAGACTGGAGGGAAGGCAAGAGGGCAGTTCCTATTTCATTGCCCGTTCAACGCTTGAGCGGCACGTGGGCAAATTCTAGAGTGAAAAGCATTCTTGCCCCCTCTTTTTCCGAGTGCAGGGGGCAGGCGTCTTACGCTCATTGCTCCTGATGGCGGGGCAGGAACGATCAGATATACCGGCACATCCGGGGTTCGAGTCCCAGGCGGTACAGGAAGTTCGCCATAATGCAGAACCCGGTGAACGCGAAGAGGATGGTGGCGGTGCCAACGAAGCCGGTGAAGTAGAGCCAATAGGGGCTGTAGAACCTCGCCAGCATTGAGCTGATGGACAGGTTCACGCCTACGAAGACGTAAATATAACGCTCCAGGAACCACTCATTGTTCTCCATAAAATACAAACCGTTCCATTTTCCCTGATCATAGGTCCGCTTGTCCGGCACGAGCGGACGCACGCCGAGGAAGTAGAGAATATTGCCTACGATGCAGAATCCGGTCGTCGCCACCATGATGGAGCAGAATCCGACGAAGAGGATCGAGAACGCCCAGTTGGGGTTATGGACCACGGTGAGAATCGAGCTCAAGACAACATCAGTCCCGGCGATGAGCCAGACGAGCCGTTCAATATACCACCAGTCGGTCTTCACCAGAAACACACCGCTTCGCTTTTCCATCAAGAATACCCTCCTGCAGTCCGAATTATATCGTTTCCTTGCCAGTAACTATACCAAATCCCGGTGAAATTTTCCACCTATTCGTAACGCAGCGCGGAGATCGGATCCTGGAGCGAAGCCTTGCGGGCAGGGTACACGCCGAAGAACACGCCGACCGCCATGGAGAAGGTGAAGGCCATCATGATGGACCAGAGCGATACGCTTGTCGGAAGCACGGTGACGAACATCGGGATCAGAAGCGCGATGCCTACGCCGAACACAATGCCGATGATCCCGCCGACGCCGGACAGCGTGACCGCTTCGATCATGAACTGTGCCATGATATCGCTGTTCCGGGCGCCAATGGCCTTCCTGATGCCGATCTCGCGCGTCCGCTCTCGCACCGAGACCAGCATGATGTTCATGATGCCGATCCCTCCCACGAGCAGCGAGATCCCGGCGATCCCGCCGAGCACCGCGGTCAGCACGCCAAGGATCGTGTCCATGGTGGAGAGCATGGCGCCCTGTGTCTGGATCGAAAAATCCTCCTTGTGCGCATGTCGCTTGATGAGGATTTCCTTGATCTGGGCTATTGCCCGTTCGACATCCTCCGCGCGCGGCGTCGAGGCAAGTATCTCGAACAGCGAATCGGTGCCGAACAGGTCCTGGCCGCTGGTCACCGGGATGAAAATAACATCATCCACGTCCCAACCCAGGCTCGTCCCCTTCTTCTGCATCACCCCGATAACGCGGTAGCGGGCGTCGGAGAGCATGACGACTTGGCCGAGGGCGTTCTGATCTCCGAACAGCTCTCCCTTGACCTTGGTGCCGAGAACGACGACCTTTGCCTTGGTATCGACATCGTTCTGCGTCACGTAACTTCCGGTACCGATGAACAAATTGCGCACCCGCTGAAACTCCGGGGTCGTGCCGATCACCATGGTGTCCCGGCCGAGGTTCCTGAACTTGATCCTTCCCGTTCCGAGCACGATCGGGACCGCGTCGGTCAGGAGCCAGGCCCGTCTCCGGAGCGCCAGGGAGTCGTCATAGGTAAGCTTGCGGACCGTCCCTGCAGAAGGCGGATGGAAGCCGCCGCTGGTAGTCGTCTTTCCCGGCGTGATGATGAGCAGGTTCGTGCCGAGGCCGGTCAGTTCCTTCGTGATGTAGAGGCGAGCCCCCTCGCCGATGGACACCAGCAGGATCACGGCTAGGACTCCGATGATCACGCCGAGCATGGTGAGGCCCGAGCGCATCTTGTTCGACAAGATCGCTTCGAGTGCGACCTTGAAGGTCTCGAGAAAGTTCATGCAGTCACCTGGTCCCCGACGATCATACCGTCCTTGAGGTTGATAATCCGCTTGCACCGCGATGCTATATCGTGGTCGTGGGTCACGATCATGATGGTGACGCCCCGGTTGTTCAGGTCCACCAGGATGTTCAGGATCTCGGCGCCCGAACGGCTGTCCAGGTTGCCCGTAGGCTCGTCGGCAAGCAGGAGCGGCGGGTGGTTCACCAGAGCCCGGGCGATGGCCACGCGCTGCTGCTGGCCGCCGGACAGCTCCGTCGGCCGGTGATGCATGCGGTCCTGCAGCCCGACCTGTTCAAGCACCGGCACGGCTCGTTCGGTGCGGAGGCGGGAAGGAACACCGCTGTAGATGAGCGGCATCTCGACGTTCTTGAGTGCTGTGAACCGGGGAAGGAGGTTGAAGGACTGGAACACGAATCCGATCTTCGCGTTCCGGACATGAGCGAGCTCGTCGTCGGTCATGGCGCTGATCTCGCGCGACTCGAAGGCATAGGTCCCGTTCGTGGGCCGGTCAAGGCAGCCCAGAACGTTCATGAGCGTGGATTTGCCGGAGCCCGACGGCCCCATAATGGCGATGAGCTCCCCCTGTTTCACGGAGAGGGTCACCCCACAGAGCGCGCAGATGTCCAGATTGCCCATGCGGTAGGTCTTGCTGATGTCCTTCAGTTCGATCATGGAAAGGGCGGGCTAGCGGGGGTTCTTCTCTTTTTCGACAATGATCCTGACGCCGTCCTTCAGTCCTTCCGCTTCAGGCGTGGTGACAACGAACTCGCCGGCCTTCAGGCCGTTCCTGATCTCCGTGCCGACCCAGTTGCTTTCGCCGATCTCCACTGGCCGCAGGCGCACACGGGTCGTGGCGCCCGGCGCAAGGTCCATCCCTTCAGCGATATAGACCTGCTTCTTGCCGTCCCGCTCCACGATGGCCTGAGAAGGTGCGGACAGGACCTCGGTGAGCGTCGTGATGAGGACCTCGATGTCGGCTGACATCCCCGGCCTGATCCTGGCGTCCTTTGCCGCGAGATAAATCCATACGTCCGCGGTCCGGGTCTCCAGCTTTCCGCCGCTTACGATGGGTGATATGCGCCTGATGGAGCCGTCGAACTTTTCGCCCGGGAACGCGTCAATGCTGATGGCAACCGGCTGCCTCAGACGAAGCCGTCCCATATCCACCTCATCGATGGTCGCCAGCACATAGATACGGTCGGGGTCGACAACGGTCACGATCTGCTTCCCGGGCAGGAGCAGTTCGCCGACCTCCGTGAATTTCTTCGACACCACTCCGCCATAGGGCGTTTTGATGACGGAATAATCCTTCTTGACCTTGACATCGTCCCGGGAGGCCTCGTACTGGGACCGCGCCACCTCGAACGCCCTGCGTGCGCTGTCGAGATCCTGCTGGGCGATCATCCCGTTCGCAAAAAGATCTTCCGAGCGCTTGAGGTTCTTCTGCGCCTCCTCGTAGGTTGCCCTGCTCTGGGCCAGCACGCTCTCGGACTGGACGGATTCTTCGGTCAGATCAAGCCGTGCGATAAGGTCTCCGGCTTTGACCCGGTCCCCTTCCCTTACCGGCAGCGTGACGACTCTTCCCGTGCGCTGCGCGGAAAGCGTGACTTCATATTCCGACTTTACCGTCGATGTCGTCGTCGCATTCACGATGACGCGCAACTCTCCCGGCTTGATCTCAATGACCTTGACCGGCACCGGTTTCTTGCCGGTCATTACGACGGCGAGCACAATGACGATCACCGCCGCGGCAGCCATCAGGACCATCTTGTTTCTGAGCAGTGTCACTTCTTTTCCACGTCCTCTTCCAGCTGCCACTCGAGCTCGTTCTTGATGTTCTTGATGAACTTTTTCTTCACCTCCCGCAGCTTCTCCGCAACCACAATGTCCTGCAGCATGGCGAACGGCCCTGTCACATGCCCTTCCAGATGATAGATCACCTCGGTCTCGTCATCCGAAATCTTCTTCAGCAGAACATCGCCTGACATGTGGATGTCGCCTCCGCTCCCGATCCACGACAGTTGCTCGAACTCCTTGAACACCGTCGTGTGGGTCTTCAGATCCACGATCCGGACAAAGGGCCCGAAGGTCACCCTCACCTTCCAGAGCGCATCCAGCTCGTCGATGATCTTGACCCCCTTGCATCCCGGGAACAGGCAGCCCACTTCGTTACGGTCCGACATAAAGGACCACACCGCCCTGACAGGGAGCTTGACCCTGAACACTGATTCTACTCGCGGCATTTTACTGTTCTCTCCTCTCTTCTCCTCGCTTGTCTCCGAAAGTCGCTGACCGATGCGCCTGCTCCTCATCACTCGTAGTTTTTTACGCCCATCGCCTTCAGCAGCCGGGCGATCGCGAGATGATAATCGTACAGCGCCTGGATGCGGTCTGTTTCCGAGTTCACCGAGGATAGCTGGGCATCTGTCACTTCAATATAGGGCCCTACCCCTGCCTTATATCTGCCCTGGGCGATGTCGAGGTTCTCGCGTGCCTTCTGCAGGGTCTTCTCCATGACGTCCACACGGGCAGCCGCGCTCTCGAGATCAGCAGAGGCCTGGTTCACCTCCAGGAGGATCGACTGCTTGACCCTGTCCCGCTGGGCTTCAAGGGCAAGCACGTTCGCACGAGCCTCAGCTACGCGGCCTTTCGTCAACCCGCCCTGGAACAGGGGCAAGGTCAGCATGATCCCGGCATTCCAGCTGTTCTGGACATCGCCCTTGAACATCGTCCCCAGGAACGGTCCCATCTCGGTACTCCCGTTCGCCCAGTTGTAGGCGGCGCTCGCCGAGAGCGTCGGCAGGTAGTTCGCCTGCTCAGACGACAGCCGTGCCCGTGCCGCCGCGATGTCTGCCTCCATCTGTTTCATGTCCGGACGGCTCTGAAGGGCGTCCAGCTGCGCCTGTTCAAGAGTTGGAAGAACCGGGACAGCGGGAAGCGCCTCCACGATCTCCGTGGCTTTCCCCGGATCGATCCCCATGGCGTTGTTCAGTGCGATCGTCCTGATGCGAACCCCATTCTTGGCGTTAATCAGGCCGAGATTTGCATTGTTCACTTCCACCTCGGCCCGAGTCACGTCGTACCTCGGTTTTGAACCGGTGCGAAAGAACGCCTCGGCCTGCTTCAGATGGCTTTCCGTCTGTTCGATGGTCTTCCGGGCGACCTCAACGAGCTTCTTGGCAGCAAGGAGCGCATAATAGGACTGCTTGACGTTCAGCACGACCTCCTGGCTGATCCGTTCCGCGTCCTGCTCCAGCGACAGCGTGCCCAGTTTCGCGGCGTCATAGGCATTTCCGGTCTTCCCGAAGTCATAGAGCGTCTGGCTCAGCGACAGACTCGTGGTATAGCTCTTCGTTGTGCTGTCTCCGAACGCACCGCCCAGGGGGGCATGGCTCTCGGAATAGCCGGTGCTTGCTGTGAGCTGCGGCAAATAGGGCGATGCCGCTTGGGTCTCCCGGCCTTGGCCAGCGCGGACGTTCTCCCGGGCCGCCCTGATCGTCGGCTGGTTTTTCAGCGCTGTTTCGATGCATTCCTTCAGGGAGAGCTGTTCCGCTGCATGGCCATCGTCAAATGCACTGATCGACGGCAGCAGGAATGCGAGAACAAGCAGGGCTGATCGGGCGCACTTATGCATAGTTCGAGTATAACATAGATGCTCTTGCATTTAGCAGGGAGGTATTGTATAAGAGGTCATGCGCAGGACCCTCAAGCCCGTCGACCTGCTTACGATCGCCTTCATCGCGCTCCTGGCCGCGGTCACGCTCGCCGCGTCTCCCCGGCTGCCACATGCGGGCCGGCTTGTCGCCCGCTTTGCCGCCCTCATCGTTTCCCTGCTTCTCATCGGCCGGTACGCCTCGTTCCCGAAAGCGCCGGCCTGGATGCGCACCGTCCATTCGTTCCTGCCGGTCCTGATCGTCCCGGTCCTGTTCAACAGCATGGGGGATATTATTCCCTGGATATGGCCCTGCACCTTCGACGACCTGCTCATCAAGGCCGACTTCCGGCTCTTCGGGGGGCACCACCCCACGGTCCTGCTCGAACGGTTCGTCCATCCCCTGCTGACCGCGGTGCTGCAGTTTGCCTACATCAGCTATTATCCCATGGCCATCGTCCTGGGCGCCGTGCTCTTCCTGAAAAAGAACGAGACCGCCTTCGACGAAGCGATCTTCGGCATCATCCTTTGCTTCTACCTTTCCTACGTCGGCTACCTTTTGGTCCCTGCCGTTGGCCCCCGCTTCACCCTTGAGCATCTGCAGACGCGGGACCTGGCTGCCGGACCGCTTGTCACTGCCATCCAGGAAACGCTGAACGCACTTGAGAACACCAAGACCGACGCCTTCCCGAGCGGCCATACCGCCGTCGCCCTGATGACGCTCTACTACGCAAGGAAGTTTCGGGAACGGGCCCTGACCGCCTTGCTCCTGCCGGCGGTGACCGGGCTGATCCTGTCCACCGTGTACCTTCGCTACCACTACGTCGTCGATGTCCTGGCAGGCATCGCGCTGACCGTGCTCACCGTGTACCTTGCCCCGCCGCTTTACGCCTGGTCTTCACGTTCAACCGGCAAGCCAAGCGATCAGTTCCATCGTCCCGCCTGAGACCAGCGGGATCACCAGGTTGTCGTTCACCGGGAAGGGTACTAATTCCACCCCTGCGGCCGCCAACGCACCTGCCACGACAAGGCCGGGCGCAAGGTGTATGCCGACCAGCGGGAGCGCCAACCCGGCTGCAGCTGCTATGACCGCGAATGCCACGGTCCCCTCCAGACTTTTATCGCCCGATATCTTCGTCTTGCCCCATCGCTCCCCTACCGTCGTCGCCGCCACATCCCCGAACGCGAGAAAGCAAACAGCCGCGGTTGCGATGTCCGTACGGTACAACAACAGCGTCAGCCCGATGCCAAGCACATAGGGTGCAGTGCCGGTAAGTTTGTTCGCCTCGTTCTTGCGGATGAAACTGCTGAAGCGCGACTGGATGAACTGATTGAAGGCCGGGACCTTGAGGCGGGTGATATCAACAGCCAGAACGGCAAACACCAGGACCCCGTAGCAGAGGAGCGCCTCCCGCCGTCCGAGGAGAGAATAAAGTGAGAGCAGGCCGAGCCCGCCAAAAAGGTGATAGAGCTTTCTTCCAATATGTTTCATCGATAGGAACGGTCACGCTGACCAGCACGGTGGAGGCCGCCTGAACATCGCAATCCTCGCCGTCATCTGAGGTTTTTCTCGTAGATGCGGTATTTCTTGTAGAGTTTCCCGCCCATGAGCTCGCAGCCGCGCTGCATCAGAACATTGTCTTCGAGGATCCACGACATCTCCGCGCGTTCATAGCCTTTCTTCATGGCGGCCTTGAAGGATTCGAGATAGAGCAGGCCCTCGATGCCCTTTTTCCGGTATTCCTCTTTCACCCCCATGGTCAAAACGCGGATATCGCTGATCTTCCGCGAATACCACAGGAACTTCAGAAGTCCGATGGGCCCGAGCCTTCCGTTCACTCTTTTGAACACCTGATTATAATCCGGCACAGCCATGAAAAAGGCCGCTGGGGCGCCGTTCACTTCCGCCATGATGAGCAGTTCCGGCACGATAAGCGGCTTGAGCCGCTTCGCCATGGACTCGATCTCCTCGTCGGTCATGGGAACGAACCCCCAGTTGTGGCTCCATGCCGAATTGTAGATCTCTTTCACGACCTCCAGCTCTCGGTGAAAGTTCTTCATGTCCGCAGGCCGCACGGAGATGCCGGGGACCCGCGTTCTCACGCCGGAAGCAAGCTTTTCGAGCCTCCCGCCGGAAGAGACTTCCTTGATGACCGAAATGTATGCGTAAAGGTCCCTGGACTTGGTCAGGCCGCAGCGCTCCATGTAATCGAGGTAGTACGGCGGTGTATAGGGCATCATGATCATCGGCGGAGAGTCGAAGCCATCAAGCAGGAAGCCGCATTCATCGTTCGTCGAGGGGCTTATGGGGCCGCGCATAACCTCGATGTCGCGCTCCTTCAGCCATGCAGCTGCCGCATCCAGGAGGCCGCAGGCAATGGCGGGATCAGGAAGACACTCGAAGAAGCCGAAGAACCCCGCCTGTTCATTATGGGTATTGATATGGTTGCGGTCAATGATGGCGGCGATGCGGCCCACGACAGAGTCGGCGTCTTTCGCGAGGAAATACGCGGCATCGGCGTGACGGAAAAAGGGATTCTTATCGCCGAGGATGAACTTCATCTCGCTGATCAGCGGCGGGACCCAGTTCGGATCCCCTTCGTACACCGCCCAGGGGAAGCGGATGAACCGGTCCAGTCCCTGTTTATCGGAAACGAGCTCGATTCTCATAGTAGTCTATTGAGCTGAAAAAATCCGACATCATTGACACGAGGGCAGGATCATCAGGATCTACGGGAGGGTTTATCCAACGGCATCCTGATACATGCCGTCAAAACGCTCTTCCGTCTTTTCAGGATCAGAATCCCGGCTATTTTATCACTCCCAGTTTCCTTCCTGCCTTCTCGATGATCACGAGCACCCGGTCGAGCTGTTCATCGGTATGGGTCGCCATGTAGCTCGTGCGGATGAGGCAGCGTCCGGGCGGCGTTGCCGGAGGAGCAACCGGGTTCACGAACACACCCTCGTCGCTCAGGATCTTCCACATCGTGAACGCTAGCTCCATCTCGCCCATGAGCAGCGGGATGATGGGCGTCTCCGAGGTCCCGGTGTCATATCCCATGTTCTTGAAAGCCTTCATCATCTTGTTCGTATTGTGCCAGAGCCGTTCCCTGCGCTCCGGCTCCTGGTCGATGACGTCGAGGGCGGCGATGACCGACGCCACCGAGGCCGGCGGCGGGCTCGCCGAGAAGATGAGCGGCCGTGAGGTATGTTTGATGTAATGGATCACGTCCTCGCTCGCAGCCACGAACCCGCCGATGGAGGCCATGGACTTGCTGTAGGTGCCCATGATGATGTCCACGTCCTTCTCGAGCCCGAAGTGCTCCGCCGTGCCGCGTCCCGTTTTCCCTAGCACGCCGACGCCGTGGGCGTCGTCGACCATGATACGCGCTCCGTACTTCTTGCAGACCTTTACGATCTCCGGCAGCGGCGCGATGTCCCCTTCCATGCTGTACACGCCGTCGATGACAACGAGCTTGCCCCGGTCCCCGCACTCCGAGAGGATGAACTCGAGGCTCTTCATGTCGTTATGCTTGAACTTCTTAACATCGGCATAGGACAGCCGGCAGGCGTCGATGATGCTCGCATGGTCCAGCTTGTCGATGACAATGACATCGTCCTTGCCGGCGATGGACGAGATGATGCCGAGGTTCGTCTGGTAGCCCGTGGAGAAGGTCAGGGCGTTCTCCTTCCGGAAGAACTTTGCCAGCTTCTCCTCGAGCTGCACGTGGATGTCGAGCGTCCCGTTCAGGAACCGCGAGCCCGCGCAGCCGCTTCCGTATTTCCTGACCGCCTCGATGACGCGTTCCTTGATGCGCGGGTGATTCGTCAGGCCCAGGTAGCTGTTCGAGCCCAGC